>Ga0099794_10000350_pt1 | contig 15802 bp, 18 predicted proteins | sample Rivendell_Oct201_10_FD_77320 | JGI IMG/M metagenome (GOLD analysis project Ga0099794, IMG submission 77320) | Vadose zone soil microbial communities from the Eel River Critical Zone Observatory, Northern California, USA -... | ecosystem: Host-associated > Plants > Roots > Rhizosphere > Soil ... | reverse complement strand
TGGTAACCAACATGTCCGCATGGCGATGCACCGCCGCTTTTGGAGTCCCGCCGCTCCCCGATGTGTAAAGCATGAAAGCCGGATCGTAAGGCGAAGTGTTCGCGGGCGAAAGTTGTTCGCTCGCGGCCGCAATCCAGGCGCTCCAGTTTGCGCAGGCCACACTGTTCGAATCCATTTTTTGTTCGCCGACAATGACAATCGGTATTTGCGGGCGCACGCTCGATGGCGGCAAAACTTCCCCAAGCGCGTTCGAATGAATAATCGCTGCGCGCGGCTCGCTATTTTCGAGGTAATGAATGTAATCGGAGGATCGCGCGAAGGGATTCACGGGCACGGCCACCGCGCCGATTTTTGCGGCGCCAAAAAAGGTGGCCACAAACTCCGCCGAATCCGGGAGCACAATCAGAACGCGATCGCCCCGGGAAACGCCTTGCGCACGCAACGCATTCCCCGCGCGATTAGCGAGCGCGGCCAGTTCGCCGTAGCTAACTTCGCGCGGTTCGCCAACAATAGCGGGGCACCCGGGGTGCGACGCGGCCGGCGCATCCAGAAAATGAGCCGCCACATTGAAATATTCCGGCAATTCCCCGTGCATAGATTTTTCCGCCGGCATTGCAGTGTGCCTTCAGTCCACACCGATATCTTCGTTCCAAATTTCAGGATGGTCCGCAATATACTTGGCGAGCATTCGAACGCACTCCCCGGAATGCAGGTCAATGACAGCGACTCCGTTTTCGACGAGCCAATCGATGCCGCCGCGGAAATTCACGGACTCGCCGATCACTACGGTGCCAATCCCAAACTGGCGGATTAGGCCGCTGCAATACCAGCACGGAGCAAGCGTCGTTACCATGATTTTGTCCCGGTAACTCCGCTGCCGGCCCGCTTTTCGAAAAGCATCCGTTTCACCATGCGCGGAAGGATCGCCCTGCTGCACTCTGCGGTTGTGGCCGCGCCCGAGCAGTTTTCCTTTGCTTTCGAATAGCGCCGCACCGATGGGGATTCCTCCTTCTCCCAGCCCCACGCGCGCCTCTTCCACGGCTGTCTTCAGCATGGCAAGATATTTCTCTCGATTCTTTTCTGCGTCCGTGCCCATTTTCTCCCGCTCCTGATTTCCCTGCCTCGTCACTTCATTTCGCAGCGCCCGCTACCGGAAACATCCAGCTCAAGAGTAGATGAGTGGGCCAATAAACAAGCGCGACCGCTCCAACAAAAATCACCATGAGGTGCACGGGAGCAGGTCCCCAGGAGCGATGAAAGAGAGGATCTTGATACACATAGTTCATATTGAACCCGGAGGGCAAAAACCGCGAGACGACGAAAAGTCCCGCCGCAATCGCCGCCTGCAACGCCAGAGCGCGGCGGTCGTATCCGATTTTCCGCATGGCCCAGAGCAGCGCCAAGGGAAGGGCAATGTGAAAGGTGGAGAGCAGCCGGGCCCAGAGAGGGACTTGGGTGTCCCACATATACTGTGTTCCTCCCACTAAAAATCGTCCCGTTACGAGCCGCCAGCCAACGTCCATGGACCAAAAGATCCCCGCCGCCAGCGAGCTGACCGCCTGGCTGGAAATCAACAGAGAGCTTCCCCACCACAATCCCGCGCATCCGAGGATCACCGCGGTATCGCACAAGTGAAGCAGATTGGCCCAGCCCCAGACGCGAATATAAGTCGGCAGCCATACCACGGTCCACAGCAGCGCTATCCACCGCAACACGGGGAACGCGTTTGTGCCAGTGGTCATGCGTCTCCTCCGCTTGATACTTCCAATGCGGCACAGCCTACCACAGCCGCCTGAATCCTCGCGCAATCGAGTGATCGCTATGGACCGGATGGGGCCAGAAAACCCTGTAGGTCGGTCCTCTGACGCCAAAATGGAGCTTGGGGTGAGCACCGCGGGCTTCTAGCATGACGGCTGATGAGCAAAACAAAGAGCGGCGATGCGACGCGAATCGGCACGATTCTGCCGTGGCTGGGGCAGCGCGAGGACGAAATGGCCGCGCTGTTGGCTGAGCTTGTTGCTGTACCCACGGAGAACCCGCCGGGGAAGAATTATCGCGCGTGCGCCGATCTTCTCGAAAAGCAATTGCGGCTTGTGGGCCTATCATGCGAGCGCCTGGAGGCCGGCGAGCAGAAAGATGGTACTGGCGACAGTCCCGTCTGTCTGGTTGCCAGCCATGGACGCGGGGAGCGGGTGCTCTACTTTCACGGGCATTACGATGTTGTTCCCGCGCAGTCGAAAGAGCAATTCCAGCCCTCGCGTAAAGACCATTTCTTGTTTGGGCGCGGCTCCTGCGACATGAAGGGCGGGATCGTCGCGATGCTCTATGCCATTCTCGCGCTGAAAGAATGTGGCGCGGAACTAGACGGGAGAATCGCTTTAACGCTGGTTCCCAATGAAGAGACGGGAGGCGAAGGCGGCTCAGCATGGCTGGCAACGCAGGGGCGACTGGGCCGCGGCGGCATCGGCATGCTTTTGGCCGAGCCTACCAGCGGTGTCGTTTGGAACGCGAACCGCGGTGCGATTTCGTTGCGGGTCCGGGTGTTCGGGAAATCAGCACACGTTGGTTTGCAGCACCAGGGCGAAAACGCGTTCGAGCGCATGCACCGCGTCGTCGAGCGGCTTCAGGAGTTGAAGCAAGAAGTGGAGGAAAGAACCACAAATTTCAACATCGGGGCGGAGCAGGCACGCCGTTCGATTCTGATGCTGGGAGGGCAGAGCGGCGGCGGCGCAAACTTCAACGTGGTGCCGGAGGAGTGCTGGTTCACGATCGACAGGCGAATCAATCCCGAGGAAGAACTTGCGGAGGAAAAATCGAAACTGCTCGCGGTTCTGGAGAGTTGCAAGCGCGAGGGAATCCCACTCGAATGGGAGATATTGCAGGAAGGCCGTTCTTCCGCGTGCCGTGAGGAGGAGCCGCTGGGCGAAGCGCTGGCGCGCAGCGTCAGCGCGGTCACGGGCGAAACGCCACGTTTTGAGATGTGCCCTGGCCTGCTGGAGATTCGCTTCTACGCCGCGCAGGGCATCCCGGCTTACGCTTACGGCCCCGGCCTGCTCTCCGTAGCGCACGGACCGAACGAATACGTCGACCTGCGAAAAGTGATCGAATGCTCCGCGATCTATGCGCTGACAGTAATAGAGATGCTCAAGCGGTAAGCTCCGGGAGTGTTCCAAATCGGGAACTCGAGGTAGCCGGGATCTTCCGCTAAGCTTTGTAGAATCAGTTATTCCCCTCTGGCCCCGATTTCCTTGCCCTTTTGGTCAACTCTCCGGCCAGTTGTCCTAAAGTACTATTCAAGTTAGCGAGCCGAAGGGCGATGATGCTCACGTATGCCAACCATCTACTTTTGCCAACCCCACGCCAAAAACCAAGGTATGCTTCGCGCGGTTCTATCCGTCAAGGAGTGTGAGCGCGTCGTCAGCCAGCACCCCGCTACCTATGTCGGCGATCAGTTCCCGAAGCTGGGCAACGAGCAAGTGACGGCAAACGATTTTGCCGTGCTCAACGTCGCTCCAGATGACACTCCGGCAGGCTGGCGACCCGGTTACTATCGAATGGACTCCGACCTGACCCAGCTCAACGAATCGCTGCTGGCACTTTCGCGCTAATCCCCCAAAGGATTTCCCCGCATGCACTAGGACCATCAAAAGAGCTTCCTTGCGGAGCTATTTCCATTCTCCGGCAGAGGCCAGAAATTGCAGCCCGATGGCAAACGAATGGCGTCCGAGCGGCTCGCAATAGACTACTCGCGCCCGGGCCCGGAAGTCCCCCGGCAGGCACCACAAATTCAGCCGATCATTCCGTTTCCAAGGATTGTTTGAAACGACGCGCGCGCCGTGAGCGCTTACGTTTTCCGTAAGGCCCTCATGCGCACGATGGCGGACATCCAGGTTGCAAAGATCCACTCTTAGTGCCAGGGGAAGGCGTTCTTCCAACCGCCGCGCGATAGCTTGCATGAGACACCCCACTGTCTTGCGCAAAACTGGGAGGCTGGGTGTCGGAAGGTGGGAACGACCAAGCTATCATACGCCTGCCAGGGCGGCATTGGAAGAAATTCCAGGTCCGAGCGAGGCGAGCTGCATCTACAAAAATCAATGACTTCGTCGGAGAAATCCAAGTACCATCTTGCCAGTTCCTGGGGAGCCTAAGCGTGGGGTTAGAATGCCTCCAGACGGCATGCGTCGCAGCGGCCGAATTCTCAAAGAAATTGCAATTCTGTTGTTGGGCAGCGACATGGAAGGCAAGGTTTTTTCTGAGCAGACCAAGACAGTCGTGCTCAGCCGCCACGGCGCGGGCATTGTTTCGCAATACGTACTCTCCTCAGAACAGGAATTAATCCTCCGCAGGCTGGATACCGACAAAGAGGCCGAAGTTCGTGTCGTTGGCCAGCTCGGCTCTCACGGTGGGAGCTACACCTACGGCGTGGCCTTCCTGGACCCGGAGATGGACGTCTGGGGAATCAAATTCCCCAGCATGACGGATTTCGAGAAAGAGGCCAGCCGCGTGCTGCTCCAGTGCAGCAGCTGCAAGGCCCGCGAGATGGTTCAGCACAACGACCTGGAATCGGACGTATACCTCGTTAACGAAGGGATCGTTCGCTCTTGCAAGAGCTGCGGATCTTCAACGATTTGGACGCGGGCTAGTGAGGAAGTCAGTGGTGAGCCCGTTCCGCTGGAAACGGGCCCACAGGAAGCCGGGGAAAGAGCGGAGCCCGTTGAGACTCTCGAAGTAGCGTCGCAGGATCCGGTGCCAGCATCGCAACTCGCGGCACGCACCGAAAACAGGCGCAAGCACGTGCGCACTAAAGTGAATTTCAAAGCGTGCGTACGGAGTTACACCTTCGGCGATGATATCGTGACGTGCGAGGATATTTCCCGCGGCGGACTCTGTTTCAAGAGCCGGAAGGAATACGTTGCGAAAACCGAGATCGAAGTGGCTGCTCCCTACTCGCCGGGCACACCCGACATTTTTGTCCGTGGGCAAATCGTTCACGTCGTGGAATTGAAAAAGGAACGACGCTTCCGCTGCGGGGTCTGCTACGCCAAGTCTTGAGGGCGCGCCGTCATGGGCGATTCTCGAGTGTCTTATCGACGGCAGAAAGTACGCGGACGACCGGGCCGTTCCAGAAAACGGCCGTCGGTGTCTGCCGCCACTTCGCATGTGGCGCGTACAGAATGGCATCATCCCAGAAGAATCCCCGGTTGATGCAACAATCGGGCTTCGGTTGTGAAGGGTTTTCACCGGCAATCCTGCGAAGCTCTTGCGAGACGAGATGTTGCGGGTCCCAGAACTGACGGGCGCGCTGATCGGGGATTCTCGCGAGGGTGCTATGAACTGGTGAACGCAAGTCCGTAGGAAGCATCGGCTCCCACACTACCAGCACGCGGAGCGCAGGGTCCGAATTGCGCTGCAAGAGTTGTTCCACTGCGGAAGCCCCCCGCAGACAGGTTGGTCAAGTGGGAGAAAGAAGGAGTACCAGCCGGGGCCCCTCGATGGATTTGTCGAAGGACTCTTCGAACGCCGCGAAATGCGTGGCAGTGAGCGTGGCGAGAGGTTCTTGACCGGGCGGCGTGGAAGAATTCATTCGGAGGTACACCGCCACAAGAAACAGTGTGACCACGGCAACGCCGATCGCGAAGGATTTCTTTTTCACTTCGCGGCCCTTGAAAAATGATCGGCAATGAATCCTGCGATCTCCTGAGGGAAAACGACCATCGCCACAACGAGCACGGCGGCTGTCCAAAGCAGCACCGCGCTCAAATAACCCCTTTTCACCGCGCACAGCCTCGCGCGGCGCTGCTGCCAGAATCCAATTCCCAGCAGCAGGATGGAAAGCGCCAGGAGCCAGGGCCGGAACCTCTGTAGAAACGCGCCCGCGCCCGCCGCCCCCAGCGCGCCTGCGAATCCCAGAGGAAGACAGCACCCCATGGTTGCGAGCGAACTCACAATCGCGCCCAGGGATGCGAAGATGCTGGAGCCTTGCTTCACTGCTTCTCTCCCTTGCGATGCCCGCACCGCACTTTTTTCTGAGTTCATTTCTTCCTGGTTTATTTCAGCGAGGCCTCGATCTTGTTCTTAAACTCCCGGGCCTTGGCAATCACCGCCGGTTCATCCACGGTAAGCAGTTTTTTGTCTCGCATCACCAAGCGGCCGCCGATGATGGCCGTCTCCACGTCGCTGGCCTTCAAGGCGTACGCCAATTGCGCATAGACATCGTACATCGGCACGGCGTTCGGCGCCTCCAGCCCGATGAGAATCAAGTCCGCTTTCTTTCCTGCTTCGAGCGAACCAATTTCCTTTTCCATGTGCAGCGCCCGCGCGCCTTCGATGGTAGCCATCTCGACGGCGGCCTTCGCTCCCAGCGCCCGCGGATCCATCCTGGTGATCTTCTGGAGTTTCGCCGCCAGGTCTATCTCTTCCATCAAGTCCAGATCGTTGTTGCTGCCCGCCGGGCCGTCCGTGCCCAGCCCGACCGCCACGCCCGCGGCGCGCTCCTCGATTACCGGAGCAACGCCGCTCGCCAGCATCATGTTGCTGGAAGGATTGTGCACGCACCCCACCTGGCGCTGCGCCAGAATTTTGCGATCCGTCTCGTCAACAAAAACGCAGTGCGCCGCCACTGCGTCCGGACCGAGAATACCGAGCTTGTCGAGATACTGCACCGGCGTCGTGCCGTTCTGCGCGCGGCTGTCGTCCAATTCTTTTTTCATTTCTGCGACGTGAATGAGGATCGGCGCGCCGTATTTCCGCGCCAGCGCCGCCGAATCCTGGAGCGTCTTTTGCGAACAGGTATAAATCGAATGCGGCGCGACTGCGGCGTGAATCAGCGCATCGCCTTGCCAGCGCTTCAGAAATGTCTCGGTGTACTCCAGCATGGCGGCGTTGGATTTATTGTCCGGCGCTGGAAAATCAAGAATCGTTTCGCCCAGTACGCCGCGCATTCCCGCGGCTCTGGTCTCCTCGGCGACGGCATCCTCGAAGTAATACATGTCGGCGAACGTGGTCACGCCTCCGCGGATCTGTTCCGCCGCGGCCAGCCGCGTGCCCCAGCGGACAAATTCTTCCGTTACATTTTTGGCTTCCGCCGGGAAGATGTATTTTCCCAGCCACTCGTCGAGCGTCACGTCGTCACGCAATCCGCGAAGCAACGTCATCGGAACGTGCGTGTGGCCATTGATGAAACCCGGCAGCACCAGCTTCCCCTTCGCGTCGACGGTCAGAGCGGCGGCGTACTTCGCCTCGATGTTTGCCCGCGATCCTACGGCCACGATCGTGTCGCCCTTTACCGCCACCGCGCCGTCTTCGATGATGCGGCGTGCTGCATCCATCGTAACCACCGTGCCGCCCGCCACGAGCGTGTCGACTTTTTCTTTTTTTGGGTTTTGCGCCTGGAGGCCACTGGAGGATAGAAAATAGAAAAAGGGAACTAGAACAACAACCAGCCACGAATGGATACTGCGCATCCAATTTCGGTTTTCCATTTTCTCTTTTCCATTTTCTATAAATTCGACGAATCAAACGGCTTTGGAAACAGTTCGCGCATCTGGAAAATGTCGGTTTTGCCCTTGAGATTCGCCAGGATCACGGGAACGTCGCCACAAAATTCCCAGATCAGCTGGCGGCAAGCGCCGCAGGGAGGCGTCAACGTGTCGGTGTCGGTTACTACGGAAATGGCATCGAAGCCGCGCTCGCCTTCGCTAATGGCTTTGAAAATGGCGATGCGCTCGGCACAAACGGTGAGGCCGTAGGTAGCGTTCTCGACGTTGCAGCCGCCAAAAATTCTACCGGAGGTGGCGCGGAGCGCCGCGCCAACGCGGAAGTTTGAGTACGGCGCATGCGCGTTTTCCCTCGCTTGTCTTGCCGCCGAAATCAGAGTCTCGTATTCGCCCATGAAGCCTTCCTAGTTAACGATACTGGCGCTTCTGCGCCTCTTCTACCGTGTTGCGCATCTCAGGAGGAAGTTCAATAATCCGGATCTCTATTCCAAAGGATTCCATTGCGCGCGCCATCCAATTCTCGCCTTGAAATCTGCGAGCTGCTACTTTGTCACCAAAGAGGAGGATTTTTCTGGCGGGCACTGACTTGAGCCGTTCAACGTACAGTAGCTTCAACGCATCTGCCAACACCTTGTTCTTTTGCGCAGGCTTTGGCGGTCCCTGATGTGCCCACGCTTCGCATAAGATCATTGGCGTCTCGCATGCGCCGTCTATTTCGAGCCATTCTCCACCGGGCATTTCAACCCTCGTTTTTTTCAAAGTCGCGCCTAGGCTTTCGCCTAAACGAGCTATCAAATACTCTTCCGCTCGTCTCTGCTCGGCGCTATCGCCTGCGGCTAGATCGGGAGTGGCTGATTCGCCGGGCGAACTCATGCAATCGCCTCTGCAATTCGCGGAATGACCGCCTTCAGCAAGCCGATGAACTGGCCTTTCACGCGTTCTGCCGTCTCCAGCACTTCCAGGTGGTTGAGCGGCTGATCCAGGATTCCCGCCGCCGCATTCGTCACGCAGGAAATGCCGAGCACACGAATGCCGCTATGCCGCGCGGCGATTACTTCCGGAACCGTGGACATACCCACCAGATCCGCGCCGATCGCGCGCAAGTAGCGGATCTCCGCCGGCGTCTCATAGCTCGGCCCAAGGAGTCCCGCGTACACGCCTTCATATAACCCGATGCCCAAGCGTTTTCCTTCGCCGACAGCCATTTCGCGAAAGCTGCGGTCGTACGCCGAGGTCATGTCGTGGAAGCGCAGGCCGAATCTCTCGTCATTTGGTCCGGTGAGCGGATTGACGCCCTGCAAATTGATGTGATCGCTGATCACTACCAACCGGCCCTGCACGAATTCCTGTTTGATGCCGCCCGCGGCGTTGGTGAGGATCACGGCCTTTACACCCATGCGCGCGAAAACGCGGATCGGAAAAGCCACCTCTTTCGCGGAATAGCCCTCATAAAGATGGACACGGCCCTGCATCCCGGCAACGGGAATTGCTCCCACTTTCCCGACGACGAGCTTCCCCGCATGGCCAATCGCCGTCGATTGAGGAAAGTGCGGAATTTTCGCATAAGGAATTTTCATGGCGTCGGCGAATTCATCGGCGAATGCGCCAAGCCCCGAACCAAGAACCAGCGCAATCCGAGGCCGGAGAGCCGTCTGAGAGAAAATGAAGTCAGCCGCTTCCCCTGCGCGCTCGTACTCGCCAAGCGACGAACTACTGGCCGGGTTTGCAACGGCATTTGTTTTTCCGGTCGAAACCGTTTTCGCAGTTTTTGTCTTGGGGCTTTTCCTTGCGCTCACGAAAGAATCCCCACAATGGAAGCGGACATCAAGTTTGCCATAGTGCCGGCAAGCATGGCGCGGATGCCGAATTTCGCCAATTGTGTGCGTTGTTCTGGAGCGAGTGCGCCAATGCCGCCGATCTGGATGCCGATGGAGCTGAAGTTGGCGAAGCCGCAGAGAGCAAACGTGGCGATTGCAAATGTGCGCGGATCGAGCGTGCCCTTCATGGGACCAAGCTGGCCAAAAGCGACAAACTCATTGATCACCATGCGCGTCCCGAGCAGGTTGCCAATCTTTGCCGCGTCATGCCAGGGCACGCCGATCAGCCAGGCAACGGGCGCAAAGATCCAGCCGAAAACAGTCTGCAGACTCTCCGGGAACCAGGCCATGTGAGGCCAGTTGTGAACGCCGCCCATGATGGCGTTGACCAGCGCAAGCAAGGCGATGAAGGTAATCAGCATTGCGCCGACATTGAGCGCGAGGTGCAAACCATCGACCGTCCCTCGTGCGATGGCGCCCAGAAGATTGGCTTCTTTTTCCATGGGAGGCATTTCCACGCGGCCGGCTGTGAGCGGCTGCTCGGTTTCCGGGACCAACATCTTGGCCATGAGCAGCGTTCCAGGCGCCGTCATGATGACTGCCGTTAAAAGATTTTTGGGATCAGCGCCCCCCACCTGGATGTACCCGGCCATCATGCCGCCGGAGATGTGCGCCATACCACTAGTCATGACAACCATCAGTTCAGACTTCGTGAGTTTTGGAAGGAAGGGACGGATGGTGAGCGGAGCTTCGGTCTGGCCCATAAAAATGCTGGCGGCAACATTGAGGGATTCCGCGCCGCTGGCGCCCATCACGCGAGTCATTATCCACGCGGCAGCGCGAATGATGAGCTGCATAACGCCGAGGTGATAGAGCACTGCGAAGAAGGCGGCAATGAAGATGATCGTGGGTAGCACCTGGAAGGCAAACGAAAAGCCAAGCCGCGAGAGTTCCTTCGGCTGACCAATGTCGCCGAACACGAACGTGGAACCTGCGAAAGAGAAGCTCAGCAGCTTATTTGCTCCGGCACCCAGGAAACCAAATACGGAACTGCCCACGCCGGAACGCAGAACAAAAAAGCCAAGCGCCAACTGGAGCCCCAGGCCCCATGCGATGGTCTTGAGCTTGATGGCGCGCCGGTCGGTGGAGAACAGCCACGCCAATCCGAGAATCACGGCCATGCCGAGCACGCCCGTCCATCTTCCCATGAACAGTCCCCCCTCAATCGATTTAAGCGCCGATGATCCGGTGCACCAAGGGCCGCTTTTCCTGTGGCGCTATTTCGCCAACGAAATAGCTGCCGGCAATGAGCGCTTTCGCTTCGCCAAGTTTGGCGTCGCTATTGTAATGAATCGTGGCCAGCGGTTCTCCTTTTTCCACGCGATCGCCGACCCGCTTGTGGAATTCGAGCCCCACGCCGTGATCGATCTTGTCTTCCTTTTTTTCACGGCCTCCGCCGAGCATGGCGAGCGCGATGCCAAATTGCTCGCAGTTGGTGCCGGTGACGAAGCCGCTGGCGGAACTCGCTACTTGGAAATGCAGGCGTGCGGTGGGCAGGCGTTCCGGTTCGTCAATGACGCGTTCATCGCCGCCTTGCAGGCGAATCCCTTGCCGGAATTTTTCGAGTGCCTGGCTGGTGGCGATCATGGTTTCGGCTAGGCGGCGGCCTTCTTCCACGCTCTTCGTTCTCTCACCGAGATAGAACATCCACGCGGAGAGTTCGAGGCTCAAGTCTCGGAGATCGGCAGGGCCGTGTCCTTTGAGAACCTCGACGGACTCCGTGACTTCGTTCGAATGGCCCGCCATGCGGCCAAGCGGCTGATCCATGTCGGTGATGAGGGCCACCACTTTTTTGCCCATGCGCTTGCCGGTTTCGACCATGACTTCGGCCAGTCGAACCGAATCTTCCTCTTTCTTCATGAATGCGCCCGAGCCTGTCTTCACATCGAGCACCAGCGCGTCAATGCCTTCCGCAAGTTTCTTGCTCATGATGGAAGCGCAAATCAGGCCGATATTCTCGACGGTCGAAGTTACGTCACGGAGCGCGTAGATTTTCTTGTCGGCGGGAGCAATCTCGGCGGTTTGCCCGATCAACCCCATCCCGCATTCGCGCAGGACCCGGCGAAATTCGTCCAGCGATAAATTCACGTTGAAGCCGGGAATCGCTTCCAGTTTGTCGAGCGTGCCGCCGGTGTGGCCGAGGCCGCGGCCGCTGATCATCGGAACCGTAAGGCCGCCCGCCGCCACAATGGGAGCAAGAATGAGAGAAGTCTTATCTCCAATTCCTCCAGTGGAGTGTTTGTCCACTTTCTTCCCGGGGATATCGGAATGATTGAGGACCTCTCCGGAGTAAAGCATCACTTCGGTGAGCGCCGCGAGCTCGGGGCGGTTCATGCCGCGGATCCACACGGCCATGAGCCACGCGGACATCTGGTAATCAGGTATTTCGCCGCGCGTGAAGCCGGTAACGAGAAAATTGATTTCTTCGCGGGACAGTTCCCCGGAATCGCGTTTTTTGCGGATCAGGTCGACAGCGCGCATGCGTTTGCAAAGCGAACGGCGAGCGTAACATCCGCTTCACGAGGCGTCAACGCGCTGCGCGGCCCAAAAACTGCCCAGTCTCTAGATCGGCTGGTGCACATCAGGGGGCAGGTTGGTTATCTGGCCGGAGACTACATGCCAACCCCGGGGAGTGTTGATGTAGACGTGAATGGCGCGCATTTGGGCGCTGAAGTGTTGGTCCTTGATGACGAAAGTTGCTGACCACAGGCAAGTTGCGATCGCCGTGTCTTGAAAGATGCGGACTTTGATATCGGTGGCGCGAAACGTTTGGTACTTGGCCGGAGAGGATTCGATCGCTTCGATCCACTTCGCCTTGTTGACCTGCACACCATGGGAGAGCGTGCCTTCGTAATCATCGCTGTAAACGCGCCGGAAAAAGGTGCCACTGTTCAACTGGATGGCGCGCGCAGCTTCTTTCTCGAGGTTGACGATCTCGGCATGCTGCATTTCCGGATTTGGAGGTGCGTCGTCCTGACTCAAGCCCAACGGCGACAGCACCATTCCAAATACGAACAGCGCTGCCAATTTGTGCGTCATGTAAATCCCCCGGAACGGTCACCTTGGATTCAGCCGTTGTGCAGCTGGGAAGGAAATGCGCCCCCATTTGGAATCTTACGAGAAGGGTCGCCCCGTTAAACCGACCTGTGAGCCAAAGGTTAACCCAAAGGCTGCCTCCGGGTATGGAACTAAGAATGCTCTCCGGCTGGAGAGGTCCGATTTGCTTTATAGATCGGGTACCTGAGACATGTCGCGGCAGGCCAAAAAAATGTACAAGGCGGGAGTCCCCGCCGAAGAAGCGCAGCACCACTGCGTGGTTCCGGAGAAATTCAAGAACTTCCGTGTGTATACGTGGGGATTCACGATCGGTCCGGCGATTACCAAGCATTATGCGGAGTGGCAAAGCAAGTAGCCGATTGGGCGCCTTCTTGCATGCTTCGAGGCGGGGGCGGGATACTCGAAATGTTAATTGGGAAGAACGCTGTCGAAGCTGCGAATGAAACTGCCAGCCGTTGGCGACGAAGGGGCGCGGCTATCGCGGTCGCAAAGGATTGCTAGCATTCCCACGGACTGCGCCGCTTCGATTTCTTTCACCGCGTCGGAGACGAACAAGAATTGTTGTGGCGCATACGAAAACGAAGCGGCGATTTTCTTGTAGCTTTCTCCTTCCGCCTTGGCTCCCACGCGGGTGTCGAAGAAAGCGGAGATGTACGGCGTCAGGTCGCCTGAGATCGTGGTGCGAAACAGGAGTTGCTGCGCGAGGACGCTTCCTGACGAGTAGATGCAGATGATTTTCTTCTGCCGCCGCCATCGTTCGAAAGCCACCGGCACGTCCGGATAAACCTCGCCGTGTAATTCCGCGTTCGCATATCCCGCTTGCCAAATTCTGCCCTGGAGTAGCTTCAGCGGCGTGCACTTGCTGTCCCGCGCGATTAGCCATTGGCAGTAGGCGACGCCCGAGCGCAGCCGCGCTTCTTCCGGAAAGTCCAGCCAGCCAGGCGGTTCAAGCCCATTGCGCTCATCCACCTCGTGTTGCGCACGAAGCTCCCGAATCAAAGACTGAATTTCGGGATCTTGAAACTGTTCTCGGAGAAACGATTCCAGCTTGCGGCTCGCATAGGGGAAAAGTGTTTGATAAACGAAATCGACGGGTGTTGTCGTGCCTTCGATGTCCAGAAGAATGACGCGGATCTGGGATTCGTCGATCAGCGACACACAAACTACTTCGCCGCCGTTTGCGGCGGAATATATCTGGGTCCCCAGCAAACGGGTTCATAATTCCGCTCCACACCGCTGCTCGAATAATGGGGCGTCCAGCCGGACTTGTCCTGGAAAAGACGGATCGCGCGAATGCGGCGTTCTCCGCAAAGATCGAACCAGTGCAGCGTCCCGCGCGGAACCCGGATCAAGTCGCCGGCTTCGACCTCTATCGCGACAACCGGCCCTTGTTGCGGGTGGATATGGAACAGCCCGCGCCCGGCGAGGATGTAGCGGACTTCGTCCTCATCGTGGCGATGCTCGATGTTGAACCTGGACAGCATCGCATCCAGCCCGGGAGTATCCGGATTGACGTCGATCACATCTGCCGTGACGTAGCCACCCTGGCTCTTGAGTTCCTCGACCTGCTGGCTGTACGCACTCAGTACTTGATCCGCGGAAGCATTCGAAGGCAGGTCCGCCGGAGACTCCCAGCGTTCGTAGTCAATGCCAATCCCTGCGAGGTAGTCTCGCACCTCGTCGTGTTCGCGGAGCGAACGGTTTTCATCGGGGATTCGAAGGACAGCCACGGTAATCAACTCCCAAGTTCGGGCCGCGCGGGAATCACGCACTCTGTGCGGCGCCGGAGCGAACCAGTACTTCCATCAGGAACTCCAGGATTTCAACATGGCGCTTCGCTTCCTGCAAGCCCGCACCCCAAGTATAAAGCCCATGCTCCCTCAGAAGAAAACCATGGATGCCGGGGCTTTCCCGCAGCGTTTTCGAAACGCGTTCTCCCAGTTCAATCATGTCCTGCGAATTCTCCAGAATCGGCAGCCACTCGCGGTGCTTATGAGTTCGAACGCCTTCCAATCCTTTGAGCATTTCGTATCCTTCCAGGGCGATACCGCCCTGCGAGGCATGCGAGCCCGAAAGGACGGTGCTCCAAACCGAATGAGTGTGCAAGACCGCGCCGGCATCCGCGCCGCGCACAATGGCGAGATGCAGCAGGGCCTCCGCAGACGGCCGGCCATCGCCGCGGACGACGTTGGCCGCGTTGTCCATCTCCAGGAACTGCGCGGGCGTAAGGCCGCTCTTGTCCAGGCCTGTCGAAGTAATAGCCAGGCGCAGCGGCTCACGGGAAATCACCGCGCTGAAGTTTCCGCTCGTCCCCAAAACCCACCCGCGCTCGTAGAAGCCCCTTCCAATCTCTGCTAGGCAAGCGGCTGCCTCTGCAAAGCGAGCACCGTTTGGGCTCGACAGCGGATTCGCCTTGGGGCTACTCCTACGCTTCACGCCCCTCTTGGTTTTTTTTATCGCCACAGTCAGCATTCTACGACGTAGAGCAGATGGATGAAACAGCCACTGACACTTGCGAGACTCAGGGCTTGAACGCGGCCGGGATTCTCTGCGAGAGAACTAGAATTTCACGAGAATGGCCATGTTCAGCCGGTTCTCGGTTTTCCTCAGATCCGGGGTGAATCCTGGCACGAAGGCGCCGGGCGAACCGCAAATATTATTGCCGAGGACCGGGGTCGGGCAAGAGGTTGGCGTGACACCACCTGGCCCCGAGAAATACGGCACATTGGCCGCCCGATGGTTGTACTCCCAACGGAACGTAATATATTGGCTCGGCATCCAGTCAAAGGTCCCCGACACATCCCAGGCCTTATACGGATCGCCGGGATTCTCGGTGAAGTAGGGCGTGCCCGAAGCCGCCGTCGCACCGTTGATCGGCGGCAGCAAAACCAAATACCGCCCGGGATTGTTGATCTGCCCGCCTCCGAGCGTCAGGCCATACTTGTCGTTATCGAACCACAGGCGGTTGTAGAACATGTATCCCAGGAAGCTTTGCTTGGGCCCCTTCGCGGAGTTGCCAGCGCAGCTGACGCCGCCGCCGTGCTCGCATCCCATGTCGCCGGTGAGCGAGAAGGCCGCCTTATCAAGGAACCTCTCCTTGTTGTCGTAATATTTAACCTCGATGCTGTCGTCCGTGTGATAGCGGATACGGCCCGGCGTATTCAACGCATCCTCACCCAGGGCGTACTGATTCCCGAGAATCGACAGCCAGCCATTCGGCCGCCAGAGGATCTGGAATCCGAGGCCTGGCCGGCTGTTGAAACGCCCATAGGATTGCCACCCATTCGTGAACCACGGCTCGATCTTCAAGTGCTCCGTCGGAAAAATCTGGATGCGAACGCCGTTGAAAAACCAGGGTGTGTTCGATGAAAC
>Ga0099794_10000348_pt1 | contig 15829 bp, 10 predicted proteins | sample Rivendell_Oct201_10_FD_77320 | JGI IMG/M metagenome (GOLD analysis project Ga0099794, IMG submission 77320) | Vadose zone soil microbial communities from the Eel River Critical Zone Observatory, Northern California, USA -... | ecosystem: Host-associated > Plants > Roots > Rhizosphere > Soil ... | reverse complement strand
TGGCGCGGCTGATGGTCGGGATGAACGGGGTCACCAGCGCCTATGTCGCGTACCAGGAGGCGCTCGAGTACGCTCGCACGCGCGCGCAGGGCCGACCGCTCTCGGCCCGCGACCCGCGCAGCCCACAGATCACCATCGTCCAGCACGCCGACGTCCGCCGCATGCTGCTGCGGCAGAAGGCGATCGTGGAGGGGTCGCTCTCCTTGCTCTCCGCCTGCACGCGGCTCACCGATCTGGCCGCGCACTCGGAGCGCGAAGCGGACCGGAACCGCTGCGCGATCCTGCTCGACCTGCTCACGCCGGTGGCGAAGACCTTCCCCGCCGAGAAGGGATTCGAGGCGAACGTGCTGGCCGTCCAGGTGCACGGCGGCTACGGGTACACCAGCGAGTACCTCCCCGAGGCGTGGATGCGGGACCAGAAGCTGAACACGCTCCATGAGGGGACCAGCGGCATCCAGGCGCTCGACCTCCTCGGCCGCAAGGTTCTTGGGACCGGCGGCGCGTCGCTGCGCGCGCTCGCCGAGCAGGTGACGGCCGACTGCGAGCGCCCCGGCGTCGATCCGGAAGAGAGCGCGCAGCTCCTGCGCGCCCTGGCGACCATCGGCGAGACGACCATGCACCTCGGTGCGGTCGGCGATCGCGACGCCATGATGCGGAACTCGTCCGACTACATGGAGCTGTTCTCGATCGCGGTCGTCGCCTGGCAGTGGCTCCTCCAGGCGGCCGCGGCGCGCGAGGGGCTTCGGCGCGATCCCGCATCTTCCGATTTCTACCGGGGCAAGCTCGCCGCCGCCCGCTACTGGTTCGCCACCGAGGTCCCGCGCATCGACCAGCTCTGCGCGCTATGCCGCTCCGCGGACGACTCGTTCGCGAGCATGCGCCCGGAGTGGTTCTAGCGTCCCTGAACGTCGCCCTTGGGGTGATCGCGATCGGGCGTTCCTATCGACAGGCTTGCCCTCGCGACTGGCATCCTCCCGAGTAGCACTTCCCGGTGGGATCTGGATCACAGCAATGCTGCGAGCTACTGCACACAACGATCGGAGGCGGGCGGGCCTGGCCTTGCGTTCCACCACAGGCGGGTGCGATTGCGGGCCCGTCGTATGCGCAACAGCTGCTGTTTGCCGTCTGGTATGAAGACTTGCCGAAGTCATGAACGGCTTGATAAAAAGCCTGCGCCGCCACGTAACACGGTGCTTTCATCGGATTCCAATACGGCATGTCATCGCAGATCTTCTCCGCGTCCTGTTTCAGCATGTCGTCGCAGCGCTCTTTCGTATACAGGTAGGTTCTGTACCCGCTTCGGTAGCAGTAGTCGTGCCGTACGCACGCGGTTCCAAACTTCGCGGTAAAATACGCAGCGGTCGTCGAGATATTGCTGACGATCCAGGGAGCCGAGCAGTCCAGGGTACTCGTCTGAAGGCAGGAACACGTTTGGGCTTGCGCGCGAGAATGCGGAACGAGTACGGCTGTTGCGGCGAGCCCGATGGTCAGGAGCATCTCTGCGATTCGATGACGTTGCATTCCGGGTCCCCCCCGGCGAACGCCACTCAAGCGAGGAATGAGAGCGCTCGCTAGGACGAAAGTCCTATGCTTCAGTAGTGCGAATGTCAAAGCGTCCCTCGCGATCACGCGAGTCCGGGGCTCCTCCAAATCACTGCTAGACCAGCCACAAGCCCGTCGCGATCACCACCAGCGCCACGCCGTCCATGTCCGTGAGTGGCTCGCCCAGGAGCAGGGCGCCGAGCAACAGCCCGAACACGGGAGTGAGGAAGAAGTACGCGCTGACGCGGCTCGCCTCGCCGTGCTGCAGGATCCAGAACCAGAGCATGGACGCGCCGACGCTGAGGACGACCACCAGGTAGGCCAGGCTGGCCCCGATCGGCGCGGTCCATTGGACGTGCGGCGGCCCCTCGATCAAGAGCGCAGCAGGGACGAGCGCGAGACCGGCGCAGAACAGCTGGGCGGCGTTGAGCACCACCGGGTGCGGCCGCGCGCGCATGCGCTTGTAGAGCACGTTCGAGAAGACGAACGAGAGGACGCCGGCCAGCGAGAGCAAGACGTCGATGGGGCGCGCCGCGCTCGATCCCGCTCGCGTATGCATCGCAAGCACCACGCCCGCGAAGCCCAGGATCAGCCCGCTCGCCTTGCGGAACGTCAGCGGTTCCCGGAGCAGCCACGGCGCGATCAGCGCCAGGATGAGCGGGTTCGTGCTGGCGACGATCGAGCCCATGCCCGCCGACATGTGCCGCAAGGCTTCGTAGCTGAGCCCGAGGTACAGGGCGTTGCCGCCCAACCCGAGCGCGAACAGCCGGAGCCAGGTCCCGCCGTCGCGGGGCACTGGGAGCCTGGCGATCCGCGCCCCCGCGAAGAGCAGCCCACCGGCGAGGAGGAACCGGATCCACAGGATGGTCAGCGGAGGGGCGCCGAGGGCGAGGATCCTGCTCGGGACGAACGCGCTCGCCCAGAGGAACACGTAGAGGATCGCCGCGGCGACTCCCAGCGCCGGGCGGGACCGCGGCGCTGTGGGCAGGGGGACCTCGGCCACGGTCGCTCAGATGTCAGTTCGGGCGGCGCGGTTCGGCGGCCTGCTCGAGCTGCTCGATCTGTTCCCGCGCGCCGTCCAACTGCGCGCGCAGATCCTGGACCTCGGACTCGCGCTGGCGCAGCCGGCCCTGCACGTCGGCGAGCTGGAAGAGGAGCCCGCGGATCTGGGTCATCAACCGCGCGGCCTCGGATTGCTGCGGCTCGGCGTTGGGCGGCGGCGGCGCGGCAGGCTGGGGAGGCAGCGCCGGTTTGGAAGTGGCGAGCGGCGCGTCGTCCGCCTCGAGCGCCTCGCTGATGTCCCGCAGGATCGCCTCGGGGTCGCCGGCCGCCCCCTGGCCGCGGGCCGCCGGGCCTGCGCCCTGGACCGGCGCGCGTGCCGCGGGCGCGGACAGCGCCCACGGGACTTGCTCGACCGCCTCTCCGCCCGGGTCGGTGCGGCGCAGCTCGGGCGCCACCACCGCCTGCACGCGATCGATGCCGAGCGCCGTGAGCAGCTCCTCGAGGCGGTCGGCCTCGTCCGCCTCGATCTCGGTGAACTGCACCCCGAGCCCGGGGATGAAGCGCGCAGTGGCCGCTTCCTCGGGCGTGATCACACCCGCCACCAGGCCCGCGATGTGCAGCGGCCTCCGCCCGCCCGGCTTGACGAGGTCGATCTGCAGCGCGGTCCCGTGCGGGAGCTGCTGCTCGGTGCGAAGGAACAGCCCTCCCGCGGAAAGGTTCTCCACCTGGCAGGCGAATGCCGCCGATGGCCCGCGGACGTGCGCGACGACCCCGCGGGGCCTCACGCGCGTGTACCTTCTCTTTTCCTTGCTGGTCGCCACGGCCCCAATCTACCGCGATGCGTGCATCGTGGAGAAGAATCGTGACACGGCCGGCGCCTGCGCGGCCCGGAAGGCGGCGCAGACGCGGAGCCGTTCGACGGCCTGCGCATAGCGGCGCGGGCCGCCGGGCAACGCCGCCATCCGCTCGCGGAAGAAGGCCTCCATCCCGGCGCGCTTCGACTCGTCGCAGAGCGCGGACCCGGCGGTGACCAGGCCGGCGGCCTCGCGGGCCGGCAGCCTGCTCGCCATCGCTGTGAAGTTCTCGCGGACGAAGTCGTACGCGGCACCGCGGGTCTCGACCGAGTGAGTGGCGCCATAGACCAAGGTGATCGCCTCGCGCACGGGGAACTCGTCGGAGAGCGCGATGCGCATCGCGTCCCGAGCGATGGCCGGATCGCGGAAGCGCCCCATCGCCTCGAGGAGCAGCAGACGGTGATGCCGATCGCCTTCCTTGCCTGCCGCGGCGTGCAGCGCATCGAAGAGCGCCCGGTCGCCGTGCTCGGCGGCGACCGTCAGCGCGACCAGGACCACGGAGGGATGGACGGAACGGCGGTCCGCAAGCCACCCCTGCGTCCGCGCCCGGGCATCGGAAATGACCTCCGGGTCGTCGGCCGCGTGCCCCAGCACCTCGAGCAGCGACTCGCGAAGCAGCTTGACCTCGTCCGACTCCCCGCGCCGCGGGGTCCAGCCGAGCTTTTGCGCGCGGCCGGCGTACAGGTCGCGAATCCAGCGGCGATACTGCGGCAGCTCGGACTCGCCGAGCAGGTCCTCGTCGCGCAGCCCGCTGGCCACCGCGATCGTCGCGTCGAGCACGTGCCGATCCGGATCGCGCGCGAGCGGAGCGAGGATCCGGAGCAGCTCGCCATGATCTAGTTTTCCGGCGTGCGAGAGCGCGACCAGGTCCTGCAGGGCGGCGACGCGCTCCGCGGGGGCCAGCCGCCGCCCGCCGTCCGCGAGGAGCCGCTCCTGGTGGGCGGACAGGTGGTAGTACCCGGCCGCACCCGGGTTGGCGACGAGATCTTTCGGACAGCTCCGGGCCGGCAGCTCGGCGGATCCGGACTTCGCCCCCAGGAGCGCGCAAGTCCGGCCACCGTTCCATCGCGCGCAAACCGGGACCTGCCAGACCTGCTCCCGCTGCTCCGGCGACGCGTCCGCGCCGAGCGGCAGGTACCGTTCCTGCGACAGCTCGAGTCGCGGCCGTTTTCCCGGCTCGCAGCGCAGCTCCGCCGTGACCAGCGGGACGCCGGGCTGATCGAGGAAGGTGGAGAATGCCGGCTGCAAGTCCAGGCCGGCCTCGGCTGAGATGGCGGAGAGGAAATCGCTCGCGGTCGCGCTCGAGTACGCGTGCGCCTTCAGGTAGCGCCGCACGCCCCGGCGGAACTGTTCCGGGCCGACGAACTGCTCGAACATGTGGATGACCGACGCCCCCTTCAGGTAGGTGATCGCGTCGAAGGCGTTGAGCATGTCGTCGCCCGACTCGATCGGCTGGCGGACGCGGCGCGCCGTGAGCAGGCTGTCCGCTTTCATCGCGCGACCGCGCGCTCCCACCCGGTCCAGCGCCGCGCCCCATTCCGGGTGCCACGACTCCAGCGTCTTGTAGGTCATCCAGGTGGCGAACGCCTCGTTGAGCCACAGGTCGTCCCACCAGGCGTTGGTGACCAGGTCTCCGAACCACATGTGCGCGAACTCGTGGGTGGAGACGCTCGCCTGCGCGCGGCGGAACGAGGGGGTGTCCTCGCCGGGAGGGACCAGGAGCAACGTCGACCCGTAGGTGACCAAGCCGACGTTCTCCATCGCGCCGCGCCCGAGCGGCACCGCGATCACGTCGAGCTTCTCGAACGGGTACGCGATGCCGAACCAATCCTCCAGCCGCGGCACGATCTGCGGACTGATCTCCGTCGCCCAGCCGGCCTGCGCGACCAGGCCCTGCGGCACGATCACGCCGATGGCCGTGCCGCCCTCGCCCGCCTTGCCCGCGTCGATGCGCTCCCAGGGACCGACCGCGAAGGCGGTGAGGTAGCTGGGCAGCGGGCGGGTCGGGGCGAACCGCACGGTGGTGAAGCCGTCCGCGCCATCCTGTTGCGACTCGATCGGCGCATTGGCGAAGGCGCGCTGCCCGGTCTTGACGCGGAGGGTGAGCTGCCAGGGCACCTTGAGCGACGGCTCGTCGAAGCAAGGGTAGGCGCGCCGGGCGTCGATCGGCTCGAAGTGCGTCGACGCGTACCACCGGCCGCCCTCCTCCGCCTGGAAGATGCCGGCGCTGTCGCGGCGCGAGATGCGGCCTGAGTACGTCAGGCGCAGCGTCGCTTCTCCCGGAGCGAGCGGCGTCTCGAACGCAATGCCGGCGAAGTCCTTCGGTTGCGGGAGCGCGCGCCCGGGCAAGGTCGCTCCGCCCTGCCGGGCCTCGGCGCGCGAGACCTGGAGGTCCTGCGCGTTCAGCCACACCACGGGCGTGGCGGCCAGCACGTCGAGGTCGATCTCGATGACGCCGGTGAAGCTGTCCTGTCCCGGCACTACTGTGAGCGTCGGCCGGTAACGGACGGGACGGACCGTCTCGGGAAGCCGCAGCGCGGGGGGCGGCTCCTCGGGAGCGTCGGGCGCCTTCGCCGTGGTGCTCGCCGCCGCGGTCGGGTTGGCGCTGGGACCCGGCTGCGGAGTCGTGGGCCCCGGCGCTCCACGCCCGGTCACGCACCCCACCACGAACAGCAGCGCCAGTACTCGCTTCATTCTCAAGACACCTCCGGGCCGCGCACCATCCCGCGCCCCCGGGCGCTTTGCAAACCTGCGCGCCCGCTCTGCGTGCAGTACAAGGAGACGTGCCCGCCGTGCTGGAGCTCCAACGAGTGGCGCATCGCTTCGGACGGCTGGGGCCGCTGGACCTGGGCGTCTCCGAGGGGGAGACGCTCGCCGTGCTGGGTCCGAGCGGCGCCGGGAAGACGACGCTCTTGCGCCTCTTGCTCGGCCTGCTCGCGCCCGACCAGGGGACGGTGCGTTTCCGCGGCGAGGACGTCCGCACGCTCGACCCGGCCGAGCTGCGCCGCCGCATCGGCTACGTCGTGCAAGGAGGCGGGCTGTTCCCGCATCTCACCGCCGAGGGGAACGTGACGCTTGTCGCGCGGTTCTTGCAGTGGCCCGAGGAGCGCATCGCCCGCCGGCTGGACGAGCTGTTGCACCTGGCGCGGCTGCCGGAGGCCGCGCTCCAGCAGTACCCGGCGCAGCTCTCCGGCGGGCAGGCGCAGCGGGTGGGCCTGTTGCGCGCGCTGATGCTCGACCCCGAGGTGCTCCTTCTCGACGAGCCGCTCGGCGCGCTCGACCCCGTGACCCGGTTCGACCTGCAGGCCGACCTGCGGACCGCCTTCGAGCAGCTGCGCAAGACCGTGGTGCTGGTCACCCACGACCTCGGGGAGGCCGCCTTCTTCGCCCACCGGATCGCCCTGCTCCACGAGGGCCGCATCGCGCAGGAGGGCACCTTCGAGGAGCTGGCGCGCGCTCCCGCCGACCCCTACGTGGCGCGCTTCATCCACGCGCAGCGGGCTCCGCTGGAGCGGTTGCGATGATCCTCGCGCTGCTCGCCGTGGTGCAGATCGGCTCCAAGGCTTTCACCGAGTCGGTGATCGTGGCGGAGATGGCCGCGCAGCTCGCCCGGAGCGCGGGCATCGAGACGGTGCACCGGCGCGAGCTGGGCGGCTCGCGCATCCTCTGGGATGCGCTCCTCCGCGGCGAGATCGACGCCTATCCCGAGTACACCGGCACCATCGCGCAGGAGCTGCTGCCCGGGCAGGGCGATCTGCGCGGCCGCGTCGCCGGCAAGGGCGTGGTGATGTCCCGCTCGCTCGGATTCTCCGACAGCTACGCCGTGGGCATGCAGCGGCGCGCCGCGGAGCGGCTCGGGATCCGCACGCTGGAGGACCTCGCGCGCCACCCGGGGCTGCGGCTCGGCTTCAGCAACGAGTTCATGGACCGCAAGGACGGCTGGCCCGCTCTGCGCGCCGCCTACCGGCTGCCGCAGAAGGACGTCCGTGGCCTGGAGCACGACCTCGCGCTGCGCGCCCTCGCCGGCGGCGCCATCGATGCCACCGACCTCTACACCACCGACGCAGAGATCGCCGCCTACGACCTGGTGGTCCTCGAGGACGTGCGCCGTTTCTTCCCCGACTACCAGGCGGTCCTCTTATGGCGCAAGGACCTGCCCGCCGACGCGGCGGCGGCGCTGCGCAGGCTGGAGGGGCGCATCTCCGCGCGCGAGATGATCGAGATGAACGCGCGCGTGAAGCTGCGCCGCGATCCGGACTCCGCCGTCGCGGCCGATTTCCTCGCCGGCGCACTCGGCGTTCGCGGCGCTGGGCGCATCGAGGGGCGCGCCCGCCGCATCGCCGCCCGCACCGTCGAGCACCTCGAGCTGGTGGCGATCTCGCTGGCCGCGGCGCTGATATTCGCGGTGCCGCTCGGCATCGCGGCCGCGCGCAGGCCGCGCGCCGGGCAGTTGCTGCTAGGCGCCGTCGGGCTGGTGCAGACCATCCCCTCGCTCGCCGTGCTCGTCTTCATGATCCCGCTGCTGGGCATCGGCGCGCGCCCCGCCATCGCCGCGCTCTTCCTCTACAGCCTGCTCCCGATCGTGCGGAACACGGCCGCGGGACTCTCCGGCATCCCGCCCGAGATCCGCGATTCCGCCGAGGCGCTCGGCCTTCCACGCCTGGCGCGGCTGCGGCTGATCGAGCTGCCCCTCGCCTCGCCCGGCATCCTCGCCGGCGTCCAGACCGCCGCGGTCATCGACGTGGGCACCGCCACGCTCGGGGCGCTGATCGGCGCCGGCGGGTACGGGCAGCCCATCCTCACCGGTATCCGGCTGGCCGACGTGGGCCTCATCCTGGAGGGGGCGGTGCCCGCGGCGGTGCTCGCGCTGCTCGCGCAGGCTCTGTTCGAGCTGCTCGGCCGCGCCGTCGTCCCGCGAGGCTTGCGCCTGTGACCGTGCGGCTGCGCAGCGCGCGGGGCCGCGGCGTGCTGCTGGCGACCGTGCTCGGCTCGGGCGTGGCGTTCCTGGACGGGACCATCGTCAACGTGGCGCTGCCGGTGCTGGGGCGCGAGTTGCACGCGGACATGGCGGGCTTGCAGTGGACCGTCGATGCGTACCTGCTCACGCTGACCGCGCTCCTGCTCCTCGGCGGATCGCTGGGCGACGCGCTCGGGCGCCGGAAGGTGTTCGTCGCCGGCCTGGCGTGGTTCGCAATCGCGTCGGCTGCCTGCGGTTTTGCGCCGTCCATCGGCGCGCTGGTCGCGGCCCGCGCGGTGCAGGGCGCGGGCGCGGCGCTGCTGGTCCCCGGAAGCCTCGCCGTCCTGCGCTCGAGCTTTGCCGAGGACGACCAGGGCCAGGCGGTCGGCGCCTGGGCGGGCCTCTCGGGCGTCACGACCGCGCTCGGTCCGCTGCTGGGCGGGTGGCTCATCACCGCCTGGTCGTGGCGCGTCGTGTTCTTCCTCAACCTGCCGCTCGCTGCCGCGGCGGCGGTAGTCGGGTTGCGGTGCATCCCCGAGTCGCGCGCCTCGGGTCCTTTGCGTATCGACGTGCCGGGAGCCGCGGCGGCGACGCTAGGGCTGGGAGGGTGCGTCTATGCGCTGATCGAGGCCCCGGCGCGCGGACCGGGCGTCGCAGCCGCCGCCACGCTGGGAGCAGCGTGTCTGGCGGCGTTCGTCTGGATCGAGGCTCGCAGCCCCCAACCGATGCTTCCGCTGGACCTGTTCCGCTCGCGGCAGTTCTCCGGCGCGAACGCGGTGACCCTCGCGGTCTACTTCGCCCTGGGCGGGGCGACGTTCCTGCTCATCATCCACCTCCAGAGCGTGCTCGGTTACTCGCCGCTCGCGGCCGGCGCTGCGCTCACGCCGATCACGCTGCTTCTGCTCGTCCTCTCCCCACCCGCGGGCAAGCTCGCCTCGCGCCTCGGATATCGCGCGCCGATGACGGTGGGCCCGCTCATCGCGGCTGCAGGTGTCGCGCTGCTGGCAGGGCTCGGGCGGGGCTCGAGCTACGTCTCCGGCGTGTTGCCGGCGATGGCCGTTCTGGGCCTCGGGCTCGCAGCGACGGTGGCGCCGCTCACGACGGCGGTGCTCGCCGGGGCGGAGACACGCCACGCGGGAGTCGCCGCCGCGGTGAACACCGCGATCTCGCGGCTCGCTGGCCTGCTCGCGGTCGCGCTCTTGCCCTTGCTCGCGGGCATTTCCGCCATGGACGCAGGCTCGCTCGCGGCCGGCTTTCCGCGCGCGATGTGCATCTGTGCCGGGGTGTGCGCCGCCGGCGGACTGTGCGCGCTGGCCACGCTGCGCACCTAGAACACGCACCTGGAACACAGCGCCGCCCTGTCGTTGACAGCTGGCCGCTGGCTGCCGCAGCGCGGCGCGACGGCCGGCAGCACCTCTGCTACACGCGTCCAGTACGTCCGCGATGGCCCCTCGGAGGTTTCCCATGCGCACCCAGGTCCTCGGCAGCGGCTTCGTGACCGGACAGAACCTCGTCACCAACGACCAACTCGCCCGGATGATGGATACCTCCGACGAGTGGATCCGTGAGCGGAGCGGCATCGAAACCCGCTACTTCGTCGAGCAGGGAACCACCACCAGCGACCTGGGTGCCGGCGCGGCCAGGAAGGCGCTCGAGGACGCGGGCGTCGCCAAGGAGGAGATCGACTACATCGTGTTCGCCACCATGACGCCCGACCACTATTTCCCTGGTTGCGGCGGTCTCCTGGAGGACAAGCTGGGCCTGTCGCACGTGCCCGCGCTGGACATCCGGCAGCAGTGCACCGGCTTCATCTACGGCCTGCAGATCTCCGACGCGCTGCTCAAGACGGGCCAGGCGAGCACGGTGCTGCTCGTCGGGGCCGAAGTGCACACGGGGTTCATGCCGTGGACCAAGTGGGAGTACCTGCTCGGCCGCGGCGGCGAGCCCCCGACCGCCGAGGAGAAGGCGGTGTACACGACCTTCCGCGATCGCGTCGTCCTGTTCGGCGACGCGGGCGGCGCGGTGGTGCTGCGCCAGGGCGAGGGCGACAAAGGCCTGCTCGGCTTCCAGGTCCACTCCGACGGGGCCAACTTCAAGGACCTCTACGTCCCCGGCGCCGGATTCGCCCGCCGCCCCTACGTCAACGAGGCAGACGTCCGCGAGTGGCGGCACGTCCCCGAGATGAACGGCCGCGCCGTGTTCAAGATGGCGGTGGCGCGCATGCCCGAGGTGGTCCGCGAGCTCTGCAAGAAGCAGGGCGTCTCGGTCGCCGAGATCGACCTGCTCATCGCGCACCAGGCCAACCTGCGCATCAACGAGATGGTCCAGCGCGTCCTCGGCCTGCCCAACGACCGCGTCTACAACAACATCCAGCGCTACGGAAACACGACCGCCGCCACCATCCCCATCGCCCTGGACGAGTGCAGGAAAAGCGGCCGCATCAAGCCCGGCGACCTGGTCTGCTTCGTCGGCCTCGGCTCGGGCTTCCACTGGGGGGCAGCGCTGATGCGGGCGTGATGGGATGCCGGCGAGCGTCCAGGGCGCCCCTCCCGTGGTCCAACGTTAGTCCTACCGGCGTTTGGCCGCGGGACCCCTTGTTTTTGCGGCAACGATGCATATCCCCAACGCGCAATCCGTGCGGACTAATACACGGCGGACCCGGGGAAACCACGAATGTCCAATCATTCAAGTGTGATGGCGCGTTCCGGTCGTGGACGAACGCGCCATTGCCGCGGTCCAGGTTCCTTCCTTCTTCCTCTCCTCGTTGCCATCGCCTGCGGCCCCGCCCGCCAGGACCGATCCGGTTCTCGCGAGCAGGCAGCCACCTCCATCGCGTTCGTTCAGACGAACAACGCGACCCCGCAGAGCTCGGTGACCACCGTGAGCGTGCCGTTCACCGCGGCGCAATCGGCGGGAGACCTGAGCGTCGTGGTCGTCGGCTGGAACGACACGACGGCGCAAGTTACCTCGGTCACCGATACGAAGGGGAACGCTTATCAACTGGCGGTGGGCCCCACGCTCTTCGCGGACACGCTCACCCAGTCCATCTATTACGCGAGGAACATCGCCGCAGCGGCCGCCGGCGCCAACACCGTCACGGTCACCTTCTCCGTCGCCGCGGCCTTCGCCGACATCCGCATCCTCGAGTACGCCGGGCTGGACCCGGCGAGCCCGGTGGACGTCACCGCCTCGGCCACCGGCAGCACGGCAACGAGCAGCACGCCGCCTGCCGTGACGACCAATGCATCGGACCTGCTCCTCGCGGCCAACACGGTGGCGACCTGGACCACGGGCGCCGGCGCCGGATGGACGAGCCGCGTGATCACCGCGCCCAACGGGGACATCGCCGAAGATCAGGTCGTCTCCACCGCCGGCAGCTACGGCGCCACCGCGCCTCTCTCGAGCGCCGGTCCGTGGGTCATGCAGATGGTGGCATTCAAGGCGGCCCCCAGCGGACCACCGCCGCCGCCACCCACTGCGCCCACCAATCTCGCGGCCAGGGCGGCGAGCAGCGCTCAGATCGACCTCTCCTGGACCAATACTTCCACCACCCAGACGGGCGTCAAGGTCGAGCGCTCGACCGACAACGTCACCTTCACCCAGATCGCGGTCGCCGGCGCCACCGCCGCCAGCTACTCGGATGTCGGCCTGAGCGCCTCGACCACTTATTTCTATCGCGCGCGCGCAACCAACGCCTCCGGCGACTCGCCGTATTCCAACACCGCCAGCGCCACGACGTCGTCGCCACCGCCGCCGCCGCCGCCGCCGTCGATCGCTTTCGTTCAGACGAACTACGCGACCCCGCAGAACCCGGTGACCACCGTGAGCGTGCCGTTCACCGCGGCGCAGTCGGCGGGAGACCTGAGCGTCGTGGCCGTCGGCTGGAACGACACGACGGCGCAGGTTACCTCGGTGACCGATACGAAGGGGAACGCGTATCAATTGGCGGTGGGCCCCACGCTGTTCCCTGGCGCGCTCACCCAATCGATCTATTACGCAAGGAGCGTCGCCGCGGCGGCCGCCGGCGCCAACACCGTCACGGTCACCTTCTCCATCGCCGCGGTCTTCGCCGACATCCGCATCCTCGAGTACGCCGGGCTGGACCCGGTCAGCCCGGTGGACGTCACCGCCTCGGGCACCGGCAGCACGGCGACGAGCAGCACGCCGCCCGCCCTCACGACCAATGCTTCGGACTTGCTCTTCGCTGCCAACATGGTGGCCACCACGACGACGGGCGCCGGCACCGGATGGACCAGCCGGGTGATCACGGCCCCAGACGGGGACATCGCGGAAGATCAGATCGTCTCCGCCACGGGCAGCTACGGCGCCACGGCGCCTCTCTCGGGCGGCGGTCCGTGGGTCATGCAGATGGTGGCATTCAAGGCGGCTCCCAGCGGTCCACCACCGCCGCCACCCACCGCGCCCACCAGCCTCGCGGCCACGGCAGCCAGCAGCGCTCGGATCGACCTCTCCTGGACGAACACGTCGACCACCCAGACCGGCGTGAAGATCGAGCGCTCGACGGACAACGTCACCTTCACCCAGATCGCGCTCGCCGGCGCCACCGCCGCCAGCTTCTCGGATGTCGGGTTGAGCGCCTCGACCACCTATTTCTATCGGGTGCGTGCCACCAACGCCTCCGGCGACTCGGCGTATTCCAACACCGCCAGCGCCACCACGCCGGTGGCGCCGCCCAGGGGCCAGTGGTCGGCCCGCGTCGCCTGGCCGCTGGTCGCGATCCACATGACCTTGCTCCCTACCGGCAAGGTCCTGACCTGGGACGATCACACTGACGGCGACGGCGCCCACGTCTTCGACCCCGGCACCAATTCATTGACCGCAGTGCCGTTCTCCACCGCCAATCTCTTCTGCTCCGGCCATGCCCTGCTCCCCGACGGGCGCGTGTTCGTCGCGGGCGGCCACAATGCTTCTGCCCACGTCGGCATTCCCAACGCCACGATCTTCGACTCGGCCAGCCAGGGCTGGAGCTCGGCGGCTGCCATGCCGGAGGCCCGCTGGTATCCCACCGTCACCGCACTACCCGACGGGCGAGTCCTGGTCACCGCCGGCGAGATCAACTGCGACGAGTGCAACGCCCTCATCCCCGCGATCTACGACCGGGCGGCGAACTCCTGGACCCAGCTCACGAGAGCCTCCCAGAACCTGCCGTACTACACCCACATGTTCGTGCTGCCCGATGGGCGCTTGCTCGCCGCCTCCGCGAACCGCCGTGCCATCGCAAGCCTCGCCCTCGATCTCGCGACTCAAGTGTGGAGCGTCGTGGATCCGGCCGTCCTCGACGGAGGCAGCGCCGCCACATACGCGCCGGGAAAGATCGTCAAGTCCGGCCTCGGCCGGGATCCCGACCTGCCAGGGGCGCCTTCCGTCGCGACCACCTACGTGATCGACATGACCCGGCCGTTGCCGGCCTGGCGCCAGACCGCTCCGATGGCGTTTCCCCGGACGGAGCACAACCTGACCCTGCTGCCCGACGGCAGCGTGCTCGTGACCGGCGGGTCGCGCAACTCGGATGTCGGCGCCACCGCCGAGGCCGTCCTCGAGGCCGAGCTGTGGTCGCCGATCACCGAAACGTGGACGGTCATGGCCGCGATGCAGACGCCCCGCATGTACCACTCCACCGCCTTGCTGCTCCCCGATGGCCGCGTGCTCGTTGCAGGCGGCGGGCGGGACTTTCCCGAAGTGGACCAGCCCAGCGCCGAGATTTACTCGCCTCCGTACCTCTTCCGGGGCGCGCGGCCGGCGATTACCTCGGCGCCGACCGGCATCCAGTACGCCACCGCGTTCTCCGTCGCCACCCCTGACGGCGCGCGGGTCGCAGCCGCTTCGCTCGTCGGTTTGGGGTCCGTGACCCATGCTTTCAACCAGAACCAGCGCTTCGTCCCGGTCACGTTCCAGCCCAGCGCCGGGGCTTGACCATCCAGGCTCCAGCCAACTCGAACCTCGCGCCGCCCGGCTATTACATGCTCTTCATCGTCGACACGAACGGCGTTCCCTCCGTGGCCGCGATGGTCAGGCTCGGCTGAATGGCCCGACTTCGGATCAGCATCGGGGCCGCTGCAGTGCTGGCCGCCGGGCCAGTCCTGCTGGATTCAGCGACCGCGGCCGCCGGCGGTCCCTGGGCCGCGGAGTACTTTCCCAATGTGCCGTTGACCACCCAGGACGGAACCGTCGTTCATTTCTACGACGACCTGCTCAAGGGCAACGCGGTGGTGATCAATCTCATCTACACCCGGTGCAGCGCCAGCTGCCCTTTGGAGACCGCGAAACTGGTCCAGGTGCAGCGGCTCCTTGGCGATCGTGTCGGCAAAGACGTCTTCTTCTATTCGATCAGCATCGATCCGAAGCACGACACGCCCGAAGTGCTCAAGGCCTATGCGCAGCGGTTTCACGTCGGGCCGGGCTGGCTGTTCCTCACCGGCAAGGAAGAGGACATCCAGGTGGTGGGCAAGAAGCTCGGCTTGTCCTTCCTCACCGGCGCAGGGAACCGCGATGGGCACCCGCCCGCCTTGATGATCGGCCACGAAGCGACTGGCGAGTGGATGCGGAACTCGACCGTGGAGAACCCGAAGTTCCTGGCCACGATGATCGGCGATTTTTTCGGGTGGAAGACTGGAAAGCCGGTGAGGACCTATGCGGCGCCGGCCCGGATCCCCCGGAGCGGCAAGGGGGAGTACCTGTTCAGCGCCCGATGCGCCGCGTGCCATACCATCGGCAGGGGAGACGGGCTGGGTCCGGATCTGCTCAACGTGACCACGCTGCGCGAGCGCGGCTGGCTGGCACGCTACGTCGCCGAACCCGACCGGATGCTCGCGGAGGGCGATCGGATCGCCGCCGCGCTCTTCGCCAAGTACAAGAACGTCCGCATGCCCAACCTCGGCCTGGACAGCGAGGAGGTGGCTGCGCTCCTCTCGCACATCGAGCAGCAGAGTCGAAAGCATAGCGCCGCCGGATACGGCGGCGGCTAATCGCCCCGGAGCACGACCATCGGGTCGAGTCGTGCAGCGGCGAGGGCGGGCACGAGGCTCGCGGCGAGCGCGATGGCACCGAGCGTCGCCGCTACGACGGCGAACGTCAGCGGGTCGCGCTCGCTGACCCCGTAGAGCAGCGCGGCCAGGAATCGCGAAAGGGCAACCGCGCCAAGGACCCCCAGGGAAACACCGAACAGGGCCAGGCGCGCTGCGCGTGCGAGCACCAGCCCGGAGAGCTGCCGCCGTTGCGCGCCGAGGGCCGCGCGGACGGCCAGCTCGCGGCGGCGCTGGACCACCGAAAACGCCATCGCGCCGTAGACGCCGAGCGCCGCCAGCCCCAGGGCCGCCGAGGCGAAAGCGACCGCCAGACCGAGCTGGAACCGCCGCTGCCGGAAGTGCCAGCCGAGGTAATCGTCGAGAGGCTGCACCGGCCCGAGCAGAACCTGCGAGCTCAGCGGTGCGGCCGCCGCCCGCAGCGCGGCCTC
>Ga0099794_10000347_pt1 | contig 15891 bp, 17 predicted proteins | sample Rivendell_Oct201_10_FD_77320 | JGI IMG/M metagenome (GOLD analysis project Ga0099794, IMG submission 77320) | Vadose zone soil microbial communities from the Eel River Critical Zone Observatory, Northern California, USA -... | ecosystem: Host-associated > Plants > Roots > Rhizosphere > Soil ... | reverse complement strand
GATCGAGTCCAACCGCTTCGTCACCGGGGTCACCTGGGTCGACGGAGAGCTCTGGCACGCCACCTGGGAAGGTGACGAGAGCGATTTGAGGCGAGTCGATCCTCGAACGGGAGAGGCCCTGGAGAGGCTCGAGATGCCGCCTGGAGTGAGCGTATCGGGGCTAGAATCCGATGGCGGTGATCAGTTCTTCTGCGGAGGAGGAAGGAGCGGGAAGGTGAGGACCGTCCGCCGGCCCAAGCGAGGCTCCGCGACGGGCAGCGGCTCCGAGATCCCCGTCGACTCCACGAGCAAGTAATCGAAGCCGCCCTCGCGGGCGAGCCGTGCGCGGCCCTGCGCGCGCAGGGGGTAGCACGCCGCCGAAGCGCACGGTAGAAGTGCGCGGGTGCCGAGCGGAGGCAGCGCGAGTGGACAGAACGCCTCTTATGAGAGGTTACGGGGAAGAGGCCCTGAGGGGTCAACGGGAGGCGACATGGCAAAGAAGAAGAATCCTCACATTGGGCGCAGCCTCGATGAATTCATCGTAGAGCAGCGGGCGAAGGATCCGGAGTTCCGGGGCGAGTTCGATCGGCGCCGAGGCCGCCTCGCGCATCCGGCGGCGTTTTCTCCACTCCGGAGTCAAAGGTCTTTCGGACCGTCCCAAGGCGGGCAGGAAGGACCACGCGCTCTCTGCAGAGACAGTCCGGCGGTGCACTAGACGTGATGCTTTCGGTAACGTGTGTCGCAGCCGGTGGACTTCCTGCTGCATGCAAGAATCGATGCGCCTGCGAGCGCATCGATGACACTCGATGACGAGGCGATTCTGGACTTGCGCCGTCGTGACGCTTCTCAGCGCAGGCGTCAGCGCCGGCTTTTCCCTCGACGGTTTACTCGGCTCGGGCAGCGGCGACAGCTTCGCCCGCTATGCAGCCTCGCGAAGCGTCGCCTTGTTGCTGACGGTCTCGATCGCGATCTCCGTTCGTTCCCGCACGGCAATCGCGTTCCTGGGAATCGCCATGACTTCGGTGCAGGCGTTTGATGGCGTGATCGGCGCGCTCGCCCGCGATCCTTCAAAGACCTACGGACCGTTTGCCTTCGCTGTCCTCAACGCACTGGCGGCGGGCTGGATCCTGCGAGAGCCATCCCTCCGCATCGATGGCTAACCTCCGGCTGAGGTGAGTGCGGCGCCTTCGGAGCGCCTATTCCGCCCGCAGTGCTTCGATGGGGCTGATTCTCGAAACGTATCTCGCGGGCATGTAGCAGGCGATCAGGGCGATTGCGACGAGCAGCAGGGTGACGCCGCTCAAGACGAGAACACTGTTGGTCTGCATGCCGGGGAAGAACGCCGCGATCAGTCGGGAGATGCCAAAGGCTCCGAGCAGGCCGATGGCGGAGCCGATGAGCGCGAGCTTCGTTCCGGAAGTGAGCACGAGGCGGGTGATGTCCCGGACCTGGGCTCCCAGCGCGAGGCGGATGCCGAATTCGCCGGTGCGTTGGGCGATGGTTCGAGTGATGACGCCGTAGATGCCCAAGCAGGCCAGACCGAGCCCGAGCACGGCAAGGAAGGAAAGCATGCTGCCGAGGACCTGCCATTGGTAGTTGGCCTTGGCGATCGTGGTCTCGGCGGGTTGGAGTTCGCGCACCGGCAGGTCGGGAGCGAGCGCCGCCATCGTGGTGCGGATGCTGTCGACGAGCGTGGCGGTACCGGCGGTGCGCACGGCAATCTGGTTGGAATGTCGGGATTCCTGGGCCAGGGGTTGGTAGAGTTGGTAGGGCACAGGGATCCGATCCGGGTAAATCGATTGGACGTCGCCGACGACGCCGACGATCTCTCCCCATTCGAGGGTCTTGCCGCCGGCCTGGGCAATGCGCCGACCGAGAGGACTCTCACCCCCAAAGAGACCACGGGCCATCGCCTGGTTGACGATGAAGACTTTTGGGGAAGTGAGCGTGTCGCCTTCGTTGAAGATGCGTCCGTCTAGCACGCGGGTGCCGACGGTTTCGAAATAGCGGGGACTGATGCCGTTGACGGCGGCGACGGGCTCATGTCCGGGCTGAGGAGTCTCGCGACCGGCGACGAGGTACTTGCGCGGCTCGGCCAGACCGAAGAAGGGCATCGAGTAGGAGACGCTGGCGGATGCGGCGCCGGGCAGCGCTTCGAGACGTTCCAGGGCGAGGCGCTGGAAGGCCGTGATCTCCTTGCCGCCCGGATAGGTGGCGGTCGGCAGGTGCATGGTGCCGGTGACGAGGTGGTCGGACTGCCAACCGTAGTGGCGGTTGTTCGCCTCGTGGATGCCGCGCACGAAGAGGGCGGCGCCCGCGAGCAGGACCATGGCGAGGGCGAACTGGCCGACGATGAGGGCGTCCCGGAAGCGTCGATGGCCGCGATCTCCGGTGGTGCCGCGCCCTCCGCTCTTGAGAGTCTTGTTCAGATCGAGCCGGAGGGCGAACAGGGCGGGGCCAACGCCGAAGACGACGGCCGTGAACAGACAGGCGCCGAATGCCCAGCCGAGCATGCGCCAGTCGAGGGTGAACACGAGGCGTTCGGCAGGCCCGACGAAGGCCGACGCGCTCATGTAGTGCCTGAGCCAGTCGTTGGTCCACGTGGCGAAGTAAATGGCAAATATGCCGCCGGCCAAGGCCAGCAGCAGGGACTCGAGGAACAGGGGGCGCAGCAGCTGGGCGCGCGAGGCGCCGAGGGCGGAGCGCACGGAGAGCTCGCGGGCTCGGGCCATCGTGCGGGCGAGCAGGAGGTTCGCCAGGTTGGAGCAGGCGATGAGCAGCACGAAGCCGGAGAGACCGATCAACATGCCGAAGATGCCGGGGCCGTTGTCGGGTGCCACGGAGACGTTGAGCGGGAGGGTTCGCCAGGTGCTCGCACCGTGGACGGCGGGGAACTCGGCGGCGAGGCGGCGGCCGAAGTTGGCGATGAAGCCTTCCGCTTGCGCACGGGTGAGGGTGCGGGAGCGACGGCCGACGAGGCGGAGCCAGGCGGCGCTACGGTCGGCCGTTTCCTTTTCGGTGAGGCCGAGTGGCCGGAAGAGGTCGAACGGACCCAAGTGGCGCCAGTCGTTCAAGGTGGCGGGCAGCACGCCGACGATCTCGTGGGCTTCGCCGTCGACGCGAACAGTGTGGCCGATGATGTGGGCGTCAGCCCCGAAGCGATTCTGCCAGAATCGGTGACTGATGATGAGGACGCGGTGGTTGCCCAAGACGGTTTCGTCGGGACGGAAGCTGCGGCCGAGTTGAGGTTCGGCGCCGAGGGTGGAAAAAAGATTGGCGGAGATACGAAGGCCGCTGGCCGTGTCGGCGGGTTCGCCGGGTTCCGAGAGGTTCATGTCCGAAAAGCCGTAGGCGGCAATTTGGCCATAGCCGTTCATCTCGGACTTCAGATCGAGGTAGTCGGCCGGCGAGACACTGCCCCGGGAGTTCTGGGGAATGGCGCGATAGATACGGTCGAGCCGATCGCTGTCGGCATAGGGCAGCGGCCGCAGCAGCACCTCGTTGGGTATGCTGAACGCCGACGTGTTGGCACCGATGCCGAGTCCGAGCGTGATGACGGCGATGAGGGCGAAGCCGGGAGAGCGACGCAGCGACCTGATGGCGAAGCGGAGGTCACCGAGGATGGCGATGGATTGGTTGATCAGCATGTCGAGGTAGTGGCCTTTATCGCGGGCCAGCTCGCTTTCCCGAAGGGGCGCTCGCACTGAATGCAGACATCGCGCCACGCTCTTCCGCTGGGCGAAACGCGCTGCATGGCAAGGGTGACAGCGGCCGCCTGTCCGATCCTGACACCCAACGGTCCCAGAATCGGGCACTTGAGGTCGTCGAGCCCGTCGCTCCAAGGAATCGCGGCGGCCTAACCAGGCCTAACCAGCGCGGAGCACCCCGGAGAGCGTGATGACCTTGCCGGCGCGGAGGACCCTGACCGCGACCATGTCTCCCGGCTTCAGGCTGGTCAGGAATCCGTAGATCCGGTCGAGCGATGTGCTCTCCGCTCCGACCGCTATGCCGCCCAGCTCGAGGATGATGTCGCCGCCGGCCAGCAGCTCCTGTCCCGCGACCGTGATGCGCACGGCGCCAGCACGAAGGCCCCAATCCGCGGCCGGCGAACCTTCCGCGATGCGCTGGACCAGGAGACCGGCCGGCTGCGGCACGTTGAACAGCCGCGCCAGGTCCTCCGTGAGGAGGACCGCGTCGACACCAGTCCAGAACGTCGCGCGACCGATCAGCAGCTTCTGGGCGACGTTGGACGTCACCGCGAAGCCGAGGCCCTCGAAGCCGCCCGATCGGGACAGGATGTGGCTGACGATCCCGACGACCTGGCCATTCATGTTGAACATCGGGCCGCCCGAGTTTCCCTCGTTGATGGACGCGTCGGTCTGCAAGAGCTCCACGGTGACGCCGCCGACCATCGCGGGGAGCGCGCGCCGGCCGCCGATGTGTCCCGCGCTGAGGCTGTGGCCGATGCCGTAGGGCGCGCCGACGACGAAGACCTCATCGCCGACTTCCAGCGCGTCCGAGTCGGCCAGCCTGGCCGGCTGCGTTCCCGGCGGGACCTGCTCGAGCTGCAGCACCGCCAGGTCGGCCCGCTGGATCGATCCGATGACGCGGGCGCGGCTCACGGTGCCATCGACGAACTGCACCGCCACGAGATCGCTGGTCTGGACGACGTGCGCCGCGGTGAGGACCTTGCCATCGGCCGAGATCACCACCCCCGAGCCGAGTCCCGAGAACCGCACGAATCCGGCCTGCGGCAGCGGCGCGGGAGTCCTCTCCACCGTCCGGACCTCGACCACCGAGGCATTGACCCTCCTGAACAACTCGCGCAGTTGCGCCGCTCCGGAGCTCCTCGACAGGCCCATCGACGCGAAAAGGAAAACGACCGCGAGCCTCCTCATGTCGGCGCCTCGTTTCCGATAGGGTCGCCGGGCGGGGCGTTCTGCCAACTCGACGCTTCCCTTCCTGCGCTGACCGAGCCTAGCAGAACAGCCCGCGGCCGTGCCATGCACCGGCCGCGGAAGGATCGACGCGGGTCAGCTCCAGCGCCGGATGACGTCGAGAGTCGCGAACGAGCGCGCCGCATGTTCGAGAAATGCGCGCGTCTTGGGCGCGAGGTGCCGTGCGCTCGGGGTGACGAGCTGAACGGGCAAGGGCAGCGGTTCCCACTCCGGGAGAAGTCGCAGGAGCGAATGCGCTGCGAGATCATCGGCGACCTGGTACGAGAGCGGGCGTCCGATCCCGTGGCCCGCCCGCACCGCGATGAGCATTGCGTCGACCTCGTTCACGATCAGCCGCGGCCTGAGGCGCACCGCGACTTCCCGCCCGGAGCGGCGGAACCGCCATTCCAGCGGGCCGGGGGATCCGGAGGTGAAGATGACGTCGTGCGCCGCCAGATCCGCCGGCTTCCGGGGTGCTCCTCGTCGGGCGAGATACGCCGGGCTCGCGACCAACAGACGCCGGACTTCGCCGACCCGCCGCGCAACCAGACTGGAGTCGGCCAGCCGCCCGATCCGCACGGCGAGGTCGAGGCCCTCCTGGATGAAATTGAGGCTTCGGTCGTCGAGGACCAGCTCCACGCGCGTGTCCGGATAGGCTTCGAGGAAGCTCGCGACGATCGGGGTGACGTGCCGCCGGCCGAAGACCAGCGGCGCCGTGACCCGCAGCTCGCCCCGCACCTCCCCCGCCGCGGTCTCTCGCATGGCATCGCTATATCCGGCGAGCACCTGGCGCGCTTGCTCGCCCAGGCGCCTCCCCGCTTCCGTCGCGGTGAGCCGGCGCGAGGTGCGCTCGATCAGGCGCGCGCCCAGGCGCTCTTCCAGGGAGGCCAACAGGCGCGTCATCGCCGGCGGCGAGCGGCGCAGCTTGCGGCCGGCTGCGGCGAGGCTTCCCGCCTCGAGAATGGCGACCAGGGCCGTGAGCTCGTCCAGCCGGTCCATGGATCATTCCGTATCACGCAATGCTGACTTGCCGCCTTCCTCCTCCGACTTTTCCTGCGCTCTTGCTACACCTGCGGGGGCGATCGAGCCCGCAAGGAGGACCTTCATGGCTGCACCCGACATTTCGCTTTACGGAACGACTCTCTCCGGCCACACCCACCGGGTCGAGCTTCTGCTGCTCATGCTCGGCCTGCCTTACCGGTTCGTCGACGCGCCAGCAGCAGTGCGCCAGTCGGCGGAGTTCCGCCGCTCCCTGAATCCCTTCGGCCAGATTCCCGTCCTGAAGGACGGAGACCTGGTGCTGGCCGACAGCAATGCGATCCTGGTCTACCTCGCCAAGAAGTACGGGGAGGGCGCCCGCTGGCTTCCCGAGGACCCGGCCGGCGCAGCGCGGGTGCAACGCTGGCTCTCGATCGCGGACCTCGCCTGCTCTGCGTATGTCGCTCACGCACCGGAGGGGCGCATTTCCCTCGAGCCCTATCCCGAGGTTCGCGCCTGGATCGCGCGGGTCGAGGCGCTGCCGGGCTTCAAGCCGATGCCGAAATCGGAGATTCCCACTCACGCAGCCGAGGTGCGCGCGTGAGCGGGTCCCCATTCCATCCGGGCGAATTGGAGGCGCAGGCGCGGGCCGGAGGAGGATCGGCCGGCGGCGGGATCCGCGACTTCGTGACGGCGCAGCAGCGCGCGTTCTTCGAGTCGCTTCCGTTCGTCGCGATTGGGTCGGTCGACGGCGGATGGCCGGCCGCGACCCTGCTGGCCGGCAACCCCGGATTCGTCGCGGCGACCGACCCGCACACACTGCGAATCGTCGCCGACCTGGACGTGACCGATCCCGGGCATCGCTCCCTCGTCGCGGGCGCGCCGGCCGGCGTCCTGGGGATCGAGCTCGCCACCCGCCGCCGCAACCGCGCCAACGGCGTCATCGCCGCGTCCGACGCGCAGGGCCTGGTGCTGGACGTCCGCCAGAGCTTCGGCAACTGCCCGCAATACATCCAGACCCGGGAAGTCCGGAGCGCTCCGGCCCGCCGAAAGTCGATGGAGTCCCTCGCGCAGCTGGATCGCGCCGCCGTGGAGGCGATCTCCAGCGCCGACACGTTCTTCATCGCCAGCGCCGCGCGCCTGGACGAGGCGGAAGGCGGCGTCGACATCTCGCACCGGGGCGGCTGGCCCGGGTTCATCGGCATCGACGGCAGCACCCTGACCATCCCGGACTTCAGGGGAAACCGGTACTTCAACACCCTGGGCAACCTGGTTTCCAACCCGCGAGCGGCGCTGCTCTTCGTCGATTTCGAGCAAGGCGATCTCCTCCACCTGCGGGGAACGACGGAGATCGTCTGGGACGGTCCGGAGGTGCGCGGCTTCGAGGGCGCCGAACGACTCTGGCGAGTTCACGTCGATCGCGCCTGGCGCCGGCGGGGCGCCTTGCCCTTGCGCTGGGCGTTTCGCGAGCTCGCCCCGGCCACGGCGGCGATGAGCCGGCGCGCCGATTGACGCGACCGTCGGTCGCGGTACAGCGGCGGGCCTCGGGTGAATCTTCCTGACGCGGTAGCCATCCGAACGTGTGGGAAGAGAAGCGAGGCATCAACATGAAGAGGCTTACGATTCGGAAAAGGATCGCATTCGTGGCGCTCGCCGCACTGGCGATGGTGATGACGGTCAACGCGCCCAGCCAGGCGGCAGGCGTTGGCGGTAACGCTTCCGGGCGCGGTCACGGCGGTGGAGCCGTCGAGCACCACGGCTTCGAGGGACAGCACTTCGAGGGGCACCACTTCGAGGGACGCCACTTCGAGGGACACGATTTCGAGGGACGCCACTTCGGGTTCGGGCCTGTCTTCCCGTATTACGCGCCGTATTACGCCGCTCCGAGCTACTGGTACTACTGCCCGAGCTACGGGGCGTACTACCCGAGCGTAACGAGCTGCCCGGAGCCGTGGGTGACGGTACCGGCTTCATGACGCACGCCATGTCAGCAGCGGCCCGGTCCGTGGACCACGGCGCCTCGTCGTCCGAGGGCGGCCTCTCGTCAGCCAGCGTCGATTCGACTGGCTTCGCCGCTAGCCTACGCACCGCGACAAGGAGGAACCGGACATGATGAAGCTACTGCGCGACTGGGGAGTGCCGGCTCCAATGAACGCGACAATCTCCGTTGCTACTCTCCTGCTTCTGTTCGCTTCCGCGAGGGCGGCACCCACGATCGTGCGCCCCCCGGTGGCGCTCCCGCCGGCTGTGCTTGCCCCCCCGGACGTCGAGGCCGACGCCTTCCTTCAACCGGCGCCGCCTCGCTGGTCCCCTCAGGCGCTCGAAGCATGGGGAGGCCCGTGGGCGTTGCGCCCCTGGGAGTTGCACCCGGGACTGTATGATCATCGGTACATCACCTGGTAGCTCCGATGTGATCTGTGGCACAGAGGCCGCCGGCGCGAGCGCAGTAGGTTGCGCTGATGAGATTCTGCAGGCGTTGACGGTGGTCTCGATGCTCGCTCTGGGTGGCGCCGCGCGCGGAGGGTCAGGCGGCAAGGGCGACGATGGCGGCGAACGAACGTCGTGCCACGAGGTGACGCTCACCACGCTCAAGCCGGGCGACGCCGCCTGCCCGTTCGGCGGAGTGAAGATCGCCGTTCCGGCTTGCTCGGGCAGCGACCGCGACAAGGACGAAGAGGGGAAAGGCAAGCCCCAGGGTGCGCGCGGCAACGGTGGCCACGACGCCGGCGATCAGCCGAAGGTCGCCTTCGTGTGCAACGGCGCCCCCGGCACGGCCGGTCCGGCCGGGCCCCCTTAGTAAAGTGCAAATCGGGCATACAATCTCCTTCTTCGATCTGCTGACGAACACTGGACCGAGCGTAGCAGAACAGCAGGGAACCCGCCGAGTGAACCGATGCGCCGATGCATTCCCCTGGCCGCTCGTGCTGCAGCCGCCTGGCTCGCTTTGATCGCTGCTTGCACCACGGCGGGCAACGTCCGGCCCGGCGTCGCGCGGGACCTTGCGCCTACCGGCAGGCTGCGCGCCGCGATCAACTTCGGGAATCCCGTGCTGGCGCAAAGAGACGCGGCGACCGGTGAGCCGCGCGGCGTGTCGGTGGACCTGGCGCTCGAGTTGGGCCGGCGGCTGGCGCTTCCGGTCGACCTGATCGCGTACGACGCCGCCGGCAAGGTGGTGGACGCGGTCAAGACGGGCGCGTGGGACATCGCCTTTCTCGCGGTCGATCCGGAACGTGCCGCCGAGATCGCCTTCACGGCGCCCTACGTGGTGATCGAAGGGACCTATGCGGTGGCCGCGGATTCGCCCCTGCGCGCGATCGAGGAGGTCGATCGCGACGGAGTGCGCATCGCGGTCGGCGCCAAGAGCGCCTATGACCTCTACCTGACTCGCACGCTGAAGCATGCCCGGCTGGTGCGCGCGCCGACGTCCGCCGGCGCGATCGAGCTCTTCCAAAGGGAACAGCTCGAGGCGGTCGCCGGCGTGAAGCAGCCGCTGGTCCAGCTCGCGAAGCGCGATCCGCGGATGCGCGTGATGGACGGCCGGTTCATGGCGATCGAGCAGGCGATGGGCACGCCCAGAGGACGCGAAGGCGCCGCCACCTACCTTCGCCCGTTCGTCGAGGAGATGAAGGCCTCGGGCTTCGTCGCCAGCTCGCTGGAGAGAAGCGGGCAGCACGACGCGGTGGTCGCGCCGCCAGAACGCTAGCGCGTGAGCTTCTCGAGCCGCGCAGGTCGCCCATCTTCGAGCGCTCGCCGGGCGCCGGCCCTCTCGGGGCGCTTGCCCTCGATTCTCTCGGCGGCTTCGTCCTCGCGCTTACGGAGATACATCCAGTGCGTCCACACGCACCCGAGCAGAAAACCGACGCTCGCCGCGCAGGCCACGAGCAGGAGGATCAGGGACCACCGTCCGGCCATCCGGTTCGCCCTTCATGACGGGTCCCGCAAGCATGATTGCGCCAGCTGCCACCCGAGACCCGGTTGTACAGCACCTTTCACTGTCAGTGCAACGAAGGATCCGGCCGCCCGCACCCCCTTACTGCTCTTCCAGGATCGCCTCGGCGTCGATCGTGATCCGCACTTCGTCGCCCACGGCCACGCCCCCGAGGTCCAGCGGGGTGTTCCAGCTCACGCCGAAATCGTGGCGGTTGATGGTGGTCTCGGCGACGAAGCCCGCGCGGATCCTGGGTCCCTTGTCGACGCCGCCGTCCCACCAGGGCGTGGTCCAGCGTCCGAGGTAGTGGACCTCGAGCACCGCCGGGCGGGTGACTCCGCGGATGGTGAGGTCCCCGTTGACCCTGAAATCCAGCGCACCGAGCCGCTGGGCGACGCTGCCGCGGAAGCGGATCTCCGGATGCCGCTCCACGTCGAGGAAGTCCGCGCTGCGGAGGTGGGCGTCGCGGTCCGGCTCGCCGGTCCACAGTCCCCTCGCATCGATGACCGCTTCGACCGATGCGGAAGCGGGGTCCCGCTCGTCGAAAGTCAGGCTGCCCTGGACGTTCTTGAAGTGGCCGCGGACGTACGTGACCATCATGTGCCGGGCGCAGAACTCCGCCGAAGTATGCCCCGGCTCGAGGAACCATCTCGCCATGGGTGCCTCCCTTCCCGGCTTCGGATACCAGCAATGCAGGATCGGCGGTACTCAGAACCCGGGAATGACAGCTCCCAGGGCGGCGAACAGGGCCGCAGCATCCACCGGCTCCTCGCCGAGGGGGCGCCCCGAACCCGGCGACTACGCTGTCCTTGGGGGGCGGGCGCGCAATCAGGAAAACCCCGGCAAAGGCATGAAAGAGGTCCTACTTGGATGGCGGCTTGACGGCGGCGGCACATGCGTATAGTTGCATGTCCTGATGCGTGCGCGCGCCGCCGGTGCGCTCGAAGTGGGCCCGGTGTCCCGTCTGTTCAAGGCGCTGGGCGACCATACGCGCTTGCGAATCGTCGCCCTGCTGGCCCACGGCGAGCTGTGCGTCTGCCACGTGCAGGAGGCGCTGGGCCTTACGCAGCCGAACGCGTCCCGGCAGCTCGGCGTTCTCAAGAACGCGGGGATCGTCGGATCGCGCAGGCAAGGGACCTGGACGTACTATGGTCTCACGCCGCAGGCCGATCGGGACTGCCGGAGCCAGCTCGAGGCGCTGGTTCGAGGCTTCGCCGCGCAGCCGGTCCTGAAGAAAGACGTGGAGCGCCTCCTCACGATTCGCGGCCCGGCGGCTTGCCGATGAGCTCTCCGATGGAGCAGCCGAGCCTTTCGCGCAGGCTGGTCGCCGAGGGTCTCGGGACCACGCTGCTGCTCGCGACCGTGGTGGGCTCGGGCATCATGGGCGAGAGCCTGGCGGGTGGGAACCTCGCCCTTGCCCTGCTCGCGAATGCGCTCGCCACGGGAGCAGGCCTCCTGGCCCTCATCCTGATGCTCGGGCCGATCTCCGGCGCGCACTTCAATCCGGCGGTCACGCTGGCCGATGCGGCGTCAGGCGGACTCCCGTGGCGCGACGCGGCTGGTTACCTCGCCATGCAGGTGGCAGGCGCTTTTGCCGGCGTGGCCCTCGCGCACGGGATGTTCGGCGAGCCCGTCTTCTCGGCCTCGCGCCACGTCCGCGCGGGCGGCGCGCAGTTCCTGAGCGAGTTCACCGCCACGTTCGGTCTGCTGGCGGTCATCTGGGGGGTCGCGCGGCGGCGCTCGACGGCCGTGCCCTTCGCGGTCGCCGCCTACATCTCGGCTGCGTACTGGTTCACGGCCTCGACCAGCTTCGCCAACCCGGCGGTGACGATGGCGCGGGCGGCGACCGACACGTTCTCGGGCATCCGCCCGGCGGACGTGCCGGCCTTCCTGGTCGCGCAGCTCCTGGGCGCGGCAGCGGCGACGACGCTCTTCCGCTGGCTGGTCCCCGCGCTGCCTCGGGTCGCGGCCGAGGTCGTGATGCCTCGCGTCGATCCGGCGGCAATACGGGAGGCGCGATGAAAAGGGTCATCTTCGCCTGCCTTCACAACGCCGGGCGCTCGCAGATGGCAGCCGCGTTCTTCAACTGGACGGCCGATCCCGCGAAGGCACTCGCAATCTCGGCCGGGACGCAGCCGGGAGAGCACGTCCACCCGGAGGTCCTCGCAGTCATGCGCGAGATCGGCATCGACCTCTCCAGCGCCAAGCCCCGGAAGCTCACCGCGGAGCTGGTGCAGGGGGCGAGCTTGCTGGTGACGATGGGTTGCGGCGACGCGTGCCCGGTCGTGCCCGGAGCGCGCCACGACGACTGGCCGATTCCCGATCCGAAAGGGCAGCCGCTCCGCTACGTCCAGCAGATTCGAGACGAGATCAGGCAGAGGGTGACCGCGCTGGTGAGCGCTGAAGGATGGTCCGTCAGCGGGCGATCTTGACGACGAGCAACCGGCCTCCCTTGGAGTCCGGGACGTAGGCAGTGCCCGCGCCGTCGATGATCACCGTGCGTCCGCCGGGCGTCGTCTTCGAGCTCGAGAAAGGCTTCATCGATCCGTTCGCGGCCACTTCAGCCACGGTCAGCGTGCCGTCCATGCCGCTCGCCGCATAGAGGAGGTGGCGCGAGGGAAGCCAGTCGATGTTGTCGACTCCCGGGCCCGTCGTCATCTGGCCGACGATCTTGCCCGTCGAGTCCAACGCCTTGACCCCGCCCGCGGCGCACGCGACGAACAGGCGGCGCGTGCCGGCGTCGAAGGCAATCCCACGGGGACCTCTCTCGCCGCAGGCGGGATCGAACGATGCGACCACCTTCCGCGATTTCGCGTCGAGCACCAGCGTTCTGTCCTTGTCCCTCAGGTTCGTGAACACGGCGCCGCGCTGCTCGTCGACGGCGTAGCCCTCCGGCTCGCCCTCGAGCGCGATCTTTCCGGCGAGCCTGGGCGCCGCCGGGTCCTCGAGGGCCAGCACCTGCAGCGACTTCTCGCGCGGGGTCGTGACCCAGACTTCCTTGGTCGGCGCGACGTAGAAGACGCCGTCCGGCGACGACGGCAACGCCGCGCAGCCCTTGCGCGTCAGGGACGTCGCCTGCAGGGCGCAGATGCTCGAATCGGCCCGATTCCCGACGTAGACGTAGCCGCCGCCCGCCGAGCACGAGCTGGGCCCCACGATGCGGTCGCCGGCCTTGACGGTGGGCCACCCGTCGACGGTGCGGAGCGCTCCGGTCTTCGTGTCGAGCACGTCGACCTTGCCCGTGTTGCCGGCCGGGATGAAGAGGCGGCCGCTGCCGGGATCGTAAGCGAGGTAATCCATGTCCACCGGTGGGCCACCGGGCAGCGCGATGGATTCGGCGTTCGTGGTCGACGCGGCGGCGGTGGGGCCTTGGGCACGGGCCGAGGTTGCAATCAACAGTCCCGCCAGGCCGGCGCCGAGAATGACGACTGGCTCAGGGATCTTGCGGGCCTTGACGAGCAGCACGAGCGTCAGCGCGCAGATCGTGACGGTGGGCCAGTCGATCAACGCGCGCCTGCCGAGGACGTAGGCTGCTCCCGCGATCGCGCCGGTCGCGGCGGCAGTGACCCCGGCGACGAACGACCTGATCTGCGGAACGCGGGCCCAGCGCCGGTAATACGGTGCCGGGATGACGACGAACAAGTAGCAGGGCAGGAAGACTCCGAGCGCCGCAATCAAGGCCCCGGCCAGCCCGGCGACGAGGTAACCGATGAACCCGACGGTGATCACCACGGGCCCGGGCGTGATCATCGCGACCGCAACCGCATCGAGGAACTGCCGCTCGTCGAGCCAGTGGAAGTCGTTCACTACCCCTCCGTGCAGGAATGGAACGATGGCGAGGCCGCTCCCGAACACGACCGCGCCCGCCCCGGTGAAGAACCACAGGATCTTGAGCAGGACGGGGACGGTCGCGGGACCGTCCAGGCCGGCGAGCAGCCAGTGCGGAGGAAAGAGGGCGAGCGCCGCCGCCCCCCGCCCCAACGGCGGGGTCCGCACCAGCAGGGCGACGACCCCGGACAAGAGGAAGACCCAGACGATCTCGCTCTCGGTCCACCCGGTGACCACGGCGCTGACGGCGAAGATGGTCCAGAGGAGCCAGTCCCGCTCGAGCGTCATCCGCACCAGCTTGATGGAACTGCGGACGATGATCGCGATCACCGCCGCGCCGACCCCGTAGAAGAGGCCTTGCATCCAGGGGAGCCCACCGTACCTGACGTACAGGGCGGAAATGGCCAGGACCATCGCCAGCGAGGGCGCCACGAAAGCGCAAGCGACGAGCGTCGCGCCGAGGACGCGCGCGCGGACCCAGCCCAGATAGATGGCGAGCTGCGCCGCAAGAGGACCCGGAGCGAGCTGTGCGAGGGCCAGGCCTTCCAGGTAGTCCTGCTTGGAGATCCAGCGCCTGCTCTCGACCAGGTCGCGCTGCATGTACCCGGCCAGCGCGATGGGGCCTCCGAACCCGAAGGTGCCGAGCGACAGGAAGTAGAGCAGGAACTCGCGCATCGTGCAGGGCGCGGTCTCATCCGGGGGTGCCGCCGCCGCGCTTGGTTCGGCCATCGCGGCGCGCATCTTACGGAGGAGGTCGCTGCGCTTCAACTGCCATAGGTCTCATTGACAGGAGATACGCCTGCTCTATAAACGCAGCTTCCGCCATGCCCGGCCCAGGCAAATCGACGAGCGAGCCTGGCTGGCTGCTGCTCATCCACCAGATCCCGCCCAAGCCGAACTACTTCCGGGTGAAGATCTGGCGCAGGCTCCAGCGCCTCGGGGCGGTGGGCATCAAGAACTCCGTCTACGCCCTGCCCGCGACCGAGCAGGCGCACGAGGATCTGAACTGGGTCCTTCGCGAGATCGTCGAAGGTGGCGGCGACGCTTCGCTGGTCGAGGCGCGATTCGTAGAGGGGCTGTCCGACGAGCAGGTGCAGGAGATGTTCCGCGCCGCTCGCGACGCTGACTACCAGGAGCTCGCGAAGGAGGCGCGCGAGCTCGCCCGCAAGCTGCCGCGCAGGAGCGACCTCACCGACGAGAAGCGCGTCGAGGTCGAAGGCCAGCTGGCGCGCCTGCAGAAGCGGGTGGCGGAAGTAGCCGCCGTCGACTTCTTCCTCGGCCGCGCCCGCGAGCCCCTCGAAGGGCTCCTCGCGGAGCTCGCCGAGCGGCTCGCGCCGGCGCTGCCCGAGGCGCAAGACGCCGCCACGGCAGAGGAGAAGCCGCGCGGGCGCACCTGGGTGACGCGCACCGGGATCCACGTCGATCGGATGGCGAGCGCATGGCTCATCCGCCGGTTCATCGATCGCGACGCGCGCTTCAAGTTCGTCGCCTCGCGCGAGCACCGCCACCAGCCCGGCGAGCTGCGCTTCGACATGTTCGACGGGGAATACACCCACCAAGGCGAGCTGTGCACGTTCGAGGTGCTGCTGTCCCGTTTCGAGATCACCGACGCGGCGCTCCGGCCGATCGCAGACATGGTGCACGACATCGATCTCAAGGATGAGAAGCACGGCCGGCCGCAGACGGCGGGCATCGAGCTCGTCGTGAACGGGATCGCGATGGCACACCGCGAAGACGAGGCGCGGCTCGGGCGCGCCACGGCCGTGTTCGACGACCTGTACGAGTACTTCAAGCGCAAGCGTCCGGAGCGCGGACGCGGCGAGGGAGCATGAGGCCGGAGCGCGTTCACGGGTCCGGAGCTGAAGGACCTCCGCCTCTTGCCGGAAGGCCGGCTGATCACGGGCCTGGTCCGGCATGTCCTGAATCGTGGGATCAATGTCCTTGCGGACAAGCGGGCAGCCGCGCAACATGGCGGCATGGGACGCTCCTCCGCGCCGGACAGGCCGCTTCGCATCGCGTTGCTCGCGTACCCCGGAGTGCAGGGGCTGGACCTCTCCGGGCCGCTGGAGCTGTTCGCGCGGGCGTCGCGGCTGCTCCGCGAAGACGGCCGGGCGCACCCGGGCTATTCGCTCGTCGTCGTCGGCACGGAGGAGGGACCGATGGCCGCGTCCTCCGGGTTCCGCTTCTTGCCCGATACCACCTTCCGGACGATGCGCGGAGCGGTGGACACGCTGCTGGTGG
>Ga0099794_10000346_pt1 | contig 15924 bp, 19 predicted proteins | sample Rivendell_Oct201_10_FD_77320 | JGI IMG/M metagenome (GOLD analysis project Ga0099794, IMG submission 77320) | Vadose zone soil microbial communities from the Eel River Critical Zone Observatory, Northern California, USA -... | ecosystem: Host-associated > Plants > Roots > Rhizosphere > Soil ... | reverse complement strand
CTTGACGCCACGCGACTCGAGATATTCGACGCCCCGATCCAGCTCGTCGGGTTCGCCGGTGACCTCGAGGAGCACCCAGCCCTGGTCCTTGGAAACGTCGGCGCGCCGGATATTCGTGACCAGCTCGAACTGCTTCCCGAGCTGGTAGATCACCGGCTCCTTGACCATGTCCGGGCCGAAGATCAGCTTGAGACGCCGCCTCGCCATGAGGCGAAGTCTAAGCGGCGGGTGAACCTCCGGCCACAGCCGGCACGATCGAGATCTCGTCCTTCTCGGACACCTTGGCCGCAAGGCCGGCGCCAAGACGGACGTCCTCGTCGTTCAGGTAGACGTTCACGAACTGCCGGAGCTGGCCGCTCTGGTCCAGCAGTCGATCCTTGAAGCCGGGGTAGCGCGTGTCCAGCGCGTCGATCGCCGCCCCGAGATTCGTGGCTTCGACGGTGACTGTCATCTGGCCCTCGGCGAGGCGCCGTAGCGGTCCAGGGATGCGAAATTGAGGCACGGCTAAATATTCACCTTTTCCCGAAACGACTTGAGGGTCGGATCTATTTCGACCCGGCGCGCGTGGCCGTCGACAGAGGCAAGGACGTCGGCGGTCTTGAGGCCGTGTCCGGTGACGTAGGCGACCACTACCTCATCGCCCTTCCAGCGCCCCGCTCGGGCCAGCTTGGCCAGGACGCCGATGGTCACGCCTCCCGCGGTCTCGGTGAAGATGCCTTCGGTGCGGGCGAGCAGCCTCATCGCGGCGACGATCTCTTCTTCCGTGACCGCCTCGACGACGCCGCCCGTCTCGAGCGCGATCCGGTTCACGTAGATCCCATCCGATGGATTTCCGATCGCGATGGAGCGAGCGATCGTGTTGGGCTTCACTGGTAGCACTCGCTCGGGAGTGTCGGACTTGAAAGCGTTGTACACCGGCGCGCAGCCCAAAGCCTGGGCTCCGGTCAAGGCGGGAATGCGATCGTCGCGCACGAGCCCGTAATCGATTACCTCGCGAATGGCCTGCCGGTGGCGCACGAACTGGCAGCCGCTGGCGATCGGGATGATGATCTCGTCGGGCAGCCTCCAGCCCAGCTGTTCGATCGCCTCGAAGGTGAGTGTCTTGGAGCCCTCCGCGTAGAAGGGGCGGATGTTGATATTGCAGAAGGCCCATGGCGTGGACTCGAGGAGCTGGCTGCAGAGCCGGTTGACCTCGTCGTAGTTGCCCCGAACCGCGACCACGTTGGGGTCGAAGACGCTGATGCTCACGACCTTCTGCGGTTCCAGGTCGACCGGGATGAACACGAAGCATTCGAGGCCGGCGCGCGCCGAGTAGGCCGCAACGGCATTGGCAAGGTTGCCCGTGGACGCGCAGGCGATGGTCTCGAAACCGTGGGCGCGCGCCCAGCTGATTGCGACCGACACGACTCGGTCTTTGAACGAGTTGGTCGGGTTCATGCTGTCGTTTTTCAGATACAGGTTGCGCAGGCCGAGCTCGGCGCCGAGCCGATCCGCCTTGACCAGGGGGGTGAATCCCTCCCCTAGCGTGACCACCGGAGTGTCGTCCTCGACCGGGAGGAGGTCGCGATACCGCCACATCGAGGCGGGCCCCTTCTCGATCCGCTGCCGGCTCACCACTTTCTTCAGCGCCGCCTCGTCATAGACCACGTCCAGCGGGCCAAAGCACATCTCGCAGACGTGCGTGGCCTGGAGCTCGTACCCCGCCCCGCACTCGCGGCAGCGCAACCCCAGGAGCTTGGCCATGTGGTCAGTTTAGAGTGGGAGTTGTGGCGACAAAGGTGGACAAGAAGAATCTGCTCGAGCGGTATGACGCGACTGGCGACGAATTCGGACAGAGCGCCCTCGGCGTCTCCGTTGCCGGCCCGCACCTCGGCGCGGCTGCCGATCTGAGCGCCTTCTTCCTGGAGCGGATCGGACGGCGCCAGGAAGCAATTGAGGCGTGGCAGACGATCATCGACTGGAGCCAGGCACGAGGATACGAGCTGGACACCTTGTGGCCGAAGCAGGAGCTCACGAGACTTCAGCAGGGCGAGTGATCGTCGACACCTACCACCCGGACGCGAACTTCGTCAGCGCCCGCCAGGTCGAGGTGGCCGCTGCGCCAGGGCGGGTGTGGGAGGTGCTGCCCGACCTGCCGGTAGCTTTGAGAGGCTCACCTCTTGCAAAAGTCGGGGCGGTCCTCCTGCTGCTCGCGTCGGTGCTTCGAGGTGAGCATGGTCGGGGCGTCGTCGAGTTCGGCCGGACGCCCTGGACGTTTCGTGAGGGAGTGGTCCTGGCCGGGGTGTTCTCGGTTGACCGCGTCGACCCCGGACGGGAGGTAGTGCTTGTGGGGCGCCATCGCATGGCCGAATTCGCGACCAACTTCTACATCGAACCGATTGGCGGCGGCCGAAGCCGGCTCTACAACGTGACACGAGCGAAGTTCCGGACGACCGGCCTAGGACGCATTTACCTCGCCGGCGTGCACGTGTTTCACAACCTATACGTGGACCGGTGGCTGCGAGCGCTGAAGCGTCGGGCTGAAAGTGGCTAGTCGGGGCCGCGCGCCAAGCGCTGGTATGGAGTGATCGGCGGGATGGTCAACATCCGGCCATCATCCGCGCGCACGATCTGCCATTCCCCCTCATGGACCATCCAGTGATGCCGGTAGCAGAGAAGGACGAGATTCGGAAGGTTGCCGGGCCCGTTATGGATCCAGTGCACGAGGTGATGGCCCTCGGTCCAGGTTGCCGGCCGGTCGCATCCCGGCCAGACGCACCCTCTGTCGCGGACTCTGAGCGCCTTGCGCTGCGGTCCGGAGATCGTCCGCTTGGCGCGCCCGACATCGATCACGGTCGAGTCCGAGCCGAGAAGGATGCGCGTGACGCTGCAGTCGCATGCCAGCCTCTCGACCGCCTTGGCCGAGATCGGGAGCGAGAACTCCATCTCCGCCGCCGGCGCCCCAGAGAGGCCGAGGAGTGTCTCGAGCGAGGTCGTGACCTGAAGGTGCGTGCGCCGGTTAGGAACGCCGTTGTCGAGCGAGTGCATGCAAACGTCGACCAGGGCGTCGGCCACACGCCGCTCGCGGCAGCGGTCATCGTCCTTGCCCGTGCGCTGGGCGAGGGGCTCGAGCGCTGCCTGCACAGCAGCACCGCCGACCTTGTCGAACATGCCGTTGACGTAGACCATGCCGTCGTCGCTGTTGGCAAAGGTGAGGCTGCGCGCCTCCACACCCTGGGCCTCATCGGCAGCGCAGCCTTTGGGGTCGGCGGCATGGCGCGCGTGATAGCAGGAGTCGTGGAAGCGCGCAATGGATTGCTTCCGCGCCTGGCCGAGGAGCTTGGCCTCGTCGAGGCGCTCGCCGACCGCGGCTGAGGTGCGCGCGATGAGCGCGAAATGGGCAAAGCCAATCTCCCCGATAGCCATTGCACTAGAGCTCAGGCTCAGATGCTCAACCTGCTGGCCGGCGCAGACGCGCGCACTGGCCGCGCCGCCACTCAAGTGGCAGCTGGCCTTGAGCCAGGCGATCGGGCTCTCGAAGCCTTGCCAGTCGTACTCATCGGTCGCGGCGAACTTGGCGGCCAGGTAGGAGAACTCGAGCTCCTTCTGATCGATCTCCTGGCGACGGCGGATCAACTCCGCGGCGATCGCCTCACCGGCCCTAGGCGCCGTTTCCCAAACCGCACTCTCCATGCCCAGATCGTACGAACGTCTGTTTGGAGTGTCAACCGATCTGCCTGTTAATTTCGGGCGTCGCGAACTTCGACCCACCAATCGAGCTTCTCGCCGGGAGCAAGCAAGGGAGGAGGCACCGCCAGGTGAGGCCGGTCGCCCCCACCGGTGGCCGGCTCGATCGCGATGTGGTGGTATCCGCCCAGGTCGCCATTGCAGACCCACACCCCGACATATGGCGTGACCTGTTTGTCCCAAGCAATCACAACCGCCGACCCCGACTTCCACTCCAGACGTGCGCTGTCTGCCAGACCCCTTCGCAGAAATACCTTCCGACTTGTCCCTGCCTCCGGTCGCGGCACCGGGCTCCCAACATGTACCTGCATGTTCGACTCGTAGCGAAACAAGGGATGGGCGCACCAATACGCAAGGAGAGGCTCCGCCCCGACATTCCGGTACGAGTACGTCAGCCGAACCGCATGCTCGTCAAAGTCAACCCGACGCCGCAGCCTCCATGGCAGCACTCGGCCCGCGCACTCGAGCGTGGCATCGTCGAGCACCGTCCACGGCAGGCGCCACGCCTCTCCGTGGTCTGGTAGTTCGACCCCCTCGAACGATCCCGGCCCTGGGTACCGGGACGCATCTACGCACGGCACCATCTCGTCCCACCCTCGTGCCCCGGCAGCGACGAATCCAGCCTGGGAAGGATCGTCAACTCCAATGCCCTGATCGAGCAGTTCCTCGCCGGCGAGGCGAAGCGAAATGATTCGCCCGCCATGCTCGGGCTGGATCTCCATCTCCCAAACGCCGCCCCGCAACTTCACAGCGCCTCGGATCGTAGTGTCTAGAAGGGTGAGACCCCTGCTCAGCGCCACTGTTGCGGTTTGCCTTCTGACAGCCTGCTCACCCGGCACCGCCACCCACCTTCCCAGTCCCTCCGCAACAAACACACCCACCAGCGCGGCCCTGCCGAGTCCGTCCGCGTCACCAACACCCGCAAACAAACCCCACGTCTTCGTGATCGTGATGGAGAACCGCAGCTACGACCAGGCGATGACCGGCGCCTACACGGCCCAGCTGGCGGCGAAGTACGCGGTGGCGACGAACTACCACGGCGTGTCGCACCCGAGCCTGCCCAACTACCTCGCCCTGACTTCAGGCAGCACGTGGGGGATCGCCGACGACGATTGGCATCCACTCCCGGCCGGCGGCCTCGGCGCGCAGCTCACCGCCGCGGGCATCAGCTGGCGGGCCTACATGGAAGGCATGTCCGGCACCTGCACCAGGAGCGCGTACCCCTACGCGCTGAAACACGACCCCTTCCCTTATTACGGGGCCGCCTGCCCGGAGCAGATCGTCCCCTTCTCCCAGTTCGACCAGGACATCACGGGGACGGTTCCGAACTTCGTCTGGATCACGCCCGACCTGTGCCACGACGGCCACGACTGCTCGACCGAGGTCGCGGACACCTGGCTGTCAGAGACGGTGCCCAAGATCCTTGCGACGTCCGCCTGGAAAGACGGCGGCCTGCTGCTGATCACCTGGGACGAGGGCGAGGACAGCGCCAACCACGTGCTCACCCTCGCCATTCACCCCGGCACACTCATCCACACGAGCTCACGCGCTTACGACCACTATTCGCTCCTCGCCTCCGTCGAGGACCGCTTCGGGCTGCCGCGTCTCGGCGAAGCTGCGCACGCGAACGCCATGACCGACCTGCTGGTGACCTTCCTGTTCTGAGCCGGCTCGGCGTCTAGTCCGAAGCCCCGGACCGCACCACCTGCGACGATGTCGTGATCGATTCCAGGTAGCCGATGTCGACGTTGACGCCCAGGCCTGGGCCATCGGGCACGTTCAGGCGCCCGTCGACCAGGACGAACGGCTCGGTGATGTCCCGGTGGTAGTAGCGCTCGGATGCCGAGGTGTCGCCGGGTAGCTTGAAGTTGGGCATCGCCGCCATCGCCACGTTGCCGGCGCGACCCAGACCGGTCTCGAGCATCCCTCCCATCCACACCGGCACGTCGTGCTTCGCGCACAGGTCGTGGATCCGCCGCGCTTCCAGGTAGCCGCCCACCCGTCCCGGCTTGATGTTGATGATCGAGCAGGCGCCCAGCTGGATGGCGTCGGCCGCCGCCTGCTCTGAGGTGATCGACTCGTCGAGGCAGACCGGGGTGCGGACTATCTTTGCGAGCTCGGCATGCGCGAGGACCTGGTCCTCGGGCAGCGGCTGCTCGATCAGCAGCAGGTTGAACGCATCGAGCTGAGCAAGGTGCGGGGCATCGGCAAGCGTATAGGAGGTGTTCGCGTCCACCTGCAGGAGCACATCGCCAAAACGCTCGCGCACCGCACGGACGGGCTCGACATCCCAGCCTGGCTTGATCTTCAGCTTGACCCGGCGATAACCCTGATCCAGGTAGCCGCCTACCGTCGCGAGCAGCTCGGGGATGGACCGGTGGATGCCGACCGACACCCCGCAGTCGACCGCGGAGCGCACGGCGCCGAAATGGTGCGCGAAAGATTCGCCCCCCGTCCGCAGCTCGGCATCCAGAACCGCCATCTCGATCGATGCCTTCGCCATTCGGTGGCCATGAAACCTGTGCAGCACGGCCGCCACGTCGGAGGCAGTCAGGCTGGGCCGCGCCAGCAGGGGCGGCAGCAGGTGGTGCACGAGCACGTGCTGAGCGGCCTCGACATACTCCGACGAGTAATCCGGCTCTTCACCCGCGACGCATTCGCCCCAGCCCTCCCCCACATCGGTGATCGCCTTGAGGATCAGGATGTCCCGCTCGGACTGGGTCCCGAACGACGTCTCGAACGGAGCCGCCAGGGAAATCCGGATCCGGCGCAGCTCGACCGCTTCCAGCTTCATGTTTTCAGCGCCGACGCCATGCCGCTCAACCTCGCGTCCTCCTCGTCGCTCAAATCGATGTCGGCCGCGGCCGCGTTCTGCTCCATCTGATTGACGCTCGACGCTCCCGGGATCGCCACGACGTTGGGCTTGCGGATCAGCCAAGCCAGCGCGACCTGCGCCGGAGTCGCTCCGTGCCGAGTTGCGATCTCGCCCAGCGCCGCGATCAGGGGCCGCAGGCGAGCGCGTGACGATGCGCTGAACGCCGGCCGCAGCCGCCGGAGGTTGCGCGGCACGCTCGTCAGGTACTTGCCCGACAGCAACCCCTGCGCCAGCGGGCTGTAGGCGATGACGATGCGCCCGTTCTCCTTCGCCCAAGGCACCAGATCGCGCTCGGGGCCGCGGTCGAGGAGGTTGAACTTGACCTGGTTCGACAGGACTGGGCCGCCGAATGCTTTCTCGGCCGCTTGCCATTGCGCCAGCGAATGGTTGCTGACGCCGACGTGCATCACCAATCCGCTTTCCACCAGCTTCCTCATTCGGGGCATGGTCACGCCGGCAGGAAACATCGGGCTGGGCCAATGCTGCTGGTACAGGTCGATCCGGTCGACTCCCAGCCGGCGCGCGCTCCCGCGCGCCCTCGACTCCACCTGGAACGGAAGGCCCACCGGAAACAGCTTGGTGGCGAGGAACACTTTCTCGCGGTGGCCTTTGATCGCCTGGCCCACGATGCGCTCAGACCGGCCGAATCCATACATCTCGGCGGTGTCGATCAAATTGACCCCACGGTCCAGCGCGTGTTGGACGATTGTCAACGCCTCGCCGCTCGCGTAGTCCTCTCCATATCCCCATTCGGCGGTCCCGAACTGCCATGCGCCCAGCCCGATTGCGGACACGCGCGCGCCGCCGGCTTCGACGTATTTCATGAGACCCCCTTGAGCAGCCTGTCGTACACCATCTGCGACCACGATTCCATGCTCAAGTAGAACATCCGCATCTCGTCGAGCGTGAGCAGCTCACCGGCGAGCTTGGTGGTTTCACGAATCGCAATGTTCGGCGAGTCGCCGTCGACCAGGAACACAACGCCGAGGTGCACCTTCGACACCGGTGACGACTCTTCGTTGAGAAGGCCGAGCAGCTGCGCCTCGAAACGTCCGTCGTAGATGACCTCCTCCTCCCACTCGCGCTTGAGGCCGTCCTGGATAGGATCACCGCCCTCGAGGTCTCCAGGATTGATGTGGCCGCCGACTCCGAGCGAGTACTGCTTGCGCAACCGGCGCTCGGACGAGGCGCGCAGTCGATGCGTCAGCAGGTACCGATCGCCGTGCCTGAACACGACATACGGGATGATCTGCTGGTAGCTGGGGTCGTCCTCGACCTCGGCCCGCGGCATGAAGAGATGCCGCTCGCGGATCACCGACTGGTGCCGGTCGAGCTGATCGCTGACGAAGCCGTGCCACGCGCCATCCGGGAAGATGTCCTCCCGCTTGACGCACAGCACCTGCTCCGACAGCGCCCGCATCATGCGGGCGCGACCGCCATGCGGACGAGGCCACGGCCGAACACGGCGATCAGCTCCGCCGTGCGATCGACATCGTCGTCGGTGACGGGCAGGAAGTAGATCCACGCGGCACGCTCGGTGGCCGTGGTGATCATCGTTCTCGCGGAGTCGGAGCTTGGGTTGCCACACGGTCCGTCCGCGTCCGCGACGCAAATTCGTCCGGCGACGTTCACGCGCTCCTTGCCGATGCCGGTGTAGCTCTCGCCTTCGACGCCCAGCCTGACCACCAGCTCGTCGCCGCGGACCTTGTCGAGATCGTACAGGCCGACCGGCACCTGCAGCTGGACCGACATCGCATTGGCCACGTCTACCAATGAGTTGACCCGCGGCAGAGGCTCGCCCTTCTTCAGCCGCCGGAGCAAAGCCTCCGATGACGGCCGTACGCGGGTGGGGTCGATTCCGAAGCGACGGTAAAGCGCCCGCGCGCGGCCGGCGTCGCCGACCTCACTCGTGCGGGCCGCCTGCATGGCGCGCGCCACCTCGAGCTCGAAATCATCGCGGGGTTCGGTGACCTCGAGCTCGTACAGCTCGAGCGCAAGCACCTCGACGTCTACCTCGCAGCGGATCGTCAGCACAGCGATTCCAGCTGGTCGAAGAAGCCTGGATACGAGATCTCGACGCAGTCCGCGTCCTCGATCTCGGTTGTGCCATCGGCGAGCAGCCCGGCGACCGCCAGCGCCATCGCGACGCGGTGATCACGGTGCGAATGGACTCGCGCGCCTTCGAGGGGGCGCGGGCCGTTGATGACCCAGCCGTCGTCGAGGGCGGTGATGTCTGCGCCCATAGAGGCCAGCCCCTCGGCCATCGCGGTGATGCGATCGGATTCCTTGACGCGCAGCTCGGCCGCGCCCGTGATCCGGCTCGTGCCGGGAAGCTGCGACGCCAGGACCGCGAGCACCGGCAGCTCATCGATCATCTCGGCGGCCATGCCGCCGCTGACCGACAGGGGGCGGAGGGCCGATGCGGGCCCTACCTCGAGGTCGCCCACCGCCTCTCCGCCTTCCGACCGCTCGCTGGTGACAGCGATCGCGAGCCCGCACGTCCGTAGGAGATCGATGACGGCGGTTCGGGTCGGGTTGATACCCACATCGCGAATGCGCACGTGTGATCCGTGGACCAGCCCGGAGACTACGAGCCAGAATGTCGCCCCGCTCAGGTCTCCTGGGATCTCGATGTCGAGCGGCGAGAGGCGGTCCGCGGGCCGGATCTCCACGAGGCGGCCTTCGACTTTCACATCGGCACCCATCGCGGCCAGCATCAGCTCGGTGTGATTGCGCGTAGCGACCGGTTCCAGCACCGCGGTCGGACTGTCCGCGAACAGCCCGGCCAGCAGCACGGCCGACTTGACCTGGGCGCTTGGGACATCGGGCCGGTATTCGATTCCATGCAGGGGCACGTGGCCTCCGACCTCAAGGGGCGGCCACGAAGCTCGCGCGCCCATCTCGCGCAGCGGCGCCACCACGCGATCCATCGGCCTTGTCGTCAGAGACTCGTCCCCCCTCAGCTCGGAGGCAAACTTCTGCGCCGACAGCAGGCCCGCGAGCAGCCTCATCGTCGTCCCCGAATTTCCGCAGTCGAGCGCTTCGGGCGATGCGCGCAGGCCATGCAAGCCCACACCACGAATCACCGCGTCGTAGATGTCCACGCCCAGGGCGCGCATGCAGCCGGCGGTGGACCTGACGTCGGCCCCGGTCGACAAATCGCGAACGCGGCTCTCGCCATCCGCGATCGAGCCCAGGATGAGGGCCCGATGCGAGATCGACTTGTCGCCTGGCACGGTGATATCGCCGTCGAGGCGCCGTGCCCTCCTGACAGTCGCGATCACGAGGACTTCGTCCAGCGCTCGCGCACCGAGCGCGCCTCCTCGAAGAGCTCGACCAGGCGCGGGTCGTCGGCCTCGAGATGGCGGCGCAAGCGGGCGAGCGAGTGGCTGATCGCATCCAGCTGCTCGAGCAGGTTGTCGCGAATGGTGCGCGTGATGCCCGCGGACATCGCCGGGTCGCCGGCGGCGAGCCGGCTCATGTCGCGAAACCCCGACGCCGCCACCTTCGCGGCCTCCGGCCAGTCCGCCCGACCAGAGAGCGCCAGGACATAGCCGACCGACAGCAAGAGGGCCGCATGGCTGACCCCGGCCACCAGGCGATCGTGCGTGGCCGCGTCCATCACCAGCGGGTGTGCGCCCGCCGCCTCGACCAGCCCGATCACTGTCTCGTCGCGGCGCGTCAGGATCCACGGCGCGCCCGCAAACAGGTCGGCGTCCGCGGCATCGATTCCGAGAGTCTCACGGCCGCACATCGGGTGCCCGCCCACCAGGTCGATGCCCGCACCCGAGGCCCACTCCATCACGCTGCCCTTCGTGCTCGCCACGTCCGTGACGACCTTGCCGGCGGCGTGGGTGCGCAAGCTCATGAACACGTCCTGCATCGCGAGGATGGGGACGGCGACCACGACCACCTCCGCCATGTCGATGACGTCGAGGTCGGTGCTCGCGGCGCTAGCGATCCCGCGGTCCATAGCCTTGAGCGCGGTCGAGGCGTCGCGATCGAAGCCGACGATCGTGAGCTCGGGCCGCGCCTTCTTGACAGCCAGCGCGAACGAGGCGCCCATCAGGCCGAGGCCCACTACCCCGATCGTGGGCATTTAAGCGAGCTGTTTGGCCAGCGCGCCCAGCAGCCTGCGCAGATCCTGCATCAGGCGGTCGAAGCTCGCGAAGTCGAGCGACTGCGCACCATCGGACAAGGCCTGGTTCGGGGTTGGGTGGACCTCCACGATGAGCCCGTGAGCGCCCGCCGCCACCGCGGCCAGCGCCATCGGTCGCACCAGGGACCAGCGCCCAGTCGCCTGCGACGGGTCGACGACGATCGGAAGGTGGGAAAGCTCTCGTGCGAGCGGGATGGCGTTGAGGTCGAGCGTGAAGCGCGTCGCGGTCTCGAACGTCCTGATCCCGCGCTCGCACAGGATCACGTCGCGGTTGCCCTGCGAGAGGATGTATTCCGCGGCGAGCAGCCACTCCTCAATCGTCGAGGACATGCCGCGCTTGAGCAGCACCGGCTTGCCCGACTTGCCAGCCTCCTGAAGCAGAGCGTAGTTCTGCATGTTTCGAGTGCCGAGCTGGAGGATGTCCGCGTATCGCGCCACCAGCTCCACGTCGCTCGGCGAAACGACCTCCGTCACGACCTTCAGCCCGGTCTCCGCGCGCGCAAGGGCCATCATCTTGAGCGCCGATTCGCCCAGGCCCTGGAACGAGTAAGGCGACGTGCGTGGCTTGAACGCGCCGCCACGAAGGATCTTCGCGCCCTGCGAGGCGACATGCCGGGCCGTCTCGAGGAGCATCTCCTCGCCCTCGACAGAGCATGGTCCGGCCATCATCACGACCTCATCGCCCCCGATCTTCACGCCCCCGACGTCGACGACCGTATCGACCGGCCTGAACTCGCGACTCGCGAGCTTGAACGGCTTGGTGATCGGGACGATCTCGTGGATGCCGCCGAGGTGAGAGAACGCCTCTCTGTACGCATACGCGTTGCCGCCGATGACCCCGACCAGCGTCCGCTCCTCGCCGCGCGAGATCTCGGTTTTCAGGCCGATCTCGTGCACCCGATCGACGACGGCATCGATCTCGGCTTTCGTGGCTTGATGCGCCATCACGATGATCACGGGATCAGCGGGCTCCGAAGTGAGTCGAGGTCCGATTTGATGGCGGCGGCGCCGCGCAGGTACGCGAAGCGCATGGCCGATTGCGGCCTCGGCGTGTTGTAGAGCACCAGGGTGCGGATGCACATCCGAACGCCGCGCGGGTTCGGCAGCTTGATGTCCATGTCGTGGCCGCACAGCAGCGGCACGTCGAGCCAGCCGAGGCGCCGCGCCGCGTAAGCAGGGTACTCCGCGGTGAGGTCGTGGGTCGTCGTGAAGTAGGCGAAGCAGATCTCGGCGATGTCCAGGTCGTTCTGGACCGTCAGCTCCGTGAGCAGCTCTTCGGTAGCTTCCGTGATCGCCTCCTGCGTGTTCGCCGTCGCCGTCGTGGCGCCGCGGATCCCCCTCACCGGCATGCTTTCAAAAGTTCCTTGACCAGGACCGTGGGGTCGGCGCCCTTGTCGATCTCGGAGACGATGGCGCTGCCGACCACGGCCGCGTCTGCTTTTCCACGCAGAGTCTTCATGTGCTCAGGGCGTGAGATGCCGAACCCCGCCGCCACCGGCAGGTCAGTGTGCTTCTTGACCTCTTCCAGCAGGTCCTTCATCCCGGACGGCAGCTCGCTGCGCGCCCCCGTGATGCCCGTCACCGTCACGCAGTAGACGAAGCCGCTCGAGTGTTCGCAGATCGACGCCATCCGGGCCGGCGACGTGGTCGGAGACACCATGAAGACGGTGTCGAGCGATGCCGACCGCAGCCAGCCGGCGACCGGCTCCGATTCCTCAATCGGCAGGTCCGGGACGATGACGCCGGCGACGCCCGCCTGCGCGGCTTCCGCGGCGAATCGCCGAGGGTCATGCGAGAGGATGGGGTTGATGTAGGTCATAAGCACGATCGGGATCCCCTCGCGCGCGATCGCGGCCGCGAGCTCGAGCGACGCCCCCACCGTCATCCCGTGCTCGAGAGCCATTTGCCCCGCGTGCTGGATCACAGGTCCGTCCGCCAGGGGATCCGAAAACGGGATGCCGATCTCCAGCGCGGCGATGCCGGAGGTCGCCAGCTTCTTCCCCACTTCGAGCGACTTTTTCTTGTTCGGGTGGCCGGCCATCATGTACCCGACCAGCTTCAGGTCGCCATTCGCCCGCAGCGCCGCCTCCAGCCGGGCGGTTTCAGTTTTCACCGGCGCCCTGCGCTTCGACCGAGTCCATGTCCTTGTCGCCGCGCCCGGAGAGGCAGACGAGGATGCGTCCGCCCGGCCCCAGCTCGCGGGCGATCACGCCCGCCTGGTGCAGCGCGTGCGACGGCTCGAGCGCCGGCATGATGCCCTCGAGCCGGGTGCAGAGCTTGAACGCGGCGACCGCGTCCTTGTCGCCAACGGCGACGTAGTCCACGCGCTCGAGGTCGCGCAGGAAGGAGTGCTCGGGACCGACGCCCGGATAGTCAAGCCCGGCCGAGATCGAGTGCGTGTTGAGGACCTGGCCGTCGCCGTCCTGCAGGAGGTACGAGTATGCGCCGTGCAGCACGCCCGGCCGCCCGGCCACCAATGAGGCCGCGTGCTTCCCGGTCCTGATCCCCGAGCCGGCGGCCTCGACCCCGACCAAAGAAACGTCCTTGTCGTCGAGGAACGCGGTGAACATTCCGATGGCGTTGGAGCCGCCTCCGACGCACGCGACCACAACGTCGGGCAGCTTTCCGTCCACCGACAGGTATTGATCGCGCGCCTCGTCGCCGATCACGCGCTGCAGGTCGCGGACCATCTCCGGGTACGGATGCGGGCCCACGACCGACCCGATGATGTAGTGGGTGGTGCCGACGTTCGTCACCCAGTCGCGAATCGCCTCGGAGGTCGCGTCCTTCAAGGTCTTGGTCCCGCTGGTGACCTCCCTGACCTCGGCCCCGAGCAGCTTCATGCGCCGGACGTTCATCGACTGCCTGCGCATGTCTTCCGTGCCCATGTAGACCGCACACTCGAGGCCGAAGCGAGCGGCCACAGTGGCTACGGCGACGCCGTGCTGCCCGGCGCCGGTCTCCGCGATGAGGCGCGGCTTGCCCATGCGGATCGCCAGCAGCGCCTGCCCGACAGCGTTGTTGAGCTTGTGGGCGCCGGTGTGGCAGAGGTCTTCGCGCTTGAGATGGATGTGCGCGCCGCCGAAATGGTCGCCCAGGCGCGTCGCGGCATACAGCGGCGTCGGGCGGCCGATGAAGGCGTGGCGATGGCCGGCGAGCTCGAGCTGGAACTGGGCGTCGGCCTTGGCTTCGTGCCAGATGCGTTCTAGCTCGTCCAGCGCGCCCATCAGCGTTTCCGGCACGTATTGGCCGCCGTACGCGCCGAAGCGGCCGCGCACCGGATGCTTGATCAAGAGAGGATCTCAGCGAGTCGGACGGCATGCACGAAGGCCCGCACCTTGTCGTGGTCCTTGACCCTCACGGACGCCTCGACCCCGCTCGAGACGTCGACTCCATAGGGCTTGAACTGGCTCACGACTTTGCCCACGTTACCCGGTTCAAGACCACCGGCGATGAATACCTTCCGAGTTACCAGCAGCTCGCGCGCGAGATCCCAATCCCAGGTTTGTCCGGTGCCGCCGCGCTGGTCGAGAGACCAGGAATCGAGCATGACCGGGTCGGGCCACGCGCCGGCGTCGGGGACCTGGCCCTCCCGGACCTTCAACACTTTGATGACCGGGCGGCCGGCATCGAAACCGGGCTGCTCGGAGCCGTGCAGCTGCAGCAAGTCCAGGCCCACGAAGTCCGCGATCTCCCGGACCTCGGCGGCGTCCTGGTCGATGAAGACGCCCACGATCTTCGGCCGCACGGCCAGGGCGTCGACGATCGCCTTGGCCTCTTCCGGGCTGACGTGCCGGTCGGACGAGCAGAAATGGAACCCGAGCAGGTCGGCGCCCGCTTCCACCGCCGCCTGGGCGGCGTCAAAGTCGCAGATTCCGCAGATCTTCACCCTGACCATTTCTTCTTCTCTACAAGGAGGCTAACTCGCGCAGGCATGCGACTGGGTCAGGCGCCCGCATGAGCATCTCGCCGACAAGGATCGCGTCGGCGCCCGCGTCGCGCATTCTCCGGGCGTCGTCCATCGAGTGGATGCCGCTCTCGGCCACCAGCGGCACAGCATCGGGAACCAACGGGCGGAGCCTCTCGGTGAGCCCCAGGTCGACTTCGAACGTGCGGAGGTCGCGGTGGTTGACCCCGATCACCTGCGCCCCGGCTTCGATGGCCACCCTCGTCTCGTTTTCGTCATGGACTTCGACCAGGGCCGAGATGCCTCGGCTCCTGACCACCGCCAGCAGGCGGCGCAGCTCTGGTAGGTCGAGCGCGGCGACGATCAGCAACACGGCATCGGCGCCGGCCGCGCGCGCCTCTCCGATCTCGTATGGGTCGGTGATGAAATCCTTGCGGAGGATCGGGAGATTGGTCGCCGCTCGAGCCGTCTCGATGTGTTCGGGACGGCCGCCGAAGCCGGCCATATGCGTAAGCACGGAGATCGCGGACGCACCGCCGGCGGTGTAGGCGCGGGCGAGGTCAGCCGGCTTGTAGTCCTCGGCCAGGACCCCCATGGTCGGAGTCCGCTGCTTCATCTCCGCGATGACGGCCAGGCCCGGGCCGCGCAGGGCGCCCACGAAATCCCTGGGCGAGTAGATGTGGATCGCCCGTTCGAGCTCGTCCGGGTTCGTCAGCGCGCGCCGACGATCCATGTCCAGCCTGGCCTCGGCGACCAGGCGGGCCAGGAGGTCCGAGGCATTCACTCTTGGGAGATTCTCGCCCAGTTCTGAAGCACTTCGGCGGCGCGCCCGGAATCGATGGCCTCTTCCGCCGCGCCGATGCCGTCCCGCCAGTCCTTCGCGCGACCGGCGGCTCTCAGGGCGGCAGCCGCGTTCAGGAGGACAACATCTCGGCGCGGCCCGCCCGCGCCCTCGAGCACCTCGCGAGCGATGCGCGCGTTCTCCTCCGGGCCGCCGCCGCGCACCGCGTGAGGGTCGGCCGGTTTCAGGCCGACCTCGGCTGGGTCGAGCTGATACTCCTTGCGGCCGCCGTCGATCTCGATCACGAGCGAAGGCGAGCTCGTGGACAGCTCGTCCATGCCGTCGCCCGCATGGAACACGATTGCGCGCTCGACGCCGAGCCTTGCGAGGACATCGGCCATCTTCGCGGCCAGGCTCGCGTCCGCCACGCCCAGCGCTTGGTACCTGGCGCCCGCCGGGTTGCAAAGAGGGCCGAG
>Ga0099794_10000345_pt1 | contig 15948 bp, 15 predicted proteins | sample Rivendell_Oct201_10_FD_77320 | JGI IMG/M metagenome (GOLD analysis project Ga0099794, IMG submission 77320) | Vadose zone soil microbial communities from the Eel River Critical Zone Observatory, Northern California, USA -... | ecosystem: Host-associated > Plants > Roots > Rhizosphere > Soil ... | reverse complement strand
TTCGGTCTGGACGTGTGACCAGCTCGAATGTGGCAACGTGGGTGCTTTCCAACCAAGACTCTAGCGTGGCCCCGCAGACTTTACAGGATGCATGACCAGTGTGCGGCACCAAAAACTTTTCTTCGGTGCGTCTGTACTCGGCGCCGCAAGTGCTGCATCGGACAATTGTCACCATTCCGGGAATATGCGCCTTCGGCGAGCAGGATCAAGCCGGATCATTCGCTGCCATAAAAAGTGACCCGCTATCCGGACTAGGGCGCTCAACATCGCTCGATCGGCAAGCTGCTGGCTCCATGTGGGATGCATATTGCTCGACCAAGCGCGCAAAATCCGCGATCGTCTTTTCGTTGATGGTCGACGGCTCAGGCTCTCGCGGCTGCCACATCAATGCGCAGCGCGGAGCTCGTCCCGCGGGCGCGGACGACATCTTCCGGCAAGGACGCTCACCCCTTGTACTCCATGATGGACAGGCCGGCGCCGCTCCAGTCGGTGCAGTAGCAAATGCCGTTCCTGTCGACGAACACGTCGGCCGAATGCAGGACGACCGGCCGATTGGGACGCGGGTCGACCAGTTTCTTCGGAGCCGGCGGCACGCAGGCGCCGACCTCGACCGGACGGAACTGGTCGCTGATGTCGTAAACCCGCACCCCCGCGTTCTGGTAGGTGGCGAAGATCAGCGTGGAACTCTGGAAACTGCCCGGCCGGTTCTCGTGAATGTTATGCGGCCCGAAATGTCCACCGATCGCGACATAGTCCCGGTCGTTTGGCTGCGGGAAAGTGGCGATGCTGATCGGATTCGATTTCACCTGATTGTCGAAGACCCAGATCGGCTTGAAGCCGTCTTCCATGCCGTCAAGCACCGCTTCGTCGAGCACAATGAGCAGATCGCGGTCGGGCAGAGGCAAGCAGTTGTGCGTGCCGCCGCCGAATGGCGGCGACCAGTTCCTGTGGACGATTGGCTTCGGATTGCTCTTGTCGGCAACGTCGACCGTCACCAAGCAGCCATCGCGCCACGCGCAATAGGCTATATCGTCGGCGACGACCGCATGGTGCAGCCCGTAGCGCCCGCGCTCCAGCGGCCAGTTGGCCGTTTCTCCTGCCGCGAGGTTCATTCCCGGCAGCCAATAGCGGCCGACAATCTGCGGTTTGGCAGGGTCCTGCATATCGATGGTGACGAGAATGTAGTCTGAGAATCCCTCGATCATCGCCGAGGCGTAGGCCCAGCGTCCGCCAACATACCAGATGCGATGCAGCCCAACGCCGTCGACAGGCATGAAGCCGATTTGACGCGGCTCTGCTGGTTTGGAGATGTCGAACACGGCCATGCCGGCGGACCAGTTTTGCGCGCGCGGCGCTTCCTCGTGGCCGTGCGTGCCGGACTTCGGTTTGTAGTAATTCCGCTCGTCCGCCATTTCGGGCTGAGAGAACATATCCCTGCCGTGAACGAGAAGCAGGAGGTCGTCGTGCACCTGCAGATGGAGGCTCCAGGTGTTGGACGGATTCTGGACGTAGTTGACCGTCTTCGGCCTGGTCGGGTCGCGAACGTCGACGACGGAAAAACCTTTCGAACAGACATGGCCGATATAGGCGTAACCGTTACGCACCATGATCTGCTGGCCGTCGGAGCGGCCGGCCTGATCGGAGTGGCCGATCAAACGCATGTTGCGCGAGTAGCTCGGCTTCAGCAGGTCAGTGTCGGTCATGTCGTCGGTCCTCCTGCTCGGAATGTCCAGCTCAGCCCTTGTATTCCACGATGTAGAGCCCGGCGCTGAAGTCGGTGACGTAGCAAAGCGCGTTCTTGTCGACGAATACGTCGGCCGAGTGCAACACGACCGGTCGGTTCGGGCGAGGATCGACCCATTTGGCCGGCGGCGGCGGCACAAAGGCGGCCACCTCCTTCGGCCGGAACTGATCCTTGATGGCGTAGACGCGCAGGCCGGCGTTTTGATATGTGGCAAATATCATCTCGGAGCTGACGAAGCTGCCCGGCCGGTTCTCGTGGACGTTGTGTGGCCCGAAATGGCCCCCGACCTTCAGATAGTTCTTGTCCGAAGGCGCCGGGAAGGTCGAGATGCTGATCGGGTTGGATTTGACCTGATTATCGAACACCCAGATTGGCTTGAAGCCGTCCTCCTGATGATCGAGCACGGTCTCGTCGACGACGATCAGGAGATTGCGGTCGGACAGGGGTAGCGCATTGTGCGTGCCGCCGCCGAACGGCGGCGCCCACGTCTTGTGGACGATGAGTTTCGGATTGGCCTTGTCCTTGACGTCGACCACGGCGAGGCAGGCGTCGCGCCAGCTGCAATAGGCGATGTCGTCCTTGATGATGGCGTGGTGCAACCCGAAGCGGCCGTTCTTGGTCGGCCAGTTTGCTTTCTCGCCGGCCGCGACGTTCATGCCGGGGAGCCAATATTTTCCGGCCATCACAGGCCTCTTCGGGTCCTGCATGTCGATGGTGATCAGGATGTAATCGGAAAAGCCGTCGAGAAGTGCCGAGGCGTAAGCCCAGCGTCCGCCGACATACCAGAGCCGGTGGAGTCCGGTGCCGGCAACCGGCATGAACCCGATCTGTTTGGGATCGTCGGGTTTCGAGATGTCGTAGACAGCCATGCCGGCCGACCAGTTCTGGCCGGACGATTCCTGCTTGGCGTGGTGATCGACCGAACCCTTGTAGTAGTTCTTCTCGTCGGCGAGTTCAGGCTGGGCGAACATGTCTTTGTTGTGAATGACGAGGAGCAGGTCGTCGAAAGCCTGCAGGTGGAGCGTCCATGTGTTCGGCGGCGCGGCGACGTATTTCACCACCTTCGGGTTGCTCGGGTCGCGCACGTCGACGACCGTAAAGCCCTTCGAGAAAATGTGGCCGATATAGGCGTAGCCGCGATGCACCATGATCTGCACTCCATCGCAGCGGCCGCCCTGATCGCTGTGGCCGACGAGACGCATGTTGCTGGTGGCGTAGTCGGGCTTTGGAAGGTCGCTGCTGGGCATCGTATCGTCTCCGCGTTTGATTTTTTTTGCTGCGCGACAGAACTGGCGCGGGCTGCTAACTGGGGCTCGGGTCGGGATTGTCGGAGCCCCAGGTATCGGCTCGCCGAGGCTGCGAGCGGGGCCGGAAAAAAGGACGGCGCGCGCCTATCGCGCGTCGCCCCTCGTCTTCAGAGGGCTACTTGACGCCCCAGATCTTCCTGTATTCATCCTTGTAGCCGTTGCCGGGATCGAAGATGTTCTGCGCGCCGCCATCTTTATCGATGTTGGCGGACGTGAACAGATGCACCGGAGCCACGTAGGTGCTCGGCGGCTGGCCGGCGAAGGCGCGGTTCAGTTCGTCGATACACTGCCAGCCGTGCAGGTGCAGCGGCTCGGCGACAGTCGCGATCTGGTATCGCTTGTCACGGATGCGCTGGAACGCGGGCACCGAGCCGTCGCCGGCGGAGATTTGCCGAGGGTAGCCTGCGGCCGGATCGACTCCGGCCGCTTGCAGGGGCGGCGCCGAGAAGTCGTAGTAGAGGTCGTTCACGGCGATCGAGTAGGTCCATTCCTTGCCATACTTGGAGAGCAGCGAAGTGGTCAGCTGACCCATGCGGTTGGAGAGATCGCCGATCGGGGTGTCCTCGACCGAGAGCACCTTGCAGCCCGCACACCCAGTGACCGCCGCCTTTTCGGCGTTGGTCTTGGCGGTGGCGATCGCGTAGATCGAGTCGGTAAACAGCATCACGTTGGCTTTGCCGCCCGAATCGACGACGGCGTAGAGACCGGCCGCCTTGGCGACCTCGAGCGGATCGGTGGTGATGTTGGTGATGACGCCGGGAACTCCGTTGATCTTCCCCGGGGCGGGGCCGGAGTGCCAACCGACGACCTTGATCCCTGCCGCGACCGCCTGCTCGATGATTGGCGCCTGCTCGGCGGCGTCGATCGTGCCGAGAATAATGCCAGCGGGCTTCAAAGCGATCGCCTGGGTCAACGCGGACGAACGCGCGGGGACCGAGCCCTGCCCGTCGAGGATGCGGAAATCCCAGCCCATTGCCTTGGCGGCCTCCTGAGCGCCATCGCCGACTCCTTGAGCTCCGCCGTTCTTCTGGTCGGCCGAGACGTAGATGACCAGCTTCCCGGTTTGCGCCTTTGGACCGGTGGTCGGACCGGTCCAGGTCGTGACTGGCGCGGCCGCCTGCGCGACGTATTCCTTGGCCATTGTCATGAACTTATCATCGGCCGCTTGGGCCAAGACGATAGGCAATGCGACGATTACCGCCGAAGCCAACAGGCTCCCGCCAATCAAACGAAATCTCAACATCCTTTCCTCCCTGTGAGATGCTGGCAAACCATCGGTTCGCCAAGCCGGTTGTCCCGGCGCTTCAGCGACGGTCAAGTTTGGCCGTCGATAACGGGTAATTGGGCGATTTCGCTGGAAACCAGGGCTGCCCTACTTGCTCCTAGCTTGGATCTTGCACGATACGAGTTGGTCGAGCGACGGTGCGCCGGCGCTGCGCGAAGGCTGCCAGCGCGATGGAAATGACCAACGTCGTGCCGTTGAACAGGGGTTCGACAAAGAACGCTCCGCCGAGTTGCTGGATCCCGGAAATGCCGACAGCGAGGATCAAGACGCCAAATATCGTGCCCCAGACGTTGACCCGGCCGGGCTTGATCGTGGTCGAGCCGAGAAATGCGCCAACGAGCGCGGGAAGCAGATAGTCGAGCCCGACATTCGCCTGACCGATCCTGAGCTTGGCGGCCAGCACGCAGCCGGCGAGTCCCGCGATCATCCCGGAGGCGACAAACACGCCGATGACGTAGGCCCTGACCGGGATGCCGTTGAGTGCGGCCGCTTTCTCGTTGGCGCCAATCGCGTAGACATACCGACCGACCGGCAGCCGCTCGCTGACGATCCAGAGAGCGACGGCCAGGACGAGCACGTAGATGGCGGGAATCGGAATGCCGGCGATCGACGTTGTATTGATAGCGATGAAGCCCGGAGGCAGCGGGCCGATGATCTGGCGCCCCTCGGTGTGCCAGAGCGCGAGCGCGTACAGGATCGTGCCGGTGCCGAGCGTGGCAATGAACGAATCTATTTGCGCGACTTCGACGAGGAGCCCGTTGAGCAGGCCGACCAGCGCTCCGCAGGCGACGACGATCAGAATGGCAACCGGCCACGGGACGCCGAACTTGACCTGCAGGCTGATCGCCAGGATATGCCACATGACGATGCCGAAGCCGATGGTGAGGTCGATACGGCCTGCCATCATCGGCAATGTCGCTGCCAGCGACAGCAGCGCGATGATTGCCTTGTCGCTGAGGATTGAGCGCGCGTTGAGCGCGGTCGGGAACGTGTCCGGCAGAAGCAACGAGAAAAAGACAATCAGCAGGATCGTCAGGATCGGCAAGCCATAGACTGGCGCCAAACGTCCGATCGCTCGCCAGCGCGATAGCACGGCAAGTTCCGACCTTGTAGGCTCGAGCGCGCTGGATTTAATTGACTGCATGAGCGCCCCGGTCCTGATCGATGAAAACGGTGGCCGCCGCTTTGGCGGAGTGCCCGATGCTGGCGGAGGCCGCGGCAAGAAGATTTTCGACCGACAGGTCGGCGGCGGCGAGTTCAGCGACGACGCGGCCGCGGTCGAACACCAACGCGCGGTGGCACACCTTGGCGACCTCCTCGAAATCAGTCGACACGACCACAATAGCGGCGCCGGCCTGGAGAGCCACGTCGAATAGCCGGTAGATCTCCGCCTTGGCGCCGACATCGACGCCGGCGGTCGGATCCTCGAACACATAGACCTTCGCACCGAGGTGCAGCCAACGCCCGACCACGACCTTCTGTTGATTGCCGCCTGACAAGAGTTCGATCGGCAGCGTCGGGTCGTTTGGCCTCACGCCCAGACGCTGACCTAGGTCCAAAGCGGCTCGGCTTTCGCGACCCGGCGACAGCATAGAGAACAGGCGAAGGCCCGCGGCGACCGGATTGAGGAACAGGTTCTCGCGAACGGTGAGGTTCGGCACGATCGATTCGCCGACCCGATCGGCGCAGACCAGATTGACGCCGCAGCGCATCGCCTCCCGCGGCGACGCCGCTGCTATCGTTTCGCCGTCGAGCAGGACGCGTCCACCGCTGGTAGGGATCACGCCGAATAGCGCGCGACCGATGCTTTCCTGACCTGCGCCGCGAAGGCCGACAAAACCGATGATCTCGCCGGCGTGAATTTCACACCCGACCGGACCTACCGCGTCGACCATGACTGATTCAAGCACCAGACGCGGCGAGCCGAGTCGCTTCGCGGGACGTCGGAAAACCTGCGACGGCTCCCGGCCGACGATCATCAGGATCGTCTCGTCCGGCGTGGTTTCCGTCAGGATGCGCTCGCCGGCGACGCGGCCGTCGCGCAAGACAACCATCCGGTCAGCAATCTCGAACACTTCGTCGAGCCGATGCGACACGTAGATCATGGCGACCCCGCGCGCGCGCAATCGGCGCAGCGCGGCGAACAACCGCGCCACCTCATCCGCCGGCAGGCTGGCGGTGGGTTCGTCGAGCACCAGGATTTCAGCCTCGGCGGAGAGCGCCCTGGCGATCGCGACAAGGGATTTCTCGGTTCGGCTCAGGCCCTGGATCCGGGCATCGGGGTCAATGTCGGCGCCGAGCGTTTCCAACGCGGCGGCGGCCCGCCGGCGTGCCGCGGCCCAATCGATCAGGCCGTGGCGGCGCGGAAAACCGAGGGTGAGACAGATGTTCTCGGCGACGGTCATCCAATCGATCAGGCCGAGATCCTGATGGATGAAGGCGATAGGCAGGTGCCGCAGCGAATTTGTCACGTCGGCGCCGCGAAAGGTCACAGTACCCTTGTCGAGTCTGTAGACCTCGGCGAGGATCTTGATCAAAGTGGACTTGCCCGCGCCATTCTCGCCGAGCAGCGCCAGGATTTCGCCTGCCCTGAGATACATGCCGACATCGCTCAGGGCCTGCGTGCCGCCGAACTGTTTCGAGACATCGCGCACGACCAGGATTTGGTCGCCGCCCGGCTCGACGCCGGCGTTCCGATCGGCGGTGTTGAGGTTTTGCCCCCCAGCATCCATCGACGTTTCCTCTCGCCCTTGGGCTCGTTGGCCCAACATCCCGCGATTTCGCGGTAAGATTATCGCAGCTCTTGCGAGAAGCCGCCGGCCTCGAAGCCAGAACGCGGCGGGCCTAGGCCTTTCAGCCTATCTACGGCGCCGCCGGCTTGGGCCCCAAAGCCCGAGTCTTAGTCGCCCACTTGCACCCGCCATGGAACACAAATAGAGAAAAATCCAGTAAGGTTGTCAATCTGATTTCCTAGCCGCTGTATCTTGGATTAGATATCTCAACGTTTTCAACCAAGGCGCGAATAGATGTCGCCAGAAGATGTCAGACAGTGATGGCTACTACTGGATCACCGGCCGCGTCGATGATGTCATCAACGTGTCGGGTCACCGGATGGGGACGGCCGAGGTGGAAAGTGCGCTCGTTGCTCACAAGGACGTCTCTGAAGCCGCCGTCGTTGGCTTTCCGCACCAGATCAAGGGACAGGGGATCTACGCCTACGTGACCTTGATGACGGGTGCAGAGCCTTCCGCGGAGTTGCGCAAGGAACTCGTCGCGTGGGTACGCAAGGAAATCGGCCCGATTGCCGCCCCCGACGTCATCCAGTTCGCGCCGGGATTGCCGAAAACCCGCTCCGGAAAAATCATGCGCCGAATCCTGCGCAAGATCGCAGAAAATGAGTTTGGCGCGCTGGGAGATACGTCGACATTGGCCGATCCAGCGGTCGTCGATGATTTGATCAAGAATCGTTAGAACGGATCGCGGCAGGGAGTTTGGCTATGAGACTGGTTCTGTTGGGGCCGCCGGGCGCAGGAAAAGGTACGCAGGCGACGAGAATCGCTGCTCGTTTTGCCGTTCCGCAACTCTCGACCGGGGACATGCTGCGCGAAGCGGTGGCCTCAGGGTCGGCCCTCGGGGCACGCGTCAAAGGTATCATGGAGGGTGGGGATCTCGTGCCTGATGATGTCGTCATTGCCGTTGTTGCCGATCGAATGGACCATTCGGACGCCGCCAGCGGCTTTATCCTCGACGGCTTTCCCCGGACCGTGGCGCAAGCGGAGGCCCTTGATCGGGAACTGGCAGCCAGGGGAATCGCACTAGACGCGGTCCTCGAGCTGGAGGTCGATGAAGACGTGCTTCTGGTCCGTGTCAAAGGCCGTGCCGACGCAGCGGCAAAGCAAGGCCAGCTCGTGCGTCGTGATGACAATCCCGACGTCTTCAAGACCCGCCTGAAAGCATACCGCGCGCAAACCGCCCCCGTCACCGAATACTACCGTTCACGTGGACTGGTCCATGTTGTCGACGGCTTGCAGCCGATTGATGTCGTGACCGACGAACTCGCGGCGGTACTTACGGCGTTCGCCTGACATTGGAGTAGGAGTGACAACCAAGTCCCGTATGGTTTAGGCGCTGCCGATCATGTTGCAGGATCTTCGCGCCAATGTGCAGCAAAGGAGATGCTAATGTTCGGACCGTGGATCACTGTCGTCATGCTGGCGCTGGAGTCGAGTGAGGTAATTGGTCTCCGCGTTGCAAAACTTGCGCATGGAGGTGTCGATGCAGAGAACGAAGCTCATCTCCTGGTGAACGAAAAGGTTGTCGCGGTATTTGATGCCGGCATGAGGCTCGGGTGCGGTGCGACCACCAGTCATGTGATCGATGGATTCCGGAAGCAGGTCGCGGCGAACGCCCTGCGTCTTTCAACCGAACGCCAGCCCGCGCTTGGCCAGGAGTGAACTGAGTATGAGGTGGTCCAGGATGCCTTTCGCGCGCTGGTTACTCGTTGGAAGTGACCTTGTCGATCTGCCAGGGCAGAATGATTTTTCATGAACCGGTGTGTTCGCGCGTTTGGTTCATCCGTCTTGCGTTGGAAGGCATCTCTGATGTTACGATTAGCGTTCCATGAGCAAACAAGAACCCCGCCTCGCTGAACCCCTCCGGCAGCAAAGAATGGAACTTTCTGGGAGGTGATCTATGGCAGTGCGTTTCATAATTCTAGTAGCGGCGGTGTGCGTGATGTTTTCCGCGGCGCCTAACGCGTCAAGGGCGCAATCGGAGCAGCAAGAGCTCAAGCTCGTTACGCCGCCGCTCAGTATATTCAGAGAACAGATACGGCCCTCTGCTGACGCCCTGCTGGTGCCAACCGGATTTAGCAGGGAACAGATCCTGCATGGCGATCGCGTTTTCCATGGGGAAGCCGCGAACGGGCAGTGCAGCGTCTGTCACGGCAAAGACGGGAAGGGAACACCAAACGGGAACGACCTGACCGCCGGAATGTTCGTTTGGAGCGACGGCAGCGTTAAAGAGCTGAAGCGGACGATCTTGCACAACATGGCGGTGGCCCCTGGAATGGATGGCGACTTAAAGCCAGCGGATGTTGACGCGGTGTCAGCCTATGTTTGGGCCATTAGCCATCAGCCCCCGCCGCAGTGACGGCATCGCTGTAACTGCGCTCAGGGCAGGAATGCATGAACGGGGCTATGCCGACTGCCGCGTTCGGCCTGGCCATTCGGTTGCGTGCACCCGATTTGAACGTACCGGGCATTGCCTCCAGATCGTGGAACGCCACTGACGCTGCGATAAAATCTGGAACCCGCACAACCGCTCACGCTGCTCGCCGCCGATGGGAAAACAGCGCTTCAATAGTGGGTAATGCGTTGTAGCGCTCTCTCGCTACCAACTTTGTACGATTTTGCTCGCTTTGCTTCGATCTTCTGCGATCGCTTGCGCTCAACGGTAGCGCTTCGTCAGCGCGAACAGGTGAATAGTCAGGACTGGGACGACGCGGGATATCGAGAGCGCCAAAAACAAAAATGAGTATGAGCGCCTCCTCGGCGTTGACGCCTGAGGGCTCGTCGGAAGACTGCGGTCATCGTCAACGACGAAGCCGTCATCGAATGCCCCACCGGCTGCTACTGAGGTTCGATCCCGGCTTCCCTGGCTGCCGCCGCCCAACGCTCCGCTTGGGCACTCACAAAAGCCGCGAAGGGTTCGGTCGTGTCACCCAGCGGCTCGAAACCGAAGTCCAGGATTTTGGCCTGCACGTCTGGCAAGCGTACAATGCGGCCGATCTCGGTCGCGAGCTTATCGATGATAGGCATCGGTGTCGCTGCCGGCGCGAATACGCCAGCCCAGCCGGTGAGCCCATGCAGAGGATATCCTAGCTGCTGAAACGTTGGTACTTCGGGAAAATTCTTCAACCTGTGCGGCCCGGTAATCGCAAGCAATTTGACTTTGTCGGGGTATTGCCCCAGCCCGCCAACCGAGGCGAATGCCGACGAGATGTGACCGCCCAAGAGATCCGTGATGGCAGGTGCCTCGCCCTTGTAGGGGACATGCAACATTTTGATTCCGGCTGCAGCAGCCAAGCCATCTCCGATGATGTGCCCGGTCGATCCGCTGCCGACCGAGCCAAAGCTCAGATCCCCTGGTTTCTCTTTCGCGAGCTTGACGAAATCGGCGAGCGTTCCGGCTTGCAGATCGGTTCGTACCGCGAAGCCGGTAGGCAGCTCGGCCAGTTGAGCGATCGGTGCAAGCTCGGAAAGTCTGAATGGCGGGTTCTTTTGCAGGCCAACGGCCTGGATGGTGCTCGCGATCGCGAACAGGATCGTGTACCCATCCGGCTTGGACTGGGCGACTGCACTTGCGCCGATGCCGCCGGAAGCGCCGGTCTTGTTCTCGATGATGACGGGCTGACCGACGGACGCAGAGAGCTTCTCGGCGATGACGCGCGATAACGCGTCCATGTTGCCGCCGGCGGGGAGCGGCACCACGATCCGGATCAATCTGCTGGGATACTGAGCGCTCTCTTGAGCCCAGGCTTGTCCGAAGCTTGCGCCGATCGTCCACATCGCCAGCGCGAGAACGCCGAGCAGTCCGTATCGTCGAATTGCCTGGATCTCTCGTCCTAAACGAACCCGTGATCCTTCCTGCGACGGATCCGGCGCCTTACGATTTGCCTGCGACAGCACTGGATTTCCTCCCCGGTTCTTTCGTCATCCCCGCTTTGTGAACCAGCCGATCTGTGCGGCGCGGATTGCAATGGCCTATTGGTAGTACCAATAACCAAAAATTGGTCCGGGATCAAGAAAAAATGTTCAATTTCCTGTCCAAGGGAAAAAGCTTCCAATAATACGTCCAGCGCCCTTCCGGGTTCAGCCTGGCCGCCGGTCCGATCCAGCCGTTGCTGCGGAAGCTTCGATGAAAGGCGCCCGCCGGCAGTTTTGAGGATTGGTTGCCGTTGGGTATCGCTTCGGGCAGGGACCGGACGTCGCCCGGAATATTGACGACGGCCCACATCAGCGTGTCGACATGGTCGTACAGCATCAAGACAAAAGCGTTTGTCCCTGGGGGAACGTTGCTCCACTCGATCGGCGGATTGACGGCGGCATTGTTCATTCCCGGCGACACGACGAGGCTGGGCCGCGTCCCTGTTTGCGTGTACTTCAGCGGAAGCGGCTCCATGTCCTTGAATGCCGGCGACGAAAGCGTCATTTGCGTCGCCGTACTATCCTGGGCCGCGGCGAGGCTGAACGAGCCGAGGCCAATCATCAGCACCAGCGACCGCAGCAGATTTCGTTTCATGTGCGGATTTCCTCCATGCCTGCCGTCGCGACGAGGCTCACAACGACGCCGCATCTCCTCGCGCCGCGTGGTCAAACCTCAATCGGCCGACATCGGTTCGCCGGATAGTGTCCAGCTTGTTCCGTCGAAAACCGCGATCCGGAGGGTCTTGAACGCCGCGTAATCATCCGGTTTTGTGCTTATCGAGACGCCAGGAAGCATCAACGGCAGTCGCTCGCCATTGAGCGACGTCGCTTGATGGACGAGGTTCTCCCTCGTCAGCTGATCACCGCATTTCTTCAGAACGAGGGTAACGCCATGCACGTTCGTGTAGGCCACCAACACGGAATAGTCGTCCGGATTGGCTGAGGGTGCGTACTTCCTCAGAAAGTCCTTGTACGCCAACATTTCTTCGTCATTGGCCCATGCGGGGTCGCCTGGCTGCTTGAGAAATTGTGTCGTGACGAGCCCTTTTGAAGCCTCGAGACCCGCGGGTTTCAGCACGGTTTCGACCGATGCCGTCGACCCGCCGATCACGTGGAGCGGATTCCAGTTCAACTCGTGAACCCTGCGGATGGATTGCGCCGCGGCTTTGGCAGAAGATTGCTCGATCAGTGTGTCGATACCGGCGGCTTTCAACTGAACGATCTGCGAGTCGATGGTCGGATCCGCGAGTTCATACGAAACTTCGGCGAGGATCTGGGAGGCTTTCGCACCAAGACCGGCGCGCAACCCTTTTACGTAGTCTTTTCCGAAATCGTCGTTTTGGCGTAGCACCCCGATCTTGGCGTCCGGCTTGGCCTTCAAAATGTACTTGGCGATGACGCGGCCTTCGGTTTCGAAATCGGGATAGAGCGGCACCGTCCACGGAAAGGCCTTCGGATCGTTGAAGCGCCGCCCGCCCGCCGTTATGAACAGCTGCGGTACCTGTTTGGAGTTCAAATATTTCTGGATGGCGACATTCGGAGCCGTTCCGATGGTGCCGACCTCGGCCAGTACGCCGACATCTTCAACGAGCCTGCGCGATTGCTCGACGGCTTTTGGGGCGCTGTAAGCGTTGTCCAGTTGCGTGAAATTGATCTTGCGGCCGTTGATCCCTCCCTTTTCGTTCAGCATTTCGAAGAAGCCGACGACGGCCCGTCCGGCACCGGCGCCAAAAGCGGATGCCGGGCCGCTCAGCGGCGTCGATTGACCAAGCTTGATCTCCGTATCACTGGCGCCGGGGCTGTAAGTCGATTGCGCGTCAGCGGAGGGCACCGCAATGAGCCAGGACACGGCCAATGCGCCCCAAACGCGATTGATAGCAGGGCTCAACAATGTTTCCTCCCTATCGTTTTTGACGTTATTGTTTTAAGAGCTCGCGGGCGATGACCACCCGCTGGATCTGGTTGGTTCCCTCAAAGATCTGGGTCAGCTTGGCGTCGCGCATCATGCGCTCGACCGGGTAATCCATGGTGTAGCCGTAGCCGCCGAACACCTGAACGGCGTCGGTGGTGACCTTCATCGCCATATCGCTCGCGAAACACTTGGCCATGCTTGCGAGGACGTTCAGGCGCTTCCAGTCGCTTTCATCGCCGGCCCGCGCGCATTCGTAGACGAGGGCGCGCCCCGCCTCGATCTGGATTGCCATGTCCGCGAGCATGAATTGTACGCCCTGGAATTCCGAGATGGCCTTTTTGAACTGCTTGCGTTCCTTCGCGTAGGCGACGGAAGCATCAAGCGCGCCCTGCGCCAGTCCGACAGACTGGGCGCCGATCGTCGGGCGGTTGAGATCGAGCGCGCGCATGGACGCCCGAAATCCCTTGCCTTCTTCCCCGACGAGATTTTCGGCCGGAATCCGGACATTGTCGAAGAAGATCGGTGTGTTCGGCGCGCCGCGAAAGCCCATCTTGCGCTCGTGACGTCCGAAAGTGATGCCGGCCATCTGCTTCGGTTCGACGATGAAGGCGCTGATGCCGTCCGCGCCTGGTCCATCTCCGGTCCGCGCCATCACCACGATGTAGTCGGCCGCTACGCCGTAGCTGCACCATTGCTTGCGGCCGTTGAGAACATAGGAATCGCCGTCCTTCTTGGCGCGGGTGCTTATCGCCGTGACGTCGGAGCCCGCCTGCGGTTCGGAAATCGCGATCGCCGTTACCACGCCGCCTTTGGCGATGATCGGAAGGAATTTACTGCGCTGCTCCTCGGAGCCGAAGTGAAGCAGCGGCATGATGAACATCGAATTGAGACCCGCGATCGACGAGCAGGCAGGCGAGACCCTGGCGATTTCCTCACGTGCGATGCAGACCATCGTCAAGTTGCCGTTCGGACCGCCGTATTGTTCGGGCACCCACAGCTGCATCAGCCCCATTTCGCCGAACAGCTTGACGATCTCGAGGGGAAAGCGATCGGTTTCGTCGATTTCGGCGGCGATCGGCGCCACGTGTTTGGCGACCATCTTTCTGATGGTGTCGCGGAAAGCCAGGTGCTCTTCGGTGAAGTTCATGTGGCGTGACCTGAAAAATGACTTCCATTCAATGGTAGAACCATTTAATAATCATGCCAATGGCAAACAAGTCAAGTCCTCATAGGTCCCCTGACCCCCGGCGGCGCGATCCGGCGCCGCTTCAGCGTGCCGGCGTCTCGCCGGCCCCGCTGAAGTTTCAACCCATTCAGGTGCGCCGCACGTTCGACGAGATTTGCGGGCGCATTCGCGAACAATTGGCGCTCGGCGTGCTCAAGCCGGGAGACAAGTTGCCCCGGGAGCGTGATCTCGCGGAGCAGCTTGGTGTCAGCCGCAGCGTTTTGAGGGAAGCCTTGCGCAGTCTCGAAATGGCCGGGCTTCTGCGGCTGCAGACAGGCGTCAAGGGCGGCGCCTTCGTCCAGACAGGCGATATGAGCCGCATGAACGATGTCGTGTGCGACATGTTGAGTCTTGGGGTAATCTCGGTGCGAGAGCTTTCCGAGGGGCGAATTCAGATTCTCGATCTCGTGGTCCGCCTGGCTTGCGAGCGTGCGCAGCAAGCCGATTTCCAGGCACTGGAAGCCAATATCGAGCGGTCGGATCTCGCCACACGCGAGGGCCGGTTGCTCGACCGGGTCGAATGCTCGCGAGAGTTTTACAAGCTGCTGGCGGCGGCGACCGGGAACAAGGTCATGGCCATGATCATGAATTCGGTCACTGAAATTCATATGCGCTTCGTCTACGCCAAGGTTGCCTCAAGCGGCGTCTCGATGCCGCAGCTCGTGGAAAAGCGCCGGCAGTTTCTGTCGGCGTTACGTGCGCGGGACGCCTCCGCGGCCGCGCGCCTGATGCAAGCTCATTTGGAATCCGTGCAACGGATGCTTGAATCGGACCCGGAAGCCATGTCGCCTCACGTCGCATTGTCGGAGATGCAGCCGGATGCGGGCCGTCGAGCAGGGTGGCATGCGCCTGCAAAATTGAGATGAATCGCAAATTCTGACGACAATGGAGGAAAACGTGTCGAAATATGCAAACTACGAGTGCTTGAAGATCGAAGTCGCGGACAAGGTGGCAACCGTCACCCTCAACCGCCCGCAGGCGCGCAACGCCATTAATCAGAAACTGATCCGGGAATTGCGATCGATCTGGGACGACCTCGCGGACGATCACGCGGTCAACGCCGTCGTGCTGACCGGAGCCGGGGACTATTTCAGCGTCGGCGGAGATGTGAAGGCGATGTCAGAGCGACCCGGCGGCGATGTTCTCGAGGAGGGCGAGGTGCATGATCCCATGATCAGCCGGCGCATCGTCAATCGTCAGCTCGAGCTCGACAAGCCGATCGTCGCCGCCATCAACGGCGACGCCATCGGCCTTGCTGCCACTCATGCCTTGCTGAGTGACATTACCGTGATGGCCGAAGACGCGCGCATCGGTGACACGCATGTATCGCGGGTCGGCCTTGTCGCAGGCGACGGCGGCACGGTGATCTGGCCGCTGCTGGTCGGCATCAACAAGGCCAAGGAATTTCTGATCCGCGGCACCCTGCTGAGCGGCAAGGAAGCCGAACGGATCGGACTGGTCAACCATGTTGTGCCGCGTTCACAGGTGCTGGAAAAGGCCCGCGAGATTGCGGTCGAACTCGCCAACGGCCCGACCTGGGCTATTCGCTGGACGAAATTGTCGATCAACCAGATCGTCAAGGAGCGGGTCAACATGATGCTCGAAGCCTCCATGGCGCTGGAGCAGGTGACGTTCGATACCGCTGATCACAAGGAGGCGACCGCCTCGTTCAAGGAAAAGCGCAAGCCGAAGTTCGGCTAGGCGTAAATCGTCCGGGGAACGATTGGACCGAAGTGTTTTCGGTGCGTCGGGGCCGTGAATGGTCCGC
>Ga0099794_10000344_pt1 | contig 15955 bp, 11 predicted proteins | sample Rivendell_Oct201_10_FD_77320 | JGI IMG/M metagenome (GOLD analysis project Ga0099794, IMG submission 77320) | Vadose zone soil microbial communities from the Eel River Critical Zone Observatory, Northern California, USA -... | ecosystem: Host-associated > Plants > Roots > Rhizosphere > Soil ... | reverse complement strand
GCAGCTCAGGGTGATACCGCAACAGCTTTTCGTACGCGATGAATCCACGCACGATGTTCTTGGACGGATCGGTGCGGTCGATGCGCGCGATCAGATGCTCCGGGCGCCAGTGGGACAGGTCGTGCTCCTGTCGCTTGACGCCCCGCGACTCGGCGAGCCGCAAGGTCCTCGGCACATCCACCGAGATCGGGTAATGCCTCGCGTAGATCACGCGCCCCGCAGAGACGACGGCCCGCTCGCGCTCGTCGACCTGAAGGCCTCCGTTCTCCTCGCACGTCAACAGGAAGTTGCGGACGTCGAGGCTTGACTGGAAGCCGACGATGTCGCAGCCGAGGATGCCTTCGAGGATCGCGTCGCGCATTTCCTTGGGCAGCACCTTCCAGTACTGGGGCGTCGGCCAGGGCACATGTACGAAAAGCTGGATCACCGCGGTCGGGATTTCCTTCCGAACCATCTGCGGCACGAGATAGAGCTGGTAGTCGTGCACCAGGACGAGCGGTCGCTTGGCGGTGGCGCGAGAGACCTCCACGACCCTGGCGGCCATCTGCCGGTTCACCTCGACGTAACCCTCTTTCCAGGCCTGGTGTATGCGGTCGTCGATGACCGGCTCGTTGCCGAGGTCCCACAGGTAGTGCTGGATGAACCACAGCACGGGGTTGGCGATCACCCCGTAGTACATCTCGTACTGCTCGCGTGTGGGCGTTGCGTAATGCAGGCGGCCGGTCGAGTTCGGCAGCGCAACAGTCACTGCCGAGTCGCTTTTCGCGGCGAGGGCGCGCTCCTCGTCCGTGCGTGCGCACGCCACCCAGTCCGCCCCGGTCGCGTCGGCCATCGTGAGCAGCGCGGTGATCACGCCCCCTGCTCCACGCGTGAACCCGCCGTCAGGTTTGGGGTCATGCGGAGCTCGGTTGCTGACCAGCACCGGGGCGTAGTCGGGGAGCGTGCGCGTCACATACGCCCGGAGCGGCGACCCTCGGACTTCTTTACGTCGGTCGCCCACGGTCAGTGCGGCGCGCTCGCCCTCACCAGGACCGAGCGGTCGACGGGCACTTCGCGCACGCGAACCCCAGTTGCGCGCGCCAGCGCGTTGGTGATTGCCGCGGGGCCGGGGATCGCAGGCGGCTCGCCGACACCTTTGGCGCCGAGTGGTCCGACAGGTGATGGGATCTCGATCAGCTGGACGTCGATGTCCGGCACCTGGTCCGCGGTCGGCAGCTCGTAGTCGAGGAAGCTGCCGCTTCGCAGCTGCCCTTCGGTGTCGTAGAAGAGCTGCTCACCGAGTGCACGCCCCACGGACTGCACAGCGCCGCCGTGCACCTGCGCCCGCACCTCCGGCGGGTTGATCGCCCGCCCCACGTCCTGGATCGCGGCGTAACCGGTCACCTGAAAAGCTCCGGTCTCGGGATCGGTGCGCACGCGGGCGATGTGGACCGTGAACGCGGGAGAGGCTCGTTCCACCGCCGAACGCCCCATCGCCTGAATCGGCCGGTAGCGACCCATGAACTCCGTGCTGAGCGCGACTAGTTTTGTGATCTCGACAAAGCGGTCCGGCACCCCCTTCACCGTGACCCTGCCGTCCACGATTTCGAGGTCTTCCGGCCCGGCTTCGAGCTCCTCGGTGGCGATCTCCAGCAGCTGGCGCCTCGCTTCGAGCGCCGCTTCGTAGACCGCGCCGCCGAGGCTGTAGGTCGTCTGGCTGCCGGCCGCCGTCGGCCCGTGAGGCGCGACCGTCGTGTCGCCGACATCGACGCGGACCTTCTCGGCGGAAATCCCGAACGCTTCGGCGGCGATCAACGCGAGCCCGGTCGACGAACCGCTGATGTCGGGCGTTCCGATCAAGACCGAGACCGTGCCATCCGGCTCGACCCTGCAGCCGGCCGCCGACGGCGAGCGGGCGCCACCCCAAGAGCCGAGGGCGACGCCAACACCTTCCCCTGGGCCGAGGGGTGCCGTGTAGACCGGATGTTGTCGCGCCGCTTCGAGGCACTCGACCATCCCGATCCGCGGCCAAGGTCTTTCGTCCGCGGCCAGATCGCCTTCGCGTGAGGCGTTTTGTAGGCGGAGCTCGATGGGATCCATCCTGAGCTCGAGGGCCAGCTCGTCCATCGCCGACTCCAGCGCGAAGTAGGCCTGCGGCCCGCCGGGCGCACGGTATGCGTCGACCGGTGTCTTGTTGGTGGCGACTTCGTAGCCGACCAGGTCGAAGTTGGGGATGCGATACGTGCCGCCGAGGAACATGCCCGTCAGGCCGGCGTGCCAGCCGCCGGTGGCCCCGTTGTCGTAGTCGTAGCGTGCGCGCAGCGCGACCAGGGTGCCGTCACGCTTGGCGCCAAGCTCGATGTCGAGGCGCGCTGCCGGGGCCGGGCGGCCGACCACGAACTCCTGCTGTCGCGTGAGCGAGAGCCGCAGCGGGCGGTTCACCTTGAGCGCCAGCAGGACGAGAAGCGGCTCGAGCAGGATCACCTTTCCGCCGAAGCCGCCGCCCACCGGCATGGGGACGACCCTCACCTCATGGGGCGCCGCGTCGAGCAACTTGATGATCTCGTTGCGGAGGGCGAAGGGACCCTGTGTCGGGGCCCAGATCGTCACGCCGCCTCCGGGCTCCGGCCGCACGACGGTGACGTGCGGCTCGAGGAACGACTGGTGCACGCCGGCGAGGCGATAGGTCGCCTTGACGACGACGTCGGCGCCGGCGAGGCCGGCCTCAGCATTGCCGCGCTTGAACGTCGCCACCGAGCTGACGTTGCGGGGCCTCGTGACAGGTTCGGATTCCGCGTCGGTGGCGGCGCCGTGCATCGAGGCATCGGCTTCGGAGCCTTCGCTGTCCGGCTCCAGCACCTCCGGCGCGTCTTTCCGCATCGCCCCGTCGGGACCGGCGACGACCTGGAGGGGCTCGTAGTCGACCTCGATCAGCGAAGTGGCGTCCCATGCGGCTGCTTCCGTGGCGGCGATCACGGCGGCCACCGGCTGACCGGCATAGAACACGCGTTCGACCGCCAGGGGCTTGTCCGGGCCGCTTGCCTCCACCTGCGGGAGGTCGGCCCCGACGACCACTGCCACCACGCCAGGGGCAGAGCGAGCGGCGGCGACCTCGATGCTCCGGATCCGGGCGCTCGGCAGGTGGCTCAGGACCACCTGCACATGCAGGAGTCCCGGGAGATCGAGATCGGCCGTGAACCTGGTCGACCCGTTGGCCTTGGCCTTGCCTTCCTGCCTCCGCATCCCGCGACCGTCCTGTCCCACGTGGCGATCATGGCACGCTCGGGAGGCCGACCTGGGGTGCCCTAAAGCTTGACCGCATGGGGGGCTAGGCCCCAAGATGACGGTTGGAGTAGCGGGGCCATCGGTGGATGGCGGCCATCGCCGGCGCACTCTCGCCCCGGTCTGCCGGGAAGAGGGCGATGGATGTTGAGGGGGAGCTTTCTCGGTTGCGCGCCCTCCCTCACACCTTGTTACCTGAGGAGGTTGTATGACGCGATCCTCGAAGATTCGTTCTTTCGCCGCGGTGTTGTGCGCGGCTGGCATAGCGGCCGCGTGCGGCCCGAGCCCCACACCTTCGGAAAACCTGGCCGCGGACCAGACCTTCCGATTCGCCCTCCAGAACGACATGACGAGCCTGGACCCGGCGCACGTCGACTCTGCGGTCGACATCACCTTTCTCGCTGAGGTGTTCACCGGTCTGTACCATTTCGACAACAACCTGGTGATCAAGCCGTCTGGCGCTTCGGCGCTGCCGACCGTCTCGGCTGACGGCAAGACCTGGACGATCCCTCTCCGCAAGGACATGGTCTTCTCCAACGGCGACAAGATCACGTCAGCGGACTGGGTCTGGAGCTTTACGAGGACGCTGCGGCTCAACGACGCGTACGCCAGCAACCTCGAAGCGATCTCGGGTGCCACCGACGTCGAGGCAGGCACCGCAACCAAGCTGGCCGGACTGTCCGCGCCAGACGCTTACACGCTCGTCGCCAAGCTCGACGCACCGGCCGGTTACTGGCTGACGCAGCTCGCCATGCCAACCGCTGCCCTGGTCCTGGACCAGAAGGTGATCAATGCGGCCGGCGGCGACGACAAGTGGACGGAGTCCGCTTCGACCTACATCGGAAGCGGCCCATTCAAGATGACCCAGCGCACCCCGAAGGCCTCGATGGACTTCGAGCCCATCAAGAACTGGTGGGGCGGCGACACTGGCAAGCTGACCAAGATCCACGTCGACATCGGGATCGACGACGTTTCCCGTGTCAAGAAGTTCGAGTCCGGCGGCTACGAGAACGTTGGCTTTGCCAACCAGGGCCCCGGGCCGGATGACGTCCTCCGCTACAAGAACGACCCGACCAAGAGCAACCTGCTCAACATCTACGTCGGAGCCCGCACCACGGGCGTGGGCTTCAACTTCGTCAAGGGTCCGTTCGCCCAGAAGCCTGGGGCAACCCCGGGTGACGTTACGGCCGGTGGTAGTGACCCCGGACTGGACGGACGCAGGGCATTCTCGATGGCGATCGACCGCGCGCAGCTGGCCGACGTCGCGTGCGCACACGCGATCACATGCCAGCCGGCGTACGGCGGACCTATCACCAAGGGCTTCAAGGGCTACCTCGGCGACACGGGTGACCCTTACGCCAAGTTCGACGCAGCCGCGGCCAAGGCCCTCTACACGAAGTGGGACCCGGACGGCAGCAAGGTCAAGGGCCTCGAGTATCGCTACAACACGAGCGGCGGCAACACCAAGCGCGCCCAGAACCTGCAGGCACAGTGGAAGCTGAACCTGGGCGTTGACGTGAAGCTGGTCCCGTCGGACTTCCCGACGCTCCAGAAGGACCGCAAGAAGAAGATCGTCATCCTCGGCCGCGAGAGCTGGGGCATCGACTACGACCACCCCCAGGACTGGTTCGACAACCTGTTCAACTGCACTCAGGCCAAGGTCGGACGCGGCAACGATGAGGCTTACTGCAACCCCGCGATGGACGCCATCACGAACGCTGCTAACGCCAAGAACATCAACGACCCCGCGACCGTCGCCGAGTACGTCAAGGCCAGCAAGATGCTGGTTGACGACGTCGTCTGGATGACCATCGACTATGGCACCCAGCCTTACCTGACCCAGAAGTACGTCAAGGGAATGGGCTACAACGGCCTCTACGACTTCCCTTGGGAGGGCATCCGGCTCCTCCAGCACTAACCGGCGTCTCGTCCAGCAACCAAGAGGGGGTTCCGCCGTTGGGCGGACCCCCTCTGCTGTATCGTTTGACCAGGAGCTAAGTGAGCCGAGGCACCCTCGTCTACGCGACGCAGCGGCTGGTGCTGATCACCTTCACCGCCCTTGTTGTGTCGTCCATCGTCTTCATCGGCGTCCACCAGCTCCCTGGGTCCGCCCTCGCCAGCGAGCGCCGGCTCAACCCCGCCACTGAGGCCGCTCTGCTTCACCACTACAACCTGGACTTGCCATGGCCGCAGCAGTACGTGCTGTGGCTCAACGGCCTCGCCCACGGCAACCTGGGCGAATCCCTCGTGAACATGGGAACGCCGATCACGCCGCTCTTGCTCCGTGAGCTGAAGGTAAGCGTGACCCTCGGCCTCGCCGCGGTCTTGGTGACCATCGTGGTCGGCATGTCACTCGGAGTCCTGGCCGCGATCAGACAGAACACATGGGTGGACTATGCGGCCTCGAGCGCCGCCGTCGTGGGCTACAGCGTGCCCAGCTTCGTCTGGGCATTCCTGCTCATCCTGCTCACCGTTTCAGGCTTCTATGCCTGGACACAAGGGCAGATCTATGAGGATCTCGGTTGGGGCAAGATCGAGCAGATCCCCGTCCCTGCGTTCGCGCTGGGGCTGCCCTACGCCGCCATCGTCGCCCGGCTGACAAGGGCGAGCATGCTCGAGGTGATCCGCCAGGACTACGTGCGCACCGCCTGGGCGAAGGGCCTGAGCGCCAGGGTCGTGATCCTGCGCCACGCGCTGCGCAACGCCCTCATCCCGGTGGCGACCATTCTCGGCCCGCTGATCACGGGCATCATCACCGGGTCGGTTGTGATCGAGTTCCTGTTTGGCATTCCCGGGCTCGGCCAGGAGTTCGTCACCAGCATCCTGAGCCGGGACTACAACATCGTGATCGGCGTGTTCACGTTCTACGCCGCGCTGGTCGGCGTGGCCAACCTGATCGTCGATTTGCTTTACCCCATACTCGACCCGCGGATTCGCTACGGATGAAAAATAGGTGACCAGATGGCAACAGTAGTCCCGACAACAATCGAAATACCCCAGGAGCTCCATGTCCTCGGGATCGACGACATGCCGGAGCAGGTCACCCTATGGCAGGATGCCTGGCGCCGTCTGCGGCGGAACCGCTTGTCGGTCATAGGTCTTGTGATCATCGGGACTTTCGTCGCCGTCGCCGTCATCTCGTTCGTCTGGACGCCGTATCCGACCTGGCGTCAGGCCCTCGGAACGACCTATCAGGGTCCGAGCCTGATCCATCCGTTCGGCCTCGACGACTACGGCCGCGACATCCTGAGCCGGGTCATGGGAGGCGCAGGGATCGCGCTGACGGTGGGCGTCGGCGCGAGCCTGATCGCCTCGATCATCGGGATCGTGCTCGGCCTGACCGCAGGCTTCTATCGAGGCAAGATCGACGTTGTCATCTCGCTGCTCATCAACATCTCGTACGGGGTGCCCGACCTGCTCCTGGCGCTGATCCTGGTCGTGCTTGTAGGGCGCGGCATACAGAACATCATCCTGGCGATCTCGATCACGGCCTGGCTCGGCATGGCGCGGTTGGTTCGGGGACAGACCCTGAGCCTGCGCGAGCGCGAGTTTGTCGAGGCCGCGCGCTCGATCGGCACCAAGAACGTCCAGATCCTGGCCCGGCACATCCTGCCCAACGCTCTGGGCCCGATCATCGTCCAGGCCACGTATTTGGTGCCGGCGGCGATCATCTTCGAGGCGTTCCTGAGCTTGCTGGGCATGGGCGTCCCCCCGCCGTCACCCAGCTGGGGCGCCATGGCCAGCGAGGGATACAAGGCGATTCAGATCGCGCCACACATCGTGCTGTTCCCATGCCTCGCACTCTCGCTGACGGTGCTCGCCTTCAACTGGGTGGGTGACGGACTGCGCGACGCAATCGACCCGAGGATGCGCAAATAGCGACTCCTCTGCTTCAGGTCGAAAACCTAACTACGGAGTTCGGCAGCGCAGCCACCCGTGTGCGTGCGGTTGACGGGATCAGCTTCGAGATGGATCGAGGCGAGACGCTGGGGATAGTTGGCGAGTCAGGCAGCGGCAAGTCGATGACGGCGCTGTCGATCCTCAACCTCGTCCCCGAACCAGGCAAGATCACCGGCGGCAAGATCCTGTTCAAGAACCGCGACGTCGTTACCATGACGTCCGGCGAGCTGCTCGAGTATCGGGGTGGCGACGTGGCGATGATCTTTCAGGACCCGATGACCTCGCTGAACCCGGTGCTGCGTGTTGGTTTCCAGATCGAGGAGGCGATGCGCGCGCATTCGCGATTCGACAAGAAGCAAGCCCGGGAGCGCGTGATCCCCCTGCTGCAGCGCGTGCGCATACCTTCCCCGCAGCAGCGCGCGCGTGACTACCCGCATCAGTTCAGCGGCGGTATGCGGCAGCGCGCGATGATCGCCATGGGTCTCTCGAACGAGCCCTCCCTGCTCATCGCCGACGAGCCGACGACCGCGCTCGACGTGACGGTCCAGGCGCAGATCCTGGAGCTGCTGAAGGACCTCAACCGCGAGCTGGGGACGGCGATCATCCTGATCAGCCACAACGTCTCGGTGATCTCCAGCCTCTGCACCCGGGTCATGGTTATGTACGCCGGCCGGATCGTCGAGTCGGGACCGACTCGGCAGGTGTTCGATCACCCACAGCACCCGTACACGTGGTCGCTCCTGCGCTCCGTGCCCCGCGTCGACGAGCGCCGACACGAGAGGCTGGTCAGCATCCAGGGCATGCCGCCAGACCTTTCCCGGCTGCCGACGGGCTGCACGTTCCACCCTCGCTGTGAGTTCAAGGTCGAGCGCTGCACCCGCGAGGAGCCGCCGTTGGAGGAGGTCGGGCCTGCCCAAGATGCCCGCTGCTGGGTGCTGATGAAGAACGTCTCCCGAGAGTCGCGCGAAGCGGTCAAGAAATGAGCCAGCCTCTGGCAGTGGTCCCAAAGGCCGCGGGGCCGCTGGTCAGGGTCACCGACGTAAAAAAGCACTTTCCGACTGGTGGCGCATTCGGCCGCGGCGCCGTGGTCAGGGCCGTGGACGGCGTGAGCTTCGACATCGCGCCAGGCGAGACCCTGGGTCTGGTTGGCGAGTCCGGCTGCGGAAAGTCAACGCTGGGCCGGGTCATCATGCAGCTGCAGCCGGCCACCTCGGGCTCGATCCAGTTCGAGGGACGGGAGCTCACCAAGATGCACGGGAACGAGCTGCGCATGGTGAGGCAGCGGATGCAGATCATCTTCCAGGACCCCTACGCATCCCTCAACCCGCGGATGGCGATCGGCGACATCATCGCCGAGCCGCTGCAGAACTTCGGCATTGGAAACAAGCGCGATCGCGAGAAGCGTGTGCAAGAGGTGATGCGAGTCTGCGGCCTCAATCCCAATTTCACGAACCGCTATCCGCACGAGTTCTCGGGCGGCCAGCGGCAGCGCATCGGGATCGCCCGCGCGCTGGTGCTGACCCCGAGCCTCATCGTCGCCGACGAGCCGATCTCCGCGCTCGACGTGTCGATCCAGGCGCAGATCGTGAACCTGCTCGAGGACCTGCAGAACGAGTTCAAGCTGACCTATCTGTTCATCGCCCACGACCTTTCAGTGGTGCGCCACGTCAGCGACCGCGTGGCGGTCATGTATCTCGGCAAGATCGTCGAGATCGCGACGAGCCGGGACGTCTACGACACGCCGCTCCATCCTTATACGAAGGTTCTGTTGAGCTCGATCCCGAACCCGGATCCCGAGGTCGAAGCGAGCCGCAAGCCAATTCTGCTCAAGGGCGAGATCCCGTCGCCGATCAACCCGCCGAGCGGCTGCCGCTTCCACACGCGCTGCCCGATCGCGCAGTTCCCGATCTGCGCCGAGGTCGAGCCGCCGCTGGAGATGAAGGCCAGCGGTCACGTCGCGGCGTGCCACTTCGCCGGCAAACTCTAGGGAGAGGTATTTCCCTCTCCCCTTCAGGGGAGAGGGGCGGGGGGTGAGGGGCGCGAAGAAGTTTCCTAGTGCTTCAAGATCCGCGCGCTGGTCCACGAGAAGTCGTACAGCGCGTTGCCGCCAACGCCCCGCACATACGGCTGCACGAGGTACTGCTGCACGCCGTAGACGAGCGGCGCATAGATCGAATCGTCGATCAGCATGTGACCCACGGTCTTGTAGTCAGCGAGGCCGTCTTTCAGCGTCCCGGCGTCGGCAAGGCTGATGAACTTGTCCACGCGGGGGTTTGAGTAGCACGATCCCGACGAAGGGGCGTCGGTGACGAACAGGTAGTCGAACCAGTCCTGGGGATGGTCGTAGTCGGCGCTCCAGCTCTGGCGGAACATCGGGTACGCGCACTTTCCGTTGCGGTTATCGAAGAAAGTCTTGCGATCGATGTCGACGCAGGTGACCGTCACGCCGAGATTCTTTTTCCACTGCGCCGACAGGTTGTCGCAGACCGCTTTGTTGAATGGGTTGGTGTCATAGGTGTACGTGAGCCCTTTCACCTTCGCGCCATTCGGGTCCCACGCCATGTACTCGGCCTTCGCCGAGGCAGCGTCGAACTTCGCGTTGAGGTCGGCATCGTCGCTGACGTAGCCCTGCAGACCCTTGCTGATCAAACCTCCGGTGGCGACGACACAGGCGGTCTTCTGGTTGCACAAAGCGTCAACCAGCGCGTCGCGGTCGATGGCGGTGCTGAACGCGTGGCGTCCTGACCGCCCCGCGTCGATGTCGGCGAAAGGACCGGTGCGTAGGTTGTAGCCGACCCAGAACGCGAGGCCGGTCGGGACGAGGTCGAGCTGGCTCTTGAGCTTGTCATCAGCGGTGTAGCGCGTCGCTGCGGCAGGAGGCAGCCCCTGGCGTCCGTAACCGATGAGGCTGAACACGCCGGACTCGTACTGGGACACCTGCGCGACCGTGTCCGTCAGGACTTCGACGTGCACTCGGGTGAGCTTGCCGGTCGACCCTCCGTACCAATCGGGGACCGGCTGGAAGTCCATCGACTGGCCTGGTACGCGAGAGGTCAAACGGAAAGGTCCGCTTCCGATCAGCGTTTCGGGTTTGGTGAACCATGCGTTCTCACCCGCTGACGCGACGACCTTCTGGTCGACTACCCAGAAGGGCCACAGACCCACCAGCGTCGTGAAATAGCCCGCTCGTTTGGTCAGCGTGGCACTGAAGGTGTAGTCGTCGGTCTTGGCGAGGCCGCTCATCTGGTTGGCCCGCCCTGAGGCGACCGGGTCATAGCCGGCAACGATGTTGAACAGCCCCGCGTAGTCGCCCTGCTTTGCCGCCGCGCGATTCCAGCTGTAGATGAAGTCGTCCGCGGTGATCGCGTCGCCGTTGGAGAAGTGGGCGTTGTGACGCAGATGAAAGGTATAGGTACGGCCGTCGTCGGACACGGTCGGCAGGTCGGTGGCGAGGTCCGGTATGCGGTGAAGCTGGCTGTCGAATTTGTACAGGCCGGAGAAGACGTTGCGGAAGATGTCCACCTCGGCGGCGGTCGAGATGAGCGCGGGATCGAGGTCGGACATGTCCTGCGCGATGGGGAAGCTCAGCGTCTGGTCAGCCGCCAGCGGCTCGGGAGGTGGTGGGGACGTCGTGGGTTTGCCGAGGAGGAGGACGACCAACAGCGCGATCAGCGCGATCGCTATCCCGGCGGCCGCGGGGCGGTAATGGCGGAGCCCGGGGCCGGCGGGAGGGGGTGGGGCCGCCGGAGCCTCGGGCTCAGCTGGTTCCGACGGCTCTTCTGGCTCAGACGCCGGGGCCGCTTCCTCGGGCTCAGCAAGCGCCGCCGGTTCCTCGCGCTCAGCAGGCGGCGCCGGCTCTTCGGGCTCGGGAGGAGGGGCCGGGGCTTTGGGATCAGACAGTGAGGATCACCTTGCCCATGCTCTTGCCTTCCGCCACCGTCGCGAGCGCGCGAGGCGCTTGGCTGAGCGGGAGCCGTGTTCCGATGTACGTCTTGATCTTGCCTGCCTCGCAAAGGTCGAGCAGAGTCTTCATCGCCGGCGCAATGAGCTGAGGTGCACGTCTTGTGTACAAACCCCAGTGCAGCCCCACGACGGAGTAGTTCTTGATCAGTACGTGGTTGGTGGCGGCCTGGGGTATGCGGCCGCTGGTGAAGCCGACGATGACGATCCGGCCCTCGAATGCGATGCATTTGGTCGAGCGGTCGTAAACGTCTCCGCCGATCGGGTCGAACACCACGTTGGCGCCCCGACCTCCGGTGATCTTCTTGACCTCTTCCACGAAGTCCTGCGTCTTGTAGTTCAAGGCGTGGTCCGCGCCAAGCTGACGGCAGACCTCGACTTTCGCGTCCGAGCCGGCGGTCGCAATCACGATCGCCCCTGCCGCCTTGCCGAGCTGGATGGCGGCGCTCCCGACCCCGCCTGCCCCGGCGTGGACGAGCAGCGTCTCACCAGCCTGGAGGTTGGCCCGGCGATGGAGTCCGAACCACCCGGTCTGAAAGATCAGCGTGAATCCGGCCGCCTCCTCGAAGGCCATCGTGTCGGGGATGCGCGTGACCGAGCCTGGGGCAGAATCGGCGACCTGTGCGTAGCCGCCGCGCGTGAGACCTGTGTTGTCGACCAGCGCCATGACGCGATCGCCGGGCTTGAGGCCGGAGGCGGACGGTGCGCTGACGACCTCGCCGCTCACCTCAACGCCCGGGACGAATGGGAGCTCAGGCTTCACCTGGTACAGCCCCGCAACCATCAGCGCGTCGGGAAAGTTGATCGCGGCGGCGCGTACGTTGATGCGTACCAGGCCCTCGGCCGGCTGGCCAGGGTCGAGTTCCTCGAGGCGAAGGGACTCCGGCCCGCCAAGCTCCCGCACCACCCAGGCCTTCACCGGGGGAAGGCTACAGCGCCGGATCGGGCCGGCGCAAAAACCGCGTAGTCACACGCAGCGGCCACAAGCTCCGCCATGTGGTCCAAATTCGTTGTATCCCAAGCTCCGGATACAACCATTCCGGACCACTGGACGGGGTTGCGTGTGCTCTCAAGCTGGAAATTGGGACAATCTCCAAGTAGCCGGCGTAGCTCAGCTTGGCAGAGCAACGGTCTTTTAAACCGATGGTCCAGGGTTCAAATCCCTGCGCCGGCACCTCTGTCCTGTCTCAGGACATCGTGCACTCCTGTGGCAAGACATTGTGCACCGGCCAGCGTCCGCCGAGTGGGTGGTAGATACGTGTGGGGTCGAGAGTCAGGGCCCGAATGAGCTCGCCATCTTCGGTGATGATGCGGACGTCGGGTCCGGCGACCAGGAGTCGGACCTTGCGGTTCTTATGGGCTGTTCCGACCGGAATGTGGTGCAGCTTGCCGAGATAGCGGAGGGTGACCTTGCCGCTGGAGTCAATCTTGTCGCGGCGAACGCGGTGGTCGGTGGGAGCGGGCTGCTGTGTGGGCCTGGCCTTGATGAGTGCGTTGAAGACAGCAAGCGGCGTCTGCCTGTTGAGTGCTCGGTGTGGCCGTCGGTTGTTGTAGTAGTCGCGAAACGCGTCGAGCTGAAACTGGAGCTCGGCGATGGAGCGAGCTGGAGCCTGCTTACGAAGGAAGCGCTTGATGGTTTGGTGGAAACGCTCGACCTTGCCGCAGGTCTGAGGGTGATAAGGCGTGGAGTGTTTGAAGACGATGCCCAAGCGCTCCAGCTCGAGCTCTAGTAGGACCTTGCCACGACGAGTCCGTCCCGTGAAGACGGCGGCGTTGTCGCTGAGGAGGGAAGCCGGCAGACCGAACGTATTTGAAGCTGAATAGAGGACATGGACGGGGTCGGCTGACTTGACGGTCACCAAGGCTTTGGAGGCGAGTGCGACCCTGGACCTGTCGTCGAGGAAGTTGAGGATCTCAACCGGAGAATCGTCCGCGAGCTGCCATGGCGTTGAGTCCAGCTGCCAGGTCTCGTTGGGGAGCTTGGCTTCGAATCGGATGAACGAGGACTTGGGACGTTTGTGGGGCTGTGGCGCGATCAGGCTGTTGCGTTTGAGGATCCGCCAAACCGTCGCGACCGAAGGCACCCTGTCGACCTGGCCGATGAGGTGATAGGCGATGGTGTCAGGTCCAGCATCGTGACCGGCGGCGACCAGCTCGTGGCGAAGCTTCAGGACTTTGGCTTGGACATCAGACGGTGTCTGGTGAAAGCAGGAATGTGGCCGGCGCGATCTCGGCGCCAATGCCGCGTAACCGCCTTCTTTGAACCTCTTGACGAGCTTGTGGATCCACCTGCGCGAGATGCGGTGATCGCGGGCTAGTGCAGTCGGGCTGCGATGTTCCAAGACAACCGCGTCGACGATGTACCGGCCGAGACTCGACATGCGCCACCTCCGAGCTTGGTGGCGAGAACTATGTCCTGCGAGATCAGGGGCCTATGTGGTGAACTCAGACACCTGCGCCGGCACCTCTTTCACCAGCACCTCTTTCACGTCACAAGACACTCAAACCCGTCTAAGCGGCGGCAGGTCACTACCCCCTTACGGGGATTTCGGCAGAATCGTGCCTCTCCGATCGAGATCGCCGGCCTGCCAATCAAGTCTCTAGCCCGCGCGACCAAGGTCCTGACACTGGCGCTGCGAGCAACTCGCGTACCCGCGGGATGCACTTACCTTTGGGGGCAGGCAGCGAGCACGAGTGTGCGAAATTGGGGCATTCAGCCGCCTCGGATACCCCCAAACTCGCACACTAGTCGGGCCGGGCTGCTTGGTGGGCTGCGGTGAAGTGGAACCCCTAACTCATCAGGCGAGTCTGGCTGCGTGCGGGAAAGAAGCTCGCCGAAAAGCCGAACCGGGCTTAGACTCGCGTCGGAATGGCAAGCACCGCGTTGCCACCTGCGGACCTGCTTCCGGTCGGCCGCCGGGCGAACATCCCTTACCGGATCGTCCGTCTGATCGGAGTGCCTCTCCTCCGGCTCTGCTTCCAATTCGAGGTCGAAGGCGGCGAGAACATCCCAAGTTCGGGCAACTACATAGTCATCGCCAACCACCTCAACTGGCTCGACGAGTTCGCGCTCCAGCTGCTGTTTCCGGTCGAGCCTCGCCTGCACTTTCTCGCCGACCCAAAAGACCTGGTGACGCGCAAGTTCCAGTGGTGGCTGATCCGGAACACGGGTGGCTACGTCCCCGTCGTTCGCGAACGTCACGGCGACCAGGCCCTGTTTCACCACGTGGATCGCTGCCTGGAGGTTGGGGGAGCCGTGGCGATCTTTCCGGAAGCCGACTACGGACCGAAAGAGGGCGAGCTCCTGCCCTTCAAGAAGGGCTTCGCCCATTTCGCGATCAAGGCGGGTGTGCCGGTCATCCCGGCCGCCCTTTCAGGGACCAAAGACCTTTGGTTTCGCAAGCGGGTAAGGGTGGTCATCGGCAAGCCCATCGCCCCTGCCGGCCACAGCCCCGAATCGCTGACCGAGACGGCTTTCCAGACCATCAAACAGCTCCTTCCCGAATACAAGGAACCGCCCGGCCGCAAGCTCCTGAGGCGTCGTCTGACCCACCTTTTTTAGCGCTTTTAGAGCGAGACAAGGCCGGGGCCCTTTTGGTAAGGTGCCCTTCCGCGGTTCCTGGGCAGCCCTTCCACACGTCGTCGCTAGAGCTCAGGCCTGATCAACGCCCCGGGGTGGGGCGAATGCGAAGAGGAGCGTTAGGAAGGGTTTGTTACCGCTGTTTCGTGCGGTCCTGGTCTGGACCGTGATTCTTGCCACCGTGATCCTGCCCCGGCTCGAACCGCCGGTGTCGATGAAGTACGCGGTCGCGGTCACACAGCTCAGCGCCTACGACCGAGCTTCCGTCGTGCAGCAGACCCGGACCCAGCGGGTGCACGCGGCGCAGCTGGCCCAGGTCAGCGCGTGGTCCCAGGAGCTGAAGCAGGGCCTGGCCGACTACCAGGCGCAGCTGGATGCGCTCGCCGCCGCCCAGGCCGAAGCGGAGCGTCTCGCAGCCTTGAACAACCACCCGCCGCCTCCTCCCTGGATCGCCAAGATCATCACTGACGCGTTCAGCCCGCTCGGGCACGATGCAGTCGTGTGGGCGATGCGTATCGCGTGGTGCGAGTCCCGGTACCACCCCAACTCGGTGAACAGCGAAAGCCAGGCGTCAGGGCTGTTTCAGTTCCTGCCCAGCACCTGGTCGGGCACTCCGTGGGCCAGCCAATCGCCGTTCGACCCGGTGGCGAATGCGCAGGCCGCCGCCTGGCTCTACAACCGCTACGGCCCCGGCCGCTGGGAGTGCAAATAGCGCCCAACGCCTGAGCTGATTACGCCCCGTCGGTTCAAAAGGGGCGGAATTTTCGTCGCGATTGGGCTCCGTTGGCGCCAACGGGGTGGAATCGACTGAGGCTCAGTCGTCCGACGCGATGGAGATCTGAAGCTCGTAGATCGCCTGTGGCTCGGCGGCGCCTTTGAGCAGCATGGGCTCGAAGCCCGCCACCTCAAACCCATCCGGCAGCAGGCCGCGCGTCGTCTCCGACATCAGCACCTTGGCCGGCCGCACCTTGGACAGGTAAGAGCTGTTGTTGACCGGGACGCCGATCAGCGTGAACTCGAGCCGGCGGTCCGAGCCGACATGACCCGCCACCACGCTCCCGGTGTCCAGCCCGATGCCGACCGAGATCGTCGACTTGCCGGCGGAGACCAGCTCGATGTTCAGGCGGTCGATCTCCTGCACCATTCCCCGCGCCGCCTTCAGCGCCTGGGCGCCGTGGTCAAGCATGGGGTTGGGTGCACCGAAGACCACGAGCATGCCGTCGCCCTGGAACTTGTCGATGTTGCCGCCGTGCG
>Ga0099794_10000340_pt1 | contig 16025 bp, 13 predicted proteins | sample Rivendell_Oct201_10_FD_77320 | JGI IMG/M metagenome (GOLD analysis project Ga0099794, IMG submission 77320) | Vadose zone soil microbial communities from the Eel River Critical Zone Observatory, Northern California, USA -... | ecosystem: Host-associated > Plants > Roots > Rhizosphere > Soil ... | reverse complement strand
TCAATGCCGTCGCCAACTACGCGTTCCTGCGCGTGTCGGGCAGGATCGGCGCCGACCTGCTGTTCGACCTGCGCAAGACCCTGTTCGGACACGTGCAGGAGCTCTCTCTTTCTTTCTACGAGCGGTACAACTCGGGGCGCATCATCTCGCGCCTCACCTCGGACATCGACGCGCTCAACGAGCTGCTCGCGACCGGCCTGACCTCGGTCATCACGTCGCTCATCTCGGTGGTCGCGATCTCGGTGATCCTCATTCACCTCGACACGCGACTTGGCATGGTCACGCTGGTTGCCATGCCGCTGGTGCTCGCTTTGACGTACTGGTTCCGGAGCAACTCGGCGCGCTCGTACCGCGCGGTACGCCGCGCGATAGTGCTCGTGATCGTGCACTACGTCGAGTCGCTGGGTGGGATCAGGGCGGTCCACGCGTTCCGGCGTGAAGCCCGCAACCAGGAGATCTTCGAGGACGTCAACGGCCGGTACCGAGACGCCAACATATGGTCGAACCGGCTCGCGTCGACGTTCGGCCCGGCGATCAACCTGCTGGGCCGGCTCACCACCATCGCCGCCCTCCTGTTCGGCGGCTACCTCGTCGTCCAGGGCCAGATGACTCTCGGTGTGCTGACGGCGTTCGTCCTCTACCTGCGGCAGTTCTTCGAGCCGATGCAGGACCTGTCGCAGTTCTACAACGTGTTTCAAGCCGCGGGCGCGGCGCTGGAGAAGCTGGCCGGCGTTATCGAAGAGACGCCCACCGTCCCGGAGCCCGGGAAACCTGTACCCATGAGCGACGTCAAGGGCGCGATCGGCTTCGAGCATGTCACTTTCGGCTACCGCGAAAAGCCGGTTCTGCATGACGTCAACCTGCAAATCCCCGCCGGCCAGATCGTCGCCGTGGTTGGCGAGACAGGTGCGGGAAAGACGTCGATGGCGCGCCTGATGGCGCGCTTCTACGACCCCACGCTCGGGCGGGTCACCCTCGACGGCGTCGACCTGCGATCGATCGGCGTCAGCGATCTGCGCAGGGCGGTGGCGATGGTCACCCAGGAGAGCTTTCTCTTCTCGGGCACGGTGGGGGAGAACATCTTGTTCGGCAGGCCAGGCGCCACTGGCGAAGAGATGATCGCCGCCGCGCGCGCGATCGGCGCCCACGACTTCATCAGGGCAATGCCCAACGGTTACGACACCGATGTGAGGCGTCGCGGAGTTCGGCTCTCCTCGGGTCAGCGCCAGCTGGTCGCATTCGCGCGCGCCTTTCTCGCCGACCCGAGGGTGCTGATCCTCGATGAGGCGACGTCGTCGTTGGACTTGCCTTCGGAGCGGTTGGTGCAGCGGGCGTTGCGAACGCTCCTCCGTGGACGCACCGCCGTGATCATCGCGCACCGCCTGTCGACGGTCGAGATCGCGGACAGGGTGCTGGTCATCGATGACGGCCGCGTCGTTGAGGACGGTGCGCCGGCGGACCTTCGCGACAGCGCGGGGCGGTACGGGCTGCTGCACCGTGCCTGGGTGGAATCCCTGGCGTAGTTCCAAGACCGTTCGCTGCGCAGCGAAATTGAAGGTCTAGTCAAAGCCGCCGCGTTCGACGGCGACGGCTTCGCCGGCGTAGGGCCAGGGCGGACAGGTGTAGCAGAGGAAGCGCAGCTCACCAGTCTCTGAAGCTTTGAACTGGAAGCTCCAGCCAGCAGGAATCAGGAGGGCGTCGCCTGGGACAACGTGAACCGTCTGCGATGGCGAAGACTCCGTTTCTGGTGGGCAGCGCCAGACCCAACCTTCGCCGCGCGTGAAATACCAGATCTCTTCTACAGTTCGATGGCGCACGGGCTTGGAGATTGCGCCCGGTCCGAGCCGAACTTCGCAGAGCCCAGCTCTTGTTGCTCCGTGCTTCGTGTCGAGAATGAAACGAATCTCTGATCCATCAGGAGCAACGTCATCAGGTTTGTCCCTCTTTGTTTTTTGCACTGTTCTTGTCACCTCAACAATTGAACGCGCATCGAATGCATGTGATCAAAACAGTTGAATGATTGCGCGCACTGATGCACAATGTTGCTTGGCGTCCTCGATGTGAGACGAAGCGCCGCCAACAGTTTCACCACTCGGGTCGTACAAAAACGCGAAGGAGGTAACGCATGGCAGCCAAGAAGAAGGCCGCGAAGAAGCCAGCGAAGAAGGCCACCAAGAAGAAGAAGTAGTCGTAGTCGTTTTTCTTCGAATAGAAATGCGTCGAGGCTCAACGGAGCTTCGGCGCTTTTATTTCATCAAGCGGTGCTCGCGTCCAGATAGAAGCGGCGCCAGCCCACCTTTTCGAAACCCAGCTTGGTGAGGATCGGGGCGGACATGTGGCCGCCCCACACGCAAAGACCATCAACGCCGGCAGTGCGCGCGATCTCCATGCGTGCCGCCACCAGTGCGCGGTAAATGCCCCGGCCTCGGAACTTCGGCCGCACCGCGCCGCCGTTGAGGATGGCGGCTGCAGGCGGAAACAACGTCAGTCCCGCCGAGCCCGCCGGCTCGCCGTCCATAGTGGCCAGGAGCAGGCGTCGGTTGCCCGCGGCAAGGTTGTCGAGCCGGCGCCGCTCCAGCATCGCGATTCGCTCGTGGTCGTCGGCGCGTGAGGGACTCTCGAATGCTTCGGCGTTGGCGGAGTCGGCGCTTCTGAACGATTCGGGGGTGGCGAGACCATCCACGAGCTCGAGACCCGCAACCTCCTGAGCCTCCACCGTGGCGTCGATGGGCAGCACCATCACCGCGACTTCGTCACCGTCCCAGTGAACGCCATATCTATCGAGGCAGTCGCCGAAGTCGGATGGCTCAGTTTCCGGATCCAGGAGCCACATGAACCCCTGTTGGTGAGGCGCGAATGCGGCGCGTCCCTCACGTATGACCTCGTCAACCTCGTCGGGGCGGCAACGTATCCACGAGATGCTGTTAGGGCCGGGAATCGGAAAGTCGGGCTGGAGGGTGATCTGGTAACGGGGTGTGACCGTGACCTCGACCCCCGGCGCAGCCTCGGTCCGGTGGTGTTTGGCGAACTCGAGGAGCGCCTGCGATACTGCCGGCATGCGTACATTGTCGCGGGCGCTGCAGCGCTGGGACCCGATGCGAGTCGCAGCAGCCGCGCTCGGCCTGGCCTTGCTCCTCGTGTTTGCGGCTTACGCGGTCGGCGCGACCACCACGCAGGCCACCCCCGGCGGCGTCGCCTCGGCGCTCGCGCTGCTCGCCATAGCCGGTTCTGGGCTCCTGTATGCTTGGCGCCCTGGACCCGGCGGCAGCGCCGACTAGCCGGCAATACCACTCTCAGCAACCACGGAGTGCCGATGGACTCCCTCCACGCGATTGGCTTCTACGTGTCCGCCACAATCTCGGTTGGGGGCGGGCTTGCCCTGGCATTCCTACCCGGACGCGGCTCACGCGGCGTCGCGCTGGCAGCCGGTGGACTGGGAATCGCAGGCCTATACCTATCTTTATCCGCGGGTTTCGCCGGCCTGGTGGCGCTGGTGTGTTACGCCGGCTGCGCGTTGCTGCTGAGCGCAAAGCATTACCGCGTCATCGACACCTCTGAAGGGCCCGTCTGGCGGCAGGCGGGAGCGGTGGCCGCTGCGGCATTGTTCGCCATCCTGGCCTACGCCGCGTGGCGGGGCGACTTTTTCCACGCTCTGTATGTCAGCGGCGACATCGGCAGCGCCTCAATCGGCCGGCTCCTCTTTGCTCATGACGCGCTGGCGACAGAGGCCGTGGGCGCTCTGGTGCTGGCAGCGCTTGCCGGAGCGACCGCGATGTGGCGCGGGCGGGGTCGCGGTCGGTGAGCGCAGGCTTCGTCGCCGTCCTGTTCGTCGCGGCGGCCCTGGTCGCGACGGGCGCGTTCGTGGCGGCGTGGAAACGTGACCTGACGGCAGCGCTGGCCGGCCTTCCTTTGATCTTCGGCGGGGCAGGCGTTGCGTTCGCGGGGGTTTCGCGCTTTGCCGCGACCTCAGCTCCGCCGCTGTTCGGTCAGGAGGTGGCGGCCCTGCTGCCGGTGGTCGCCCTGGCGCTGGTCGCCCTCGGGGTCGGCATCGCGGGTCGGGGGACACCTCGCTGAGCCTGTTCGTCGTCTTAAATTCCTTGTTGGCCCAAATCGCCGCCGCGGCGTCGGGGTCCCGCTCATCGGGGTTCACGTTCGACCCCGCGAACCAGCTCGGGTGGGCGGTGCCGCTCCTGGTCCTCACGCCCCTCACTGCATTCGTCATCGCCCTGACGAGCGTCCGGACACGCCGGTCTTCGGCAAGCCTCGCGATGTTCGGCGCGGTCGTGACGTTGCTGCTCACGGTGCTCGTCGGCTGGGGCCTCGCGAAAACCAAGACCCCATTTCTCCACGCCTACCAGTACGTCAACATGCCGGTCGCATTCAGCGGGCCGACCGCGTTCCAGAGTTTTGCGGTGGACATCGTGCTGCGTGTCGACCACCTCACCGTGGCGGCTCTTGTCGCCGTCGAGCTCTGCATGATCGGCGTCCTCGGCTGGAACCAGGTGATGGGCCGGTCAGAGCCAGGCCCGGCGCGATTCCACGCGCTGGTCAGCCTTTTGCTCTTCGCGTGCGTGGGCGCTCTTGTCAGCTGGGATCTCGCGGAGCTGATCGCGTTCTGGGGACTGGCGGGAGCGGTGACATACCTCCTGCTGGCGCAGCGTTGGGGCAGCGACGAGGCGGCGATTCGCGCGCGCGTGGCGCTGGCCCTTCCATTCGTCACCGACCTGTCATTGCTTTGCGGCGTTGCCTGGCTCTACTCGCGGTACGGGGTGCAGAACCTCACGTCGCTGGTTCCGATCCTGCACACGAACCCGGGGTGGACGGTGCGCTCCTTGGTGGTGGCCTCAATCCTTTTGTTCATCGGCGTTGGCGGCCGCCTGGCGCTGTGGCCGCTGCATTCATGGCTGACGCAAACATCAGTGACCGCGCCGCCTGCCGCCCTCGCGCTCGCGCAGGCCGTATGGTCGGTGGTCGCCATCGTCGTCCTTTACCGTGTGATGCCGATCCTCGTCGCGTCCAACTCACAGACCGTGCGGGCTTGCCTGTATGCCTGCGGGGTGACGGCCATCGGGGCTCCCCTGCTGGCGCTGGTCGGCAATGAGCCCAGGCGCATCGTCACGCTGCTCGGCATCGGCGCCTCTGCCGTCGGGGCGGCCATCGTGATCTTCGGGTTTCAGGTGCCGTACTCGACATTTGCCGTCGCGGGGGTCGCATGCGTCCTCGCTATCGCGCCGGCCCGCGCCGCCGCCGTGCTAGCCGCATCGGCGATCGCCGCGGCGATGCGCACGGACAACCTTGCGGAGATTGGGGAGGCATGGGCTCGGATGCGGGTGAGCGCCATGGCGCTGCTGCTGGCTGGGCTCGTGCTCGCACTGAGCTCATCGTCCGCGCTTGCTTTTGCATTCAGCACTCGTTCCCGAACAGGCCTCGTCCTGGCCGAAGGATTGCTGCTGATCTCGATCGGTGCGCTCCGCGTCTTCATGGGTGTGGCGTTCGGACCCCTGCGGCGGCGACGTGCATTCGAGCCGGACAGGGTCGGCGAAGCACCGCCCGCATCTCGCAGCTGGCCGTACCTGCTCGTTGCGGGGGGCGCCCTGTTGTGGGTCGTCATGCTGGTGCCTCGCCTCGGGCTTGACTTCCTCGACGGCAACAAGCATCCGGCGCCTTCTTTCGCAGCTTATGCACTGTGGGTCGCCGTAATCCTGATCGGCTTCGCCGCGGTCGCGATCGCCTACGTCCGCAACAAGGACGGCGCGCTGAAGGCGTCAGCGGTGGCGGCGGCATGGCTCGACAGGCTCGGCGCTGCCGGCTCGAGGGGTTTCGCCCGATTCATCGTCGCGCCGGTCACGGAGATCGCGATCAGGATCGGCGACCGCTGGATCCCGGCGGGCGATGCCGCGGTGGGCAGCGCGCTGGAGGCCACCGGCCGGTTTGCTGTCATGGGCGCTCGGCTGCCCGTGCTCCCGATCTTCGTGGCGCTCGCGGTCGTCCTGACTCTGGTGGTCGGCCTGGCGGCGCCGGGAGTCTTCAAGTGATCTGGCTGGGGATCGCCGGACTTGCCTTGCCGTCGCCCACGCCTGGGGCGGTGCCCGGCGCCAACATCTTTTCGTCACCGCTCCTGCTGAGCGTGATCGTCTGGGTTCCCGTGATCATGGCCGTCGCGATTGCCACGATGCCAAACCCGCGCGGCCGCTTCGACACGTTGATGAAGCAGATCGCTTTCTTCACGAACGTCGGGTTGGTGTTCGTGCTCTGGATCGCCTACAACCAGTTCGAATCGTTTCTGAACACGCCGCAGTTCGCGGAGAACCAGCCATGGCTCGCGGCCATCGGCGCCTCTTACCACCTCGGCGTGGACGGGCCGGGGATGACGATGCTTCTCCTCTCGGGGCTGATCGGCATCGTCGCGGTCCTGGCCTCCCTCGGCATCCGCGAGCGCGTGCGTTCCTACTTCTGCCTGCTGCTGCTGACGCAGGCGAGCATCAACGGAGCGATTGTGGCGCGTGACATGTTCGTCCTCATCCTGTTCTGGAGTGCTGCGGCTGTTCCGATCGCGCTCCTGATCCTCGGCTGGGGCGGGCCGAGACGCAACGCCGCAACGTGGAGGCTGGTCGGCTACTGGGGCCTCGGCACCGGAGCGCTGGTCATCGCGACGATGGCCCTTTACGCAGCGACGGGTGGCACGACCTTCGATATGGACGTCCTTCTCAAAGTTGGCAACATCAGCCCGCGCGTGCAGGTGATAGTCGGCCTCCTCATCATCATCGCCGCGGCCACCAGGCTCCCTCTGTTCCCGTTTCACGGCTGGGCTCGCGACCTGTATGCGGAAGCGCCGATCGGCGTGACAGTTGTCGTCGCGGGGACCGCGACAAGGCTCGGCGCATACCTTCTATTACGTGCGCTGGTCGCGGCCGAGCCCCTGGCGGCCAACTTGCTGGCCCCACTGCTGGCGGCGCTCGCCGTGCTGACCGTCGGTTACGCCGCTGTGGCGGCCCTGCGCATGGTCGACATCCGGCATTCGGCCGCCTACCTCGCGATGATCCCAGGCGGTATCACGGCCTTCGGCCTCGCGGCGCTGTCGCCGCTCTCGATTGCGGGCGCGGTCTTCTCCCTTTTCGCGGGAGGGCTGGCGGCGGCGCTCATTGTCGGCGTGTGCGCGACCCTTGCCGAGCGGGCGCAGTCGCGCAGCCTGCTGGTCCTGGGCGGACTGGCTCCCCGCATGCCGATTTTGACCTGGCTCTTGATCATCGGCGGGCTGGCGGTGCTCGGCGTACCGCTGCTGGCGACATTCCCCGCGGATCTAATGACGTTCTTCGGCTCCTTCAAGACGCAGCCGATCGGCGCGTTCGCGGTGGCGGCGGGCCTTGCGGTGGCGGCGGTCGCGCTCGCGATGCTGCTGCGGCGCGTGCTCTTCGGGGTGCCGAATCCGGACGCCCCGGGCGTCTCCGACGCCTCACTCGGCGAGTCCTGGTACCTGGGCTTGCTCGCGGGAGCGCTGCTGTGGGTAGGCATCTTCCCGGGAGGTCCCAAGCTGCCCGGAACCGACTCGCCGATCTTCGACCCTGGCCTGACCAAGACGATGTCCGCGGGAATCAGCGAGATGGCCTCGCCATACGACATGCCGGCGCCAACGCCCGCGCCGGCGCCGGGGGCCGGCCAGTGAAGTACCTCGCCCTGGTACCGGAGGCCCTGGTCGCGGCATCAGCGGTGCTCCTGCTCATCGCGGGCCGGTTTGGGTTGGTCCCGCCGTCCGCGCGCCGCCACCTTCCCGTCGCCACCGCGGCGCTGGTGCTGATTGCGCTGGCCATCGAGCTTTGGGCCGGCGCGACGCTGGGCACCTACTTCGCAGGTGGCCTGATCCAGGACCGCTTTGCGCTGTTCACCAAAGCCGCTGTCCTGCTCGCCACGACGATCGCGTTCGCGGTGGTGGACTGGACGGCCGAGGACTCGCTCTCGATTGGACTGGCGATGCCGCTGCTCGCGACCCTGGGTGTGATGGTCGCCGCGTCCGCAGGCGACCTGGTGGGACTGTGGGCGGGGCTCGAGCTGGCGGCGACGGCGGGCGTGGTGCTGGTTGCCCTGCGCCGTCCGGACCTGGGCCTCCGCCTGCTCCTCACCGGCGGGGTGGCAAGCGGGCTGCTCCTGACAGGTCTGGCGTTCGTCTACGCGTCTGCAGGGACGATCGAGCTGGAGGCTATGCGCCACGTGCTGTTCGGCGGAACTGCAACTCTCGCCCTGGCGATCCCGGTGTTCCTTCTACTTACTGGACTGGCGGTTCGCGCCTCTGTCGCGCCCTTCCACCTGGCCGGAATTCCCGCGACCCTCGGCGCCTCTCCGCTTGGAGCGGGGCTGGTGCTCGGCCTGGTCGCCGCGGCGTCGGCGACGGTGGCCATCAAACTGCTCGCTGCGCTGACGCCGATCCCGGACGCTTACTCGTCGTACCTGCAGGTGATCGCGGCGGTGGCAATGGTCGGCGGAGGAGCCGCGGCGCTCGCGGTGCGAGCTCCCCGAACGCGGATCGCGTATCTCGCCGTGGGCCAGATCGGTTGGGTTGCTGCGGGTCTCGTGACTCACTATCGCGCCGGCATCGCAGGGTCCCTGTTCTTGCTCGCCGCGTTCACGGTCGCTGCCACATGCGGCCCGGCCGTGATGGGACGCGCTGAAGGTGGGGCCGCGTCTTGGGCGGGCATGGGCGTGATGCGCCCAGGACGCGCCGCCGGTGTGGCGCTGGCGGTGCTGTCGCTGGCGGGGGCACCGCCGCTAGCGGGCTTCTTCGGCGAGTTCGCGGTCGCCGCGGCGCTGGCCCAGAGCGGCCACTTCGCCCTGCTGGGGCTCGGCCTGGTGGGCTCGGTGCTGAGCCTGGCGGCCGCGGCGGCCACCCTGCGCCTGATCTACGTGCACAGTCCGCTCGAGGAGGCGCGGCGCGGCGCGGCTTTGCCTGTTCTGACACGTCTCTCCTCGGCCGGCGCGGTCGCCCTTTGCGTGGTGATCGCCCTCTACGGCGTCCTCTCCAGCCCGATCCTGGGCCTGGCAGACCAGGGAGCAGAAGCGCTAGGACTGCGGTAAGCTCCCGGCTACCGGTCGTCGCACGCGTCCTAGAAAACGTCCTGGAGGTCTCGCCCGACCTTGGCATCCCGCAAACGTGCGCCCGAGGCGCGCAGCCGCCGCGTTCGAGCCCGAACTCGAACACGCCGCACCAAGCGCCCCTCGCATCACTGGCTGCTGCGGATCGCGCTTGTGAGCGTGATCGTGATTTCCTCGACGGGCCTGGTCGCTACGGCCGGGACGATCGGCGTGGTCGACTACTTCGCGGGGGACCTCCCCTCGATTGAATCGCTCCAGTCGACCAAGCTCAACCAGACGACGCGCATCCTCGACCGGAACGGCACCCTGATCGAGGCGCTGTACCACGAAAACCGCACCGTCGTCCCGCTGAGCAAGATCAGCGTGAAGCTGCAGCGGGCGACCATCGACACCGAGGACCGCACGTTCTACTCGAACTCGGGAGTGGACTACCGGCGGATGGCAATCGCGATCGTCTACAACCTCACGCACCATTCCTCGGCGTTGGGCGGCTCAACGATCACGCAGCAGGTGGTGAAGAACGACGTGCTCGACACTGAGGAGGCGCAGAGCCGGACGATCAACCGCAAGTTCCGCGAGCTGCTGCTCGCGGAGGAGATGGAGCGGCGGTATTCGAAAGCGCAAATCCTCGAGCTGTATCTGAACTCGATCAACTACGGCAGCGGGGCATATGGCGCGGAGGCGGCTGCCCAGACGTACTTCCAGGTTTCCGCGAGCGACCTGACATGGGCGCAGGCGAGCTTCCTTGCGGGCTTGCCCCAGGCGCCCAGCGATTACGACGTGTTCGGAACACCCGACCAGGTGGCGGCGGCGAAGTTTCGGTGGCGCGGTGTGCTTGACGGCATCGTCAAGATGGGCGACCTGACGCGGCCCGAGACGGACGCGATGTTCAACAGCGACCTGATCAGCAAGATGATCGCGGCTCGCAAGGCTCAGCCGGCGCAGCACAACCCGCTGACCGCGCATTTCGTCGACTACGTCGTGAAGTACATCACGCAGCGCTATGGCGCCAAAGCGCTTTACGAGGGAGGCCTTCGTATCACGACCACCCTGGACCTCCCCACGCAAGCGGTGGCGGACAAGTGGGTGAAGTCAGGCGTAGGTACGTACGCGAAGAGAGGCGTGAACACGGGAGCGATGCTGGTCATGAATCCGGCGGACGGCGAGATCCTCGCGATGGTCGGAAGCGCCGACTACAACAACGCGGCGATTCGCGGCCAGATCAACCTGACGGGCGTCGATCCTCTTGGCTGGCGTGGCGTCGGCTCGTCGTTCAAGGTCTACACGTACGCCGCCGCGCTGCAGGCCGGGCTGGTCACGCCGGCGACGTTGTTGAACGACGAGGCGGGCGTGATCGGCGGGCATACGTTCAACGACTGGGACGGCAAGCACGAAGGGTGGATCACGCTGCGGACCGCGCTGGCGCAATCGCGCAATCTGCCGGCGCTGTGGACATACGGATCGGAGGGTGGAGCGCGGGTGGTCAGCTTCATGCACAACCTCGGGGTCACGGCGGTCATCGAAAACCCGGACGGCGTGGCGACGACGCTGGGCCACGACCCTCTCTCCATGGCGGAGCACCTCGCGGCCTACTCGGCGTTTGACAACGGCGGGTACCGGATCACCCGGCACCCGGTGCTGCGTGTGACCGATGCGGATGGCAAGGTGCTCGAGGCGTTCGATGCCAACGCGGGCAGGGTGCAGGTCGTCAGCCCCGAGCTTGGCTACCTGATGACGGACCTGCTGCGCGGGCCGGTGAAACTGTCGTTGGGTGGGAGCCTGGCGGCGCGGCCGGTGGCGGGCAAGTCGGGAACGACCGAGGCATACACGGGATCGATCTTCATCGGGTACACGCCGAACCTCGCTGTCGCCGCGTCGTTGATGCACATCGATGCAGGAGCGACGTGCAACTCGGGCTACGCGTACCTGGCCACGAACTTCCCACCGTCCGGCTGGCAGTGCCCGACGTCCGTTCTGTTCGGCGAGAACGTGGGCAACGCGGTGTGGAAGCCGTTCCTCGAGGAGTACTACTCGAGCCATCCGTGGCCGGCGATGTGGACGGCGCCGCCGGGGGTGGTCACGCGGCAGGTTTGCACGTACGACGGCGGGTACATCGTGACGGGCGGATACAACGAGATCTTTCTCAAGGGAGCGGGGGAGCCGAGCTTCCCGTGCGGGGCCAACCCGCACCCGGGCGCGGAACCGTACAAGCCGCCGGCGGCCAGCCCGTCGCCCGCGGCGAGCCCGTCGCCAACCCCACACTAGGAGTCGTGCGGCTCAACCGGGTCGGCATCACGGGGGGTGCGATCTATCTCTCGCTCGGCCTGTTGTGGGTCTGGCTTGCGTCTCCGCCTGGCCCGGCATGGTTGCTGGTGGCGTGGTTTGCCGCGGTCGCTTTGGTCGAGGCATTCATACCGGGCGAGGCGAACCAGGTGTCTTTCGCGCGGGCGCACCTGGCGGCGCCGGCGTTCGTCTATTCAGTTGCGCCGGGGCATCTGGGGCTGCTCGCGGTTGTGCTGGCGGTGGCGGGACTGAGCGACCTCGTCGATGGGACTATCGCGCGGCGGTTCCAGCGGCCCTCGGCGCTTGGCGGAGGCCTGGACCCTGTCGTCGACGGAGTGCTGCTGGGTGGGGTCGCGATGGGGCTCGCGCTGGGCGGGATCTTCCCGCCGTGGCTGGCGGTGGTGATCATCGGGCGCTATCTGCTGCCGGCGCTCGGCGGTTTGGTGCTCATCTACCTGCATCGCCGTCCGGAGCTGCGCCACACGTTGAGCGGGCAGATCTCGACGGCTCTGATCATCATCCTGGTCGGAGGCATCTGCCTGTTTCGCTTCATGAACCAGGATGCGACCAACGTTGTGGTCGGCGCCGAGGTCGTCATCCCCATCACCACGCTGGCCACTTTCGTGCACCTTGGGTGGGTCGCGCGGCGGCCGGTGGCCACGCCTGAGCCCGGGTAAGATGGCTCTTGGTCGCGCTAAGTGGGGTGCTGGCGGTACCCTGCACCGGCAATCCGCCTTAGCCGGACCGAATTCCCGCGCTGAGGTCAAGGTTCTCACGCCTGGCCGCGGCAAACGGCGTTGAAGGTCGGGACCTGCGCAGCTCGGGTCTCCGAACCCCGTCAGGTCCGGAAGGAAGCAGCGGTAAGGAGAGAACTCGAGGGTGCCGCAGTCATCTGGGCCGGAGCCGTGAACCGCGGTGCGAGCTGGGGGTCTTCGATCGAAGCGGGGGTGCGCGGCCACCTTTGAAATTGCATGCCTGAGTACCAGAGCCTCTATCGCAAGTACCGCTCGCAGACCTTCGCCGACCTGGTCGGCCAGGAGGCAGCCTCGCGAGCGCTGCAGGGCGCGATCATCGGCGGTCGCGTGGCACATGCGTACCTGTTCAGCGGGAGTCGAGGGACGGGGAAGACGTCCGCCGCCCGGCTTCTGGCAAAGGCGCTGAACTGTACTGGCCGCCCGCGCTCCTCGGCCGAACCTTGCAACGTGTGTCAGTCCTGCACTGAGATGACGGGCGGGTCGGCGCTCGACCTGATCGAGATCGACGCGGCATCCAATCGGGGCATCGACGAGATCCGCGACCTGCGCGAGAAGGTGAACCTCGCGCCGGCGCTCGGGCCGTTCAAGGTCTACATCATCGATGAGGCGCACATGCTCACCGAGCCGGCGTTCAACGCTCTACTGAAAACGCTGGAGGAACCGCCGGCCCATGTGGTGTTCATCCTTTGCACGACGGACGCGCAGAAGATTCCGCTCACGGTCATCGGTCGCTGCCAGCAGTTCGTGTTCCGGCGGCACAGCGAAGAGCAGATCGTGTCGCGGCTTACGCACATCGCGAAGTCGGAGCACGTTCAGGTTGACGGCGAGGCGATGCTGTTGATCGCGCGCACCGCACAGGGATCGATGCGCGACGCGGTGGGCTTGCTGGACCAGCTGGTGCCGCTCGCGAATTATGCGAAGGGGGGGACACCCCCCCTTCGCGCGGGGGATCCGGCAGAGCCGGATCCCGGCGCCCCCCCCGCGCCGATCTCGCTGGAGTCGGCGCGTGCCCTTCTGGGGATCGCCGACCCGCGGTTGCTGGACTCGCTGCTGGATGACGTTCTGGCAGGTCGCGCGGCCGAGGCGCTGGCCGAGGTGAATCGCGTGTACGCGGCGGGCGCGGAGCTGCGTCAGGTGGTGCGTGGGTTGATGGAGGGATGTCGAGACCGGCTGGTCGCGGCTTTGACCAAGCGCGACCAGGCGACCGCGCGGCGGCTGTCTGGTGTGCTGGATTCGCTGTTGCGGCTGGACGGCGAGGTTCGCCGGCACGCTGAGCCCCGATTCCTGGTCGAGGCGACGCTGGCGCGACTGGCGGTGGAAGCGGGTGGTGGCGAGGAGCAGCCGATCACGTCCGCCCCGGCACCGGTGATTGAGAAGGAAGAGCAGGCGCGACCGCAACCCGCGGTCAGCTCAGCGCCGGTCGCGGGCTGGCCCGAGGTTCTCGAGAAGTTGAACCGCACAGTCCGCGCCGCCTACCTCGACGCGCAGCCCGAGGTCGATGGATCGGTCCTGATCCTGTGGTTCCGCTACGGGTTTCATCACAAGAAAGCCCAGGAGCAGTCGATGCAGCTGATGCCGCACGTTCGCGAATGGCTGGGCAACGAGGTCAAGGTCGACTTCAGGCTTCGCGAGGGTGAGGTCCCGAAGGCGGGTGCACAAGTGGTGAGTCCCGAGGACGATCCATTCGTCCGCGAGGTTGTGCGCAGGTTCGACGGACGGGTGACGCGCGTCAAGGAGGTCTCGGAATGAAGGATCCGATGAAGATGTTGAAGCAGGTCCAGCAGATGCAGGACAGGATGCAAAAAGTGCAGGCGCAGCTGGACACGGAGACCGTCGAGGCGAGCGTGGGCGGAGGCGCGGTGCGAGTCGTCGCGACAGGCTCGCAGAGAGTTGTGTCGGTGACGATCGACCCCGAGGTCGCATCCGACATCGACATGCTGCAGGACCTGGTGGTCACCGCGGTCAATGAGGCGATGGAGCGCTCGAAGCAGCTCGCTGCATCCAAGATGCAGTCGGTTGCCTCCGGGCTCGGCCTCCCGCCCGGCCTGATCTAGCCAGACGTGCCGCAGCTGCCGGAGCCGTTGGAAAGGCTCATCCAGGAGCTCTCGCGACTGCCGGGCATCGGCCCGAAGACGGCACAGCGACTCGCGTTCCATCTGTTGCGATCGGACGGTCCACGCGCGGCCTCGCTCGCGCAGGCAATCGGCGATGTGAAGGCGCGCATCGGTTACTGCGAGCGCTGCTACAACATCGCCGAGGGCAGCCTGTGCGTGATCTGCTCATCGCCTAAGCGGGACACTACGTTGCTGTGCGTGGTCGAGTCGGCGCTCGACGTGCTTGCGGTCGAACGAACGTCTGAGTTCGGTGGCGTGTACTTCGTCTTGCATGGAGTGATCTCGCCGATCGATGGGATTGGCCCGGATCAGATCCACGTGCAGCAGCTGCTGGATCGGGTACGGGACGATGGCGTGGTCGAGGTGATCGTCGCGACAGATGCCGACATCGAGGGCGAGGCGACGGCGCTTTACTTACAACGTGCGCTCGCGCCGCTGGGCACAAAGGTGACGCGTCCGGCGCACGGCCTGCCGGTCGGTGGCGATCTGGAGTACGCCGACGAGCTGACGCTGGCGCGCGCCATGTCCGGGCGGAGGGCTTTCTGATGTCGACTCCCAACCTGTCCTCACGGCCTGCGCTGCTTTTCGACCTGGATGGAACGCTCGTCGACAGCGTCTATCAGAACGTGCTGGCGTGGAGGCAGGCGCTCGATATCGAGGGCATCGACCTGTCGGTGTGGCGGATTCACCGCAGGATCGGCATGAGCGGCGGCCTGTTTCTCAAGGCGCTCGACCGGGAGCTGGGCCGCAGCCTATCCCACGAAGAAGCGGAGCGCCTGCGTGAGAACCACGCGAAGAGCTACCTGCCGCTGTGGGATCAGATCCGCCCTCTGCCTGGCGCTCGCGAGCTGTTGGCGGCGCTGACCGGGATGGGAGTTCCGTGGGCGATCGCGACCAGCGGGAGCGTGCGCACCGCAAAAGGCCCGCTGGCGTTGCTTGAGATCCCCGAGGGCATTCCGATCGTCACTCGCGACCAGGTGGCTTACGCGAAGCCCAACCCGGACCTCTTCCTGGCCGCCGCGCAACGCCTCGGCGTGCCGCCCGGTGACTGTTTTGTGGTCGGCGACAGCATCTGGGACCTGCTGGCCGCACAGCGGGCGGGTGCGATGGGAATCGGCCTGCTTTCGGGTGGCTACGGCAGTGACGAGCTGGTCAGGGCGGGCGCCTACCGGGTATACGAGGATCCGGCCGACCTGCTGGCGCATCTGGACGAGCTGGGTATTCGCGCCGGGTCTTAAGGCGCCTTGCAATACCGGCCTGGCGACCGGTACAATTCGCGGGTTGTCCTGACGGAAGGCTTCGCGCGCCCTAAAAAGCGCCGAGGTGGTCGGGAAAACCAGCACTTTGACAACTGAAGAGTGGGAAAGACTCTGAGAGTCTTTAGTGACTCAGGGCGAAGGCCTTGGGTCCTCCGTTTTGGACGGAGAGTTTGATCCTGGCTCAGGGTTAACGCTGGCGGCGCGCATAACACATGCAAGTCGAGCGAGGGCTTATTTCTCGCAAGAGAGATGAGTTCCTAGCGGCGAACGGGTGAGTAACACGTGGGCAACCTTTCCTATCGCGGGGGATAACACCGGGAAACCGATGCTAATACCGCATGTCGTCACTGGTCGCATGGCTGGTGAAGAAAGCAGCAATGCACGATGGGGTGGGCCCGCGGCCTATCAGCTAGTCGGTGGGGTAACGGCCTACCGAGGCGATGACGGGTAGCTGGTCTGAGAGGACGGCCAGCCACACGGGGACTGAGACACGGCCCCGACTCCTACGGGAGGCAGCAGTGAGGAATCTT
>Ga0099794_10000338_pt1 | contig 16048 bp, 19 predicted proteins | sample Rivendell_Oct201_10_FD_77320 | JGI IMG/M metagenome (GOLD analysis project Ga0099794, IMG submission 77320) | Vadose zone soil microbial communities from the Eel River Critical Zone Observatory, Northern California, USA -... | ecosystem: Host-associated > Plants > Roots > Rhizosphere > Soil ... | reverse complement strand
TGGCTCGGTCCGAGCCCGCCGGTTCGACCACGTACCACCCCTGCGCGGCCACCGAGCCCGAGGTTACCTTGAAGGAGACCAGCCTATTGGGCTCGTACTGCGTGAACTCGTTGCTGGCCTCCATCCGACGCCCCATGAACATGCGTACGAGCGTGTGTCGGGTGCCGACACCAATGGGGCCTTCGGTCGCACGGCGAACTTCGAGCAACCCGCGCTGCCAGCGCGGAGCATTCGTGTGGTCGCTCACGTACTCGAACACGTCCTCCTGGCGACGGTCAATAACGATGCTCTTCTCTACCTTGATCATCGCAAACCTCTCTGAGGCCCCATGCAATCCACTGGTGTCAATCACTAGAGGCCGCAACTAGTGACGGACCCTGATAGTGTGGCAGCGGCGATGTCTGCTGTCAAGAGATTGGCGCCTGCCAAGTTGTCCCGCCGCGAACGGGCGAAAGCGACGCAATGGCGGATCGTCAAAGCTGCCTACACGCTCTTCTGCGCGCGGGGATACGCCGGCACCACGATGGCTCAGATCGCCGAGGCCGCGGGCGTGGCGGTCCAGACGGTCTATTTCACGTTCCACACGAAGTCGGCATTGCTGAGTCGCGCCTACGACTTCGCGGTAATGGGCGAGGATGAGCCGCTCGCCCCGGACAAGCAACCCTGGTTTGGCGCGCTGACAGCAGAGCCAAACCTTGCGCGGGCGGCGCGCCACGTGGTGACAGGTGCGGGCGAAATCACCCGGAGGGTAACGCCGCTGTACCTCGTTGCGCGCGTGGCTGCCGACGGCGATCCGGACACGGCCAAGGTCATTGTCTTCCACGAGCGCTGGCGTGCAGAGGGCTACAGAGCGGTGCTGGAGCTCCTGGTAACGAAGGCGAGGCTTCGTCCGAGGCTCAGCTTCGAGCGCGCCACGGACTTGCTGCTGCTGTTCGTCGGCCCGGATGTCTATCAGGTCCTCGTCGGTGGCCATGGCTGGTCGCACGAAGAGTGGGTTGACTGGACAGTCTCGACTGTGGTCGAGCAGATCTTTGGCCGCGCCGTCTCCTGAGCCGGCCCCACCTGACAGACCCCCCCCTCGCGCAATTCCATGATGCGATTGGGCCTTCTCCGGGTCAGGGACCGGTTACAGAATCCCAGCGCCAGGAAGCTCTATGGGGACACGGAAGGACGCCAAAGGAGCGCGCACTCGAGTTCTCGAGGGCACTGGAGGAAGCGCGCGAAATGTCTAGGCACGCCACCGTCGAGCTCACCTTTAGGGTGTCCAGCTTCGAGTTGGTGCTCCTGAGCATCAAGTACCAGAGAGGTTCCGCCCGGGCCGCCGTAGATCCCTGTGGTCGGTACCACTAGAGGCGACACCATATCGACACCTCCCAACAGAGAAACAATATGGCCGACACCCCTGACCAACTTCTCCCAGTGATCGCTCGCGATTTCAGCCGCCACGTGCGCATCGCGCAACTAGGGCTCGAGTCGATGGCCTCTTAGCAGTCCGAGCACGGCGCTTCCGAATTCAACTCTCGAGTTCAAATAGTGTCCCGTCCCCCCGACCAAAATCCGAAGACGATCCCGGCGTCACGGCTCATGCAGCGAGGCGATGGATCACAGATGGATCACAATTCCAGCGATTGATATGAATGCACAAGGTTCCTAAAGCCCTCGCTTCTTGACCTCTGCTGCGATCTTGTGGCCGACCGATCCGCCCATGGCAGCGCCCGCCGCCGCTCCGACGGGTCCACCTACGTGGGCTCCGATCGCTCCGCAAACCGCGCCTCCCGTAGCAGCTCCGACCACTTCCGCCGTCTTGTCCGGTCTACTGCATGAGTGCGTGTTCGGAGTGCTTGCTCTCGAGAGCGAGCCTGTAGACCCAGCCCTTTGATGATCCAGCGTGTCCAGCCTCGGTCGCTCGCGCAGTGGAGTCGGGCGCAATCGACGGGGACGTCTAAACGCCAATGACCCGCCGGATCACCGCCGCCGCCTGCACTGGTGAACTATTCGGCCGCCTCGGGGAGCAGCCAGTAGTCTTCCCCAGCGACTCTCTTTACAACGCGCTGGTACCCATGTCGCTGGAGAAAGTCGAGCAGCGCCTGCGGAGTGGGGTGGACCTCCACGATGAGGACCGCGGGCGGGCGTGCTTCGAGGTCGCTGAACAAGGTGGCCTCGGCTGTCTGATCGACGTAGTACGCGGAATTCAAAGTCACGTATCGGCCCGCCGGCATCCGGTTGCTTAGCACGTAAGCCCACGGGATCGATCCCCAAACGAAGACTCGGTCCGCTTGGGTGGAATGGCTGTTTAACGCGTTTACGGCGGCGCGCTGCAGGGAGAGATCGGTGGGAAAGCCTCCATCGAAAGTTGTAGCCGCCGATGGATCGGCCAGCTTCCGGTAGCCGTCGAGGTAGTAAGCGGGCACTTGGCTCACGGCAACGCCGTCATCCTTGAGCCCGGGAAGCCTCTGTCCGCTTGCCAGGGCGACTTCCGCCGACGGTATCCAGAGCACGAACTGACAACTGATGACTGCAGCCGCGACTGTCGCGCCGGCGAGCAACCGTCGATGTCCATAGCGCTGCCACAAGGTGGACGCAGCCACTGCCAGCGCCAGGCAAAGTACGGGCTCTGCCTGCTGGACATAGTGCGGAAACCCTCGTCCGCTAACCATTGCGGCGGCGATATCCCAGCCTAGCCACCACGTGAGCAGCGCGGCGGTCCGGTGTCTGCGTTGCGCGAGGGCAAGGGCCATGCCAGTTCCAGCGCAAATCGGAATCAGAATGCGCACCACCGTCAACGAGATTCCGGCAACGCCGGCGATTCCGCCACTGCCATAGGTCGCGACGTAACTGATGTCGGCCCGGGTCAGGACGGCGATCGCCGCTCCGAGTGCGCCCTGTCCGAGAAGGGACAGCGCCGCCGCAGCGATGGTGATCGAGCATCCAGCCAGAACCGCGATCGCAGTCCTCACGCCAGAAGGCGCTGGCAGGCGTTGTCCCTCTGCGATTGCAATGACCGCCCGGACCGCCACGACGACCACAACGTCTGCTGCGAAGACGGCTTTGAAGAGAAGGGCCATGCCGACAAGGGCACCGGCGACAACCGACCAGCTGAGCGATGTTGTACGCAGCACGATCGCCATTGCCATGGCCACGAATGTCGCGCCACAGAGTTCGGAGTTAAAGAGGTTGCCGTCGAGGTTTGGAAGCGACGCAACGACGACATACGACAGCGTTGCCGTTACTGCGACCTGCGTGCCGCCGATTGTCCGTCCGATGGTGGCCACGCCCAATGCCGCGATTGCGGTGAAAGCCGAAGTTGCCAGGGGCATTGCAATCGCAGTTGGCAGGTGCCCGATCAAGAATGCGGAGAACCAGTACGTGGCAGGGGGCTTGTTGTCCCAGACGTCGATATAAAGGCGCGCTCCGTGGTTCAGCGCCCACCCGATGTTCGCGTATGTGCCGGCATCCGAATACCACAGCGGTTCAACAAAGGACGGAATGCGAAGCAGGACGAAGGCGCTGGAGATGACAACGACCCACCGCACCGACAACTGCTCAGACGCTCTCGTACAGACTCAATACCTCGACTCGAAACTCATCGCTGAACGGCTCTCTGCCGGCCCGTTTCACGCCTGGCGACGCCAAAGACTGAGCACGCCCCACCGTCCCACGAATACGTATCCACGACCAGGAAGCCCAGCCACCTGATCAGCGCCCTCAGCGGACACATCGACCGCGATCCAGTCGCGCCCTGATGACGGAAGCACGCCAATGCTTTCGCGTTCGGCGAGCATTGTCGCAAGGTGATCGCTGGCGTCCACAGATGCGTCCGGTGGCACCTCGGTCGCGAGCTTCTGAGCGGCCTGGCCTTTGCTCCACGAGCCCAGGGTTGGCTGTGGCGCGGCAACCACGAGAGCCACCAAGGCGCCCGCCAACAACGCCGCGCCGGGCCCTCGCCCCGGAGTCAGCCACCCGAATTTGAGCCGGGCTGGCGAGACCTTCCATCGCGACGCGATCCGAACCCAGCCGAGCAGCGCGGCGACGAAGAGAAGCGGGCCGGGCTGGAGCCCGTACTGGTCGAGCAGCGTCGACTGCGGCACATGTGAAGAAAGGAGCTCGAGCATCAGCGAGGGCAGGGCGGCTATCGCTGCGAGCGGCCGCGCCAAGGGCAGGAACGCGACTCCCGCGAGCATGATGGCGACCGCGATCAGCGGACCCGGTCGCAACACGTGGAGCAGTGCGATATGCGGGTGGGTGGCCAGCCCGAGCAGCACGCCAGCGACCGATGAGCCGAGATAGGAGTAGCGGTCGATCAGGTCACCAGGCTGCCCGTCGCGAATCGCCGGCATGACCAGGACGGTGACTACCACGCCGTCGACCACGGACAACGCCATCAAGACGAGGCCGGCTCGACGGCGCAGCACCGCCCAGGCCAGAAATCCGATTCCCAGCGAGACGAGGGCGCCGTCCTCCTTGCCGAGCAATGGCGCCACGCCGGATAGGAGCAGGACGCTATCGCCGGTGCGGCTCGCGCGCGCGGCTCCCAGGACGGCCAGGAAGACGAACGGAACGGCGAGAGCCTCGGTGTGAAAGTCGTAGTTGACCGCACGCAGTACGAACAGCTGGGCGGCGTACGCGACGCAGACGACCATCGACGAGCGGTGATCCAGCCACGTCCGCGCCAGCACGTACAGCGGCACTACCGCGGCTCCGAGCGCGAGCGACTGAGCGGCAAGGAGCCATAGAGGAGAGGGATGAATCCAGTAGAAGGGCACCAGCAGGCCAAGCGCGGGGGAGAAGTGCTGTCCGAAGAAGGGGTACGGCGCGAAGCTGGAGACGAAGCCGTGGCCCTGGGCCGCGTTCCAAACCACCTGATCGAAATAAGCGAGATCCAATGCAGAGCTCTGCAGGGTCGCCCAACGGGCGAAGGCATAGCCGGAAAACGCGAGGACCACTGCACCCGAGAGCGCCAGCGCGGGCAGCGGCACCGCGATGGACCGGCCGCGGTCTCGAACGGCGATTGGCGCCAGCGCGCTCAGGGCGCCACCGTCACCTGGACCATGTGGAGGCCCGTTGCGCCGGCCGGAGCAAAGCCCCGCGCTGTCTCGGCCTGCAGCTCACCCTTTCCATCTCTCGCGCGCACCTTCAACAACGCCGTGCCCGCCTGCGCAGAAGTCCATTCCGCCTGCCACACCGACCATGTCATCGGCTTGCCGTACGTGATCTTTGCGGGCGTCCAGGTCGAGCCGCCGTCTGTGCTCACCTCGACTTGCGATATACCTCGGTCCGCGGCATAGGCGATGCCCTGCAGCTGAACGGTGGATCCCGCCTTCACCACTCGGCCCTTCTTGGGGGAGTCGATGCGGGACATGGTCTGGACGAAACGCGGCTGCCAGCCCTGCGTCTCGTAATAGCCAGACTCAGCCTGGTCCACGACCTCGATCTGAGTCAGCCACTTGACGCTCACCTCTCCATACGCACTCGGGACGAGCAGACGAAGCGGGTAACCGTGTCGATCAGGCAGAGGCCGGCCGTTCATCAGCCACGCGAGAAACGTTCCGTCCGCCATGGCGGTCTCCAGGGATGCAGTGTGCACATAGCCGTCCACGGCGCGAAAGGTGATGCTCGCGGCGCCGGGCATCGGTCCCGCCGCCTCGAGCAGCGTCCGAAGAGAGACGCCGTGCCACGCCGCGTTGCTGATCAGTCCCCTGCCGACCCCGTTGCTGATGCATTCCAGTGTCGTCTCTTGAGTCGTGCAGTTCGGCAGACTCGTCAGGTCCGAGAGCCGGTAGATATTCGTGTGTGCGACCTTTCCCATCACCTCGAGGCGCCAGGCCGGCTGGAAGACGGCCGGGTCGATGAGGTTCTTCGTCACCGTGTAGAAGCCCTCGGTCGGCGTGAGCGGCTGCACCGGACCGTCGTAAGTCATGCCGTCGTAACCGAGGGCGCTGTTCTTGTAGAGAAACGCCGCCATCCCAGCGGTCCCGATCGCGAAGACGCCCGCGACCATTCCAAGCATCAGACGGCGCCGGGTCTCGTCGGTCTCGGCAGTGGCGGCCGGCCTGGGACTCGTCCGCCGAAGCGTGAGATGGAGAACGGCCACGTAGATGGCGAACTCGAGCAGGAATCCGACGGCGGTGGCGGCCGCCGCCGGCACCGGACTGAGGCCGAGGTAGCTTGCCGGAAGCACGGGCCATAGGGCCACGACGGTGCCGACCCAGACCACCACGAGCGCGATCAGAAGCGTGCGCATTGGGTGACGGGCAAGGGCCGGCCGCCTCAGGAGCAGCGCGTAGATGCCGCCAAGCACAACTCCGGCGGCCACCGAGCCGAAGAATCCGCCCACCAGGGCCTGCTGCTTTGCCGCGACGGCTCCGCCCATGAGGCCCAGCAGCTGGAGGAACTGAAACACCGGCACGTGGGGAAGGACGCGGTCCGCCACGAGCTCGGAGGGCAAGGACACGCCGACGAGCCGTAGGACTCCCTGTGCGAAAGCGAAGGCGAGCCCTGCAACAAGGCCCGCGATGGCGCCCCGACGGATGCTGATCACACGTCTTGGTTTACAGAGGGAGAGTTACTGCTGTGTGACAGCCTCGGCTTACACAGATGCGGGCAGCCGGAACCAGAATCGCGTGATTCCGCTCTCCGACTCCGCGCCGACCTGCCCGCCTACGGCCTCGACCAGCTGTTTCACGATGGCAAGGCCGATGCCCGCCCCACCGCGCGTGGAGTCGCGAGATTTCTCGACTCGGTAGAAGCGCTCGAAAACGTGGCCGAGGTCGCCGGCCGGGATTCCCGGACCGGTGTTGGCCACCGAGACCAGGACGGAGTCCCGCTGCTGCTCGGCCCGCACCCACACTGTGCCGGCGGCCGGGGTGTAGCGCGCCGCGTTCTGCAACAGGTTCGCTATGACCTGGGACAGCGAATCCGGATCGGCGCGCGCCGCCAATCGAGCCGGCAGATCGACCTGGACCTTGATCGAGCCGCCTTGGAACCCCGGTCTGTTCAGCTCCAGCAGTGCGTTGATCAGCGCCACCAGGTCGAGCTCCTCGGACCTGGACTCGGGGTCCACCCCGTCGGCCAGCGCATCGAGCGAATGGGAGAGCCGCCGGAGCCGCGCCACCTCATGCTGCAGGGCGCCGAAGATTTCGGGACTTGGATCGACGACTCCGTCCCGCAGCCCCTCGAGGTAGCCGTGCAGGTTTGTGAGTGGAGTGCGCAACTCGTGGGCGAAGTTCAGGATCAGGTCGCGCCGCTGGCGCTGCAGGTCCTCGAGGCTTGCCGCCATCTGGTTGAACGAATCCGCGACCGATGCCAGCTCTGGAGTAAGTGGCCTTTGCACCCGCGCGTCATAGCCTCCTTCGGCAACGCGTCGCGCCGCACTCGCGAGCTCATCGAGAGGTCGCTCGATCATCCTGCCGAGCACTATCGCGAGGATCAGCGAACCCACTACCGCAAGCAGGGATGCGGCGAGAACGACTCGCGTGATCGACTCGTTGAACATCTCCTGCGACACTGCAGTCGTCGCTCCGTGCTCAACCATCAGACGGTTGAACGTCGACGAACCCACCACAAGGACACCGGCGGCGATCGTGGCCACCGTCAGCGCCGACACGAGCATGGCGCTCACGGCGACTCGAGCGGCCAGGGATCGGAGTCTCACGCTTCCGCTAGCCGGTAGCCGATGCCGCGCACCGTCACGACATGGTTCGGGACCCGCGCGTCGTCGCAAAGCTTTGAGCGCAGGCGGCGGACGTAGACGTCGATGCTTCGGTCCTGAATGCTCTGATCGACGTTGGATCCGAGGACAGCATCGATCAAGAACTCCCGCGTAAGGACGCGCCCGCGAGCTTTCACAAGTGCGTACAGCAGGTCGAACTCGGTGGCGGTGAGCTCGAGGTCGTGCCCGTGCTGCTTGGCCGCTCGCCGGGCAGGGTCCATTGCGATGCCTCCGTAGCGTACGGCTGAGCTAGACGACGTCCGCGCTCGGCGCAGAACCGAGCGGACGCGCGCGACCAGCTCAGCAGGCGCAAACGGTTTGGCGATGTAGTCGTCAGCGCCTGATTCAAGGCCTGCTATCCGCTGCGTCGTCGAGCCTAGCGCGGTCAGCATGATGATCGAGACCTCGTTCTCTTCGCGGGCGGCACGCGCGACAGCCTGGCCGTCCAGCTCGGGCAGCATGAGGTCGAGCACGACCAGCGCAGGTGAGAGCTCGCGAATCATCTTGAGCGCGGTCAACCCGTCGCCGGCGATGACAACTCGGTAACCGGCTCGCAGCAGGTACTTCTCCACGAGCTGGGCGATCATGAGATCGTCATCGACCACGAGCACAAGGTCGGAGGTGGGTGTGCTCATGGCGTTGAGAATGCCAGGGTGCGGGGGGGAACGGTGAACTCCCTGTGGCTGCCCTCGAGGTAGGGAATCCAGCTTCGGAGCAAGTGGACCGGCGCGGTTCGGGCGCCGCCCGCCGGAGCGTTCTCATCAAGGGTCAACACGACGGCACCGGCCCGGCCGTGCGGCCAGCGGTGCGCAAAAGCGGGCGCCGTGGAGCACGGCTCAGCGCCCGTCACGCGAACGTCAGGAAATCGCCAGGAACCCGGCGCGGCTTCGGGAGCCGCCACGAAACGATCGTGGATGATGTCGAGGGCGTCGCCAAGGGCTCCCTCGCCGGCGAACTCGGCAGTCAGGCAGAGCTGTCGCGAGCGCCAGATGGATCCCTGGTAAGCCACGGCTCCCTGAACGCGTGACAGCCTCATGGTTGTTCCGAGATCAGCCATCGCCGCGGCAAATGCTCCGAGGTTCAGGTGTGATTCGGGTCCATCCATGTACATGCGGTATGTCAGGGTGGGAACGCGCGCGCCGATATAGCCGGTGTCCTCCTCCACCGTGTAGCCGGTCGCGTGCCCCGCGAGCACCAGCCTGTCGAGGTCAACGAGGATCACGACGCCACCCCATGCACCATTCGCCGGCTCCGCAGGCGTTCGAGTGATTCGCCGAAGCGCTCGGCGACAGGACCCTGCTCGCGCAGCCACGCGACGTAGCGCTCAAGGCCCTGCTCCAGGTCGACGGCGGCCTCGAACCCGGCGGCGGCCGCCAGGCTGGTGTCGGGCGTCAGGGCCCGCATCTCACCCGGGCGGAATGCCCCGGGGATCTCCGGCTCGATGTGTGCTTCGAGCAGGTCCGACAGGATCTCGGCCAGCCGCCTCACCGAAGTCGGCCGCCCGCTGCCGACGTTCACCGGGAGCCCGTCCAGCTTGTCTGACTCGGCGGCCAGCAGGCAGGCTCGCACGACGTCGCCGACGTAGCAGAGGTCGCGCGTCTGCTCGCCGTCCTCATAAAGCACGGGGGCGAGCCCGTTCATCAGTCTGGTGCAGAAGACGGCGATCACTCCCGTGTAGGGATTGAATACGGACTGGCGTGGCCCGTACGTGCACGCGAACCGCAGCGCGACCGCCGGGATTCCGACCAGCCGCGACCAGTTGAGAACGAGCCTCTCCTGGTCGGTCTTGGTGAGGGCGTAAACGGTCTCTCCGCCGGTGGGAGCGGACTCCGGCGTGGGCACCGATTCGGTCCGCTCGCCGCAAACCGGGCACGGCACGGCGAACCGGCCGCTCGCCATCTCGGCTTCCTTGCGACGCGGCGGATGACATACCCCGTGGATTCGGCACCTGACGTCGCCTTCGACGTACACCGCCTGCGAGGAGGCCACGACAAGCTTGCGCACCTGCAGGTTGCGATCGCGGATCGTCTCCAGCAGGCGCGCCGTGCCCAGGCTGTTGACTTCGACGAACTTCGCGATCTCCGGCATGTAGCCGCCATAGGCGGCGAGGTGGAAAAGGGTGTCAACGCCCTCCACGGCTTGTGCCAGTGCAATCGGGTCACGGACGTCGCCCAGGCGGAAATCCGCGGCGTCGTTCAACCAGTGAGGTTTACCCAGAGCGTGAATCTGCGGCTCGAGATTGTCCAGCACGCGCACCCTCCACCCTTCGGCAATCAGTAGGTCGACCAGGTGCGACCCGATCAGGCCGGCTCCGCCGGTCACGAGGGCGAGCCGCCTACGCAACGCGCACTCCTGGACCGCGAATTAGGCTCAGCGCGAGTGCCGTCCAACGAAGGTCCTGTCGCCGGCTGACTTCTCGGGCCAGCAAGTCCAGATCTTGCTCGGTGTCGACGTCGAACTCAGGGTCCAGCTCATGGACTGAAAGGTGATGTGACCCCGCCCGTCCGATCATCTCGCCAAGCGTCGAGGCCTTGCTCATTGCAGCGCCCGTGAAGATGTCGTGGAAGCTGCGCATACCAACCAGGTAGTAGCCCCCGTCGAGTGTCGGGCCGAACACCACGTCGTGCGCCTCGAGAGCCGCGAATGCCGCATCGACTCGAGCCGGCCGCAGCTGGGGAGAGTCAGTGGCCATGAGGATGACGGGTCCCTCGAGGCCGGCATCACAATCGCGAAACAGGTTTGCCTGGCGCGCCGCCCAACCCCGTCCGCGTTGGACGCGCACCGCATCGGCTCGCGCCGCCAGCGGGCGGAGGTGTGACCAGGAGCCGGGAGTGACGTACCAGGCGATCTCGTAGGGAACACCAACGAAGCGGGCGACAAGGTCGCGCACGAAGCCCTCGTACAGGGTCGCAGCCTCCCGCATTCCGATCGATGCGCCGAGGCGCGTCTTGACCTGGCCCGCAATCGGTGCCTTTGCGGCAAGGTACAGACGACTCACCGGAATTTTTCCGGCCGCCAGCGCGACCATCGGACGGCGGTCCACAGGATTCTGACGCCGGCGCGAACACTGCCAGAGACGGTCCCGCTCACCTTCGAGACACCGATCCGGCGCCGGTGCCGCACAGGGATCTCGACATAGCGGTATCCCGCGCGTAACGCCTTCACGGTCATCTCCGTAGACCAGCCGTACGTCCGAGCGCTTGGTTCGAGGGCGAGCAGTCTATCGACCCGGATCGCGCGCATCGGGCCGAGGTCGGTGACCTGGGCGCCGCAGGCCCAGCCGATGAGCGAGGTCGCGAGGCGATTGCCGAATCGCTGAAACGCTGTCATCGAACCGGACTCGCGATCGCGCCGCGCGCCCACGACCAGGTCGGCCGAGTCTGCCCTGACCGGCGACACCACCAGATCCAGATCCTCGGGATGGTCCGCTCCGTCACCATCCAGGAACACTGCGATGCCATCCCTCGAGTTTCGAAGGCCGGCCAGGCACGCCCTGCCGTATCCGCGTCTCGGTTCGGCTACGACCTCGGCGCCGGCGGCCAGCGCGACCTGGACAGTCCTGTCGCGGGAACCGTTGTCGACGACGATGATCCGATCGCGGGGATCGAGAGTGCGGCGCAACGCGGCGACGAGCTGACCGATGGCAGGCTCCTCGTCGAGGCAAGGGATGATGACCCGCAGGGGCGCAGCTTCTATCGGCACACTCTTATAGGTAGCGGCCGATTGTTACTGGTCGATGACTGCGAGATCAGCCTCCGATGAACGCATTTCGCATCGCCAGCCCGCAGGTGCATGACCGTGCGTCCGGCAGTCGATCGATGAGGGTCAGGATCAGTTGGCGGACACGCTCGTTGTTCGAGTTCATCACCGTCAGGACGTCGGTCACGTTGACAGGCGCGATCTCCGGCTCGGCCTCAGTTCCCGCGTCGTAATCGGTGATCAGCGCCACGTTGACGTAGCACATCTCGAGCTCGCGGGCGAGGACCGCCTCCGGGTACTGGGTCATGTTGATGACATTCCAACCCTGCTTCCCGTACCACCGGCTTTCGGCGCGTGACGCAAACCGCGGCCCCTGGATCACGACCACGGTTCCGCCGTCGTGCATCTCGACGCTCTGCTCGCGGCCGATCTCGACGGCAAGCGCCCGAAGCTGCGGACAGTACGGGTCCGCGGCTGAAAGATGAGCGACCCGGGGCCCCTCCATGTAATAGCTGTCCGCCCGACCCCACGTCCGGTCGACGAATTGGTCGCACACGACGAAGTCGCCGGGCTTGACGTTCGCCTGCAGGCTGCCTGCCGCGTTGGGTCCGATGACGCGCTCCACCCCCAGATCCTTGAAGGCCCAGAGGTTGGCGCGGTAGTTGATCGCGGCCGGCGGGATGGTGTGCTTAGAGCCATGACGGGGCAAGAAGGCGACTCGGCGGCCGGCAACCGTACCGATCGCGATGCGGTCGCTGGGCTCACCGTAAGGCGTGCTGACTTCGACGAGCTCGACGTCGTCTAGAAGCTTGTAGAACCCCGACCCGCCGAAAACGCCTACGGTGGCCGAACGCGACGTATTCGTCACGCCAGATAGTTTCCCGTAATCGAGGGAAGGTTCATGCCGGCACGGAGGTTGTCCTGTACGGCACAGGGCAAGACCGTGAGGCATCCGTTCTGAAACCCAGACCGGCGCCGCAACCGCGCGCTCGACCGCGGCGATCTGGCGAAATTAGCTCGGCCGTCTATTCAGGAGAAGCTTGCGCAGCTCAGCTTCGGTCGGCGCGCCCTGAATCCCGTCTTCAGTTCTAAAGACGCGGCAGCTCATACCGACCTGTTCAGCGCCGGTGATAAAGGGATCCAACCCGTCGATGAGGATTGTTGGCGAGCCGTGGAAGCCGACTTGATCAGCCGTCTCCGGAGAATCGATGAACTGGTACTCGAGCGTCACGTCATCACTCGAGAAGTCTCGAAGTACGTGCCGGACCCGCTCGTCCGCAATCTTCCAGTGCGGGCACCCATCGAAGTACTGGATCGTGATCTTCATGCGTGATCTCCACAACGCGCTTGTCTTGCAGCTGAGATGCGACGGCGGCCGCTGGTGCGGCCGCCGGCGGAGCCAATAGATGCAGGATCGAATTGGATTTTCATCGACTGGCTGATTTCGTGGGCGCGACGCGCTCAGTCAGCACGCGTCCGACCTCAAATGCCTGGTCGACCGGCAGCAAGGTCGTGCCTTGGTGGGCCGCAATCCACTTGTCGCCCGTCTTGTGGGAGGCAAAGAAAAGGACACGGTGGCAGAAACTTTCAATCACGTCGTAACCAAAGGGACCTTCTGGAATGACCATCGAGACGAGCGCGCCCGCGGGCGTCACGTCGCGCGCGCCATCACGATCGACCACGAGCGACACCGGCTCACCGCTTACTGGATCAGATGCCTCGACGCGGACCTGATTGCCGATGATGCCCGGAATGAAGAGCGTGTCCAGAGCGCACCAAGCGTAGGTGGTGTTGTGGCCGGCCACGAGACGGTACTCCGGCTCCAGCTTGTCGATGGCGTGGCCCCAGTAGCCGACCACTCGTCCCATGTCGTCCCTGAACACGCCGGGCCACGCGTTCAGTCTCTCGTCCACGCGCTCCATCGAGACCCCGCCGGCCGCCTTGACGATCGCTGCCGGCCCAACCGGCGCACCACTGCCGATGAGGCGATAGATGGCGGTTGCTATGCGCTGATCCGTCTCGTCCAGGACCGGCATGACTGCTTTGATCGCCTCCGCCACATCAGCCAACGAGACACCTTTGGTTGCCTCGGTCTCCTCTCGTGTCTTCATCTCGCAGTACTCCTCCCGGGTCTGAGATTTCCGATCGCCGCCCTCGGTCGATGCGATATGTTATCCTGCTTTCCAGATATGTATTCCACGATTCTAGTCCCAACCGACCGCGCCGCCGCGGCACGTTTCTTTCGCGTTCTGGGAGATCCGACCCGGCTCCACATACTGGAGCTGCTCGAGGATCAGGAACGCACTGTTGGTGAGCTGGTGAGCGCGGTGGGCCAACCTCAGCCCAGGGTCAGCACCCACCTGGCCTGCCTTCGGCACTGCGGGTTTGTCGACACCGAGCGCCGCGGCAAAGAGGTGGTCTACCGCCTCGCCCTGCGCGGCCTGGATCAGATCGTTGACGAGGCCGACGTCGCCTTGGAGCCGATCGCTGAGCGCCTGGCGGCGTGCACTCGAATCGGTCCGGACTGGGTATGAGCCCGGCCCGAGCTGAGGGTCCGCGGTCGCGATTCCGGTGCTTGCAGCGTCCGCCGCCATGATTTGGTGGCGCTGGGGGAGGGGCCGGCAGTGAAAATTCTCGAACCACCCAGCGATGCCCAGACCCTGGTTCAAAGGGCCGCGTTTCAACTCCTTCTGGCTCGCGGGGACCCGATCGGATTGAACGATCTGGCGCAGCACAGCGGGGTCAGACTGGAGTCGGTTTCGAATTCGGTGGATCTGCTAGACGGCGCCGGCCGCATACGCCGCAATGCCGCCGGAGAGGTCGTCGGGTCCGGCGGCCTCAGCGTGATCCCTGACCGGCACGAGATCGAACTCGATGGGCGCCGCTTCTGGACCTGGTGCGCCTACGACATCCTGGGCATCTTTGGAGTGACCGGCGCCACCGGCCAGGCGGTGTCACCAAGCCCGCCCGACGGACGACCGATCGTGCTGCATTTCACGCGCGGCCGTCCAGACGAGCACGGTGCGGTTCTCTTCCGGCCGGACGAGAACCTCATGACCTCTTGCGAAAACGTCTATGAGCAGTTGTGCCCCAACAGCAACCTGTTTGCGAGCAGGGAACTGGCCGAGCAGTGGGCCGATCAACGCGGTCTGCCGGGCCGAGCTCTCGACCTGGACGAAGCATCCGACCTCGCGACCGAGGCGTGGCGCGATCTCATCCGACCAACCAGCTTCGTTGTCGATGGGAAGTCGGACTGAGCTAGCCAGGATGACAGAAACCAACGTGAGCGAATCGGAGAAAGCGCGACGGCGCCAGATTGGCACCATTGGCACTGTGGCCCGGGTTCTGATCGGCTTCTTGATGCTGTTGTACGGGCTGACGGGAGGTCGCATCGAAGTGATGCACGGCAATGTCCAAATCGGCTTCGATCCGTTGTCGGTTGGGATAGGTGTTGTCGCGTTTCCAGCCCTTCTGCTTGCGTGGCAGTGGATTCGCGCCCGCAGAGCCAAGACCCGCTATGAAGCGACCGGGCCCCTGGCCACAACCATCAACATCGCCGTGTTCATTGCGCTTGTCCTCACGCCCCGGTACGCACCACCCCTCTCGTTCACGAGCAACGCGGCGTTCGTCTTCTATGGGGCTTCGATGCTGCTGGCAGCCGCGCGTGGCTACGCAGGCTGCGAGGTGCTCGCCATATCCAATTGGATTCTGCGCAGAGACGACCAGGTCGGCTGCCTCGTGCTCAGTCCGATCGACGGCTACGAGCGCCGGTTGAAGTCGACGCATTCGGATCGTCACTGACCGAGGTTTTGTTGTTGTCGTTTCGTAGGAGCGAGACAGCCGCTCGCCCGGGCTCATCGAACCTCAGGATTTGTTAGGCGCTCCGACCTCCAATGCGAGACGGCGCAGGTTCTCCAACATCCCTTCGATCGACTTCTCGTTGGTTCGCTCCAGTACTAAGGAGTCGACGGCCTTACCAATGGCTCCTCCAGCCACGCGGTAATCGACGTCGACAGTAGCCTTGGTCTTCGCGCCAACCGCCTCGAAGGCCCAGCGGAACGTGCCGGTCATCCCACCATTGAAGGCTGAGCTGATCCGAGTCGGGCGCTGGTAATCGGTCGTCGTGAACTTCTCATCAAAGGTACTACCCAATACTTTGTAGATGACCCGAAAACTGTCGCCGATCCGGCTGTCGGTTCGCCGCACGTCTACTACCTGACTAACGTTCGGCACATATTTCGGGTAGTTTTCGGGATCGTCCACGATGTCAAAGACCTTTTCGACGGGCACATCGATCGTTACGGTTTTGTGGATCTCGGCCATGTCAACCTCCTGTTGAACTCGGACGGCACAACGGGATACCTGGTGTAGGTTGCTTCAGGCGAAGGCGACCGTCTTGGCGCCTGCGACGACCTCTTCCACTACCTTGGCTGCCCCGACGATGGTCACGCCTTCTGAGAGCTGATCTTCAGAGATGCCACGCGGTTTGGCGCAGGCGCCGCAGAGCCACACCTTGCCATGGTTGGCAATGAATTCAGCCATGAGATCGCGGAGCTTGGGCAAACCCGTCGCTTCGACGCCGTCGTTGCCGCCCTTGCATCCCAGCCGAACTGCTTCGATCGTGCAAAGGACAACCGCATC
>Ga0099794_10000336_pt1 | contig 16152 bp, 16 predicted proteins | sample Rivendell_Oct201_10_FD_77320 | JGI IMG/M metagenome (GOLD analysis project Ga0099794, IMG submission 77320) | Vadose zone soil microbial communities from the Eel River Critical Zone Observatory, Northern California, USA -... | ecosystem: Host-associated > Plants > Roots > Rhizosphere > Soil ... | reverse complement strand
ATGTGTTGCGAGAGCACGGCGTCGTCTCACGCTGATTGATCAAGGCTGGATGCCGCGGACATGGGAGATGAAGGACAGATTCGATCTAATTACCACTGATTTCACTTACATTCGATGGTTGGGAGACCGGAAAGGGGTCGAGGAAAAAACGACAACTTGAGACAAGGTGATTGTTGATCGCCAAGGTGATCTTTCCGAGTGGGTCAGTCTTCTCAAGAAGGTCCAAGAGCGGCGAATCATGATTCTGGCCTTTGCAAATAACCACTACGCGTTATGCCGACGTCGGCATAACGCGTATTATGCCGCCTTCCGAATTATGCCGAATTCAGTCTCGTCGCCAACACCGTTTCCCCTGAATTCCTGTCTTTCCACGCATACTGATGCTTGATTAAGTCGGCATAATCCCACTCACTTCTCTTGTTGAGGATTTTCAGCTTCTCTTCGGTCACCCTGCCTACTCCAGGCAGACGGCCCACAGGCAGTGGCAGTAGAAATAGATCTATCTCGTCCGGCTGGATGACGAAGAGCCCGTCGGGTTTTCGCCAGTCCGAAGCGATCTTCGCGAGAAACTTGTTCGGCGCAACGCCGGCTGAGGCGGTCAATTCGCTATATCCCGCCCCGTGACTGCGGCGTACAATCCAGTAAGTTTTATACTTGCATTAGCAAGGTGCAGAACTCCTCGGAGGACTATCCTGGTGCAGGCAATGCAGCCCCGGGCACGCCGCTATTCCTTCGTAGCCCACATCGTACTAACCGATTTGCAGTCGGAGATTCAATTGAAGGAACAAACCAGCAACCTGAGCCTGTTTGGATGCAGTGTGGACACACACAAACCGTTGCCGATAGGGACAAAGGTCAAAATACGGATTGTCCACAGAGGTGCGAACTTCACAGCACTCGGTCGGGTGGCTTACGCCCGAGCTGGCGCGCGGATGGGGGTCGTCTTCACTCAGATTGAGCCAAACGAACAGTTAGCTTTGGAAAAGTGGATAGCAGAACTAAGGGCTCAATGAAGGGGTTGGGCAGCCCAGTTGGTGAATCGTGCCGCTCCGACTCTAAAGTTGACCCATTTTTCTGGTATTGCGAACAAGTACTTTCGTCCTGGCGCTTCCATCCTTTAGGTCCATAGCTTCTGTCCTTGCGGAGCATTACTTTCTGACCGAGACCCCTGCGCCCAAGAGGTAGTCACGGCCTGGAAGCAGGAAGCACCGTGATGAAACAGGAGCCGATGCGCCATGGTTTGGCCCGATTCCGTCGTGAACAAAACATCTGCTCTCTCGCTTCCGGCCGATCGGACAATCACAATTTCTGTCATCGGAGGTTCTTCGAACGGCCTGACGCACCAACTGACCAAAGCAAGGACCAGCATAGGGAGAACAGGCGGCAGCGCCGACATCGAAATTGATGACCCGCAAGTTTCACCCTTGCATTGTGTCGTTGGCGTTACGCATGACATGGTGCGGCTATGCGACCTGGACTCCGCGAACGGTACGTATGCAAACGGGGAACGAGTTCAGGCCGCTGAACTCGAGCATTTGTCTGAGTTCCACCTCGGCTCTACCTGGCTGGTGGTCACCATCGTTCCGAAACACTTCAAGGACTCAACGTGGTTCTGACCGGACAATGTCTCGTCCCGGTACTTCAGATGTCCGATGAATGCTGCGTTTACCAGGAACCAGTCCGACACTCCCTTTACGAAATGTGCAATCGGCCGGTCGAGAGCGATTGACTCCCCCTTGTACCTTTCGCTTATCATTCGGACGTGGAAATTCCATCTCGCTTCCCCACACATCCTTTAGCTAAGAGGAGTATTTCCGGATGCCAACTGACGGCCAGAGAATCCAGAAGCGGACCCCCGCTACCGTGGCTCTACAGGTCTCAAGTGCGACGCAGCCGTTCATCACGGAATTGGCGTTTACTGAAAACGTCAGCTTACACGGCATCCGGGTTGTAACGGAGCGTGCGTGGAATCCAGGAGAGCGCGTGATCGTGAAGTCTTGCCACGGCAGCATCCAGTCACGGGCCAGGGTAATTTATTGTCATCCTCTGGCGAAGAAACGATACGCCGTTGGGTTGGAGCTACATTCAGCGGTTGGGACGTGGGTGGACACGTCGCAACCCGCAAGGGTGGAAGTGTAGCCCAGCATCCAGCGGTTCTAGGGACGGGGAGGCAGGTTACAAAGTCATTCGGATAGAATCCGTCTGCCCCACTGGCACAGACGAGCGGCCTACTGTACTCCTACATTCCCGGTTTCATCGCTTCGGTCTGCAGGACCGTCCAGAGAAGTGAGTGGAATTATGCCGACTTAATCAAGCATCAGTGTGAGTGGAATACAGGAATGCAGGGGAAACGGTGATGACAACATGAGGGGATTCGGCATAATCCGCGACGCGGCATTATACGCGGGTCACGGGCCCGATACGGTCAGACTCTTCTTCAAGTTGTGGGGCGAGCACGAATGATACGCGGGATAGACCTTATCAGTTTCGTTCTTCCTCGGAGCACCATCAGACCAGATTTGCGTACGAGTTCTTTCACCCAGACGGCGACAAGTCTCGCTTTTCCCAGGTTGGTCGAGATACACCGTCTGAGGGGATTCTCTTGATTAGGAACCAGCAGGACGCCTATGCCTACTAGTCCCCCGCCGATTTTCCACCAACCCAAAAACACTTGTTTTTGGAAAACTCAGTGTCGCACGTTTGGACGCTCAGAAATACCGAAAATCCTGAGGACGGAAGTCAGCATGTTTTTGGAAAGGTGTAAGACCGTAAGAATTAGGCCGAGAACCACACGTGTGGGGTAATCATTGAGGAAGGAGTTTCGACTTTTGGTTTCTTGGAAAGACTGTGAAAGGCCCGATACACCGTCCCGAGGCCACATCCCAGTTGGTTTGCGATTTGCGGCCACGAGAGCCCGGCGTTGCGCAGCTCAGCAATACGGTAAACATCCAGGATGACCCGCGGCCGTCCGAGCCGCTTTCCTTTAGCGCGTGCGTTCCGCAATCCAGCCTTCACGCGTTCGACTATGAGGCTGCGCTCAAGCTCAGCCACAGCACCGAGCACCGTGAAGACCATCTTGCCGGCGGGTGTGGACGTATCCAGCGATTCACTCAGCGACACGAAGTCGATAGCGAGTGCCTGAAATGTCTCTAGCGCTCGTAGCAGGTGCGAGACTGATCGCGCGAATCGATCAAATTTCCAGACGATGACGGCGTTGAATTGACCCCGGTGCGCGTCCGCCATGAGTCGGTCGAGCTCTGGCCGACGGACTTTCGACCCGGAAATCCCCAGGTCCACATATTCCCCGGCAAGATGCCAGCCGCGGCGCTCGATAAATTCCTTAAGCTCCCGTGTCTGCAGTGTGACATCCTGACCGTGATTGCTCGTACTAACTCTCGCGTACAACGCAACTCTGATGGCTCTTGTGTCGGTCATCTTTGCACCTCAATGCGACAATCGGTTTGTGCGCCGGCGATATCCTTCTGAAGTGGAACTACAGCTCGAACAAAGCCAATGCCCGCTCGACTCGTGCAAGGTCAAAATGATGCGTCTGGAGAATTTCTAGATAGCTAAGCCTGGCTCCCAAGCACTGTGTGGTCGGCCAGGGTCGTGGCCGTGGCAACTACCGCGAATGCACTTGAGATTTCGCGGCGATCTTGATTCCCTGCTCTTATCCTTCTGGGCAAGTCCCGCGAATCCAGAGCAGGTGAAGTTGAGATTTGACAGATGTTCCACCCCGATCTGCTTTGTTCTGTCAGTGGAACGCGCTGCAGATGAAGTGCATATAAAGGATTGGCGAGGGATTGGTTTTTCAGAACAGAACGGTAGTGGGGAGAACAACAACTGACGGGATTTCAGAGACTTACAAGGACAGCGATGGACTAAGTCCGACCGTTCTCGTTGAACATATCGACGACATCCTGGTCCCGAACCATCGATGTAAAACAATCTAATCCGTTGAATCGGCGTCGGATAGCTGAGCAACTTCCTCTCTTAATCGGGCTACGTATTGGGCTACGGTGTCCAAACCTGGACACGAATTGATTTCCAGGCAGATCAAACTTGGGTCTGTCGACTGCCGCCAAAAACTCGTTGTCTTTCTGAGCGCCTCCTCTCTTATTGAAGAGTGGAAGAGCCTCGAGGAGGATGCAAAATAGGACCTTGGATCGTGCGAGGCGCGTTTCTCGGTTACGGGTAGCGCATAAAGGCAGGAACAAAACATGGCGTACAAAGTCTTCATCAGCTATTCCACGAAGGACATTCCGAACGTTGACGCGCTGCGTGGGTTTCTACAATTCCCCGATGTCGAATGCTTCGTTTCGGAATACGCGGTGATGCCTGGTGCTCCCATCGCTGCGACCACAAAGACCGCGATTCTGACGTGCGATCTATTTGTTTTGCTCTGGAGTAAGAACGCGATGGCCTCGGAATGGGTAAACCAGGAGATCGGCATTGCTCATGGGAACCACAAGCCGATTCTGCCCTTTGTTTTGGAGCCGGGACTGTCCCTTCCGGGATTCATCAAAGAGCTTCGCTACGTCGCGGCATACCAGAATCCGCAGCAAGCGATGTATAGTCTGCGGGATACAGTGCTCAAGAACTCGAAGGCGAAACAGAGTCAGCAAGCCATCGGCGCGCTTGCGATCGGTGGTCTTGTAATTTTGGCGTTAATAGGAATGAGCAAGAGCTCTTGAACATGAATTGCCGCAAGCACCTATCCTCTCACTTCAGCCAGTCGGAAAAGTTTGTGAATCCGTTGTCAGAATTCCAGTCATAAATGGGGTACCAGTTGCCGAGGTTATAGCCCTTTCCCCGGTACTCCTGTGAAACTTCCACTTGGTATGAGGCTGAGCCGTCGATTTTGTCGTACTCCACCCATTTGTCCCCAACTATTTCCCACAATGTCGCCGTCAATCCGCTGGCTGAGAAGGTCACGCCTACATAGTTAAGCGGATTGGGGCCGGATGTCTTGGTGAGCCCATCCTTGCCCTTTATCGAGTTAATCTGGACGCCAAACAAATGGTTGCCGCGCTTGAAGCTTTTGAGGATTTCATATCTCACCCAGGGGCGCGAATACGTGCTTGAGCCAATCAACACACAGGTATTCGTCGTATTTTCCAGGCCGCCGTTGATGAGACGCTTCAGCGCGACATCGCCCTGTTTCCTGGCAGTCTCCCAAATTGAAGCATCATAGAAACCCGCTGCTTCTCGGTCAGGTTTTGTTAGCCAATGGTTTCTTACAACGTTCGCTCTGAAATCGATGACATCCTGGTAGTGAAACGTGAAAAATACGCGGTTTGCCATCGTCTCTCTCTAAACCTTATCGGCCGGTTTCTTTCGCCGCCTGCTCAGCCCAGTCCGGAAATTTATCATGATCCCAGTTATAAACCTTGCCGTGCTTGCTAATCCATTTCGGCCCGTGCTCCGTCTGATTGGGCAGCAATATGCCCAAAATACCCTTCCCGTCCTCGATGCTCTTGGCTAGTTCGTACTTACACCACGGGCGTTCGTGCGTTTTTTCGCCGATCAAGAAACAGGTGACGCTCGTGTTGTTGAGGCCAGCGTCTATCAGCTTTTGCAGAGCGGCCTTTCCCTTGGTTTCAGCTTCTTCCCACAGTGATTTGTCGTAGAAACCCGTTTCAGATGATTGCTTAAATTGCCCGGAATTCCTAACAATGTTTGCATTCATGATGTCTGCGTAATGGAAACTGAAAAACACTCTTCTCGCCATATTGGAGAGTCCCTCCTGCGATACTCACTATAGAGGTATTTGACGTTGGGTAAAGGGACGTTTTTCCGAAGGTCACGTCAGGGTAGTTCTCGGTTCATTCGGGGCCACATTCAATTTAACGTGAAAGAGTTTCGCAAAGTCCACGTTCTGTAAATCCGTTTCACTTTTGACGCCCAAGCGTTCGGCCAACTGCCTCGCCGCACCGCCCGGCGCTGGGACGGCCAGTATTTTGGCATTGGGATGAAGCTCGGTGAACAGAGTGTATTCCTCAAAAAGTCCTTCCATACCTCCAATGAATACGGCCTCCGAAAAATCGTCTCGCGAAAGCATCTGCTTTCTCATGCGCAGCAGGCTGGCATCGCGATCTTTCGGCACCGCATCGACGTACTCCACATTTCCGAAGCGTTTATTCTCCTCGGGAAATACATCCGCAAAAAACTTGCTTTGATAGAGAACCACTGCCTTGGCGTACCTCACGCCCAGGTCTTCACACACCGCCCAGACCATAGGAGTAATGGCCGGATGACCGCCCCATACGAGCAAGCGTCGGCCAAGCACAACCGTTACAAATTCACGCACTGCGCTCTGAATCAAGAACGGATCGGCAGTTTCGTAGAAATTGCCCCTTCCTATCACTGGCACGCTTGCGGATAAGAAAACCGCGTTCATGGTACCTCCCAACCAGCGAAAGTCCACGCCGCCTCACTCGCTCTCACCCAACGCACCGCCTGTATATTCTTGCCAAGCCAGGCCAGATGTTTCAGCCAGCTTACATGGAGGCCGATATGGTCATAGACTACCGCCACCGATTGCCCTGGCGCTCGGTCAGCGGCCTCATTCAGGTTCATAGAAGTGGGAACGCCTACGGTTGGATATACCACGATGTCTCTTCCACCAGGAAGAGTCAGGTAAATAGCATTGTGAGCGCCAACACCCGCGACTTTTCCGCCGATGCACTCCACAGCTTGCCGGAGATTGCTAAAGAGATTCAGGCTGCGGACAGCGTGACTTTGCCCACGCACAAACTCCAGCTGAGTGCAGATCCGGTTTATGGCTGGTTCCGCAAGCTGGCCAGTCGTTGCGTCAATCTCGGTCGCTGCCAAGTCTAAACGGCTTGCGGTTGCAGTGCGCGGTGATGGATTGACACCTGGCCATCCGATTCGCAGTACGGAAATTCCTTTGGCGAGCGCGCGGCCGTATTCGGCATTTGTCCACCGGCTCTCGAAATATCCAGGCGTGTCCAGCATAACCAGAACGTCAGAATCACATAATCGATGCCAAAGGACTGCCTGAAAGTCCTCTGCGGGGGCAATGCCATGCGTATCGAGGAAGACATCAAACAGCCGGGCCGACAGGACATTGAACAACTGCAGCGCCGCCTGCCGCGCATCGTCACGGCGGTAACTTACAAAAACACGCCGTTGGCGAGGCAGCAAGCCCACACATTCCAGCAGCGCGGTGGCGATCCGCTGGGGTCCGTGACCCGCCCAGGTCAAGCAGTTTAGCGATTTCAGTTTTGCCGGGAGTTCTGCACTGATGCGGCCTTCCGCGGAGGCGATTGGAAGGATGGGCACTCCTGCGGTCAAAAGAGGATCTAGGCCATCGTCCGAGACTCCGGCACTGCCAAAGAACGCCACGGCCGCTGGAGTTTTCTGCGCCGGCATGAAATTGGCAGGACGAATCCTCCAAGTGACCTCATGCCCGAGACGCAGGCCGAATGGCGCGATAATCTGCGTAACATATTGTTCAAGTTCCCCTGTTTGGGCGTCCGAAGGCACCCCCATAAGAGCGAGTTCATAGAGAACCATCACTTCACCTGCCTTACAGCGTCGCGAGCCATACACCCTTACTCTCATCCGGATTCCACACGCCTAGTTTTCCGCCCTCGGCCTCGTCGATCCGCCGATAAAGCTGGAGGTATTCGTTCCCGTACCAGCTCCCCGTGCGATCCTTCGTCGGAATTACAAGAATGTGATCGACTGTTTTCTCGCTATCTGCGTATCCAATTTCCCATGGGCACCAGCGCGACGTGACGGAATTCGGGGTAGCAAGGAAGAGAAAATAGTCCATCGCCCTGATTTTGAGCTGTATCCTCTCTGCTGTTTCCCTGGTCGGCTTCTCCGGCATGGCTACGTCTTGCCAGTCTACGTAGACGCGCCAGCCATCCTCGTGAAACAGAGCCATCAACCCTTCGGCCAAACTCGCATCATCGTGGCTATGGCACAGAAAGGCAGTGCGCACGCCAAGTGTACGGGCTTCGGTAAGGCTGCTTGCAGATTTTGCGAAGCCGGAGCGAGATGAGGCCGAGCGTAATGTGTCGATCGAGATGGGCATGAAGCGTTCTCTCCGCGAATTACGATGAGGCTGTTCTACGTAATTACAACACAATCAGTCATGATTCAATTTCGAGATCTCGTCTCGAAACTGATGGAATACTTGTCGATGGTCATGTCACTCGTCTTAATCTTTAGCCGTTTTAGCCTGTTCTTGATCCGAATTCGGTCGTCGTCTTCGATTCGGGAACCCAGATACACGCGCGTGACGCAGTTAGTACGTCGATAAAATGATTTGCCTAGCCAAGCAAACATCCGCCATTCCCGTTCGTAAAGCCATCTGTGATTTTTGTAAGACAGGACCATTTTTGCGAGTTCGCCTGGCTCTTCGTCGGATAGACGAATAGTCGGCACGGTCTCGTTGTAGAACATCCGCGCAAAAGTTACGTCATCGGCCAAACCTTCACGCAACTTCAAGAAATTGTACGCAATACAAATCCCTCGGAACTGGTCCGCATAGTGCGCCCACATAAGCTCGTGGTCGTGCACCTCACTGAACGAGCACATCCCTATTTGTGATTTATTGTCTCGAATCGAGTCTCGGATGGTGCGGTAGTCGTCGCTCTCCCTCAGGAGCTTGCTGGAACTGAAAAGCCCTTCCATCGGATCATTGAGGGTCCGATAGGCCGCACAAAACAGGTAGCCGTCTTCAATCGCTTCCATTTCGCGATCAAGCGCCCTGAGGGACCGATATCGGTAAAGTCTTGAGGGCTCTACATAGGATTTGATGGTTGCCATAGTTCGCTAGATTCGCACGCGAAGTCGTTTTGCGCGCTCCTTGAATGCAGTTTCTCCGCCTTCCAGAATCTCGCAGACTTCCTTTCGGATCGCTGGATTCTCAAGGCCACCGCTCTGGTAGGAGAGTTCGGGAAGATAGCCTGGCCGGTGAGGCCCACACTTGGCAACAATCACTTGGTCGGCATCTGTATTCACGACGAGGTTGGCGTTATGCGTGATAATGATGATTTGCCGGCGCAATCTTGCTGTCTTGAAACGCTCCACGAGGTCCTCATAGATGGACTTGGGATCTAGGTTTTCCTCGGGCTGGTCAATTATCAGTGGGCGGTCGTCGTCGGTATCAACCGCAACGTAGAGAAGTAAGAGGACAATGCCACGCGTTCCCGGAGACAGTTGCTCAATCTCCACACCGTCGTACCGGAGACTGTAAGAAACCGTGACATGGGACGTGTCGTATAGCCAGTCAGAGATGCTACGGGCCCACTGCATGTAGGCATCACGGTTTGTGCGTTCGACAGGTGCGTGCTCAATCAGGGCCTGTTCGTGCTTGTCCCTGAATCCGGCCATCGCTTCTGCGACTTCAGTGGACGTGCCGCGCTCCCACGCAGGAGCGAGTTCGGCCTTCGCGATGTCGCGGAGCGTCCCTTTTCCTTTGAATGGCCCGAGCTTCCGGAGATCCAGCAAGTTTTCCCCTGTCGTCGCCCAGGCTTCGACATCCACGGAGCGGCGTATAGAGAAGGAAAGCTTGCTCAGTTCTCCGCCTTGCGAGCTGAGGTTGGCCTTCAGCGGGGCATACAACTCCGACAGCTCCCGTTCCTCCTCAACAATGGCATCGAAAACACCGGCGTACGCCTTTTTTCGGTCTTCGACGAGTTCCTTAATGCGAGCGTCCGCCTGACGTGCCAGATCAATTTCCTTGTCGAGTTTGGCGAGGAAAAATTCATCCTTCGCGATCTTCTCGGAGAGTTTGGTGAGTTTCTTGGCGTTTTCCGAATCAATACCCACCAGCCGCCGCAGCCGGGTGAGTTCCTTTTCGAGCAGGCTTAGCGTCTGGTTGGACAGATCGGCGGCCTGCGGGATGTACGCTGCGGTGGATGGTGGCACTTTGAGATCGGGTTCGATTTCGCCTTTTGCAGGTCCGGACAGCATCTTTGAGCGGTCGGCGGTAGCTTTGATTTCTTCCGTAAGAATGGCGTCTACGTCACCGGTAAATACCAGCTGGAAACTTTTCCATTGCGCTTCTGTCAGTGCCGCTTCGGCGTAGTTTTTCCGGAGATCCCTCACATGCGCGGGCGCCGAGTTCTTGCGCATGTCCACGACTGCATCTTTAAGTAACAGGAGAGCCCTGTGCTTTGCGTTTGCTTCCTCTACCCGCTGCCGTAATTTATCGACAGCCAGGGAAATTGCTTCCAGGCGTTCAACCCGCTCTTTCGTGCCTTTACCCGTGAGTGCTTTCCTGTCGGTCTTGTCCTTTTCAATGAGCTTGAATTTCTCTTCCCGTTGTTTAGTGAGGCCCGTAAGGCTGGCTTTTCTCGTTCTCTCTGTCGTGAGTGACTCTGATGCTTCCCGGAGTGCCTGTTCCTCACGCTCCCGCGAAGCTCGGGCACGTGCCGAGCGAATATCAAGAAGCTCGCGAAAGGAAGACGCACCCATCCTGTCCTCGATTGAGTGCGACTGGAAGATCACACGTTCGATTTCCGTTAGCAGCTCGTCCTCAATACCTTCCGCCGAACAGAGTTGCTCGACAAACTGCTGCGAGAGGTATTGCACACGGGGAGAGTCGATCAGCACGTCCGCCGCAACATCCCGCAGAGGGATGGAGCTAGTGTCGCCCGACTCCCAGCTCAGGGTAGATTCGGAGTCAGCCAAATGGTCCGCTGCACGACGGATAAAAGACGAACTGTTGAGATGAGAAGACAGGGCATAAGCGCCCGCAGCGATGAGGTCGGCAAGGGCCGTTTTTCCAGAACCGCGAGCACCGATGATGGCAATCAAACCAGGATTTAGCGGTACGCGGTTGGTAATCAGCCACGAGGCGTTGGAAACCTCAACCCGATCGACAGTTTGCGACGGGAGAGCGCCTCGTGGAGGCTCAGAACCGACGAACGCCCTCCCCTCTGGCTCGATGCAGGCCTGGCGCAAAGATTCAAACGTCAAATCCCCTTTGATCCAGCAAAAACGGTCTAGGTCCGGATTGCCGACCTTTTCATGTCTGTGGGCATCCGAACCATGGAGGCAGGGTTTGCAGCCGCCCCACTTGTCTGTGAGTTGTTGTACGGAGTCGGCGCCCTTTCCTAGCCAGAAATCCCTTTGTTGGCTTTGGGAAGAAAAAATGATGTTTGCAAATCTCTCGATTTCCCGGCGTAGCGCAGTGAAAGAGTCATTTTCTTTCAGCCCGGAAGTGCCATCGGTACTTCCGCCTGCTACCGCAACCAAGGTGTTGTGCTGCACCCAGGCACTTTCTTTCCACGCTTTCCGTAGCTCATCGAAATTGACCTTGAACTGGGTCGATCCGGCTTCAAGGGCTTTTCTGTCATCCGTGATCGACTTGTCGTAAGCCTTACCAAGCCGAACTAAATCACCCGGATCGCAGCGATAGGACTCGCCTTGAAACGGAAAATGAAGCTCCGACAGGAAACGCTTAATCAGTGCAACATGATCCGGGTCTTCCGGTGAGAACAGAAGATGGACATTGATTGCCGAGCCTTTTGCGGTCTCGATTCCGAAACGCATTTCGACATTCGGGAAAATCAAACCAACGTCACTGAGGCGAGCGTTGCGCTGCTTTTCAAGAACCTGCTCATAGACCGCAATGCTGTAGTAGTCAGTGATACCCAACGCTTTTATTAGCGGGTCAGAATTCTCGATACGAGAAAGAAATTCCTCCCATGGATCTGAACCTTTATATTGGTCGCTTAGAATGGTGCCCGGAGCATGGATGTGCGGGTCCCATCGATTCCAAACTGCTCCGCGTGGGTTTGCTGAGTCCATGTAATGCTCCAAGTTCGTACGACCAAATCGACACCAAGCGACAATCTGGCGCTCTATGCTACGAGTGGTTGAAGACTCTTGCAAGTATTCCGATTGCGGATTCTATTAGCAATAATATTAGCGGCGTACCGGTAAGAAATAACGATAACCCTTTGACGCCATAGGGGGATCGCAGAGGAGATTTCTAGAGTTCTTCCAAACCAAAGGATAAGGGAATGACTACACGTGCTTGGTAGCAAATTCCCGCAGACGCGTATGCTGCACAATCTGCGGAATCGTTTGAAGCGTAAAGACTTTTCCGCGCGTGGCAATAAGCAACTTTTTCATGTCTTCCCGGCGCTGCTTGAATCCCCTGCCCGCTATGCATGCTATTACGTCGTAACGCGGCCCTTGCGCAGCTGTGCGGTCGCGCATGCTCAGGGTGTAAAGATGCTGGACGCGCGTCACCTTGTCGCGGGCCGTGCCGTCGTCTTCCGCCAGTTTTGCCTCGATCACAATCTGGGGATTGAATTCATCGGGGATGATGAAGTCGGGCGCCTGCTCGAATCCCTTGACCCTCTCGGCACGATTTGTTTTCCGGGCGCTGATGCCGTGCTCGGACAACACTTCTTCAATCGCAATCTCTACGGTCTGCCCGATAACATCGCTGACGGAGTCTCGATGCCCCGCAAACGGCCGTCCGAGGAAGCGTTCATAGAGGAGCATGGCATACGGGACACCGATGTCCGCGAGTGGGGCGACGCTCTTTAGTCCCGCACTCGTGTCCGCCTTCTGCAGCCTGTGTATCAGGCCCTCTTCCACCACCTCGGGACCCTCGGCCAAAAACTGGCAAGCTGTCGAAACCAAGGCGCTCACACGCTTGCCGGTGATTCCATCTTCATTCAGCGGCGTCTCAGGAGATATCCGGATCTTGCGATCAATGGACCGTGCCGCTCCTTGGGTAACCTCCACGCCCGTTCGTGCGGTTGCCACGGCCGCCCACTCCGAAGGCGTAAATCCCAGCATAGCCCGCAGGACGATGAGCGCGATCGGGGTCTGATTGACCGTTTGCAGAACGGCCGGCACGCTTAGATCCCGGAATCCCTTTGTCGCTCGCTTCAGCTCCTGGTAGCCGTGCTCGAAGGTTTCGTATTCTATGAAGCCGGGACCTTTTGGCATCGTGAGAAAGCCGGTTTCCAACGCAGAGAACACTTCATCAACGCAGGCGTCGATGTTGGCCTGCACCTCTTCAAATGTTCGCTCAAAAGGAAACGGCATGACGGCTCCTTGGATTCTTTTGGACAGGAGCCACGGAATCAACTATTGGCGAAGTTTTGGCGAGCGCGGGGCGCAGTTTCTGGATGACGGCATCGAGATCGCCGAAGGCAGCCAGGGCCTCGGCAAAACGCGCGAGCTTCTCTTTGGTAGCAATCTCAGGCCGCCATTTCCTATTCAGGCTCCATATGGCCATGCGCACCGCGTGCCCGAAGGTAATGCAGCGGATGTCTCCTGCAGTGGGTTTCATGCCGCCGGCGCGCAACTGATCCAGGTCGGCAGCGACGATAGGAATCAGCTCGGCAGCGGATTGGAACAAATCCTCAGGCACTTGCTTCCCCTGTGCGCGGCAGACGAACACGGTGTCCACAATCGAAGATCCCGTGCCGTGAATGTGAATTGAACCGCCCATTTCCGCGGGGCATGGAAGCGTCGCATAGCAGACGAGACCGGCATCGAGGATGGCGACACCGATAGCGCGGTAGGCGTCGAGCGTGTTATGGTGGTAGGTAAATACCAGAGGACAGCCGGGCTTGAGGGCCTTGGCCATGTTTGTGTAAACGGCCGAAAGGCCGTCCGTGAAATGTTCGAGGTCCCTGCCCCGCGTTACGTTGCCTGTCAGTTCCTCAAGGGCGCGCGTCGAAACCCGGTCGAAGCCTTCGGATTCCTTGCCGACCAGGCGCTGGAGCCAGACATAGCAGAAGTCCATCAGTTCGCCGTACTGAACGTTTCCGAAATAAGGCGGATCGGTGAAAACCGCGTCCAAGCTCACTGGCTGCATTGCGATTGTTGTCGAGCTGGCGCAGCGGATATTCACGCTTCGCGTCCTGTGCCCGTTCAGGCGCTCACCAATCCACTCGCCCTCTATTGGGATTTGCTTTTTCGATGTATCGCCGCGGCGCACCTCGAACGGCTCGTCACAGTAGCGCTTGGCCTTCGTATACTTTTCGATGATATTGCTCCACCCTCCTGAGCCGACACCGAGACCGTTGCCATTCTGAATACCCAGAAAATTCGATTCACATTGCACGAGGCCGACCGGAAAGCCGTGAATGGAAAAGATATCGAGTGATTTCAGAGCCATCGTGTCGTAGCGGCACAGCATGTTCTGATAGCGCAGCAGGTCGGAAAGATTCGTCGCCAGCGCATGCCGGACGCGCTGATCTTCGACGGCGGCAATGTACTGGGCGCTAAGCTCAAGCCCGAGCAGCTGGCGCGTATTGAAAAGGTCGCTGTAGCGCTTGTATCCCCAGCGGCGTAGCCGGTCCGTCTCATCGCCAGGGAGAATGGCATGGTCCGGAACAAAGCGCGGCGTGATTTGCGCCCATAGCTGCTCCGCCTCGCGGTATCGCTCGAAATCCTTATCGTCAGGTCTTTTGAAAAACCGACCTTTGTGGTCGCCCTTGCGTTTCGGATTGTAGTATTCCATCGCAAACAGACGATGGCGAGGGGGGCCGGCCTTCGCTCGTGGATAGAGGTTCTCGTGCCGGCATTTCGGACATGGGCAGCGCCCTCGCCTTGCCGCTCCGTTGAAAGTCAGCGTCGCTGAACACTCTTTGCAAGCGCCCGGTGCGAGTGGATTCCCGACTTCATTGAGCTGTCCGCATGTAGCGCAGACCAGCACGTTCTGGGGGTGCCGCACATCCTCGGCGAGCAGGTATCCGGGGAAAAGTGGCACGCCTTCGCCGCAAGCCTCACAATCAATCTCCTTGACCCAGAGCCAATATTTGACCGGCACACCCCGGTCTCCGTAGAGCGGGCAATCGGTAACATATAAGGCCTGCAGTTTCTCGCGCAGCGTGGCCAGAAGTCTGTTTGCGGCCAATGTATAAGCCTTCAGATCCAGGTGCTCGATTTCCTCGCGTACAATCCAGGCGGCCATCGGATTGATGTCAAACCCTTCCACGTCACATCCGACCCGATTCGCTTCAATCAGTGGAGTGCCGCCGCCCATGAACGGATCAGCGATGCGTTTATCCGGAAATTCATTCCCCTGAAAAAAAATATCCTCTACCGGTCCCTTCCCGAACTCCGACAGGACAAGCGCGCGAAAAAGTGTTCCCGGCCGGCGCGCGAACCATTTGTGGACAGCGATAATGGGGCGGTAGTTCTGTTGGATCTGCTTCTCGCGCAGCGCGAGACCTGCGACGAAGGAAATATCAAAATTCTGCTCTATGGCCATTCGGCTCCCAATTGCAACTTATCTCAGAATGCTTATCAAATCAGCTTTGGACTGTCAGTGCAAATTTATCCTGAAGGTTTCATGGCCTGCCTACTGCGCCTCCGTCGTGCGCATAATTAACGTCCATAATTATGGTCGCTGTCGCGGCTAACGTTCATCATTATGAACGTTGCGCTGATGGCGGGCGGGGTTCGCGTCTTCAACACGCTTGTTCTGCTCCAGAAGAGCAAGGCCTGAGGGTGTGACCCTTACGATGCAGCGTCCGCCCGCTTCGTCTTTCATGACCGGGAAGTCGCGTGGATCAATGCGGATCGTGCGCGTGTTTCTCATAGCTGAATAAAACCATCATAGCGCAAAGCGAACGTAAAGCGAAGCACGGTGTGCAAAGATAGGCCAAAAAGCTGCCGTCCCGCAAGCCGGCTGTGCGAAATTGGCGTAAATCAAAGAACTCTTGGTCCTGTAGTTGCGGTCTATATGTTGCAACCACCGCTGCTCCCCAAGGAGACCATCGAGCAAAAGGCAATTCGGTCACAGCTGCACTTCGGTGGCTAGCTCGCGAAAACGGCACAGCGCATTGGCAAGCTGTATCTGTCGCGGACTCTTGCACTCCGGTTCGAACAATCGAGGGCTGCCCACTACGATTACGTTACACATGGCCCGTGACGTCGCCACGTTGAACCGGTTGAGGCTGTACAAGAACTCCATGCCGCGCGGCGCATCTTCCGGCGACGAGGTTGTCAGCGAGTAGATCACTACCGGCGCTTCTTGCCCCTGAAACTTGTCCACTGTGCCGACTTTCACCCCTGGCAAGCGGAGGTTCAAATCGGAAACCTGCGCGTTGTATGGAGCAACCACAAGGATGTCTTTCTCGCGTTTTAGCGGTGCGCTACGCCCGGCTCCGTAGAGCCACTGGACTTCCGGCT
>Ga0099794_10000335_pt1 | contig 16154 bp, 14 predicted proteins | sample Rivendell_Oct201_10_FD_77320 | JGI IMG/M metagenome (GOLD analysis project Ga0099794, IMG submission 77320) | Vadose zone soil microbial communities from the Eel River Critical Zone Observatory, Northern California, USA -... | ecosystem: Host-associated > Plants > Roots > Rhizosphere > Soil ... | reverse complement strand
GGCTTGCCGAGGCGACACGCGTCTGTCCGGGTCTGCGCGCGATCTACCCTGGCATACCCGAAGCCCCCGAAGCGCCAACCGACTCGATTCGTCTGCGAGTTGCTGAAGCCGTGCTTCGGATGATCGAAGCCGTGGCGGACAACGGCCCCGTGTTGCTCGCGTTCGACGATCTCCAGTTTCTCGATCCTGCGAGCCAGGAAGTGCTGTTCCTGGTGACACGCCGACCAGCTGGCGGGGGGGGCGGGCGCGTGCTCGCATTCATCCTCGCTGGCGCCCGCCCGGGCGAGGTGAGCGGGTTGCCCTGGACGGAAACAGTGGAGCTCCACCCGCTCGATCGTTCGCAAGCCCTGACGCTCATCCGCGATCTCTCGACAGACACCAAACCGCCGGACGCCGGGATTCGCGATGCGATCGTGCGACTGTCGCAGGGAAATCCGTATCACATCGAGGTTCTCCTGACCGATTGGCGAATGCACCAGGAAGACTCACTGGTTGCGGCCGAGAGCATCGGCGATGGCGTGACGTTATCCTGGGCGCCGCCGGAGGATTTGCGTGCCGCCTTCGCGCGACAATACGGTGGCCTGTCGACCGACGCGCAGCACGTACTCCAGGTACTCGCGGTCGCGGGCAAGGCGATGTCACCGCACGACGTCTTGAGTCTCCTCGGATTGACCGAGGGTGCGAGCGAGCGCGTGGTGCTCGAGATGCTGGATCGGGGCGTCGGCCGCGTGGAGGAAGGCCGGCTGTCATTCAAGAATGAGCTGTACCGGGCGTATGTGTATCACGCGATGGGAACCGACCGGCGCATGTACCACCACGCGCAATTCGCGCAACGCCTGCGGGAAGGAAATCCGCTTGAGCTCGTGCATCACTACATCGGCGCGGGTCTGGAGCAGCAAGCCATGCAGACCGGGCTCGTCGCCGCCGAGATGGCGATCGAGCACGGCGCGCCGCGCGAGGCGGAGCGACTGCTGACCTGGTTGCTCCGAGCCTACACCGTGCCGCCCGAGTCACGGCTCCGGTTGCTGTTGGCCCATGCCTTGGCTGCCGCCGCTCAGTATCAACGCGCGCTGGACGCGTTGGACGACTGGCGGGACGAGGCCGCATCCCCGACGGATCGGGCGCTTGCCGCGCTGATTCGTGCCGACGCGCTGCAGCGAGCGCGTTTGGGCGGGGATGAGGCGATCATGCGGGCGGCGCAGCAGGCGATTGCGCTAGCCGAACAAGCGGACGCCACGCCGTTCTTGCTCCGCGCGAACTACACCCGCTTGGAAGTTGCGATCGATGCGGGAGACGTTGCCGCGCGGGCGGACGCCGAGGCGTTGGCGGCGAAAATTGCCGCGTCACCTGCGAGCCCCGAGTGCGTCGCCCTGGCCAATCTCACCCTGGGGCAGTGTGCGCTCGCGAGCGGCGAGTTTGCTGCAGCCGTGGAGCGGCTCACGCTAGCAGCGCCCGTGCTGGAATCGCTGGGGCTGCTGCTGGAGTTGCGCCGTGTGTTGAACACGCTGGGCATTTCCTATCGAGGCCTGGGTCGATTCGCGGACGCGACCAGAGTGTTTCGCGAGAACGTCGTGGTCTCCGAACGGTCCGGACATCAAGGAGCAGCGCTCCAGAGCCGTTTGATTCTCGGGAACGTGTATCACGATCTCGGTTGCTTCGGCGCTGCGGTCGACAGCATGGGGGTCGTGGTTGCCGCGCTCGAAACGCTCACCACGCCGCGCGCATGGGCCGAGGCGTATTCCAACATCGCACGATTGGCTCTGGTCCTGGGCAACGCGTCAGAAGCGGAACTGGCAGTGGAACGTTGCGACGACGGTGCGCGGCGATCGGGACTCTGGCGCCACAAAGTGAGCGCGCTGATGGCACGTGCGGACCTCCAACTCAGCAAAGGTCAGCCCGCGTTGGCCTGGCCGCTCGTTGAGGAAGCAGCACGCATCACCGGAGATCGCTCGCATCTACTGCCGGACGGCGGGGTCTACGAGCGACTGCAGCATCAGGTCCTCTGGGCGACTCGAGGCGAAGCCTTGAAATCGATCGGCCCGCGCGCGCGCATCGCTATGTTTGACTCGCTGGTCGACGCGCTGGAGGTGCGTCTGTTCGATGAGGCGGTGGCGGCCAGCGCCGATGATTCAGTCGCTCCGGGATGGTCGGTGCTGGATGAGGCCGTGAGGATGGGATTGCTCGGACCGCTCGCCCGGCTGTCGGCGTATGGCGTTCACCATCCCGGCGTTCCGCCACGCTTGGACGGCGAAACGGCGGCCCAGCTCATTGCGCGCGTCTTCCCACACCCTCAGCGTACGGTGATTCCGACCTCGGTGGGTATTCTCGGGACGGCTGGAGCGCGGCCGAACTAGCTCAGCGCGCCTCTTCCCACCGCCTCGACCGATCGAGCGCCTTCCGCCAGCCCGACTCGAGCTGCTTTCGCTGCGCTGATTTCATCGCTGGTGTGAACCGGCGATCCACCTGCCACTGCGCGGCAATCTGCTTTTGATCCTTCCAATAGCCGACCGCCAATCCAGCCAGATACGCGGCGCCGAGTGCCGTGGTCTCGGTGACTTTGGGCCGCACCACGGGGACGCTGAGCAGGTTCGACTGAAACTGCATCAGCAGATTGTTTGCTGATGCGCCGCCGTCCACGCGCAGCTCTTTCAGCTTGATCTTGGCGTCGGCTTCCATCGCCCGCAGCACGTCGGCCACCTGAAACGCGATTCCCTCGAGCGCGGCGCGCGCGATGTGGGCCGCGGTCGTGCCGCGCGTGATGCCGGCGACCAGACCGCGCGCGTATTGGTCCCAATGCGGCGCGCCCAAACCGGCGAACGCGGGGACGAGATACACACCCTCCGGGTCCGTGACCTGCGACGCCAAGGCTTCGACTTCCGACGACGACTTGATGATGCCTAGCCCATCGCGCAGCCACTGCACGACAGCGCCCGCGATGAAGATGCTGCCTTCGAGCGCGTACTCGGTGCGCTTGCCGATGCGCCACGCCACCGTCGTCAGGAGATTGTGCTTCGACACGATCGGCTCGGTGCCGGTATTCATCAACATGAAGCAGCCGGTGCCGTAGGTGTTCTTCACCATTCCGGGCTCGGTGCACGCCTGGCCGAACAGCGCCGCCTGCTGGTCGCCCGCGATGCCCGCGATCGGGATCGCGCCGCCGAACAAGGTGGTCTCCCCGTAGACTTCGCTCGAGGAGCGCACCGCCGGCAACACCGAGCGCGGTACGCCGAACAGTCTCAGCAGCTCATCGTCCCAATCTCCGGTCCGCACGTTGAACAGCATCGTCCTCGACGCGTTGCTCGGATCGGTCGCATGCACTCGGCCACCCGTGAGATTCCAGAGGAGCCAGGTATCCACAGTGCCGAACGCGAGCCTGCCGGCTTTCGCCTTGGCGCGCGCGCCGGGAACGTTGCGCAGAATCCACTCGAGCTTGGTGCCGGAGAAGTAGGCGTCCACGACGAGGCCGGTCTTGCGCTTGATCAGTGGTGCGAGCCCGCGCGCTTTCAGCCGATCGCACGCCGCGGCCGTGCGACGATCCTGCCAGACGATGGCGTGGTGCACTGGCGTGCCGGTTTCTCGATCCCACACCACGGTCGTTTCGCGCTGATTCGTGATCCCGATGGCGGCGATATCGGCCGCAGTCAGACGCGCTTTGCCAATCGCTTCCGACGCCGTGTGTAGCTGCGACGCCCAGATCTCGGTCGCATCGTGCTCCACCCAGCCCGGCTTCGGAAAGATTTGACGGAATTCTCTCTGCGCCGATGACACGACGTTGCCGCCATGATCGAATACGATCGTGCGCGAGCTGGTCGTGCCTTGGTCGAGGGCCAGGATGTACTTCATGTCGCCGACCAAGCCATCCTATAAAGGAAGGCGGCGATCAGGCCGCCGATGATCGGCCCCGCGATTGGGATCCACGCATAGCCCCAATCGGAGTGTCCCTTGCCCGGAATCGGAAGTATCGCGTGGGCGATCCGCGGACCCAGATCGCGCGCCGGGTTGATCGCGTAGCCCGTCGGCCCGCCGAGCGACAGGCCGATGGACCACACGATGACCCCGACCAGTGCCGGTCCGAGACCCACGTCCCAGCTATAAGCCGGGTTGAGATTCTTTGGCGTCAGGATGGTCAGCACGCCGAGCACGAGCACCGCGGTCCCGATGATCTCGGTCACGAGGTTGGAGATCGAGTTGCGGATGGCGGGGGCGGTGCAGAAGACGGCGAGCTTCAGGGCCTGACTCTCGGTGACGCGCCAGTGCGGCAGGTACGCAAGCCATACGACCGTCGCGCCGAGTACAGCTCCCAGCATTTGTGCCGCGATATAGAGCGGCACCTTCGACCACGCGAATTTGCCGATGGATGCGAGGGCGATCGTGACGGCGGGATTGATGTGCGCGCCGCTGAATGTGCCGACGGCATAGACGGCGACCGTCACAGCGAATGCCCAGCCCGTAGTGATGACGATCCAGCCGGAGTTCTGACCTTTGGTTTGACTGAGCACCACGTTGGCGACCACGCCGTCGCCCAGGATGATGAGCAGCATGGTGCCGAGGAGCTCGGCCAGAAAGGGCGACATGAGGCGGCGAAGGTATCAGTCAGGTGTGGAGTTGTCTACGTTGCGCATCCGCGTATCTGCTCGCGTGACGCGAGTCACACTCCGTTGGCTCGCACGACGACGCCAATAATGATCGTGACCGAGCGAAGCCTCGTCGGTCTTTATAGTATTCGACGCTCACGTTCAGCACTGGTCGCAATCACCGGAGGTTCGATGCACGGAACACGATCTTTCCTGTTCCTCGCTCCCGCGGCGCTGGTCTTCACCGCTTGCAGTCCAACCGCACCCCACCCATCACAACGAATCAGTCTCTCGGCGACAATCGGCTCGGCCGCGCATTCCGCTGCGTCGGGCATCGCTGCGGACGTCATCGTCGGTGGGAGCGGTGGCAAGGTGCGCATCACGTCGGCGCAAATGGTGCTGTCTCACCTCAAGCTGGCGGGCGATGCGGCGTGCGCGAGCAGCTCTGACGGCGAGACCGCCGAGGCGAGCGGGGCGAGCGAGTCGCCCGACGCCAGCGAGCCCAACGCCAACAACAACGACGAGCACGACTGCGAGTCCATGGATATCGCGCCCGTGCTGATCAGCCTGCCACTCGACGGATCAACCAAGGTGATCCTCGACGCCGTCGTCCCGGCGGGCACCTACACCGGGTTGCGGGCGAAGCTCGACGCCGTCGAGGGCGATGACGACGGCGCGAGCGCGTTTCTCACCGCCCACCCCGAATTTCAGGGCGTCAGCGTGAAGGTCGGCGGCGTGTTCACCGACGCAGCCGGCGTTGATCATCCGTTCACCTTTACTTCAGGCGTCGAGGCGGAGATCGCGGTCGACTTTCCGGCCCCCGTCACGGTCGGCGCCAGCACGTCGAACCTTACGATCGACGTGAACGTGGGTAGCTGGTTCACGGGGGCGGCGGGCGCCGCGATCGATCCTACGAACGCCGCGAACCAGACGGCGATCGAGCAGGCGATTCGCGCGTCGCTCAGCGCGTTCGAAGACGACAACCACGACGGCATGGACGATCACGAAACGACCGGCCACTAGCCGCTGTCCCGACTGACTGAAACATCAAGCCCCACTGCGACTGGCGCAGTGGGGCTTTTTTTCGTGCGGTACCAGAGACGGTTTAGCTTGCCTGTTTCTCCGCTTCCTTGGTGTCCCGGGCGGCCTGATGTTGCGCTTCGCGCGCCTCCGCAGCCGACAGCCCCAGGTCCTGGAGCGTCTGCCCGAGGCTCTTGCCGCTCTTCAAGCCATCGAGGATCGCTTGGGTGGTGATGTTCGGGTTCTTCGCGCTCAGGTTGTGCGCCACCATGTTTGCGGCAACGAACTGCCCGCGCTTCAGGTTGGGGTTCGCCTGCTTCGCCGTTGCATAAGCGCTCTCGAGGGCGTCGGGCGTCATGCCGAGCTTTGCCGCGATCCCCTTGAACGAGTCATGGTCTTTGGGCGTTGGCGCGGACGACGGGGTAGCGGCCCGACGGTGGCTCTGCGGCGCCCGTGCGGGCTTCTGCGCGACGGCTGCCGTGTACATAGCGAGCGCGAGCCCGCAGACTAGCGCCGTGCTCGTGCACAATCTCGATGTCACCTTCATAAGACGTTCCTCCGGTTGGGGGTCTCGCGCCTTAGGACTGCCCGAAGGCGCCAAACGTCACGCTGGGGGGTGGGGGCTGTGACGCCGCACGGCCAAGCTGGGTGTTAAGGCGTGCCCATTTCCCTTCGCTATCTCGGTGTGCTGCTCGCGGTGCTCGGCGGCGCACCCCTCCTTCGAGCCCAAACGGCTGCGGTGGGTGCCACGGCCGGCACCGTGAGGCTTACCCCTCAGCGCTCCGAACAGGCATTGACTGGCGTCTTGCAGCTCCAGGCGGCACCATGGCTCAGCTTGTCTGCGACGCCCTCGTTCGTCCACGTCTCCGACATCGTGAGCGGCCGGTCGGTGTCGAGCAACGGGATGGGCGACCTGCCGCTGTCCGCCGATGCGTCTCACTCGTTCGCGACGGCCGGTTCGCCGGTCCTGGCGTCGGCGCTCACGGTGGTGTTTCCGACAGGAAACGCGGCATGCGGACTCGGGAGCGGCGAGACGTCGTTCGGCCTCGACCTGGGGGCCGGTGTTTCGCCAAGCCCGCGCCTCCATCTCTCGGCGGATGCGAGCCGCAGCATCAGCGGTCTGTCGGCCCAATCCGGTCTAAGCGCACCCCACGCGACGTCGCTTCGGGGCGAGGCGAGCTACGACGTCGCGCCCAGCTGGACCACGAGCGTGTCGCTCGGCGCCGACGTGGGCCAGTCGGACTCTACACAGGCCCTGAGCCGCACACTAGGTGCGGGGATAACACATGCGCTCGCCGGGACGCTCACCCTCACCGTGGACGCAGGCGTGGGGCTCTCGGCGACGTCGCCCAAGTGGGCGCTGTCGATCGGGATCGGCAGAGTGTTTGCCGGCACGTCGCCGGTCAGCCTGGCATCGCCGTCCCGGCGCCTCAAATCGACCTTTGTCGGCGGCGTGAGCCGCGGGAGCGGAGGGGGGAAGATCGGGTGCCGCTGAGCCCCGACTCGACTTCGCGGTAGCGCTTCTCCTGGTGACGTCCATCACCCCTCGCCGGGCCGCTTCCTCTACATTTGCCCCAGCACTCACGCCGTTCCAGGACGGGCCGTGCCCTCCCGCCCCCATCTCGCTGTTGATCCAGAGGTGCCGCGCACACGGCTCCCGCGCTTGTTCCCGGAGCCCTCTTTTCGAGGGATCGGATCATGGCCGCCTGGAATATCTTCGGACACGAAACCACCACTGAGAAGCTTCCCGCCGAGCTGCGCGCGATCCTTGCGGAGATGAAGCGCGAGCGGGTGGCGTTCGAGGCGCTCGCCAACGCCGCTCGAGACTCCAGTCAGAACCTCGCCCAGCTCACGCAGCCCGTCAGCGAAGCGCAAAAGGTAGTGAGCGAGCTGCAGGCGCGCGTCAAATCGCTGGAGCGGCTCGTCCCGGTCCTCGCGACACTCGACGAACAGACCGAGAACGTCGCCAAGGTTCAGCGCCGTACCGAGACGCAGCTCACCCAGAACTCCGACAGCGCCAAGCAGCTGCGCACCGAGATCGACGAGCTGCGCGGTGTCCTCGAACAGGCGCTGGCGCTGAAGAATGAAGTAGCCGGCTTCCTCGAGCTGGGCGGCGGCTTCAAAGCGCTACGGATGGACGCCGACACGCTGAGCACCGAGGTGCGCGAGCTCATGCAAGGATTCGAGCGCGTGCGAGAGCGCCAGGAAGAGCTGCGCAAGACGAGCGAGGCAGTTGCGACGCGGTTCACCGCGTTCGAGGACCGGCAGCAGGACGTGCAACGCAGCGTCACGGAAACCGAGTCGCGCGCTGCGACCGTCGGCCAGACGCTCAAAGATCTGAGCCAGGCTGCCGCCGACGCGGCGCAAACCAAACGCCAGCTCACGACCCTCAAGGCGCTCGCCGACGGCGTCACGCAAAAAGTCGCGGCGCTCGAGCAGCAGCGCGACGTCGTGGAGCGTGCCACGAGTGAGGTCACCCGCCTCCACGAGTTGATGGGCGACGTGGATGAGAAGATCCGTCGCCACGAGCAGAGCGCGAAGGGCCTCGGCGAGCTAGAGTCGAAAGTCGCCGATCTCAAAGAGATGCACGGCGAAGTGCTGCAACGCTCGACCGAGATCACCGCCCACCACGACGCCGTAAAGCGCGCCGATGAAGAGCTGCGCGGTCGGCTAACGGCCCTGCGTGACGACGTGCAGCGCGCGGTGAAGCGGTTCGAGCTGGAGAACCAGGGGCTCGACGCAGTCGGGCAACGCATCGTCGATCTTCGCGGCGCGCTCACCGCAATGGAAGCGCGCTTCAAGTCACTGGAAGAGTCGAGCCGCAGTATCACCGACGTCCGGTCTCGCGCGGACGGCTTGGTGGCTCAGCTCGAGAGCATCGCCGAAAATGTGGCGCTGCTCGGAACGCAGGCCGAGCGCGTGCGCGCAATGGAGACGAGCACCGGTCGGCTGGGGACCACGGTTGAGGAGATGACTCAGCGCGTCGCGCGGCTGGAACATGCGCAACCCGGGGTGCAAGCAGTCTTGCAGGATGTCGCGAGCCTCGCGGGGACGCACGAGGCGGTGAAAGGGGCGATGGAGCAGATGCAGGCGGCTGCCGGCGAGATCGCGCGCGTGCGCGAGGCTCAGTCAGGAACGAAAGCGTGGCTGACCGGCGTGACGGATCAGATCGACGCCCTGCGGACCGAGTTGGCTGCCGTCGAAGAGCTGAAGCCGACGGTCGAATCAGTGCGGGGCGAAGCGGATCGGCTGTCGAAAGCGATGGCGCAGATCGACGCGCGCGGTCGCATGGTCGAGGACTTGAACAAGCGTCTGTCCGACCTCAACACGCTCGGCACCCAGATCGACGAGCGCAGTCGCGAGCTGCACTCGCGCATGGCTGGGGCCGACGAGCGCTTCGCGGCGCTCGCTGCCCACGCCGACGAGGCGGCCCGCATCGAGAAGATGGTGCCGACGGCCGTGGCCACTGTAGATCGCGCGGAGCGCCGAGTCGCCGAAGTCGATACGGCCGTCACGGCGCTCGAGGGGCGCGCGCAGAATCTCGAGGGGCTCGCCGACCGCACCCGTGCCCTCGGCCAGGAGCTGGAGCTGCGTCAAGCGGCGCTCAACAAAGCGACGGAGCACCTGGAGCGCGTCGCTCAACTGCGTGAGCAGGCGGCGTCCGCGGCACAGCAACTTGAAGAGCGCTCCGGACAGCTCGGCGACGCGGTGGCGACGGCGGGCAGCCGGTTGATCGAGCTGACGGCGACGCTCGACGAGCTGGATAATCGGGCCGGTGGGCTGCGGTTCGCGCAGAAGCGGATGGCGCAGTTCGAGGAACGGCTCGCCAAGTGGGAGGCCGTCGAGTCACAACTCACGCGGGCGCTCGAGCAGGTCAACCAGCGCCAGGCCACGGTGGATGCGCTCCAGGCGGACATGCATCGGCTGTATGAGGTCGCCGAGCGCACGACGGATGATGTCCGCTCGATCGCGTCGGCGAAGGAGGATGTCAGCCAGACGCGCGCGTTGTTGGAGACCGTGCTCAGCATGGTGACGCACGTCCACGACGCCGCGAACGGGTTGGATCACCGCAAACGGCAGGTCGAGCAAGCCGAGGAACGGCTGGCGCGCGCGGAAGCAATGCTCTCGGAGATCCAGGCGGGGCTGGAGAGCTTGCACGGTCAGAAGGCGCTGCTCGATCAAGCGGTGACGCAAGCGAGCTCGCTCGGATTCCAAACGAAGCAGGCGGAGGCGGTGATCGCCTCCCTGCGTCAGGAGCGGGAAATCACGGACAAGGTGCGAGCCGCCGTGACGCAGCTCCGCGAGGAGCGTCAGCCGAAGCCGAAAAGCGCCTAGGAGCTGGCGTTTGAGAACAAAAAGCCCCACCGCCAGATCAGCGGTGGGGCTTTTCCCTAATGTCCGCGAGCCGCCGAACAGCACCGTGAGGTGCAAGACGATGACGCGGCCGTAAACGCCTTGCCTAGCCAATAGACCGGCTCGCGCGGTTGCGCGAGCAGCATCTTGGCGACGTTGAAGCCGCCCACTACCACGTTCTCGAGCCAGTAGAGCAGCACCAGCGGGAACACCTTCCAGCCGAGGAATAGCACGCCCGCGATCGGAAAGGCGTTCGCCACGAGGAGGGCAAAAAGGGAAGGAGTCACCGGGACAGTATACATTATCGAGGAGTGAACCCCGTCCTCGCGGTCCAGGACTTACGCTACGAATTGTCGGGAGACGGACGAGCGCTCGTCGACGGCGTTTCGTTCACCGTGGGCGCCGGAGAAACACTCGTGCTGCTCGGGCGCAGCGGCTCGGGGAAGACGACGACGTTAAAGCTCGTGAACCGTCTTCTCGTGCCGACGGGCGGCGCCGTGCTGCTCGCGGGGGAGCCAGCTGAGGCTGTCGCCGCGACGCAGCTGCGGCGCCGCATGGGATACGTGATTCAGGAGGTCGGACTCTTTCCGCATTTCACGGTCGCGGCCAACGTGGGACTGTTGCCGCGACTCGAGCAGTGGTCGGAGGATCGCATCGAGCGGCGCGTGCGCGAGCTGCTCGTCCTGGTCGGTCTCGATCCCGATACATTTGCCGAGCGCTTTCCGCACCAGCTCTCCGGCGGCCAACGGCAGCGCGTCGGCGTAGCTCGCGCCCTCGCCGTCGACCCGCCGCTGCTGCTTCTCGATGAGCCGTTCGGCGCACTTGACCCGATCACGCGCCTCGAGTTGCAGCGCGAATTCCGCGGCCTCGCGGGCCGCCTGGGAAAGGCGATGGTCTTCGTCACGCACGACGTGCGCGAGGGACTGTTGCTCGGCACGCAGATCGGACTGCTCGACTCCGGGCGCGCAATTTTCCTGGGAACGCCGGATGAATTCCGCGCCAGCGCGCTGCCTGAGGTCCGCCAATTCATGGAAGCCGCCTGAGGCTCTTCCAGTTCTACGCGCGCCACGCGGGCGAAGTGGGGCTGCTCCTCGGCCAGCACATCGGCCTCGTGGCGATCTCAACTGGCCTCGCCTTGCTCATCGGTCTGCCGCTGGGCGTCCTCGTGGCGCGCCGGCCCGCCTGGCGGCGGCCGGTCCTCGGCCTCGCGAATGTGTTCCAGACCGTCCCCAGTCTCGCGCTGTTCGGTCTCCTGATTCCGGTATTCGGCATCGGCGCGTGGACCGCGATCACCGCCCTCGTCGTGTACGCGCTGCTGCCGATCGTGCGCAACACGTACGCGGGGATCGCGGGTGTCGACCCAGCCGTCCGCGAAGCCGGTCGAGGCATGGGAATGACTGACGGTGAGCTGCTGCGACTCGTCGAGCTGCCGCTCGCCGCCGGCGTCATTCTCGCCGGAGTGCGCGTCGCGACGGTGGTGAGCGTCGGCATCGCGACCATTGCGGCCGCGATCGGCGCGGGCGGGCTCGGCGTCTACATCTTTCGCGGCGTGGCGACAGTGGATGATACGCTGATCCTCGCGGGCGCTATTCCAGCTGCGCTACTCGCGCTTCTCGCCGATGCATTGCTCGGATTGGCAGAACGGAGGCTTGTCTGGCGCCCACGATGATGCGTCTGCTGCTCGCGGCGATCGTGTTATCGGGTTGTGGACGCAAGGATCACATCGTCGTCGGCGCGAAGAACTTCACCGAGTCCGACCTCCTGGCCGAAATCGTGGCGCAGCAGATCGAACGCCGTACTGGACTGCCGGTCGAGCGCCGCCTGCACCTCGGCGGCACGTTCGTATGCGACCGCGCCATCAAAGACGGCAATATCGACCTCTATGTCGAGTACACGGGGACGGCGTTCACGGCAATCCTGAAGCAACGGCCGATCTCCGACCCAGACAGCGTGTATCGCTTCGTCGCGGCGACGTATGCGCGGCAGTTCCAGCTGCAATGGACGGCGCCGCTTGGCTTCAACAATACGTTCGCTATCCTGGTACGCCGCGCGGATGCGGAGCGCTACGGCTTGCGGTCGATTGGCGATCTCGCCCGCATGGCACCGCGTTGGAAGGCGGGATTCGGTTACGAGTTTCTGGAGCGCGCAGACGGCTTTCCTGGTCTCGCGAAGGTGTACGGATTGACGTTCTCACGACCGCCCAGCGCCATGGATCTGGGTCTCACGTATCGCGCGTTAGCGGGCCATCGAGTGGACGTGATCGCCGGTAACTCGACCGACGGGCAGATCGCGGCTCTCGATCTGGCGGTTCTGATTGACGATCGCCGGTACTTCCCACCCTATCAGGCCGCGCCGATCGTGCGAGCGACGACGCTCGAGAAGTATCCCGCGGTGAGCCCCGCGCTCGCGGAGCTGGGAGACAAGCTCTCCGATGCCGACATGCGCCGACTGAACGTGCTGGCTGATGTGCAGCATAAGGACATCGCGGAGATTGCGCGGGCGTGGCTCACTGAACGGATCCCCTGAGGAGAGTTCCCATGCCAGAAGCTGACGGCGTCGTCGTTGTGCGTGGTGGTGCACGCGGGTTTGTCCAGGAGATCACCACAGGCCGGCATCATCTCGTCGCGGATGAGCCCGTTGCCGCCGGCGGGACAGATCGCGGGCCCGGGCCTTACGATCTGCTTTTGGCGGCACTCGGCTCTTGCATGTCCATGACGATGGCGCTGTACGCGCGAGCGAAGCAATGGCCGCTCGAGACGGTGGTCGTCCGCTTACGCCACTCCCGGATTTACGCCAAGGATTGCGCCGACTGCGTGGTGAGAGACGACACGATGCTGGATCGCATCGACACGGAGGTTCACGTCTCCGGCGCGCTCACACCAGAGCAGCAACGCAGGCTGGTGGAGATCGCCCACCGGTGTCCGGTACACCGCACGCTCAAGTCCGAGATCAACATTCGGGAGGTGTCGACGCTCACTGCTTAGAGTCGGTCCTGGGGAATGCGGGGGCGGGCAGCGCAATGTAGTGTGTCGTGCGTTCGCGGCCGACGACGAGCGCACGGATGCGGTCTTCCACCTCACGGTCCGATTTCGTGGTCCGATCGTGCTGGCGGAGATGCTCCGCCCACGATTCCACCAGCCAACACTCCACACAGCGTCGCGGGTCAGCGGAATCCACGAACAGCTCCCAGAAGACGGCGCCATCGCGGCGGCGAATCGGCCGCAGCTGGCTGCGGATGGCATCGACAAAGACGGCGCGCTGCTCCGGTTCGACGATGTACTCGACTGTCACGAGCACCGGCCCGGCTTCGGCGTCGAGGTTTTCGGCCACCACGGGATCGGGCCAGTTCTGTGAGTGCTCCAGATCGCCACCTTCGGCAGCCGCGAGGCGGAACCGCGGTATCACCGTCAAGCCGAGTATCAGCGCACCTCCAGCAGCGGTGAGGGCCCACTGGGTGCCGGCTTGGTTCGCGATGACCCCCCACAGCAGCGCGCCCAGCGCGAGCGACCCGAAGAGGATCAATGTCGATATCGAAAGCGCACGCCCTCGGACCCATGCGGCTGCGCCGCGCTGTGCCGCCAGAATCAGACTCGACAGGATCGTGAGCCAGCCCGCGCCCGCGATGACCATAGCGGCGACCAAGACCGCGAAGTTGGTCACCCACGCGAGCGATAGGCATCCGAGCGCGAACGCGGCGGTGGCTATCGCCGTGATCGTGTCCGTCGACCAACGCTTGCGCCAAGCCGGTAATACGGACGCGCCGATCAGGCCACCGAGTCCAAGGCTGCCGACGAGAACTCCGTATGAAACGGGGCCACGACCCAGGGTTACCCTCACGACCAGGGGGAGCAGCGCCCACAGCGCGCTGGCGAAGCCGACGAAGGTGGCGGCGCGGACGGCGACTGTGCGCAGCGCCGGCGCGTAGCGCACATAGCGCACGCCGGCCTGCATGGCCGACATGAGGCGCTCCGCGGGCAGGCTCGCAGGAATGGGCTCCCGCTTCCAGCGCCAGAGGACGTAGAACACGCCGACGACGGATACGGCATTAATAAGGAAGGCGGGGCCAGGCCCACCCACGACGATGATCACGCCGGCGATGGCCGGCCCTAGCGCACGCGCGATGTTGATTGCGACCGCGCCGAGTCCCACGGCCGCCGCCAACTCCTCGCGCGATACGGTTTCGGGGATGATCGCTTGCCAGGAGGGGAGGTCGATCGCGCTGCCCGCGCCGATGGCGAGTGTTATCACGAGCAACATCCACGGCTGCACCACGCCTGCGATCGTCAGTACTCCCAGCAACGTAGCCACCAGGAACAACCACACCTGTGCGATGAGCAGGATGCGGCGCCGATCGAGCACGTCCGCGAGCGCGCCGGCGGGAAGTGCGAGCAAAACTAGGGGCAGGGTGGTAGCGACTTGCACCAGCGACACCATCAGCGGCGACGGCGCCAGTAATGTCATGAGCCAGGCGGCCGCGGAGTCGTGCATCCACGTGCCGATGTTCGACGTGACGTCGGCGATCCAGAGACCGCGGAACAGTGGCCGGCGGAGCGGGCTCCAGGCGGAGGGGGCGGTCATTCCTAACTACCGGTCGAAAACCGCACGGCGCCGATCTCCGTCAAGTCGCGCAGCGTAGCCGCGATTTCGCCGGGACGCAGACCGGCCGCACGTGCCAGGTCGTCCACCGTGCGCGCGCCGTCGGCGAAGCGCACCACGGAAGCGATGGCGTCGCTCGCGCGAGCCACCGCCACGCGTCCGTGACGCGAGCGCGCCACGATGAGACTCGTCTTACGCCGCGGGGCGTCGGGGAGCGTTGTCCACGGTTGCAGCAACTGGGGCAATACGCTCGGCAGGTCGTACTCCAACTCGAGCAGCTCGGTACCTTCAACCAGCTCGGGCGGGGGGGGGGCCACCGTCGCCCGATCGTCGCCGCGACTGGTATCGCGCCACACGCGCGGCCCAGCCTCGACCACCATCATCGCCTCCTGATAGCGCAGCAAATCCCCGTGATATGGCACTTCCTCGCCGGCGACGTACGCGATGACCAGACGGGCGACGGCCCGCGCCGTGGCGCGCTCACCGAGCACCGCCGTCGAGAGCAGCGCATCGAAGCCCGGCTGCCGCAGCACCGCCTCGGGCCAGCGTGCCGTCACACGCGCGAGTGCCCGCGAATACTTGAAGAAATGGACGATGCGCTCGTGATAGAAATGCCGAGCGAGAAAGCGCGCGAACCGCTCGACTCGCGCGGCGTCCGCGAGCTCGCGCTCGCGCCACTCGGCTGACGCCCGGTAGGGCGCGTCGGCTAACGCACGGATCACGTCGTCCTGGAGCGCCCGATCGTTCACAGCGCGGCCCGGATCCGGTCGACGCTCGAGAAGAGGACGTCGGTCGTGAGCGACGGTGAAAACGCGTCGAACGTCACGGCCTTGGCCCCAGGGCAGCGCGTCAGCGCGTGCGCCATGAAGCCGAGCATCGCATCGCTCGGTGCTGTCGGCGCGATCCACGGGCCCTCGAGATCGCGGTCTTGCTCTACACCCGCGACGTGCACTTCGACCACATGCTCCAGGGGAAACTCGGCGAGCCAGGCTTGGGGCGTAACGCCGCGGTAATGCGCCTCGAGCCACACGTGCGGGAGATCGAGCAGAAACCCGGTGCCGGTCGCGTCGAAGAAGCGCCGCAGCCATACGGGCTCAGGCATCTGGCTGGCGTGCACATCGAAGAAACCGGGGATGTTCTCCATGACGAGCGGTTGGTCGAGGCGCGCCTTGAGTGCGTTGGCGTTCGTGACGAACCGCGCCAGAAACTCTTCCGTGTAGAGCGGTGGGAAGACGTAGTTGAGATTGTAGGTCCCGTCCTCCGTGTGCAGGCACTGAAAGTGCTCGGCCACCCAGGGCGAGTCGTATAACCCGGCCAGGGAGCGGGCCCGTTCGATCGCGCGATCGTCGAGCGGCTCCGAGAGCTGGCCCAAGTAGTCATGCAGCAGCAGCGTGTAGCGCTGCTTGATCGCGGGCCAGTGCCGGTCGCCCGCCGCCGGTGGATCGGCCATGGCGAGATGATCGATGTTGCTGGCCGCCGCGAGCTCGGCGCCGAGGTGCGGATTGTAGAATGCGCCGACCATCATACGACGAGTCCCTGTTCCGCGAGCTGATCCACGAACACTTTCACTTGAGCCGCGATCATCGGTTTCTCGCCCCGGTCCGTCCATGC
>Ga0099794_10000334_pt1 | contig 16188 bp, 16 predicted proteins | sample Rivendell_Oct201_10_FD_77320 | JGI IMG/M metagenome (GOLD analysis project Ga0099794, IMG submission 77320) | Vadose zone soil microbial communities from the Eel River Critical Zone Observatory, Northern California, USA -... | ecosystem: Host-associated > Plants > Roots > Rhizosphere > Soil ... | reverse complement strand
CACAAGCCAGTTTGCTTGCTGCAATCCAGGCAGTACTGAACACCATCAACGGTGTGATCCAAACCGGGCTCAACTCGATCAATTCCGTAAGAACTGCGATTAGTAATCTCCATCAAAATCTGACCTGGCCCGTGCAATTGATTAATCAGGCGAAGGCACAGGCAACACAGATGATCGGCCAATACCGAAACCGCATGCGCAATATTCTGTACATTGACCTGCGCAGCGCGACATTGGCCAATCCCGTTGCTCTAGAGACAGTGATTCGCGATCACCAAACAACCAATTTTAGCAACTTGGTGACCACATACGGCTCCACGTATGGAGCCATTCCGACGGCAACAAACGCGAGCCCGGCGGACCGCGCGATGATCGATATGGACGACGCGGTAGCAGTAGACAATTTGAAGACACTCAAGGCTAGCGACCAGGCGGCGGACCTGACACTCCAAGCCGCAGACCTGCTTGAGAACGGGGCAAGTCAAGCGGCCCCGGGGTCGGCACCGTTTCTTACCGCGAGTGCGGTTGTCGCAAGCATCGAGAGTCAGGCCGTGACGCAAAAAATGCTAGCCGCCGAGCTTCGCCAAGAAGCTGCGCGCGCCGCACATGAGAACGCACTTCGAAAACGGGGGGCAGTGTCCAGCAGCCAACTCCGCGGGATCATAACCAATCTCCTGCGAAGAAGGTAAAGGAACACCACAGATGAAGAGAATGCTCGAGTCAATGTTGAGGGGGCCTGGTTGGTGCTGGAATCACAAAATCAGGATCGTAGTTCTGATCATGATCTTCACTGTGACCACGCCGCACCATGTGTGGAGTCAATTCTTGAACCGCTGTTGCGAGAGCATCACAGTCGGCGTTTCCTCGGCTTCAAACGCACTCACTAGTGCGATCGGATGGGGACTCAAATGTATTTTCGTGGTCGATCACGATATCCAAAAATGTCAACGGACGGTCGTCTGGCCCATGTTCGAACGAGAAGCCCAGTGCACCTCCGGAAGTGACGATGATTTCGCGAAGTTTAACCGGACAGTCGTCTGGCCAAGGTAAAGGAGAACCACCGATGAGAAAGCAGATGAAGAAAATGATCGAGACTTTGGCGAGAGGTTTTGGTTGGGCATGGATTCGTAAAGTGAGGGTCGGAGTCCTGCTCCTTGTTTCGACAATCCTCTTTCCCGGACCAGCCAAAGCGTTCCTTGACCCTTGTTGCGCACTTATGGCAGCGGGCCTTACCTCGATTTCAAGCGCGCTCAGCAGCGTGATTGGAGGAGGCCTCAACAGTATTCTTGGGGTCGAGCAGGATATCCAAAAGTTCGAACAGACAGTCGTCTGGCCGCAAAACCTCATTAACCAAGCGCGGTCGCTCGTCGGAAATGTGCGGAATATTTTCGTTCAGATTCAGACCATCACCCAAGTGCCGGTGAACAGCGCAACGCTGGCGGGGCCACAACAATTGGAACAAAATCTTCTCTCGCGCAATCCCGCACAAATCGCCCAGACAAGCGCGCAGTATCAGGCAGTTTATGGAGCCGTTCCAACTCCGACCGACGCATCACCAGAGTTACGAGACTTGATTGATTCTACAGACGCTGCGGCCCAGGCAGCGCTCAAGAGAGCGATCGAAATCGATGCCCTGGCGGATTTGGAACTTCAGGCGGCCGACCAGCTAAACGAGAGTATCCAAACCGCAGCGCCCGGGAGTGCGCCGATCATCGAAGCCCAGGCCGACGCCTGGCTTGTGCGGGCCAACGCTTACACGCAATCCGCAACGGCTGACTTGATGCGGGTACGAGCCATCAGTCTCGCCAACGCGGGTGCCGACGTGAAAATGGGTGCGACCAACACAGCGAACCTGAATCAGCAAATCCAAAATCTCCTGAAGAGGCAATGACCCGTGTTCTATTTCGAACAATTGCTTCAAACCGCGCTCAATGGCATAGACGGAACTGGCATCATGCCTGCCGTGCTGCAAATCGCTGGAACCATCCTGATTCTCAGTCTCCTCTACGCCGTGTACCAGGCTTTCGCGAGTGGCGGAGACGTACGCGTGTTAGCTGTTGCCGGTGTGAAGTACTTGATTCTTGGCTTGATCTTTCTCCAATACGGCACCATGTTTCGCGGGATAAACACGATGTTTAATTCGGTCGCCGATTTCATCTACTCGCAGTCGGGAGTGGGGGATGTGCTCAAGGCCTGGCTGGACCAGCTTTGGAATTACATGACAACAAACGGGACTGACTCGCTTTGGTCACTCGTAACGGGTGGAATCTCAGGGCTTCTCACAACGCTCCTAATCCTGATTGGACTCACAATCCTGCCAATTAGTTATGTGCTCTTCACACTCTTCTACGCCATGTATGGATCGGTTTTGTACGTCGTAGGGCCCTTTGTTCTCGCCCTTCTTCCTGCAAGAGGAATCGGTCAACTTGCGCGCACGTATGCCGTCAACGTCATGATCTTCCAAGCATGGGGGCTAATTTACGCGGTTATGCAGGTATTGATGACTGCGATCAACCTGGGGAGCATGAACAGCGTTCTGGGCGCCAACGGCATTCTGAACGGATTTGTCGGCTCAACGCAAATGATCCTCCTCGGAGTCATCAGCATTCTATTCTCGGTCTCGATTGCTTTGATTCCTCTGATTGCCAGCCGCCTCGTGCGAGGGGATGTCGGTTCGGCGGTCATGGCCACGATGAGCGCCGCCTACACGGCAAGTCAGGTTGCGGCAGCGGCAGCAATCGGCGCCATCGGAGGTGGCCAGGCTGGTGTAGCCGCAGCTGCTGGAGGTGGTGGTGGTGCAGCCGGCGGGGTTGGGGGTGCAGCACAACTAAGTTCGACAAGTGCGCCGAGAGGATCTGCCGGTCTCTCTCAGAATGCCCCAGCTTCAGCATCGGTAAGTACGCAGGATGTCGGAGAAGGATCTTTGGGCGGGTCGCGAGCTCCGAGCCCACTCGCGGGCGTTATTGCCGGAGCAGAAACCCGACCTGCTGTTTCTCGCGCGGATTCGCCCTCGGCTGCTGTGCTCGCCTCCTCTTCCACCAGCAGCTCTCAAGAAGGGATCCCGCAACCCGCAGGAGCCGGATCCGTGTCGGCACCGAACGTTGCCGCTGCCAGTGGAGGCTCAGGCAGCAGCTCATCGCCCAGGGTCAGCCAGCCCGGACAGTTCCACGGATTCGACTACACCCATGCAGCCTCGTGGGGCTCTGCGTACGTTGCAGGTTGGGCCTTGGGGAAAACTATGAAACTGATTGGCGCGAGGTGAGGGATGAAACGAACTGACGGGACGGCAGAGATCCTTCGCTACACAAGATATTACGAACAGGACGGGAGGCTTCGGGCGTATGCGAACCGCGCGATGTTATTGACCACACTGTTCGCAATCGTTGCGACTGGCGCATTAGGCTTCGCAGTTTTTGTGCGCCTTCAACCTCCCACGGTCATCCGCGTGGATAGCGCCGGAAATGCCACGGTCGTTGGTCATCCTGCGCGCCTTGATACCGGTCCAACCACTTCGCTTGTGCTTGAGACTCAAGTCAGCGCGGATGCGGGAGAGGCAGCTCCCACACTCCTCGAAGGGAAGGCTGTTGTGAGGCGGTTTCTTGAGCATTACCTCGCTTACACGCCGGACTCCGTCGACCGAAGTTTTGCGGAGTCGCTCAACATGATGACGTCGAACCTTCGCACATTCACTCTGAACAAGCTGCGGGATCAGGACACTGTCGGCAAGATCAAAGAGGATCACATCATCTCCGACTTTCGCATTCGTTCCATCGATCAAGCGAAAGATGCACCGTGGACCTACGTCGTCTTCGGAGTCAAAGAAGTGCATAGGGTAAGAAACACTGCCGAAGTTATCGACCGAATTGTGGGTCGTTATGACGTCCGTCTGGCCGAAGAGCAGCGGTCCGAGCGAAACCCAAGCGGCCTGGTGATCGCCGAGTATTCGGAGCGCCAGATGGTCGGGGACCGTGAGGCAGGGTTGCTGCAGCAAAGCACCCTCGAAAAGCAGAGGTGAACTGGTCGTGGGGTGGTGCTTTGTGTGGCTGTGGCGGCAGAGCGGCGCTGTCGTAAATGAATCTCGAGAAAGGTGGTCGAACAAATGAGCACAACTGCATTACAGCCGGTGGGACAAGAAAGGCCTGAACAGCCCTCTCCGCCTGCCAAGCGCCAGATTCGCCGGCAAAAAAATGGTACGGAATCCGCCGAGACGGGATGCCGTTTCTTCCTTGCTAAGCCCGGAGGAAGCGGAGAAAGTCCTGTGTTCGGCCGGGAATTTTCAAAGGAAGGTGAGGCGATGGTGGAAGCGCTGAAATCGGGCATCACGTACTACGTGGTGACCGAGTGGCGGCCCGTCGCAGACCTCTCGGGGAAGACCCCACAGGTCAGAAGGGAGACCGTAATCCACAAGCACGCGTGATGGTGCTGGAACAATCGGTTTCAAACACGGCTTCATCCACAGATGAAGTTGATCTGTAGAAGCCCTCCGCAAGCTCATTGCGGATCAGTGCTGGTCGGTTCTTCGCGAACCTGACCGGGAACTTCACTCGTTTTCGGTGCAGGACAGCGAAGCGACCGCATCAGCGGTCTCCTTGTTGTTCTGTGCCGTGACAACAAGGAGAAAAACTATGACAAACGGTACGAACTGCGGTGGATTGTCAGTCGTCTCACTGCAGATTGATAAGGACGGTCATGTATCAAAGAAGCTGGTCGAAGTGAGGCAACAGTCACAACTCCGAAACACCCTCCTAGAGGCGCTCTACCCGGGCTTGCAAGTGGCCAGTGTGGATGTGCCCCAGGAGCCGCTCGATCCCTACGAGCAGGCGATCGTCGAACATGCCCTCCAGGATGTTGAATGCGAGGGAGTTCGGTATCGCCTGATCGGCGCCAGTGGCAGTGCGAAGAAAGGGAAATTCTACGCTGCGGATGTGGCGTATGAAAAAAAGCTGGCAGAGCGGTTTCGTGAATCACCTCAAGCGGCCATCACTTACTTCGGCATTTTGGTTTCCTCGTGCCGCGTGCGGATCGAGGAGCCGGACCGGAGTGTCCTGGTCGTGGATGACCACGAATTCGGAACAAACGATTGCCGAGGGTGGATTTCAGAGTCTCTCTTCGGAAAACTGAAACTTCAGCCGCATCGCTTCTACCAGTTCCGCTTGGGTTTTGGGAAGACCCAGGCCAAAGGGTCATTCAAGGTGATGACGGATGAGGTGGCCGCGAAGTTAGAGGCCGACATCATCCTGCCGAGATCTTCGGTCAAGCCTGAGTATAAGGGCGGCGTGCTGCGATCTTTCCGGTCATTTTTGGGGGACCGCCACGCGCACCTGTACCAAGGTTCCATCGTCCTTGGGATCCGAGATGTTTCGCGAGACCTCGAGTTCCAGTCAAGTTACACGCTGGTTGAGCACGCGCCGGCATCCTCGATCGAACTCGAAATCAAACCGTACGCCCTCTGCCAGAATGCCAAGGTGAAAGCGGCGTTTGAAGAGAGCAACTTTACGGAGCTGTTCCAGCTTCTTGGCACCTCCGAAGCACAACGGTCTCTCGATATCAGCGAGGACCACAACCCTGAGTTCACCACTGCCGAACATACGGTCGTCGAAGCTGTATTAAAGGCGGACCCAACCGGTTACATGGTGAAACATCCGTTCGTCAACGGCCAACTCCAACGGTTGTTGGCGCGATGGGCGTTCAAGCTATGCACATCGGGTGGGTTTCGACTGCCGGGATTCACATTGGCAGACGATGGCTATCTCATGTTGCATGACGGAGACGTCTTCTGGGGATCCGACTGGATTCCGAAGAATCGTGTGATCGCACAGCTCAACTGCCTCCGAGGGCTGGTGGTTCGTTATCCGATTCGCATGAAAGAGGATCTTCTACCGTTCGAGACCTTGACGGCAGATAAGACCGTGCACCTGCTGACCGATGAGCTACGGAAGAGCGGCTGCAGCATGAACGCAGACCGCGTCCTCGACTTGGCGGAGCAGCAACTGCGGCTAAAGGGAACGCTTGTACTGCACTCTGAAACCGCAGCCAAGAATGGAGGGGACTACGACTTTGATTCGGTGTGTGTCGTCGAGGGCAACCGCTTTCCGTTGTTTGTCGAAGACCGCTTCCTCTACAGTGAGCAGCACACCAGTCAAAAGAACAAGGCCCCCAAGGTGTGCAGCCCCTGGTGGAACCTCCCGCAGGTCGCAATGCAAGCGCGCGGAAATCAGATCGGTGCAATCACCGACCTGAAGACCTCCTGCCTTGCAGCCGGCAGAGGCGACCTCGCGCGGGAACTCGTCGACCAGCTTCAGAACGCCTTGGATCAACTGAAGCATCGAACCGAGCCTGACCAGGACGTAATCAAGAACATCAGACAACAGGTAACGGCCGCTCCGTGGCTCAAGTTCAAGAACAAACGCAGGATCGACGAAATGGCCGAACACGTTGATGTACCGGAAACGGACAAGGTCGGAAACCTGTACAACTTCGTACGGAAAGAACTTGGCCGGTTCTTCTCCAAAGACGCCACCGCACCCTTGCGTGATTTTGCCGGGTTGATTGCGGGTGAATCTTACACTCGGGAGATCTTCGAAGAGTGCCGGTTGGTTTCACAATTCTACGGTGCGAGCGTTGGCGAAATAATGGAACGCCGCATGAAGGTCGACGAAGCACTGAAGCTAGCTGAATCCGAGTTTGAGGCTCACAAAAATGACCCAGAAGCTCGGAAACAGGCTTTGTTTCGGCGCACTCAGGCACGAACGGCGGTTCGGGTCAACGAAGAACGAACGCGCCAAGACCTCAGAAACATAATCGACATGGTACGGAAATGGGCACTGGGGAAAAACGGGGACCGATTGGCCTATCTTTCTGCCCTGCACGCATACGCATCCAGACCAACACGCCAGGGCCGAGAGCAGAAAGGATGGAGCAGCACGGGGTCAATCGTGTTCTATGCTTTCCCGCAGGAAATCGTGAACAAAATCGTGGAACGAACCGGTGGCCGTCAGGTCACCGTTGAGATCCCCGATCTCTGCGACGGCGAAGTGGAAATTGATCCGGAAGGTCGCATCTTCTTGGTCAACCATGTCGCCGATAGTGAGGGCAGCAACCATGAACGCCATATCTTCGTGGCCCAAGTCACACCCGAAGGCAATGTGTTCATGGACCGGGACGGCCGCGGAACCCCTGTGGTCGTCAACCGGGTCAGACCCTTCCACTTTGAACCAGGGAGAAGCGAAGTGCGAAACGGGCAGGTCGTTTTTCCTGGATCGCAGCAACGTCCATCCGTATCTCGCACAGAGTCTAACTCCGCTCATGTCCCGCCACCGAAGTGAACACACCAACCGTCCAGGAGGCTCTCACCCGCAGAGTCTCCTGGGCCCCCCAAAAAGGAGCGGACGGATGAAGGGAGAAGGAAAGATGAAGCGACTTTGGATCGTTTTTGCGACGTTGATATTAATGGCGGTGCCTGCCTGGGCTCAAAGAGTGACAGCTCAAAAGAGCGACCGAAACCAAATCGTGCGTCTCCATACGGCGCTGAATCATCTGACGGTGATCGAAGTCGGAGAACCCGTGACGGCTGTGGCTGCCGGGAGCCCAACGTTCAAAGTCGAGTGGCGTGAAAACAAGGTGTACATCCAGCCCACCGAGGAGAACATTTCCACAAATCTATTTATCTGGACGGCAGCCGGGAGGCTGAATTACGAACTCGAGCCGGCTGGCGCTGTGCAGCAGATGGATTTCGCAGTTGACGCCCCGCCCTCAGAGCCTCCCAAGCCGCAAGTGACGAAGGTGCCGGACGCCTCGCCTGCGCAATCGGCGATGGAGGTCCTGCTTTCCGGAAAGCCCGTGCGGCTCGATCAATCGAAACGCGGAAAGAACAAGATCGAAATCGTTTTCCGGGACGTGGTCCCGGATGGAGACCGGATATTTCTCCGGTACGCTATCCGAAACCAGGGAACGCGTCCTTACATGGGGCGTACTCCTGTTGTGGTTTCTCTCAATGTTAAGGACCTGCCCGAAGGTCTAACTGGAATCACGACTTCGCAACTCAGCGAGCAGGAAGCGGCTCATTTGAAATCGTCCGGGCAGGTTCCGGTGGAGGTCGTAGACGGGCACATCCGTACCGAACGCCTGGAACCGGGGCAGGAAACCCAGGGAATCATCGCGGTCAAGCTACCAACTATGACAGGCCACCGGGTGTTGCGATTCTACTTTCCGGCCGACGCCAAGTCACAGGTATCGGCCACTTTGGTGCTCTAGAGATGTCTAGGCAGTTGACAGTCTCGGAACTACGGGCAGAGCTTGAAGCCAACCTAAGAGCGCGACCCGAACTGGGACTCTGGAAAGCTATTGTTGATTTGGTGTTCGAGCCGCCCAACCCGTTCGACCCCAGCGCGCGGCGGCGACCCAAGAAAGAGTTTGTGCTTCTCTGCGTCTTAATCATTTCGAGCGCCTGCGTCTTTCTTTATTTCAACATGGGGTGACGAATCGAAATAGGTCAAGAATGTGGAAGTCGTGAGTGGCATTTCGGAATAAAGTCATGCTGCGGCAGCTTGAGACTTGTTGTTTCGTGTTGGCCATCGTTCTCGTCGTGGCCATTGAAGCAAGCTGCGTCTACGCCATCTGGTTCCACCCTTCGCTGCACCGGCTCCCGACCGTTGCACTGCCAATCTACGGCTACTGGATGAGCCCCACACTTCCCGAATGCTGGCTTATTGGTGGGCTGCTCATCCTGATCTATCGCCTCATCGAGGCTGTTCTTCCTCCCAGAACGCGCGACAGTTCTGGCGCTCTTGTGAACGGAAAATCCCTGTTGGGCCAGTGGACCTGGCTCATAGCATTGGCTGTGATGCAAGGCTGCGCATTGTATCTGGATTATTCCGTGATGGTGTCTCGATGAGAGCGGAGACCTACGACCGACACGCCCATCCCCCTCTCGTCGAGACATTAGAGATGCTGGTCGGCGCTCTGGTCATAGTCCTGGTTTGGGCTGGATGGTACATAGCCACGGAGAGATATCACCTCACGAATCGCGAAGTGGCCGAGATCGCAATCTATTCCGCAATTGGCTTTACGGCGATTTGCGTTACGGCAGTCCTCATCGTCACGCGAAAGTCCCGGCGGGAGAAAGAGTGGCCCCATCCGCCGATGGTGGTTCCCCCAAGGCCGGACGAACGCCTGACAGAGAAAGCGTGGTCCCAAAATGCAGTGGTCCTTGGCTATGACATTCACGGACAACCCTGGTTATGGCCGGACCGCGTGCGTGTCATGCAGGGCATCGTCCTGGGAATGACAGGGGCAGGCAAGACAACCCTGCTGCGCAACATCATTACTCAGGACCTCGCGCGAGTGGTTGGTCCGCCCGAAGACCCGCGCCGCATCCCGATGGTTATTTTTGACGGAAAGGGTGACCTCGAATTCTTCTACGACTTGCTGCCACATATCCATCGCGCAGGACGCCTGCACCAGTTGCGTGTCTTAAATCCGGCCCGCCCTGACATCTCAGTGCTTTATAACCCGTTCCACTGCAGCGACGAAGACTATATGCCGGTCGTGAACATGGTGTTTGGTTCGTTCAATTTGCATGACGAGTTTTTCTCGAAGCACCAGCTGAATTACCTGGCGGACATTGTTCGGGTTCTCGTCTACACCGGGCTGAAGTTCAATTTCTACGACGTCATTGTGATGGCGCTCGACGAGCGGGTCCTCCGAGAACAAGTTGAAAAGGCCGGCAAGCGCATCGAGCGCGACTCAAGCATCAGCGCGCAGCGACGACTGAATTTCGAAATGTCCGTAAAGAACTTGTACCAGTCGTTCCAAGACCGGGAGCGTGTGCCCAAGATTCAAGGTCTTCTGAATGAGTGCATGACATTCCTCGACGACGACCTGAGCGTAATTACAGGTCCCTATGAGGACTTGCTCTCGATCGATGAAGTCATCGAACAGCAACTAATCCTCTTTGTCACCTTGAACGTGAATAAGAACACCGAGCCGGTGAAAGCACTGGGTAAGATGTTGCTGCAAAACTTGCAGCTCGTTGTAGGGAAGCGCTACGAAAGCGAAGAGCAGCGCCGGAACAGCAACCGGCCCATGTTCAGCGTCGTTCTGGACGAGTTCGCACCGTTCGGGTACCGAAACTTCGCCCAGATCCTTCAGACGGCTCGCGGAACCAATACCGCGTTCTTGTTCTCGATGCAAAGCCTGCCACAACTCATGCAAGTGGGCCGCGGGTTCAAGGAAGATGTCACCTCAGCGCCGAACACGACGCTGACGCTGCGGACACGAGACGAAGAAACAGCCCGCTACTTTCTCCGGGCATCGGCTGAGCATCTTGTCACCCGGCGCAGTCTCTCCATGCAACGCTGGAAGCTATTCGGTTACGAGAAATACGTGGAAACCGGGCGGGCTACAGACAGCGAGGACCGGGAGACGCGCGCGCTCGACGAGCATATCAAGAACCTGCCTAAGGGCCAGATGGAAATTCTGATGACTGACGACACGCGTGGCACGCTCCACTCGCTGTTGCATGTTCGTGCGCCTGCGGATGTAACGATACCGAACTTCGAACCGGTGCTGCATCCGCGGTTGAAACACTCAAAAGACGAGTCCCCCGGCGCGAACCTTCGTTTCAAAAGTACGGAGGCGGCCTCATTGAGCCACTTTCCCCGACGTGCGCGAGCGGGACGGGTCGCATGAAACGATGGCTTGCCCAATTCACGCTGGCAGTGCTGCTTGCGGTCCAGGCAGGTTCTGCCAATCCACAGACGCAACCGCAGCGGCCGCCGTACCAGACTCGAGACACCTGGTACGAATTCATGTTGAAGCAGTTCAACAAGAACAACGTTGACTACGGGTCGTGGCTCGAGGAGCACCGGAAGGCCTTCCTCGAGGCCACAATCAGGAATGCTTACTTCGACTACAGCTTTTTGGCGACCGTCGCTTTGCTCTTCGCGATCGGCGCTTATGCGAAGTTATGGATGGATGACCGGCGCAAGATGCTCGTTACCGCGGAAATGATGACCGACATTCTTAACCAGGACCAGTATTCGCGTGAAACCGCGAGGCTCGCGATCGAGAAATACAACCGGCACATCGAGCTGTGCAACCGGGGGATTGAGGCGGTTAGGTTGGGCGATGCGCAGATGGGTTCTGGATCGGAATTGACCGGCCTGAGAGCAGAGTTGGAACGCGTGGCGACAGACCTCGCAACCGCAGCGAGAGAGAGAGACAAGGCGCTGGAGGAACTCGCGCAGAAGTCCACCGTGATCGCAGAGATGTCAATCCGTATGGACGCACTATCCAAGAAGTTCGACGGCAATGGTAGCAACGGACAAACCATCAACATTCAGAATTCGAACCCGGACCTCGTCGCTCACATCAATCGTCTCCAGCAAGAGCTGTACGCGGAGCGACAGAAGAACAAGCGGTTGAAAGGTGCGTAACGAGTTATGCGCGTAGCAGTCTTGGGATTTGGCAGCGTCTGGCGCCGGCGTATCGGGAAGGACCCGAACGATGCCAAGCGGTTCGTGCATGCTGCTTACTACAACACGACTGGAGTCCAAGTACGAGGCGTCATTCGCACCCGACCAGAGATCGTCGGGCACGCCCGCTTCAATGGTGTGGGAGGATTCAATCCCAATTACCCGATCCGGATGATCAATCAGGTCTTCGATTGTGAAGAGCCATGCATTTGGCAGGGACAAGTCAAGGTGCTGTTCAAGCAACTGCTCTCCAAACCAGAACCGCCCGATTTCTACCTGGCTGTCGTCACCCATGAACAAACCGGCCACATGACTGTCGGTGACCAAGGTTGGAAGTCTGAAAGCGCACTTCTGATTTCTTTTAGCGAATGGCACGACCAACAGGAAGCGATGTTCCTTATGCCCGCTTACTCGTGGATTCGCAGCAAGCTTGGAACATTCGTTCTTGAACCACCTCCGAGCGCGCCTTGGTCGGCTATCCTCCGGCTAACCACCAGCAGTTAATAAGGGTCCATGCGCTACCAAAAAGGGAGTTTCGAACTGAGCCGCGCACAAGACTTGCCGTTGCTTCGGCAAGTCCTGCGGTCCCAGTTTGTAACTCATGACCAGATCTTTGAATTCATGAAACTGGGATGTCACGAGATCAGGCGGCAATCGTTGAACTGGAGAATCAAACGGTTGGTGGACCACCAAATGGTCCTGCGCCATTACACTCCGGCGGCAGCGAATACTTATATTTATTCTATCGGGACGCTCGGGTTTCTCTATCTTCAGGGAATCGGTGAGTACTGCGCGGGTTCGGTGTGCGTTCCCGCAAAGAGCCCCGAGGACTTAAATTGCTTCCACTCCATCGAGTTAAACGAACTGCACCTAGCCCTTGCTCGACAGAATTTGGTTGATGACTGGATCCCGGAGAATGAGATCCGTTCCAGGAATGAACTGACTAACCAGGGATATGCCAAAGACTACGACGCCGTCGTGACCCTCCGCTTCGGATCCAGTCGGCCGCGCTTTGCACTCGAGTATGAACGGTCACCCAAAACCTTTCGTCAGTACGACGGGATCCGCAAGACAATTGATGCAGAAACCCAAGTGGGTGAGTTTCTGTATCTGGTCGCAAATGAACACCTCCTGTGGTTCCTGATGCAGTGCTTCGCTCAAACGAAAAGGCGCCTCTATATCGGTCGAGCCAGTGAGTTTCCTCTGATGTTGTTGGACACCCCTGTAATGGAAGCGGCGACTGGCCGGCAAATGAAGTTCGGCGAGACGCTTTGACTTTTCGACGCCTCTTTCACGGCTATTCCACGGCTCTTTCGGCCACCGCTTAAGTGTCCCGTGAGTAATGGTTTGCACGCCGACTAGTCCCCATTTTGTGCGTTTTCGAGGCTGTCAGTTGAGGTGTTGGCTGTTTGTGGTTTGCAGATTTCTGCGTTGCGGGTGTGGATGCATGGTGGCCAGTGAGCGTCTTCGTTTGGCTTTGGTGTGAAGCGAACATTGCTGCGGGTGAAGTCGTCCGTTCTGAGTGCATCTCTGGCGGCAGCAGGAGCAGAGGCGCTGCGCCGATTGCACAAGGTGGAAGGGAAGTGTTGTGTTGGTTGTTGCAGGGCCGTGCTGGAGAACCGTGGAAGTGAGAAGTGTGTTTGCAGTTTGGCTGCGTTAGGTGTGAGTTCGGCAGGTGAAGCTGTGGGCGCGGACCGTGAGAATGCTCTTCCCAGGTGATGTTGCTCTGGTTTTTGAAGTTCCTGCGTAAGCGTTGAGCCCAGCAGTTCCGAGTGGAGTTGTGCCGACAGTAGTCATGTCGTGTATGGAAAAGACGAGTAATCTTTAGCGTTGCGTTCGGCGCAAGGTTTGGATGAACAAACAACCGTGCACGTTCAGGTAGGAGAGATGTGTGGGCTTGCCGTTGTGGAATGGAGTTGAAAAAAAGGAGGAGCCAGGATGAGTGAGCATTGTTGCTCGACGTTGGTATGCGCGGAGCGAGACAAGTGTATCTTCGAGAAGATGGGTTACACAGTGGAATGCTCTCAGGCTTTAACGGTTGATGGAAATGAGATTCCGAGCTCAATCGTAATGGTGGACCGAGAAGCTGCCGACGGTCACTATGAGGAGCTTACGACCTTGATCGGTGCTCCTTTCTTGGTATGTAACGGCGCTCGTCATGGTGTCTACGGTGACCATCTGTTGGCGTCAGATGGCAAAGATTGGTGTTACGTCGAAGCTCTTCACGAGAGCAGCTATCCCGCCGTTCGAGTGGACCCCAGTCGAGTGATCGTGTGGTCGGAAGTGGAGGAAGGACGAAAATACTGGGGTTTGTACGCAGCTGCCGTCGCTGCAATTAAAACAGCTGGGCTCGGGAATGTGGTCAGTACTCCGGGTCAAGAGACATCTCCGAACGAGAATCTCGTTCTGCCTCCTTCCAAATAAGATCTGTCGCTCGGTTTCGTTACCACCATATCGACCAGGCTGTGCCGACCGATCGTTGGTCTACTGGAAACAGTGGTCCTGCCGCTAGCTTCACCCCTCCCTCACAGCAACTCAAGAATTTCTACAAGGTTTGGACGGACTGCGACTCATTCCGCCATTGGTGTGAGCGAAGTGGGAGTGCCCGTGGTGGAGCGCTTCCACTGGACTATTCCGCGGCAGGTTACAACCCTGAACGAGAGGAAACTAAGGAGGTGAATCATGTCAGACGCGAAAGTTGTCGAAGAAGCGGTTGCGCCGCGAAAGGGGGTGCGAGCCGCGGGAACGGGCCACGTTGTTTTCAGTGAAGGGGAGACTGCGGCGCTGCTAACAGCGCTGGCAGAACCCCTTGATCCGTCAATCGTGAAGTGGAAAGTCAGCGCAACAAGGAAGCGGAACCGCGGCTTCGTACAAGGCCAAGTTCTTGCGTACGTGGACCCGCGCGCCTATTCGGACCGCCTCAACCAGCTGGTCTCGCCCGGCGGCTGGACACGCAGATATTGGGTACAGGTTGTTCCGAACTTTGAGCGCAAGGGCAGAGACCAGAAGAGCTCGATCGGTGCAAAGGTTATGGTCGTGTGTAAGGTCATGATCTTCGGTTTGGGAGAACATTGCGGGACCGGTGAGCAATGGGCGGACAACGAGAACGCCCTGACGAACGCGGACGCTCAAGCCTTCAAGAGAGCATGCGTGTGTTTCGGCCTCGGCCGTTACCTCTACAATTTGCCTGGAGTTTGGGTCGACCTTGATGAATTCAAGCGCCCGCTGCGAACACCAACTCTTCCGCCTTGGGCTCACCCACAAGCGCGGAACGGCAGCTCCAAAGTGAATGGTGGCGCGAACGGGCACAGACCAGGAGCGGACCCACATCACACGAGTGCGAATGGTCATAACGGCCATGGTCATTCACAAATGAGCGCTGCTGCAATGACAGCAGGCGGGAAGGAAGGCGTTACACCAAGCGGCGATTTGTTGAAAGAGATCGAGGAACTCGTTCGGAAACTAGGCCAGAAACTGTCGGGCAGCATCGTCGAAAGTAGTATTGGGTCGCGGGAGTTTGCTGAGGTTACTGACGCAGTGCAGTTGATGGCGTTGCGTGAGCGGTTGGCGAATGCTTGTCGGGGCGTCGATTGGCTAAGGCAAGCTGTCGCAAAGGCTGGGCCAGAGGCGTATGCAGTAGTCTGTGAAGAGCTTGGACTGCTGGGAATGCCGATCGAGGAAATCCCCGACATCCAGATGCTTCGAGAGTTGGTGGAAAGGTTTGAGGCGCGAATCAAAAGCGACCCACATGTTGGAGGTCATGCCGAGGGCGAGATCTGTGAAAGAGTAGGCCGGGCGGAAGACTCCAAGGACTCGAGGAGTGGCTCCCATGCAGGCTTCGTGTCGGTGCAGGCAAGCCTGGTCACATTGGCTCGCCAGAGGTCTGCGGCGACTGGCAGGTCGATGAGCGAGATCATCGCCTTTGCGAGTAATAGGTCGTTCAAGTACTCCGATATCGGGCGCATGACCGACAAAGACTCATCAAAACTTGTGGCGGCGGTCAGGCGACTCAAGGAGGCAGCCAGTAGTAGCGAATTATGAGAAGGGGGAGACAATGAACGAGGTTCAACTGATTGTGGACGGTTCGGCTATCGGCAATCCGGGGCCGGGCGGATGGTGTTGCATTTTGCGATGTGGTGACGCGGAACGGGTGCTCACAGGAGGCGAAGCCGCAACCACAAATAACCGAATGGAACTCACCGCGATACAAGGGCTGCGTGCGCTGCGCGGAGGCTGTAAGGTACAAGTCGTTACTGACTCCCAGTATCTGAGCAAGGGCATGAGCGAATATATTTCGCGTTGGAAAGTCGAAGGGTGGCGCGGAGCCAATGGGAAGCCGGTGTTGAACCGGGACCTGTGGGAGGAACTCTTGGCCTTGACGACAGAGCATCAGGTCCAATGGACTTGGGTGCGCGGCCACACCGGCAATAATAGGGATCAAGAACGAGCCGATCGGCTTGCACGAGCCGCTGGGCGACAGCAAGCAGAAGCGGTGCATGCTTAGATCCAACCTCAACCCTTCCAACATTCACCATAAAGAAATCCCGCCATCGCTCATCTGAAATCGATCCCCTGCAAGTTGGACATTAACCGGAATGCTCGTGATCACGGGGCGAGAGGGCGGCGTTGTGTTCCTTGTGAACGGTATAAGGCCGTTCAATCCCAATAACGAAAGGAGACTGAAAGTGTTTGGAATGATGAACACGGAGTTTCT
>Ga0099794_10000333_pt1 | contig 16194 bp, 15 predicted proteins | sample Rivendell_Oct201_10_FD_77320 | JGI IMG/M metagenome (GOLD analysis project Ga0099794, IMG submission 77320) | Vadose zone soil microbial communities from the Eel River Critical Zone Observatory, Northern California, USA -... | ecosystem: Host-associated > Plants > Roots > Rhizosphere > Soil ... | reverse complement strand
TTTCTACTTCCAGACCTACGTAAACTCGTCCCTCCAGGGCAGTGGTTTCACGATTGTCGCGTTAAGCAGTGTGGGAATCTTCAGCGCCGTGGCTATGGGCCTCTACATGAAGCTCAGACGGACACACAGGGAGCTGGAACATCTGATCCTGACGGAGCACGCGTCCCCCGAAGAGCAGGGTTCGTCGACTATTCTGCAGCCTCACGTCGAGCAGCACTTGATCGAGATGATAAGAAAGTCAACCCCGGCAGAGACAACCGGCGCGTCCTCGTCGATACCTGTTCTGAGAAGAGAAGAACGCTAGCCTAGACACCATGACTTCTCGCTCAGAAAGTTGTATGGCCAGCCTAGTCTAGACTACTGTTTCTAGATTCCTAGACGGAATAATAGAATGACATATCCTATGCCGCTTCTGACGAAGCTTAGCTTGCTCGTTCCCCTCGGTCGGCGGGTGAATGTGATAGGAACCTCAGTTATGGAGAATCCCTTCTTCTTCGCCCTGATGAGCAGCTCCGCTGTGATCTCAAAATTCTTTGAGACGAGATCGCCTCTGATGCTCTCTATTGCTTTTGTGGAGTAGATCCTAAAACCCGACGTGATGTCGCTGGAGCTCATCCTGAAAACGTTCCTCAAGAGCCAGTTCGTCGAGGCACTGACCATCCTCTTGAACCAGGGAAGTTCTTTGACCAGGCCCCGGCTTCTTGACCTACACCCGATAACTATGTCCGCCCCCTTTGAAGCTTCTAGCAGGTTAACGATCTCTTCAGGATCGTGGTTCAAATCCGAATCCATCGTCAAGACAAGGCTTGATCTAGGATCCACTAGCCCCAACCCTTTCTTCGTAGCCTTTCCTAGTCCGAGCCTCCTTTCGTTGTACTCGACTCTGATTCTCGGATCCGCTTTGGCGAGACTCGTGACCTTCTCAAGGGTCCCGTCCGTCCCTTCAACAACGAAGTTGACCTCGTAATCTAAGGGCAGCTGTCGTAGTGATTTTAGCAGTCTTCCGGAGAACTCGTCTACGACCTCTTCCTCGTTGTACAGCATTATTACAGCGCTGATCTTCATCGCCTTCACGAGTCCCTCTCTCTCCTGAGGCGATAGAATACACCAATTATATCAGTTCGAGGTTGTCACCCAGCATTCCGATTGCCCTCGATAGATTGGCTACCGCGATCTCGTCAAACTATCAGGGTCTTCCGCTGGTTGGAGCCCTATCCAATACTTCCGGCTGTGCTCTGGTTTTCCTCGTTGGCCTACTGGTGGGAGTCTGATTACGGCCGGAGCGTTCCTTATCCTCAAACTGTTTTCTCCACGGTCAGATCGCTCGTAAGCAATAATTAGATAGTAAGGCAATCATGTTGAGTCCATTGGAAGTCATGGCCCCTGCGTCGCGCGGCACTAGGAACCTCGCTTCTCGCTCCTATCTCGCGATGACCAAGGTTTCTGTCGCTGGCCGAAGATTGGACTTAGGGTACAAACTAATAACCGCTTTGAACTTGGGATTCAAGTTCGCGTATTCTCGAGTGCGGGATAAACCGGTCACGAACATAAGATGGCCCCTCGCTGATTGCCTAGCGAGAGTAAGAATCTTCGATGTGGAGTACAGATTTCATCTGAGGAAAGACTCAGACCACAACATCTACATGAATCCATTCTTCCATGAGTTCGACGTTTCAAACTTCGTCCACTCCGTTCTGAAGCCGGGGGATGTTTTCGTCGATGTGGGAGCCTACGCTGGCGCATACACCCTCGCTGCTGCCAAGATCGTGGGTCCCAAGGGTAAAGTGGTGAGCATAGAACCTAACCCTGAAACCCTGGCACACCTCAAAGAGAACGTGTCGCTCAATCGTCTCGAAAACGTAGCTGTCGTTCACAAGGCCGCGGGACAAGCAAATGGAAAGGTGACCCTATACTATGACCCTTCGACAGCAGTTCTGAGCTCTCTCGACCGAAAATCAAGTCAAAGAAGACCAATGTGGTTCAATCTCGGAAGAAGGCCAAACAGCCCTAGGTGGGTTGAAACACAGCTCACAACTCTTGACGAACTTTACCTCGAGCACGTCTATCCTCGAGAGATCGACGTTGTCAAGATTGATACTGAAGGCAAGGATCTGCAGGTGCTTCTGGGCGGGCAACGAGCCCTCTCTCGCACGCGTTATGTCGTAGTCGAGCAGAACACGGACGCCGAAAGAAAGCTTCTGTCCCGCCTGGGATTCGAAATTTCCGACCTTACCCCTTCAGGGTATCTACTCGCCACTAAAACGCGTCCACCTTCGTCGCCTCGACAATAGTCTATTGGACTCTGAGCCTTCCCCTCTTGAGATCATCCGAGAATCAGACAGGGCACACTCGAACAGGGTGCCCCTCTTACAAGTAATGCTGGAAGATTCCTTTGCAGTATGGATTGGCTCACTCTAAGGGCGGTTCATTGTTCTCAGCCAATCAATTGTCTTTAGTAGGCCATCGTCAAGCCCGCGGGCCGACCGGAAGCCTAGCTTCGCTCGAGCGATAGAAGTGTCGGCCCTACTATGTCTGACGTCTCCGCGCCTGGCATAAGTGTGAACTGGGTGGAGATGTTCAAGCTTGAGAATTCTCAAGACTCTATCCGCAAGGGATCGAACGCTGGTCGGCCTTCCTGTTCCGATATTCATGATCGTCCCTCCTGGAATTGGTTTCTCGAGAGCAGCCATGGTGGCTCTCACAACATCGCCTATGAAGATGAAGTCGCGAGTCTGATTCCCATCGCCGAAGATGATCGGTGGCTCCTCATTCAAGGCTCGAGTCACAAATCTTGTGATGACGCCTGCATAATTGGTCGATTGGCCAGGACCGTACACGTTGAAGTAGCGTAGAATCACTGTTGGTATTCCATAGAGGCTGCAAAAGACCTTGCAGTAGTACTCAGAGGCGAGTTTTGAAACGGCATAGGGAGAGGCCGGGGCGGGCGGGTCGGTTTCCTTGCACTGTCCGTCGCGGTTCCCGTAGACAGCGGCGGTGGAAGCATGCACGAAGCGTGGAGAATCAATCTTGCGAGCATACTCAAGGGCCGCGCATGTTACTCCTATGTTTGATGCCACCGTTGAGACAGGATGAAGCACTGAGTGCTCTACTGAGGTTTCAGCGGCCAAGTGAACGATCTTGCCCTCGCGCAGTCCTGACACACTCAGACTGCGAATGTTAGCCACGTTCATTTTCTTGTAGATCAGTCGATCCGAGGATGCGAGGGACTTTGGCTTTGCCACCCTGTCGACCATTAGAACCCTGTGACGATTGTCGAGGAGAGAGTGAACGAGGTGGCTGCCGATGAACCCCGCACCTCCCGTCACTATTACCGGGACTAGGCTCATCGCGGGATCCTTCCTTGCCGATGCTGGTTTAGGACAGTCGTATTAAATAGGCTTCAGACTTGGGCTGCGCTTCTGCGTTTGGAGTTTGTCCAACCCGAGGCCAACATTAAATATTTGCCGCGTCTCATCGATGCAAACAATCACTAATGGTAGCAAGGCGAGACACTCCGATCCCGATAACTCTGGACATTAGATATGCATCCAGGACAATAACCGGCCTTCTTCGCCATCCCCACGCTTTCGCGAGAGTATTTGGTGGCGCGCACGCCATTGACGACTTCGTACAGGAAACCTATGTGAAGAACCCTGTTGCGCTGAAGCGGACCCATGGTTTCGAGATATATCTCAACCCCAATGACATGGGCATCTCCCCTTCTATAGGGGTCTTGGGATGGTATGAGCTCCGCACCACAGAATTGTTCATCGAGATATTGCGTAGGGGGTCCACGGTCGTTGATGTTGGCGCCAACGTAGGTTTCTTCACTTTCCTCGCGGCCAGAATCGTCGGGCCTAAGGGTCTTGTCGTTTCATTCGAACCTGAGCCCACGAGTTTCTCGCTTCTGACAAGATCGTTGACCCGCAACAACTTCTTGAACGTTATACCCATTCAGAAATCTCTCTCAGATGTTGACGGCGAAAGGACGCTCCATCTGTCCGCAACCAGTCATAAGGGATTACACTCGATCGTGTACGACTCTGGAGGGCCGAACATTTCCGTTCCTTCCGCTAGACTCGATACAGAAGCAGCTCGGCTCGGATTAGGCCACATCGATCTGTTGAAGATTGATGCTGAGGGCGCAGAGCCCGAGATACTCTCGGGCGCGGTCCAGCTCCTCTCTAAGCGAAGGGTTTCGAATCTGATCTTCGAGTGGGAACATGCTGAGAACTGGCTCAAGAACGAGGATCTTGTTAGAAGACTCTTCTCGACCTATGACGCTTTTCTAGTTCCGCGATCGCTTCCCTTCTTGCCGATTAAGAAGGTGAAGGACAACTTTGCCTTGACTGAAATGTTCCAGAACAGGTTTGGCACGAACCTCTACCTCCGGCTCCGCAAATAGAAACGAATGCTTAGGAACAGGGAGTAACAAAGGGAGACCCATACTTTTCCGTCGCCATTGACGGTATCCAAAGCATGATCCAAACCTGAAGGAGAACGGTGTGAGAATTCAAATTCAAGGATCTCTGGGCAAGTACGGCGTCGAGTCCTTCGTCCAATACTTGGCCTCTTCTCTTATGAAGATCAACATCCAAGTCTCTGTCACTCCTCCTCTGGGAAGTTTTGCGGTAAAGGGCGTTGGGGGACGAAGGCGTCCTGCTAAAGAAGGCCTCCAGGATCATTTGTGCAGGGCAACCGGAAGCAAGGCCGATCTCGTGCATCTCAATTACGCCTTTCCGAGTTTGCCCCTCGTGCTGAATCCTTTATCGAGGGTTCCTCTCCTGTATACTGTTCATGGTGTTCCGAGGCCGCACTTGGAACCGGAGCTCCGGTTCAAAATCGGCTACATGCTGGAGCAAGCGAGCCTGCGTGTAGTTGCAAAACGAGTCGACAGAGTGATAGCGATCTCCGGATACGTCCAGAACCTATTGTTGGAGAGCTACGGCATAAACTCGGATGTCATTCACAACGGAGTGGACACGGACCTCTTTCACCCGATCTCCCCGGAGACGAAACTCTCGCTCAGGTCGAAGACAGGCATCCCCGCGGATGCGAAGATTGTACTCTTCGTCGGTAGGCTCTATCCTTACAAGGATCCACTGACCCTCGTCGAGTCTGTTCGCCGCGTCGTTTCACGACTTCCGGGCGTTGTGTTCATAGTCGTGGGCGAGGGGCCGCTCAGGAACGCTATGATTTCGGATATTCTTAGCTCTGGCATAGAAGGGTCAGTTAGACTGGTATCGTTTCTGCCTCGTTCTGAGCTCGTTAGAATGGTTCAGATGGCCGACGTTCAGGTGTCCACAGCACCAACCGAGATGTTTGGCTTTTCCGTGCTTGAGGCCATGTCGTGCGGGATACCGGTCGTAGCGGCTGCTGCCGGCGGTCCTGTAGAGGTCTTAGGTCGCTCTGGGACGTTCTTCAAGCCGGGGAACGCTATCGATCTGGCTGAGAAGATACTCCAGATTCTGCAAGACGATGGGACCAGATCGATGCTGGGTCAGGCAGCTAGAGAGATTGCCCTGCGAGACTACGCGTGGGAGAAAGTCGCATCGAAGTATGCTGATATCTACAAGAGCGTTGTTGACGGTTCTCGGAACAACATTTCGGTTAGCTGAAAGATGGAAAGACTATGGAGTTGATAACGTCAATGAACTGGCGGGCGGATTCGACGGGGGGAGTCCTGTCTCCGTTGTAGTAGATTGGAACACCGATCTCCTTCACGCGTAGCCTTGATTTCGTCGCTTTGATGATAATCTGCGTGCTAGCCCCCATGCCTGGTCTCGTTGGGCAAGTCAGGGCTATGGCACGGGAGTTGTACGCACGGAAACCACTCTGTAGATCAGTGAAGTCGTTGCCAGTGACAACATCGCAGAGTCCAGTGATTAGTTTTATCGCTATCCTGCGGTGGGCAGGAGTAGCGTCTCTTCCTAGCAGAAACCGGGAGCCGATGACGACATCCGCCTCGCCTCTTAGGATCGGGGCCGTTAGTTTCGGAATGTATGATGAATCGTGCTGACCGTCGGAATCCATTGTCACGAAGGCTTGCGCAGGGAATGTCTTGGCATGGGTGAAGAGGGAGCGGAGGGCGGCACCGTATCCGAGGTTTCTCTTGTGCCGAATGATTTCAGCTCCACAATCGGCTGCTTTCTCGTATGTCGCATCGGTAGACCCGTCGTCGCAGACAATGACTCTGTCAACGAACTCTTGGGCCCTATCTATCACAGTGGCAATTCTCTTCTCTTCGTTGAAGGCAGGCAGCAGGGCGACGATCATTCCTACTGACACGCATTCCCCGGGTATAAATTTGAAGAAATTGGTGATTCGCTCCGAGTGACAGCATGATGAACAGTAATCCGGCGATAGTGGTGCGTTGGCTGATAGAACACTTTCAAGATTGTACCACACTCAGGTAGTCCAGGGACGCGAAGTTGGCGATTCCAGGACCCCCGTTGATAAGAATCTCCACGGAGTACGTCCCGCTGTTTAGGCGGACAGGAGCGAACGTTCGGGCCAGAGCGATCTGCGTGTCATTGTATGTGATTGTTCCTAATGCATTTCCGGCAAGAAGTATGTTCAAGTCGTTGCCTGATCCGTCCCAATAGCGGAGGCTGAATGTGTAGTTTCCATTTGAGTATATCGCAATGGGAAAGGACGCTTCGATCTTGTTTTGAGAAGAGTTCGTGTAGATTTGGAGTGTGTTGACGCTCTTCGCCCATGCGGTGCGGTCCACGTACCAGGGTCCAGACGATCCTGTTAGGGATGCGGCGAGGGAGATGGTCACATTGTTGAGAGCGGCGAGTCGCGTAGTGTTCCCGACAAAGACTCCATTCGATACCTCATCGAAGTAGGCGGCGTAGTAGGTTGGCAATGGATATGGATTGTAAAAATCAGCAACCATGATTATAGGGTGCGCGAGAAGGACTGCTCTATTGGTTATGCCCGCGTCTCGCAATTGTTTTTCGAATATTGCAGAGTGTAGTCGTGATACTACGTTGGAATATGGGGTCTGCTGTACCTGGACCAAGTAGTCGATACTCCCTATGTATGAGAGATGAGTACCGACAATAGCCCCGACCCAGTTGTCGTACAAGTCCCCTAATCCTCCAGCATTTATGTCGAAGTCATTGTAGACGAAGATAGGCGTGTCGGAGAATTTCATGTTGGCGTTGATCCACTGGAGTCTCTGGTAGGCGCTAACAGGTAGGAAGACCCTCTGGTCCACGGGAGCATCAGCCACGTAGCTAGTTGGCCACGACACCACTATGAGTATGAGCGAGGCAGCTAGAAGTGCCCTCTGGAGAAGCGCGGGGGAAAAACCTCCGAGTCCGCGGCTGACTCTCAGCATTCCAAGTCGCCTAAGCCCGGTCGCAGCGAGGAATGGCACTGGGACCAGCTCAGCAGCCCGCTGGGCGAAGGTATAGGTCTGAGGGTCCAGGTACTGTGACAGGCCAATTAGTATGGAGGCGCCAGCCCAGAGCATGACCAGACTCTCGAGTGAGGTTCGCTTTCCGCGTAGGCCGAGTGTCAGGCCGAAGATGACAAGAGGCAAGAGCGGGCCGAAGACTTCAAACCAGAATAGGATTGGCTCTAGAGTGTAGACGGGAAGACTGTATCCAGTTAAGGATACGAGCTGAAGGAAGTGTATGACGTACATTATCGCGGCGGGTAAAACCACCGCCATAGCGACTATTGCAACTCTCTTTGGGATGCCTGACAAAGCAACGCCGAGAATAAACATTAGTCCGACGAAGAACAACGTAGTTTCGATGTGAGTGAACGAAGCTATCCCGATTAGAACCAACCCCATAATGGTTCGCGGTTGTCCAATCGTTTGTGACTGCAAAATGAATGGAATCGCTGCGAGAACGAAGACTAGCCCGAGGAGATTTGCATGAAGGCTAGCTCCGAGAGAGTATATGGCAAACCATCCCGGCACTGCAATGGTTGCGAACGTGGAGAATCTAAAATCGTTGTTAACCAGTGCTAGTCTGCTGATTAGGAAAGGGAGCAGAGCTGAAAATATGATGGGGAGAACGATTTCGAGACTTATAGCCGACGCGCCCAGCCAAACTATAGTGCCTGATAACAACTGATAGACGAAATTATACGGGCCTTGGACCGCGATAAGTTGAATCGGTCCTTGTCTTGCCACGATATTTGCTTGCTTAATGTAGTGTGGAGTGTCCCAGCCCATTGGGAGGCCGTAGAATCCCCATACGTAGTATGATATGACGAATGTAAGAATTATGAAAGTGGTCGAACAGACTATGGCCAACCATAAGAGACCGCGCTCCCTATCCAACACCTAGCCACTCCATCTACTGGGTCCTCTGTCGAAGAGGCCGACGAGGAAGCCTGCCAAATAGGGAAGGTACTCTGCTGTTAATACTACGGGGCCGACGAACGCGACTCCTAGCTTTCTCTGTGAAACCGCGACTGTCAGGGAATAGCCGACGATGAGGAAAGCATAGACCGCAAGCACGAATTCGAACGGGATCAGACTCGCGAATAACCAACATATTAGAAGTACACCCGGAAGGCCTATAGCCACTCCTGCCGCAGGTATGGCGGGTCCGGAGAAGAGGTACTTCTTCCTCTTCGAGGCGTAACCCCGACCTCGACCATATTTGAACATCAGTCTGGCAAACTGTCGAATTGTCGAGAATTTCACATGATGGAGAACCTTGGCTTCTGGATCAAAGACCAGATTCCTGCCAGTGCGGCTAATTCTGTAACCGAGGTCCGTGTCGTCGCAGCCAATGAGCTCTTCGTTGAATCCTCCCATTTCAGTTAGGAGTGACCGCCGGTATGTGGCGTTGCAGCATGGAATACTCTTGACGACCGTTTTTTCTCTGAAGTCATAGCTCTGGGCCGACCTCATGCTACCAAGTGAGGTGGCGAGCATCAAATCGACCGCTCTTACGAACCCACTGTTGTGGTCGCGGACGGGCTTGTTTGGTCCTCCGACGCCACCAATACTCGGCGAAGAGAGCAAGGTGCTAACTGCCTGGGTCAGCCATGTTGAAGGGACTTCGACGTCAGCGTCAGTGAAAGCGATTATGTCTGAGTTGCAAAGCCGAAGCGCCATGTTGCGGCACTGGGAAGGGTTACCTGTTGTTTGCAGGACTCTCAGCCGAGAACCACTAGCCGCAATTTTGTGAGCGATACTGAGGGTGCTATCTTCAGAACCTGCGTCCACAAACAGTACCTCATAATCGGGATAATCCTGTTTCATCAGAGCACTGAGGCACTGCTCTACGGTTTTCTGTTCGTTCTTCGCGGTAACGATTACTGAGACAGTTGGTCTGGGCATTTTATGCAGACGCTACACGTGGTCCGTTCTTCCATCGCGAAGAAGTCGCACCACAAGATGGCAGATCGCTAGGTGCGTGTCTTCTATCCTGAGCATGTCGTTGGAAGGCACTACTACTGGGACCGAGGCTAAACTCTTCAATGAGCCTCCGTCGAATCCAGTCAACCCTATAGTTATGCCACCGTTTGATCGAGCGTACTCGGTCGCCAGGAGAACGTTTTTCGAGTTTCCACTGCCGCTTATGGCGATCACAACGTCGCCCGGTTTCATTAGATTCTCCAATTGTTCTTTGAACACGTGCTCGTAGGAAGCATCGTTTGCCCAAGCGGTAGTTAGTGAGAGATTGTCGTTGAGGCTGATCGCTTTGATTCTCTTCACGTCGGGGCGGGTCGCGGTTTTCATCAGATCTGCGGCAAAATGGACCGCCGTTGATCCGCTTCCGCCGTTTCCGAAAATGAATACTGTGTTTCCCTGGTCCCGTGCGAGCCTTATGATATCCTCAACCCTTCTAAGCTGTGGGCTGATCTTCTTGAGCCTTTCAAGTGTTTCAATGGATTCTTCTATTGACGACTCAGCAGTCTGCAATTGATTCCCCATCCTCAATGCTGACACCATTAGATTCAAGCCTGAAATTCACACGTTTCACGCCGAGAGCTGACATGCTCTCTTCTACCTTGCGTTGATTCTCCGGAGCGCAACACAGCAGTAGATGTCCGGCCCCGCCGGCGCCCGTCAACTTACCACCGTAGGCACCAGCACGGATAGCAGTCTGATAGGCCAAGTCAACTCTCGCGTTTGTAACTTTCTCCGTGTACTTTTTCTTCTGCTGCCAAGAACAATCGAGTAGTCTACCAAGATCTTGCACATCTCCGCTCTCAATTGCCTTTCGACATTCAACGGCGAACTCGCGGGACCGGTGAAGCGCTTCCATAATGGCTGGATCCCCGCGCATCGTTCTTTCGTCTTGAACCCTAAGTATTTCTGACGCTTCCCGGGTCTCGCAGAGATAGAATAGCATGAGGTTCCGTTCTAGTTCAGTAAGTGACTCGGGATCCCGAATCAATGGTCTAACTTGGACCTTATCTTGGGTGAAGATGAATTCGTTCATCCCACCGAAAGCTGAAGCGTATTCGTCTTGCTTGCCGATCGGGAGTCCCAACGTATCGTGGCCAATCTCGTAGGCTTTCTCTGCAATCTCATATTTTGTGAGACGCTTGCCAGCGTTGGAGGAAAGAATGTCGACCATTGCTACTGCCATCGCACCGGAAGACCCTAGTCCCGAGCCAGGCGGGACATCGCTGTCGATTGACATGTCAAATCCGCCAGTCGTAGGACCGAAGACTCTCATTGCCGAGAGGGCGATTTCAAAGGGTGGCTTCGGAAGTGGAATCTCTCCGCTGTTAAAGGCCAGGGTGGTTCTGTAATCGTTGGATTTCATGTTAACTCTTCCATCTCCTCGGCAGTTGAGTTGAACGTGAACGAAGCGATTGATAGTGGTGCTGACGACTCTACCCTCGAACTTTCTGTAGTAGGATGCGAGATCGGTGCCTCCTCCCGAGAAACTTATGCGGAGTGGTGCTTTTCCTACCAACAAATCGTCGGTCATCTCTTCCAGTTATACGAACTCATGCCCGGCCTCAGGGGCCATCCGGAACCATCGAATCTTCGAACGCGCAATCGAACTAGTCTCGTACTTGAGGAACAAGTAACTTCACCTTGATTATCAAGGAGTCAAACATACCCCCTAAACAGGGGGTCCTTCCCAGATTCTCGTTATTTGGGATATGCTTGGGTTTCGATATATCAGGAAACAAGATTGTTTAATGAAATTCTGACTCAATTCAGGGACATTTCGACGAAGAGGCTCGTTTCGCCCAGGTGCGATCCATGGTCCCTCAAATTCGGTTAGTGTCTGGTTTCACGGAAGAGTCGAAAAATTCGGGTTGATTGAAGGTCTATGTATGTTAACCTGTGAAAACGACAATGCTTCGCGAGCGACATTCTAAAGAACCATGCTGTTGATGGCTTTCATAGCCTTCTATGACCAATAAACAATCTATGGTGGAGTCAAAGGACTCTCACACCAAAATGGCGGACTGCCCGCTTTGCAAAATACCCTTGAAGGAGGTTCTTGTCGACTTCGACCGGTGGAGCCTAGTTCGCGCGAAGAACCTAAAGGGTCACCGGGAAAGACTTATGCTTGTTAGCAAGAGGCATTCGAAACAACTGGATGAGGGGTCGATTGGGGAAGCGTATCTTCTCCTCAACAGCATTGGGCAGAGGTTTTTCGGATATGCAGACAAATGGGCTATTTTCGAATCTGACTTTGCGACCATACCTGATCATTGGCATCGGATCGCATCTGACCTAGATGAAAACGCTGATGACTTTCAACAGATCCTTAGAACGTCTAGGACGATAATATCAAACCGAGGAGAGAAAATAGGTCGGGTGCTTCCTAATGCGAAAGTCAGGAGTCGGAACCTGGGTGAGGATTCAATTGCTTAGATTCAAGCTCAATTTGGCCCGTGTTCTTGTCCGACGGTGGCTCCCGCCCTAGTCTAGGTTTCGGTCGCAGATTTCGAGAAAGGTCCATTGATTTTAGAGTCAAGGCTCCAAATCCACCAAGAGTTAGGGCCAGGGCCCAGACTCCATCTAAGAGGACGATAACGCTCACCGCGAGTGCGGCAGAGGCTAGGATTCCCTCCACAACGGCGATTCTGTCAAGCTGAATATCGTGATGGTACTGCTTGTCTCCGGGAGGTGAAAGCCCATACTTTGGGGTCCTGAAGAACGTGCCGGTTTTACCTCTCACGCCGCTGAGGAAACCCACCATGATCGCCGTTGTCATGCAGGAGCTCGTGTATGACAGTAGAGGAAGCAGAATGAGATTATGCAGGCTTAGTTTCTTCTGGATGTGGAGAGCGTAGATGCCTGACGCGTAGAATGAGACCAGTGGCAGAGTCACTATTATGATATAGATTGGGCTTGAAAAGATCGAGTTTGATGGAGCACTGATGCCCAAGATGAGTCCGAATGCCGAAACAAATGTTACTACAACCCAGGTTAGCCCTTGGACTGGTCCGACAAGTTGGGAGAACAGAACGATCCTCCTCCAGATGGAAAGCTTCTTGCAACCTAGAATCTTGCGACCGTTGGCGATTGCGTACACAGCCCAGCCCTGAGCGACCCGCGCCGCTTGTTTCTTCCAGACTTCTAAGCTAGAGGGATCCTCGCTGAATATTCGAACATCGGAAAGGTATACGCCCCGATATCCCGCACAGTATATTCTACAAGATAGATCAGCATCTTCCACAATTGAGCGGTTTGGCCAGAAATTGACCTGTCTTAGGACCGGCATTGAGACTAGGACGAATCCGCCTTGGAAGGAGTAGGGTGCGTCAATCGCATAAGAGCCCATCTTGGCGACTGTATCTCCTTGATCGAGCTGGAGGGCGAATAGTCGAGTTGTAAGATTCTGTTCTCTGTTGTAATGACCGACTCGAAATGAAACGAAGCCGATTCTGCGGTCCTGACTGGCCGCACCTAGCCCTCTTTTCAAAACACTGGGTGAGACTGTCGAGTCCGCGTCTAACAGCAAAACCCACTCTCCCTTGAGGAGCGGAGCCGCTTGGTCCATGGCACCGCTCTTGAAACCAGTTCGATCATTCCTCCTAGACACTACGCTCTCTATCCCCAACTGGTTGAGTTCCATGACTTTGCGGTCTATCACCTCAACGGTCTCGTCAGTAGAATCATCAGCTACCACAACTCGAAGTTTGTCTCTCGGATAGTCGAGGAGTTTGAGAGCATCGAGGGTGTTGGCTACAACAAACTTTTCGTTGAAAGTCGCTATTAGAATTGAAATTAGAGGCGTCTCCCGAATTGAGGGGCTTTCTAGCCGAGATCTTGGATAACGAATTGTGCTCAGGAAAAGGACTACGCTATAATAGGAAAACAGGAGACCCGGTATACTGAAAGCAATAGAAATCGCTGAAATGTAAATCCATGACTCCAACCTTAGCACCACGCCCTTGATTCGTCTGGAGGATGTTTCACAGCTACCGAGACCCTTTGATAGTTGTCAAAAGCGTGTAAGTGTTTGATCGTTTGACATATCTTCGCTTTCTTCTTCTTGGGTGTCGCTGGAAAACACTATTAATTCGGTTCGGGAAGGCGAGTCGTGGCTCAACATTTGGCTCTGAGAGCGATCTTCCTGGATCGGGACGGTGTTCTGACGCGAGAAAGACCCGACTACGTTAAGACTCCGGAAGAACTTGAGATTCTCCCGGGCATAGGGCCACCCCTCCGTGCTCTCCGAGAAAGGGGATTCCGATTGGTAATTGTGACCAACCAGTCTGTTGTTGGAAGAGGAATGGCTACTAATGACGAAATGGGAAGGATTCATGAGAAGCTGCAGTCAGAGCTCAAACAAATAGGCTGTTACGTTGACGCCATTTACTACTGCCCACACAGGCCAGAGGAAAGATGTAGCTGTCGAAAACCTGAGCCCGGCCTCATTCTAAGGGCTGCCAAGGACATGGGGATCGATGTTTCGGCGTCATGGATGATTGGAGACAAGGAGATTGACCTTGAGGCGGCGAAGAGAGCAGGATGTCGCGGCGTTCGAGTCGAGACGAACTTAGGAGAGTTAGAGCAGGCTGTCTCAAGTATCATCCGCGCCGAAAAGGAAGCTCAGAACGGCGAGATGACAGGAGGATGATTCGCGCCAGAGCTCCCCTCCGAGTGAGCTATGCAGGCGGTGGAACAGATGTTCCTCCATACCCGGGTTTGAAGGGAGGAGTAGTTCTCTCCTCTACCATTCAGAACTACGCTTACTGCTCCATTACCCCTCGATCCGATGGAATGGTTACTGTCTCCAGGGAAGACCAAGACGTTTCCACAGGACCTGGGAGACTCAACGAACTCAAAGGCAGTGGAGAGGTGGAGTTCGTTACTGCAGTCGCCAAACGGTTTGATGTGACGCAGGGTTTTGATGCAGACCTCAGATACGACGCTCTCCCCGGCACGGGTTTGGGATCGTCCTCAGCACTCTGCGTAGCTCTCATAGGCGCTTTCCGGGAATGGAAGGGCACGTCGATGACGGACTATGAGATAGCAAATCTTGCGTACGATGTGGAGAGGAAGGATGTTGGAATTCCTGGCGGCCTACAGGATCAGTACGCGTCCACTTTCGGGGGCTTCAACCTGATCGAGTTCAAGAAGGACTCAAACATTGTCAATCCTCTCCGCATTAAGCGGGAAACCTTGAACGAATTGGAGTACACCAGCCTCCTCTGCTTCACCGGAACTACCCGAAGATCAGGCGGTATTCTTCAAAGGCAGATCGAGTCGTACGAACATAAAGACTCGAAAGTAATGGAAGCTCTCGAACGTATGAAAGAGCTAACGCTTGAGATGAAGGACTCCCTCCTCACCGGCAATCTTACAGAGTTCGCCAAACTACTGAACTCGGAATGGGAGACGAAGAAAGCACTCGACTCAGCAATATCCACTGACGAGGTCGAGAAGCTTCTGCACGCCGCGCGAGAGAGCGGGGCTATCGGGGGCAAACTCCTCGGCGCCGGAGGCGGAGGATTTTTGTTTCTATACTGTGAGCCCGGCAAGCAGGTCCATGTCCAAAAAGCCGTCGAGCGTCTAGGAGGCAAGGCCTTCCCGGTTAGATTCGATCTAGAAGGGCTGCAGACCTGGCGGAGCCCGAAATAGGATTCTAACAACGATGCAAAAGACACCACCAAGCCACAAGAGACCAGTCAGAGAAAATGACGAAGCGTCTCTGGCGCTGTCGGCAATACGAAAGAGCATTGAGACAAAAGAACGAGTCGCCACCGAATGTCTCGCTGACATCATCGAGATGGCGCACATAATGATTAGGGCCCTGCAGAAAGGTCGAAAAGTAGTTTTCTTCGGGAACGGTGGAAGTGCTGCCGATGCTCAGCATATTTCGGCGGAGCTTGTCGGAAAATTCAAGAGGATGCGACCTCCTCTTAGAGCATCTGCACTGACAACGAACACGTCCATTCTGACAGCGATAGGTAACGACATCGGTTTCGACGAAATCTTCTCCCGTCAAGTCCAAGCAACGCTGGAGTCGGAGGATGTTGCGGTAGGTATCAGTACGAGCGGTCGCTCAGCGAACGTCATCAAAGGCGTTGAGGAGGCCCGGAGAATCGGAGCGAAGACAATAGCCCTCACTGGCTCTGGAGGAGGACTGCTCGGATCACTGTGCGATCACAGGGTGATTGTACCCTCGGACGATACTCAGAGGATACAGGAATGTCATATCATGATAGGTCACATCGTCTGCGAACTGATAGATGAGACACTTGGAGATGGGTCCCATGCGTGATAATCCCCCGAATTTTAGCCCGAGCCTCGCTCTAAGATGCAAACCCATAGCTTCGCTTTCCACCTAACCCTTAAGTGGGAAAATCCGAGATCTTTGATTCTCACCCGAGCTGAAAGCCTGTAGACGTGGTCATCCGTATGGTCCTTTCCAAATTTCTCACCCAACTTCACCAGGCGATAGACAGGGTCAAAGAATACATTGGGCTCAGAGAGACTCAGGCCAAGCCCACGAGGTTATCACGAGTCGGCCTTGGTCTAACCGGCCTATTCTCAGTTGTGGCTGGGTTGTGGCTTGTGGCATTTGGGCCAAATATTGTCGTGATGCTGGTTCTCGCTCTTGGCCTTGCTGGATTTGGGTTATTCAATCTGGCATTTGCCTTCAGAAAGAATCTGACTCTATCTCGCGCTAACCAGCTTTCCCTGGTTGGGAACCTTGTTTTGTTCCTATGGCTGTACGTCGTCGCGTCAAGGCTCCTCTTCGTCAGCTACACGACCGATACGGTGGTGGG
>Ga0099794_10000330_pt1 | contig 16208 bp, 12 predicted proteins | sample Rivendell_Oct201_10_FD_77320 | JGI IMG/M metagenome (GOLD analysis project Ga0099794, IMG submission 77320) | Vadose zone soil microbial communities from the Eel River Critical Zone Observatory, Northern California, USA -... | ecosystem: Host-associated > Plants > Roots > Rhizosphere > Soil ... | reverse complement strand
GAGCCATGAAGCGATTTTCACTGTTCACTGCGATTTTATTCGTCATCAACGTGCTGTCCACCGCTAGAGCGCAAGTGCCAAAGTATGATGTCCTGACACATCACAACGACATCTTTCGGACTGGCGCCAACCTCAGCGAAACGACTCTTACCGTCGACAACGTCACTTGGTCGCGTTTCGGTCGCGTGGCTACACTGCCCGTCGACGGCGATGTCTACGCCCAGCCGCTGTACTTGGCTCGCGTCCCTACACGTAATTCGGGACAGCGCGACCTCGTGATCGTCGCGACGGCGAACAACACACTCTATGCCTTCGACGCCAATGCGTCGGGCACGGCGACGCCGCTCTGGAAACGCGCATACGGAAATGCGGTGCCGATGCCGAGCGATGACTTCGCCAATCTAGAGTTCACTTGCGGGAAATACACCCAGATCCACGATGGCTTTCCGCCCGAAGCCGCAAGAATCACGTTCGACAATCACGTATGGTACAACATGCGGCAGATCGGGATCACCAGCACACCGGTCGTCGATCCCAAGACCAACACGATCTACTTCGTCACGTTTAGCCGCGACAGCAAGCCGACGCGTTCCGGACCATGCATGGATTTTTCGAGCTGCACGATGCAGCTTTCCTGCGACCACCCCGTTTATGGATATCACTATTGGCTCCATGCCGTCGACGTGACCTCGGGCGACGAGCGACCACGAAGCCCGACCGAGATCACGGGTTCCGCGCCAGGTACGAGTGCGGGTTCGGTAGGCGGCGTCGTGACGTTCCAACCGACACGGCAACTTCAACGCGCGGCGCTGCTTCTCGCTCAGAAGCCGCAGCCCGCGATCTATCTCGCTTTTGGAGGGCACGGCGACGTCGGGTACTACCACGGTTGGGTCTTTGCCTACAACGCCGCAACGCTCGCGCGACTGGCGGTGTTTCTCGACGCGCCGGACGCCGATGCCAGTTATCCGCTGAAGCAAAGCGGCTTCCGGCAGGTCGGCGCACCTACCGCCGAGGACGGCGGCGAGCAGGGCGGCATCTGGCAATCGGGCCAGGGTCCGGTCGCCGACGCCGACGGGAACGTCTATGTGATGAGCGGCAATGGCAGCAACACAGTCCACAATCTTGGAGACAGCTTCATCAAGCTACGGCTCGACGGCGGCGCCTTGAAAGTCGTCGGCTCTTGGAGCCCGACGCCCAACGAGGGAGGGGACAACGACCTCGGATCGGCCGGTCCATTGTTGGTCGAAAACGGCAACCTGCTCATCGGTGGTGGAAAATTCGGCGTCGTCTACATCCTCGATCGCAATCTTTCGTTGCAGCAACAGTTTCGCGCGGTGATTCCGCCGGCTGGCTCGAGTTGCGACGTCACCACCTACCCGAAGCCGTGCAGCATTGGTTACTCGACGCACATTCACGGCTCGCCGATCTATTGGAAGGGGCCGGAGCGCACGTTCCTTTATGTCTGGGGCGAGAACGACTGCCTGCGCGCCTATCCGCTCGAGGCTGGCAGGGTGCCCGCCTCGCCAAATCAATGCATTGCCGGACCATCGATCGGAGCCGCGGCCAGTTTCAGCTCCGATCTGGCGCCGCGTCCCAACGGCGAAGACGGCATGCCGGGTGGAATTCTGGCGCTCTCTGCCGACGGCAATCGCGGCGGTAGCGCCATCGTCTGGGCCTCACGCCCGCTCTCGGGCACGGCGCTGCAGAAGGTGCCGCCGGCTGTTCTGGAAGCATTCGATGCGTCGAACGTCGGCCGCCGGCTGTGGGCGAGTGAGCAGTTTGCCGGCGATCAAGTCGGCAAGCTCGCCCGGTTCACCTCGCCGACCATCGCCAACGGGCGCGTCTTCATGGCCACCTTCTCGAACGCCGTGAGGGTCTATGGAGCGCTCTCCACACCGCGCGTCGCGGCCGGCGGCGCGGTGACGGTGTTGTCGCGCAACTCCGGCGATGCATCGCTCTATCGCGTTGCTGCCGACGGGAACGTGCACAGCACGTGGTGGAACGGAAATTGGCATCCATGGTTCCCGATCGGCACGCGCACGGGTTGGGCGCCGGCGGGCGCGCCGGTCACGCCGCTGTCGCGCAAGCCGGACGACGCGTCGATCTATGTCGTTGGACGAGATGGCGGCGTCTACAGCAACTCATGGTCGAATGGTAATTGGCACGATTGGTTCCGGATCGGCGATTCATTCGTGACCACGCCAGGCGCTCCCATCAAGGCCCTTTCACGCAATGCTTCGGACGCGTCGATCTATGTCGTCGGCAGCGACGGCGGCGTCTACAGCACCTGGTGGTCCGACGGCAAGTGGCACGATTGGTTTCGCATTGGTGCTTCGTTCGTCGCTGCGGCGGGCTCGGTCGTCGACGCCCTTTCGCGCAACGCTTCGGACGCGTCGATCTATGTCGTCGGCAGCGACGGCGGCGTTTACAGTACCTGGTGGTCCGACGGCAAGTGGCACGATTGGTTTCGCATTGGCAACTCATTTATGGTGCCAAGCGGGTCTCCTGTTCATGCCCTCTCCCGCAACGCTTCTGACGCGTCGATCTACGTCGTCGGCAGCGACGGCGGCGTCTATAGCACCTGGTGGTCCGATGGCAAATGGCACGATTGGTTTCGCATTGGTGGTTCTTTTGTGGTGCCCAATGGAGCACATGTGAAGCCGCTGTCGCGCAACGCTTCGGACGCCTCGATCTATGTCGTCGGCAGCGACGGCGGCGTTTACGGCACCTGGTGGTCCGACGGCAACTGGCACGATTGGTTTCCGATCGAATTTGCGACGGCGCTCGCCGGATCGCTCTTGAATCCTCTTTCACGTAATCCAAACGATGCGTCGCTCTACGTCATAGGCGTCGATGGCATTGTCCACAGCACCTTCTGGAACGGCGCCTGGCAGCCGTGGTTCGCCATCAACGATTAGCTGTGACTCGCCAAAATTCCAAACCCGAGATTGTTGCTAGCCGAATCTCTGAAAAAGGAGGTTGTATGATGAAACCCGTAAGAATCCCGTCGGCCTCATTTTGCATGCTCGCGCTCGTGGCTGTTCTCGCCGTATTGACCAGCACGCATGCCGCTGCGCAAAGCTCAACATCGCCCATCAGCGGCGCCGAGCAGAGGGAAACGCGACGGCGGCGGGTGCGCGCACCATCTCCACCAACGAGTGCGGCGACCCTGCCCACGTTTTATGTGCTCGCCTTTGCTGGAACCTTGGTGCATGGAAAATGCCTGGATTTCGGCCCGCCACCGCAAGTGGCCGGCTCCCCGGTGTTCATTTACGGTTGCAATGGAACAGTAGCGCAGCAGGTTCGCGTCGAAGAAATCAACGACCGGCATGAGGTTATCCTACACGCCGGCCCTATGGTCATCGGGATCAGGAATCCCATGATTGCGCTCGGCGGCGCAGCGCCCGGGGGTGCAGCCCCAACGGAATTTAGGCTCGAATTGCAGAAGCGAGCCAACCCGGTGAGACCGGATTCCGCAAACCAAATTTTTGCGCTGGACGGCGACAGCATCATCCTTGCACACAGCCGCCCTTGCATCAGTACGGACGCTAGTCTTTGTCCTCCACCTCCACCGCAACTCGTCGTCCAAGTAAAGAACGCACGTGGCGCGAACAGGTCGCCGCTCGTCGTTGGGCCGCGCAACCTGGCCGACTCAGAGTTCTGGGAATTTAAGGCCATCGTCGGTTCAGGCAGATACCCGACCAGTGGCTTTGTGACGGTCGCGACGGACTTCGACCTCTGGAATGCCGTTTGTGCATTTCCCAAGGTGAGACCGGGCTCCCTTAACGTTCCTATAGTCGACCACCCAGGGCATCCGGATGACGGAACGCTGATTCTTAATGGTCCGGATGCTGGGCCGTGTTCCCAATTCAATATAGGGTGGGGTAGCGTCATCGTAGTCACGAGCCCAAATGACTGCAACCATGTGCCTGGACCCGCGCCGGGGCAGTTCCAAGATATCGGCGGATGCATCAACCTCAGTAACTATCCTCCTATCTTCCTGCCTGCGGGTGTAACCGTCCGAGGGGGCCGCCGGGGCACAAACTTCGGTCCGCAACTGTACTTCTCTTACCAAGACGGGAGAGTCAATGGGCCGAGTAATTGCGGTCCGTGCATGCTTGAAGTTCGCGGCGACTATGTGCGCGTCACCGGATTGCGCCTGCGCGGAGAAAGCCGCTCTACTGATGAAAGCTCCCCCTTGACAAAAGCGATTGAGGTGGGCTATCCGGGGCCCGCTACTGGCCCGCTCTTTAGTATCACCACACTCACTCAATATATCGCCACGATCGACCACAACGATATCTCCGACTGGGGGTCAGCTGCAGTCTCGCTCTCTACGCCTTATGTCGTCACTGACTCCGACCCTGACTTCGACTCCGACACCCAGACTTGTACTGTTACGGGCACCGACATCTCCTATCCATGCGGCTGCAACGTGCCAGACCCCTCAACAGGAGCGTCCGTACCCATTGCGCAGGACGCCGCAACCCTAGCCAACGTGAGGGTGGCGCGCAATTTCCTGCACCACAACGAGAGAAATAGCTTTGGCTACGGCGTGGACGTGGGCAGAGCGTTTATCGAGGGAAATACTTTCCTGCTGAACCGCCACGCTATAACGGCAGGTGGGGAGCCGCATAATGAGTACCGAGCCTCGTACAACCTCGTGCTGTCGAGTGCAAACAGGTACAACGGATTCAACGTACAGGATTTCGATATGCACGGAACGAAAGACAATCATTCCTGGTTCGGCGGACGGGGAGGCTTTTATGTGGATATCCTTGGAAACACCTTTCTCGGCACAAATCGGGAAAACTACAAGTTGCGGGGCACCCCCTGCTTTGATACGGATTTTCACAGCAACGTTTCGCTTGAGGGACAGGACAAAGCTCTACAATTTCAGGACAGTTTATTTCACATCTTCGACAGCGTCGACCACATAAACATTGCCAGTACCCCTAATCAGTTCGAGTTACCCGATCCCACTGTCCGCCTCGGGCCTGCCTCCCTCGGGGTTGGCGACTTCGATGGCGACGGCGATGATGACTTGTTTCTGGCAACCGGTTCCGCCTGGTACTATTCGCCCCGCGGCACGACCGAATGGCGCTTCCTGAGCGCAAAAAAAGAGACCATCGGCAACCTCCTCTTCGGAGACTTCGACGGCGATGGCCGCACCGATGTTTTTACGCAGATCGGTGACGATTGGATGGTCTCCTGGGGTGGCATTTCCCCGTGGGAAAAAATCAACCACAGCAAGTGGCGCATGACTGACTTCGTCATCGGCGATTTCGTTGGCGATCGTAGGGCCGACGTCTTTTTCGCGCGTGGTGATCAGTGGTTTGTCTCTGACGGCGGCCGTGGTCCCTTCGTGCCGTATGCCACCTCGAGCTTCAAGATTCCCGATCTCGCGTTTGGTCATTTTGACAAGGATCACAAAAACGATCCAAAAACAGACGTCGTAGGTGTTGTTGACAATCAATGGATGGTCGTTTTTGCGCAAGGGGATCACACGTGGAAGCGCCTTCGCTCGAAACTGACCGACACCATGGCGGGCCTCATCGTCGCAGATTTTGATGGTAATGGAATCGACGACATCGCCAAGTTTGCCGACGATCAGTGGCAAGTGTCCATGGATGGCATCGATGACTGGACGCCTCTCAGTTACGGCGGGCCGCGTGCGGCGATTGGCCGCTTCGATGACCATGACCGCCCTGGCGCGGACATTCTTTTCTGGGATAGCCGGTCTCTCAGAATCATATCCTCAGGCCTCGGCAGTTCTGTTCAGCACAGCCGCCAGGACATGCGCTAGCTAGGTTGCTCACCCCGGAGGGAATTTGGGACGGAAGGACGAGTACGGGGCGGGGCTAACCCATTTTGCACTAAGCTTTTGTTCATTCGTGATCGAGTCCCGGGTTTTTGGGCCTCTAGGGCGACAAGCCTATAACTCTGGATGAAGTGTGCGAGACACTAGCTTGTCGCGTTGATTCGTCAAAAGGGAGTGGCTTCGATATAGCATGAAATGTCCGGACAAGCCTCATCCCGCTCCAAGGCCGCAAAATATCCGACTGCGTTAACGTGACGGTGGCCCCTGCCCTCTGGCCCGTCGCCGGAGAAGACGCGGCCCGTGCACAAACACGCGAAAACAGAAAAAGATCACGCGAACGCGGCGCTTTGGGCGGCGTAACGGTCAAAGCGCTGCCCAATGCGGGTTAGAACTTGATGACAATCCGGCAGTACCAAAACCCGCATTCAAGACAATACTTATGCCCTCGGACGCGGATACAGCCGATCGTCAATCCTACCGCGTCGGCTCTACCCGGACGTGTCAGAACCAAAGTCTGCTCTCGACGCCCCTCGGCCGCATCGGGGGTTTCTTCGTGGCCGACCCATGTGAGTGGAATCCCTTTCAAAGCTGCTGGCGGTTTGAGGCCGAGTTCGTCCACAAGGTGGGTCACATCTTCGCCGGGCTTTAGGTGGCGCTTTGTCAGTGCGCCAATAAAAGCATGGAGAAATTGTTCGAGTTCCAGCACATCGCGCAGCGAATTGGTGAGTGGATCACTCGTGTTCATTGCAGCTCCTCGAGTTGTCTTCGATCATGGCAATGCGGATTGTACGCTCTTCCTCATGAGATTTTGCCCCGTTTTCCCGCGTTCGAAAAGCCCCAGAGATGATCCGGAATCCGCATCAAAGTGCCCTGGATAGCTACAGTCTACAAAATTCTCTAACTCGCTGGAAAGCGACCTCCGGTGAAACCGCAACAAGGTCATTACAACGCTTAGATAACTGCACTTCAACAACCTTCTGACTTATGAGAACCTGTAATGGTGCGAGACCAAGTAGCCCAAGACTATAAGGATATCTCGGGCAGCCGCTGAAGAAGCGCCTAACTCCCAAAAAATCAGCTACACGGACATGTGGTTCGCCCTGTTATTCTTGTGCGATGGTGTCTGGGTCACGGCGGAAGTTGGAAACTCTTGCGTACTCCCAACTAGTCAGGTTGCAGACCCACCTGACGACCAGAAGTTCTGCAAATCGCTCAAGCGAATCGTTCAGGATCCGCTCCATACGGGGGCGTTCTTCTCGCGTGCCAAAGCAAGCTTCCCGTAGGCAAGCTCCAGAAGCGTCGTCAGTTCTCGGTTCTTCTCCTCAAGTGACTTAATACGGAGCCGCAGCGTCGCCACGATATTCTGTCTGGACAGACGCTCGCGATCTTGTGAGGCGGATGCGAGAGGAGCCATGTGACTCGTCGTCTTACGGGAACGCATGATACGAACGCGCAATTCCTCCTGACCATACAACCACGCCGTTGACACCTTTGCTTCGGAGGCCACAGTTCGGAAGTTAATCTCTCGGTCTGAAGCATCCATGCGGTGCAGCGCTGCCAGGGCGCGCTCCATTGCTAGTTCGCTGCGCAGTCGTGAGCTCCGTTTGAGACCAGCTATATTTCTACGCATGTGCTCGCTCCAGAGACGTGATGATGTTAAATAGGTTGCTGCGTTTCCGCTCGTTCATTTCGATTTGCCGCACCCATCCGTTCGCGTTTGCCTTGGCGATCACTCGCTCTGTCTCGCGAAGCTCTGCCTTGTGGATTTCCAGGAAGCCGACATCCGTGCGAAAGTGAGCACAGTTCAGGCAAGCGTTAGGATGAGGACACGGACCGGCAACAATAGGTATGGCACAGTAATCATTTGTGAGCGCTTGAGCGAGAACGTTGCGGGTGAACCATTGGAGATCACCGGTGTCGAGTGGTCCATTTTCCGGGACTGTTTTCCCTGTCACATCGACCAACGTTCCTGGCAGGTACTCAGACAATTTCTCTTTCATGGTGGAGTCATGGATGTGCGCATAACGACTTGTCATCTCCGGCCCGAGATGGCCGAGGTAGCGTTGGATGATGTGGTGGGGCACACCCAGATTGATCATGCGTGTTCCGACTGTATGGCGGAACTGATGGGATTGAAAGCGGAAGAGCTTGCCATTCGCATCTCGTATCTCACGGTCGTAGGCTAAGCGATTGATACGTTGCGCGAAGGTATACTGCTTAAATACTCTTCCTCTCGGATTCGGGAACAGCAAGGTAGATGACTGTGGTCGGCCCCTCACGACTTGCTGCTGCTCTTGTATGACCCGCGCGATCTCTTGAGATACCGGGATCGTGTGTTCTCGCTTCATCTTGCCTTGCATGAACCGCAGATAGAACGTGCCTCTTGCATCTTGCGTCAGGCAGTCCAAGGACAGTTGCAGGAGTTCTCTGATGCGCATTCCGCATTCCTGAAAAATGAGGATCATCTGCACCCATGGAGCCTTCAGGTTGCCGAGATGCCTGTTGAGTTGGTCCAGGACCGCGGAAGGAATATAACGAGGCTGCGGCTTGGGCGGCTGCGGCACTTCTTCGTCGTAAATCATTCGCTCCGATCCGATGGGCAGCCACCGCTCGCGTGCTGCTATTTCCAGGAAGGTTCGAAGATTGATGACATCAGTCTTGCGCACGGCGATGCCAACCCGTTTTGGGAGGTAGCTCAGATATTCCACCAACAGCTTGCGCGTGATGGCTTTGGCTGTGGCTTTTGGCCGCTCCTGCGCGAGGAACTCTGAGAAGCGCGTCAGTGATTGCAATCGCATGCGACACGTGCCTTCCGCATAGATCGCCAAGCAGTACCGAAGATAGGCCTTGACGGCCTCCCGCAGCCAGAGTTGCCGGACCAGGCGGAAATTGAGAGTGGTATCGGACAGAGAAGGACTGACTGGAACCGACAATCGCGGAAGACTCCACAGATATTTCTCATACTCCGGGCGGTCATCGTAGGCACTCTTCAGGATCGAGTGCACTTGTCGAAGCGTGCTGATGTAAGCGCTATCGCGCGGAGTCACGCACGGCCGTTGCTCCCGATCCATGCGCGTTGTAGTTCCTGGGTTATACATGCCGCGGCTTTTCAGATATTTTCTATATTCGTCTCGCCACGTTTCAAAGCTTCGACTCATCAAAGAACGGCGAGCAGGATTCAAGGTGTTTAGCCATTTGATCAGGCGATGTACTTTAGTCGATTCTTATGTGGTCCTCCACCTTCCATCAGAAAATTTCTTCCAGCAAGCGTATTTTAGCTCGCCATTTATGCCCTCAGATTGGCACTCGAAGTACAGATAGCGCTGCCGCGGAGTTGGGGTCAGTCCAGCTCCCACTGGGCTATGGTGCATGTCCCAGGTGTCTTCACTCCAAAACCCTCGCAATTCGGCAAGCAAGCGTTGTTGTTTCGCACGGCTCCAAGTTGGGTTCACCTCGCACGCTCCTTTAGATAACGAGCGAACATGTCTCCTAGATCTCCCGTCGAGAGATGCCCATAGGTGTTTACTGTGGTTTGGATTTGCGCATGCCCGAGGCGTCGCTGGACATACGCGGCATCCCAGCCTGCCCGTAGCAGATCCGTTGCGTGCGTGTGGCGGAACATGTGCGGCGTTGCTCGCAGCCCTGTCTTGCCGCTCAATTTGTGGAATAGATCGATCACCGTGGAGTAGGTCATCGGCGCCCGATGCGGCCACCCCACCAGTTCACGAAAACGTAGTCGTGAGAAACGTCCTTGTGTTCGTGTACGAGATAGTTGGCGTAGAGCGCCATCAACTCTTTTGAGACATGCACCGTGTAAGGAGACCGCGACTTGGTGAGTGCGCCGTTACTGTTTGCGCGGGGCACGATATCGATCTCCCCGTCGAAGGACCGGATGTCGGCGTGGCGTAACCCGAGTGCCTGACCAATGCGCATCCCGCTCTCGTACAACAGACTTACAAGCAGGCGGTCCCGCCGGCGCGTACATGCGTTTAGCAGCGCCTGGACTTCTTGCGGTGAGAACACGCGCGGAAGGCGTCGAGTCACTCTCACGTGAGCTACCGCATGTCGCAGCGAGCGATCCTTGTTTATGTGATGCAAAAACGGTTTATATGAACTCTTCGCTCCGAACCGTCGTGACCGGCTGATGTTTGTCTCGATACCCAACCTGTCCTGATATTCGTAGAAGGAACCTACGGCTGCTAAAATGGTGTTGATCGTCGAGTCGGTCCGCGACTTGCCGTCTGGCGATTGGGTTCGACGCAACCAGGCCACGAACTGGGCGAGTTGCGTCAACGTCAAGACCCGCCAATCCTGTGCTCCTTCAGATAAGAACTTCGCAAAAGCTTGCAGATGATGAGCATAGGCGCGGACCGTGTTTGGGGATCGTCCCAGGCAATGCAGGTATGAGAGATATTGGTTCGGAGCGACGAGTGGTCGCTGTTCAGCGTCGAACAACACCCAACTCCGCTCCCTTGTATCGGGCACGATAACTCTTTGCACTTTGATCATTAATCCTCCAGAAGTAAGCGCGCGATTTGCCTTAGCACCGTTCCGCTATCCGAGCCGAACTGTCGAAGGCGATACAAAAACCAAACGCAGGAACTCATACCGCCAAGAAGACGATGAAGAACGTATCGCCGCGACCACGGGCTGCAACTACAAGATAGCCCAAGTAAATCCCTCAACTCCGCAAACCAACAAGAGGCCGCATATCAGGCGCGGCCTCTTCCATTTTCCGACGGGGAATTCAGCCTAACATTTTCATCAAGGGCTTTATCCGCGGGAAAAGAGCTATCTAGCTCCTTACGGATGGTTAGCTTTCGTTCTGAGATAAGCGTAAAGGAGACGCTTTCCGCTCGGTCGATTGCTTCCGCCGTCTGGTTCGACCGTCACGAACACAGCGTCGATTTGGTCCAACATCTTAGGATCATCGAACCTTAGAACCCAGCGCTTCTTCGAAACACTGTCTTCATAGAACACGCCCATGTTCAGTGCGGTGCTCAAATCCCGTCCGCGTTGGCCCCAGGCCTGAAAAGTACTCGCGCTCTTAACTCCTGTCGCCTGATTCAGGTCATACGCATAGAAGATCAGTGACTTTCCTTGAGTGTAGAAGACACGGCCATATGGTTTCTGCGTCTCGCCGTTGCGCGCAACGTCATACACTTCTGCTATGTACAGGTCCCGCGCACCCATCAGTTCGCGGATATCGCGGTCATGGGCAAGAAGCTCCTCTTGTTGCTGAATCGTCTCGTCTCGATCTCGCAACAGACGCGAGTACTCGTCAAATCTGCCCTGGAGATCACTAGCCTGGGCTATAACTTGGGAACGCTGCTGTTGGAGTGAATCCAAATCTCCCTGTATCTTTTCTAAAGAGGTTTGAGCGGCCTGCAATTTCTCAGCAAGAGTATTGCGCTCATTGGCTATCTGTTGCTTCGCTTCCTCGCTGTTCCGTGCCGCGGACCTTGTATCAGCTTGAAGTGTCTTCAGGCTGCCTATCTCTGCTGATTGCCTCTCGATTTGCTGCTTCAGCTTCGCGATGGTCTTATCCCTGTCCGCGATCTCGGTTTTGACGGTCTCATCCTTGGGTGCCTTCTCAATTGCCCCCCGCTCAGGGGCAACGGGTATGGCGGTCGTCCGAGCGACGTTCTCTCCCCGTTGAACGCCAATTTTGTAGAGGGACAGACCAAGAGCGACGCTGAGCAGAATAGTCGCCGCGAGTGTCAACCAAACATGATTCCAAGTGAGCCGGCTCTGTGTTTGACCGATTCGATCCGCTACAATTCTGTGCGTGTGACTGGGCTCACTCTTTACCAGCTGCAGTTGTCTGGGCGTTTCTTCACGCGAAAGGCGTTCGAAGAACACCGCTTCAGCCACGTCATCGGACCTAGAGGGATTGGTATCGAAGTCCAACTCGGATGAATCAGGGGCAACAAGCGGTATTGCATTGTCGACAACTGCCTCGAACTCCTTCATAGCCCCGCGACACTGAGCGCAAATGGCAACGTGCGCCTGTAGTTTGGCGCATTCTTCTTCTGTCAAATCGCCCGAGGTGGAAAGAGCACACAACTCAAGAAATTCATCGTGTGGTCCTATGTCTGACCGTTGCTCACCGTTCGGGTTGGTTCGACCATTCCGCATATCGTTTCAACTCGTAGGTGCTTTATCGCCAAAGATGGCCGTTCGGAACCTAGCAAGGCCTCGATAGTAGTGGTGCCGAACATTCGCCAGAGGCTGACCCATTTTGACGCTGATTTCTCTCAAGGTATATCCCTCGAAAAAATAGAGCATAAGAGTCTCGCGCTGGTCGTCTGATAAGTCCTCGAAAGCCTTCTTCAAGCCCGTTCTTCCGAGGACGACCTCTGCGGAGTAATCATGTTTAGTTGTCGTCGAGTCAACTATCTGGGCTGCCTTGCCTTCGAGATCTGCATGTGTGTAAAAGCGACGAGATGTAAGGTACCGTACCCTCTGAATGGCCTTCTGGTACGTTATCTGGACTATCCAAGAGACGGGAGAACTCTTGGAACTGTCATAGACGCTGCGCTTGGAATAAAGGAATAGAAAGACCTCCTGAACGACATCCTCGCCTTCGGTTTCGTCTCTGATGATTCTTCTCGCAACTCTAAGAACCAATTGCGAGTAGCGCCGAAATAGCAGGGCAAGGGCCTCCTGGTCATCTTCCCGAATCCGTGCCATCAACTCTTCATCGCTTATCGTCGCCAGCGGAGCGGCATCATTTGCCTCGGTGTTGCTCCCTCCGAGCTTTACCTCGGCGAGAGGCAAGGTTGGGAAACGTGAAGTTGCAGATGAACTCATCCTTGTCTCTCAATGCACCTACGAAGAATGATGCGTCGGATCAACGACAAAATAGACTCGGGGGGCAGATTGAGCCGAGTCGTAATGTGTCGGTAAACATACAACGCCATCAGGTCAACTGAGAAGTGTTTTCAAGAGACAAAGCGAAAATATATCTTCACAAATTGCTGGGAGGATTGGCACACATTCGCAACCTGGCGCATATACGACTAACGCCCCAGATTCAGTTCCCGACATCGGCTAGAGGTGAATAACGTCCGGCTCTCGAAACCCTCAATCCTTCGAGCAGAATGAGGGCGGCCTGCGAACGCCTACGACCTTAGCTCTGTCCCGCGTGAATCATTTGCCTTGCTCTGCTGCTTTAGCCGCTTCGAAATTGCCGCGTCCCGGCGCGTAAACTCTCACGCCTCCGGCCTCCACTAGCATCTTTCGCGCCACGAAAGTCCGTGTCACTCAAGCCTGCGACCCGTTCCGGCCTGGACGCGCCAATTTCTTCGCTCCTGTCCCCTGTTTCGTGCCCTTGCTCCCTCGCTGCGGCGTGGAGGGAGCAAGAACTCCCCGAAACAGGAGGACAACCATGAAAGTCGAGCAAGCAAAACAAATCGCCAGCAAGGCCATCGAACAACTCAGCGAGGCTCTGGAAAGGGGCCACAGTGAGACGTTGAGAAATTATCTTGCGGCGATGGCGAGGTTCCATCGCTATTCGTTGCATAACCTGATTCTCATCGTATCGCAAAGGCCGGACGCGACGCGCGTAGCTGGCTTCCATACTTGGAAGCAGCTTGGCAGAAACGTCAAGAGAGGCGCGAAGTGAATCATGATCCTTGCGCCGCTTGCGCTTCGCAAAAGCAAGGAAGAAACCACTTCCGAAGAAGACCAAAGCAAGGCCGCCGTGGGCTTTCGCGTGGTTTACGTTTTTGATCAGAATGATACTGAAGGGAAACCACTTTGTGAGCTTGGCTCTGCGCAGGGAGACCCGGCTGGATACACGGAAAGGCTGAAGCAGTTCGTTGCGGGGCGCGGTATTCAACTCGAATACTCAGACGCCATCTACCCCGCGCAGGGGCAGTGCTCGCCCGGAAAAATTGTGCTACTGCCCGGCCAGTCCGCGGCGGAAGAGTACGCCACTTTGGCCCACGAAGCGGCTCACAGCCTTTTACACATGCAGGAGCGTCGCGCCGAGACAACAAAGCGCGTCCGCGAGACCGAGGCGGAGGCCGTCGCGTTTGTCCTCTGCGAAGCCATCGGGATCAAAGCAGAGAACTCAGCTGACTACATTCACCTCTACTCCGGTGACAAGGAAACATTGGCGGAATCATTGGAGCATGTGCAGCGCGCCAGTTCCGAGATTCTCGCGGCGATCACGCAAACCGACTAAATATTTTCGCGGGAGGCCCATCGTGACGGGCCTCCCGCGACCGTCAACGGCGGGTGCGCCCAAAGTTCAGAGACATCGATCACCGTCCTGAAGCCAGAATTCTATTTCCTTAGTTTCATTAACTCATACGGAAAGTACCATCGCCGAACCCTTCCATCCGGGCAATTCTTAGAAGGAGTTCCAGCACTAGTCATGCCAGCACGATGGCTGGCACTTTCATCCTCCGGATGTAAGAGCGATTTGCAGTCAAAGGACATAGAAATGGTTTACGGTTTTGCGAGGAAACTTCTTTCTCTGGCTTTTATCGTTTCTGCTGTAGCTTCCGCGCAGGGTGTACCACCAGGCCTTACACCTGTTGAAGGGACACTAAGGCCGCTCTCGCATTCCGCACAATCGACGCCACTTCGAAAGGACATACCAACGATAGCTAAAGCTGCGAACGGAGCAATCGTGACAATCGTCATGGCGAGCAACGATAAGCCCATAGCACGGGGCACGGGTTTCCTTGTTAGCCAGGACGGCGTGATCTTGACGAATTACCACGTCATCGAGGCTGGCAACGTCGCCGTCGTCAAATTCCCTGACAACACTACCTTTCCCGTTGATGGTGTGCTGGCGGCCGATAAAGTCCGCGACCTCGCCGTCATCAAAATACACGGGAAGAATTTCCGAACGCTTACCCTTGGCAACTCGGATCGAATTCAAATCGGCGAAGAGGTCGTTGCAATCGGTAATCCGCTCGGCTTGGAACAGACAGTTTCAAACGGCATTTTGAGCGGAGTCCGAGCAGATAAAGAAGCAGGCGGCAAGTTCTTGCAGGTCACTGTGCCCTTCACTCATGGCAGCAGTGGTGGCCCGCTGTTCAACATGATGGGGGAAGTGATCGGAATTACGACATTGGTTTATGAAGGCGCGGGGAATCTGAACTTCGCAATTCCTGTCAACGACGCGAAGCTCTTGCTGACGACTCAATCCTCTGCGCTAAGGAGCCTGCCTAACGAAGTGGAGAAGGAACCGGAACCGCCTGTGTCGAAACCGAAACCGCCCGTGTCGAAACCGGAACCGCCCGTGCTTTGGCTGAAGGATGTCGTCTGGATAAAAGAGGGAGATAAATTCGAGTCGGCCTTCGCACTCGCCCCCATGTGCGATCATATAAAACTGTATCGTGCATCAGATGACGAGAAGGCCCCCTCCAAGCAAAAAGATGGAACATTGGATATTACGAGATTCAATTCTTCTCCATCTCCGATGCGACCGGCGAAAAATACGCCCTATTTCTGACCCCGCCGAATGGAGTTCAGACAAGCTCTTCCTATAAGAGCGCAGCCGATGCTGCTAACAAAGCATGTTTGCTAGTGAAACTTGACAGACCCCCGTGGTGGTAACGTGCGATGTAAGAGGGAATTGCATGACGGGCATCTAGATGCGCCGGACGTCTGTGGCGATCTCAAGCCTATCACCGCATATAGACAGGTCGTGCTATGTCACATTTCGCAAGACGATTGCGGTCTTCACCAGGAATAGAAATAGATAAGTGTGCGAGGCGTTGTTCTATGTTTTTCGGGACCAACCACCACTTTTCATTCCTGCCCCACAATTGAAGTCTATGTCCACTAGGAAACGCACCGCTCTTGCGAGAATTCGGCGAAGTGAAACGGGAAAGTGCGAGGTAAATAAAGTGCGAAACGAAGAACTGACACCTGAAATGAAAGTCCTAGTTGACCACGACGGATTACTGAAACCAGCGAAGGTGATCGGGCCGGTTAGGGTCACGAAAGCAGGTACCGGCGAACTAGTTGAGATAAGTGGATGGGTAGTTGCAATCGAGCTGTCCAATCTTCATGCAACGGTCACTGCGGACAAGATTCACAAAAAGAGTTAAATGCTTTTTCCACAAAACCAAAGCGGACAGACCACCGCATGCGGATCACGTAGCTCAAGGTTGCAACGAGAAAGTCGCTCCTGAAAACCACTCGTAGTTCGAATCCACAGCCATGACACACAACGTCTATATTCTGGGCATAGACCACGAGATTCAGACCGTTGACGGCAGACGCACAGCAGAAGAAAAATCTGAATTCGAGAAACTGCTGCGGACACTAGTGTACAAACGCCACATTGAATTCATAGGCGAGGAGACCTACCCAGAGAAAAATGCGATAGCAAAATCCGTTGCGAGTTCGCTCGACATCCGTT
>Ga0099794_10000329_pt1 | contig 16249 bp, 17 predicted proteins | sample Rivendell_Oct201_10_FD_77320 | JGI IMG/M metagenome (GOLD analysis project Ga0099794, IMG submission 77320) | Vadose zone soil microbial communities from the Eel River Critical Zone Observatory, Northern California, USA -... | ecosystem: Host-associated > Plants > Roots > Rhizosphere > Soil ... | reverse complement strand
CGGTCGATATACGTACATGGGTCCGCTCACGACCGGCATCGGCGGCCCTTACCTCGGCTTCGCGCACGCGGCTCTGGGCTGCTGACAACGTTAAAATCGCACAATTAAGGCCCGGGCGCTGAGCCCGGGCCTTTTTCCTGGGTACGGAAGGATTGCGGGTGGGAGGCTGTTGAACTAGGTCGATGAACAAGCTGATCGACCGTTACGCGGTCGTGTTCGTGGCGGTCGCGGCCACCCTGTGGGCCTCGGACGCCTACTTCCGCAACCAGCTGGTTCAGCACCTGAGCGCGACCCAGATCGTGGTCGCCGAAGACGCGCTGGTCACCCTGTTTTTGCTCCCGGTGCTCATCCGCAGTCGCGGCGAGCTAAAGAAGCTCGGCCGCCGGGGCTGGCTTGCGGTCGCGAGCATCGCGGCGGGTGCGCAGGCCTTGGCCACGATCCTGTTTACGGCCTCGTTCTCGATCGCGGCGCAGCATCAGCTGTTCGCGGAGACAGTCGTGCTGCAGCAGACGCAGCCCTTGATCGCGATCCTGCTGGCGTGGGCCGTGCTCGGCGAGCGCCGGCGGCCGTGGTTCTGGCCCGCCGCCGCGGTGGCGATAGTGGCCGTTTATATGGTCGTGTTCGCGAGCGATCCGCTTTCGCCGGTCTCCGCCCTGAAGAACGGACGTCTCGAGGTGGGGTTGCTTGCGCTCGGTGCAGCTGTGCTCTGGGCCAGCGGCACGGTGTTCGGCCGCTTTGCATTGGGATCGATCTCGTTCTGGAGCATGACTTCGTTGCGCTTCACACTGGCTCTCCCGGTGCTGATCGTCATCGTCCTGGTGCAGAGTGGGCTGGGTGGTTTCGGTCACTATCGGCTGACCGATTTCGTGCCCAACCTGCTCGCCATCGCCATCGTGCCCGGCCTGCTGTCATTGCTCCTGTACTATCGGGCGTTGTCGAAGACGCCGGCGTCGCTGGCGACCATCGCCGAGATGGCGTATCCGGTGGCATTCACGCTGATCGCTTGGGCGCCATATCCGTGGGGCTTTCACCAGCCTGTCTACGCGGTACAGCTGCTCGGCACCGCTCTTTTGCTGGGCGTGATCGTCTTTCTCAACTGGACGCGGGAGAGAGCGCCGGTCGTGCTCGTTCGTCCACTGTCAGTGGCCGAGGGCTAATCTCGCGCCCATGGAGGTCATTAATGGCTGAATACGGGACATCGGTCGCAAGCACGGCATCGCCGGACAAGGTCTGGAAGATCTGGTCGGACATGTCGACGTGGGGTGACTGGAATCCCAACGTGTCGACGATGGATTGGCAGGGCGGCTTCGTGTCGGGCACCACTGGAGTGATGAACACGCGCGCCGGCCAGCACCACAAAATGCGCCTCCTCGACGTGGTGTCGGGTCGCAGCTTTGCGTTGGAGACGACCGTTGTGCCGTTGACGTTGTTCCGCTTCAACTGCCGCCTCGAGGCGGTCGGCGGCGAGACGAAGATCGGCCAGTACGTCGAGGTCAAGGGGCCGCTGGGGCCGATCCTGGGCGGGCTGCTCGGGCCGCAGGTCTCGAAAGAGTTTGGAACCCTGCTCAGCAACCTCGCGAAGAAAGCTGAGTCCGCCTAGGCCAGCCTCGACAGCGCGGCGCTGATCAGCTCGGCGTCGCCCTTTTTCAGGGCGGTGCCGAAGTTGCGCTCCAGGCTGCTGAGAAAGATCTTGTGTGCGGTCTTGTATGCGGCTTCGCCCTTGGCCGTGATGTGGGCGAAGACGCCGCGGCGATCGGTCGGGCAGGACCGGCGCTCGATGAGGCCGGCCTTGGTCATCTGCTCCAGGCGTCGCGACGCTCCGCTATTCGTGATGCCCGCCACGCGCGCGAGGTCCTGGTACCGCATCATCCCGCCCGGCGAACGGGTGAGATTGAGGAGCACCTCGTACCAGGCCAGAGGCATGCCCGCCTCGGGCACCATGTCGTGCTCGAGGGCCGCGGTCATCGAGGAGTGGACGCGATCCAGTCCCTCCCACATCTGCTCCACGTTGGAGGCTCGCGTTGGTTTCACGGCGCCTATGGTAGACGGGGCCCGGCGTGGCCGGACCCCGTCTCTCGATCAACCTCAGGCTTGCGCGAGCTCTGCTGCCTTGACCACGATCTCGGCTTCGATCTCGAGCTTGATGGTGTGGCTGGCCATGGGAATGGCGCCCGCAAGGCCGTCCCAGTTGAGGCCGAAGTCCATCCGGTTGAGCTGCCCCTTGGCGCTGATGCCGAGTCGCTCCTTACCCCCGCCCATCGGGTCAGGCACGCGGCCCTCGAGAGTTGCGTTCAGGACGACTGGCTTGGTCGTGCTCTTGATGGTGAGGTCGCCATGGACCTTGAAGGACTCGCTGTCGACGGGCTCGACGCGGTTGAGCTTGAAGGTGATCCTGGGGTACTTCTCCGCCTCGAAGAAGTCGGCCGAGCGGAGGTGGTTGTCGCGCATCTCCGTCCTGGTGTCGATGCTGGCGACGTCGATCGTCACCTGGCCATTGATCTTGGTGACGTCGTCCTCAGGCCCCTCGAAGTAGCCGTCGAACGAGTTGAACTGCCCGCGCACGGTTGAAACCGCCAGGTGCTTGGCGGTGAAGCCGACGTGGGTATGCGCTTTGTCGATCTCGTATCTGACCATGTGGTCCTCCTGTGAATTTCAGCGGTTTTCCTGTACCGCAGCTCCTCACAGGTACTTGCTTGCGCAAGCAACTATTCCGGGTGTGTGCTCTAAGGACGCGCTCTCTTGAGGCAGAACCACGCGGCTTCGGCACGCATCATGGCCGGCGTGCCGGTTTGCTCGCCGGTCTTTGTCCAGGCGAGGTCCCAGGCCGGCCCAAAGCGCTCGCGCAATTCCGTTTCGCTGACCCCCGATGGGATCGGCGGCACGGCCTTGGTGAACGCCATCATGAGGAGGGTCGCGCCAGGCGCGGCGAGCGCCGTCACGCCTTCCGCGTAGCGGGCCCGCTGGTCGCGTTTCAGCCCGTGATAGCAGCCGAGGTCGAACAAAAGCGAGTAGCCCGGCGTGAGGTCGAGGTCGCCGAGTCGTGTCACATCGCCTTCGCGGAAGTCGACTTTCACTCCTGCAGCCTGCGCCCGGCGCCGTGCTTCCTTGAGCGCCCGCGGCACGAAGTCCACCCCGGTCACGTCCCAGCCGTGAGTGGCCATGTAGACGGACTTGGTCCCCATGCCGCAACCGAGGTCGAGCGCCCGTCCCGGGGGTAGGGCATCGGGTCCTTCGATGAGCTCTCTCAACAGGATGGCCACCGCGCGGTCCCAGGGCGTGAAGCCGACCGCGTACATGAGCCGATAGACGATCCCCATCAGGCGCTCGCGCGGCGCCGGTAGGCGTGGGTCTCCTGGCGCCAGCTGAACCAGACGCCGGCCACCATCACGATGACGAAGATCGCCAGCGCCACCGCCAGCAGGATCGGACCGACCTTGCCGGCTCCGATGGCGGAGCCCAGTGGGCCCCAATCCACCGTTGCAGCTCCGTTGAGCCATGCGATCAGCCCCAGCGCGAAAGCTATGCATGCGAGGGTCCAACGCTTTTCCGGTGGCGACATCTGGGCGAGGTCGAAGCGCCGCTGACGCTTCGAGACTGGGAAACGGCCGAGGCTTGCGACCAGCACGAGCCAGACGACCAGCATCAAAACGCCGATGGTGAGGGCGATGGCCGGCGTAGAGGTCTTGTCGATCGGCGAGAGGTCGGCGGATCCGGCCCAGGCTGCCATGGGCACGAGCCAGATCACGCTGGTGATGGCGGCAAATCCGGTGCGGCCGAAGCGGTCGACGAGGTTCTTCATGTCAGTGTGGGATATCTCCGGGCCAGATACTGCTCGAATGTCACTGTACCGTCGCGATGGTCGGGACACAGCAGCCGGCCCGCGGCGAACTGGCGGCTGAACCTGAACGGCAGCCACAGGTTGACAAGGCGCTTGTCCCGCTTGCGGACCTTGAGCCACGAGGTGGCCAGGCTTTTGAAATCCCTCACCTCCGGACCGCCGAAGTCCGGCAGCATCCCTGCCGGCTCGCCGGTGACGACCTCCACCAATCGCGCCGCGACATCGGTTGTGTCGACGGGCTGAAACTGCCACTTGAATGGCACCGTCGCGAGGCGGGGAAGTTTGCTCATGCCGTCAAGAAAAATGTCCATGAGAGTGTGGAACTGCGTGGCGCGCAGGATCGACCAGGGGACGATATTCTCGCGCATCACCTCCTCCGCCGCGAGCTTGCTTCGGTAGTACGGATAGGCGACGCCCTCCATGCCGACGATCGAGATGTAGACGACGTGGCGAACACCGGCCTCTCGCGCCATCGCCAGCAGGCGCCGAGTGCCCAACACGTCAGTGGCCTCGTACTTGCGCGGTGCCAATGCGTCGGAGGCCGCATGGACGATCGCGTCGATGTTCTTCACAGCCAGCTCGAGCCCGGCGCCGGTGACGATGTCGCCCTGGACCCAGTCGTCGGCTGTGCCCTCGGCTTGTCGGCGGCTGAGGATTCGCGCGCGATGACCTGTATCGATAAGGCGCTTCACGACCTGGCGGCCCAAGGCGCCAGTTCCTCCGGTGACGAGCACGTGCATGACGGCTAAGAACCGGTCATCAGGTGCTTGCCGAAGAAGGCCATGACCCGGTCCCAGGAATCCTGCGCCGCTGACTTGTTGTACGCGCGGCCTTGAGCGTTGAAGAAAGAATGGCTGGCGCCGGGATAGATCTTGATGTCGTGATCGATCTTGTACTTGTCGAGGGCCTGGTCGAGCGCACGGCCGGCGCCGGCGGTGAAGTCCTTCTGGGGATACGAGCCTACGATCGGACACGCTCGCTTGACCACGTCGATCGGCCTTGGGTTGGCGGCGTAGAAGGGCGCGATCGCTTTGAGCCTCTCGTCGGTGCAAGCCCACGCGAGCGCGAATCCACCTCCCATGCAGAAGCCGATCGCGCCGATGCGCTGCGGATCCACGCCGGGCGTGGCGGCCAGATGTGTCAAAGCGGCCTTGAGGTCGCTGATGCCGGCACGTTCCACCGACCCGATCAGCATCCCGGTCATGTAGCGGGCCATACAGATGGCGCGATTCCGGTCGGTGAATAGGTCGACAGCGAGCGCCGCGTAGCCGTTCTCGGCGAAGCGGCGGGTGATTTCCTTGATGTTGTCGTTGAGGCCGTATGCCTCGTGAATCACGACGACGCCCGGGTGCGGGCCGTCGCCATCGGGTAGGGCGGCGTAGCCGCCGCCCTTGAGGTCGGTTCCATCGATCTCGCGCGTCTTCATATACATGGCGGTCCGGGGGAGATGGTAACGAGGCGAAAAAGTCGGGTCCGAAGTGCGGGGTATCATCCTTCCTGCGCGACGTGGGCCCGTGGCGCAGTCTGGGAGCGCGCCTGACTGGCAGTCAGGAGGTCAGGGGTTCGATTCCCCTCGGGTCCACCACTGTCCTGTCTCAGGTCATACCGGAAGCCTTTGTCAGGTCATACCGGAAGAATTTGGTCGCTCCCACCGGCTGGTAGTTACGCGTTGGGTCGATGGTCAGCTCCGTAGCAGCTGGCCGTCCTCGGTGACGATGCGGGCATAGGCGCCGGCGACGAAGATTGGGACTGGCCAACGCTTGTACGCATCCTTGCGCGTTTGGAAGGAGGTATCGGGATTAGAGGCCCCATCGTCGCGGTCGCCGAAGTGTTGTCGCTGACGTGACCTCCAGGCCGTAACAACGCAAAGATCAGATGCCAAACCGTTGCGAATTTGTCGGGTCGACAGAACGGCAGCGCGTTGCTTGAGTTGATGAGATCGGCCTCGGGCACATCGCGGTCTATCTCTTACTAGGCGAGGTGGAACTCCAAGACGGGCGCTTCAAAAATCTCGACCTGAACGTCGTCAGCTCCCGCGGCGTGAGCCGCCTCCTTGCGCAGCACGCTCACCTCGCTGTTGCTCGCCTCCAGGTCGGCAAGGGTGTCCCATGTGGTGGACACAACGCTGCGGCCAATCTGCCGGTCGACCCCCATGATGGTCGCCCGGTACCCCTTGAGCGACCTCAGCACGTCCAAAACCTTGTCTCGCACGAACACGGTGGCCGCGTCGACCTTATCGGGGTCGCCGCTGATCGTGTTGACGCTGACGAACTCGCCCGGTTTAGGCGGGTGCGCCCGATCCAAGATCACGACCTCGTACCTTTCGACGTTGACGATCTGGGTACCAGGCACGTTCTTGACGTCCTGGGTGCGCGATTGAATTCCGACCCGCTCGCTCGCCGACAAAGCCTCGCCTGTCTCCCAGTACGTGATTCCGATGCCCGATCCGGTCTTGCGATCGGCGAGCAGCACCGCTCCGAAAAAGCCGGGCGCCAAGCGGGCGCTCGGAATCACTTGATGCTGGAAGTTCTCGATCGCTTGCTCGACGCTCTCCGGCGGGGTTTGTACGCGCGTTCCTTGGATGAACATGCCGCCACCTCCTTTAATGTGTCAACACGCCAGCCCGGCAAGCCGCGATGACCACGCGCGCGATCAAATACCCTGCCCCTGGCTTCATTCCGCAGCCAGGATGGCGCAGACCGCCATCTGCCACTCGACCTGGGTCGGCCCCGTGTCGGTGATAACCGTGGGCGGAATGACGAAGGTCCTGCCCGCGTCCAGTGCTACCATCCCGCTCCCGTCCGGATGGGTGTAGCGGAACAGCCCGGTAATCGTGATCGTGTTACTGGCGGGGTCGAGCGTGCGCGTGAGATTGGCGCCGTATGGAATCGTCTTGGACAGATCATCCGAGCGGTAGATCGTGCCTGTGGTATCGATGTGGCGGATCTCTTTGACGAGCGTTGAGCCCTCGAAGAATCTGATGATATGGAACTCGACTGTGAAGGTTGCGAGGGTGTCGAAACTGTAGCCGTAAGGTCGGCAGGAGAAGGCCGGAATCGGGGTGCTGACTGTGATCGTTTGGGTGAAGATAACCGGCTCTGCGGCAGTCGCTGTGAGAGGTGCTGCGCCGAAAATTCCAAGGCTCCCTATGCCGACCGCGCAGATGAGTCTCCGAAAGGTGCTCATGTACATCCCTCCCAACATTTTGTCTACCTCCATGCCTTTTGGATCATTTCGGTCCGGCCAGCGCCGTCGAGCCTGATCCGCGCAATTCTTGTTACCCAAGCGCTTGGTCAACCGACCGCATCAATCAATTTGCGCCCGCGTTGTCTTCTGCGTCACAGACGTGCCCTTGCTACGGGATCTGCACCACGCATGAGATCAGCCCGGGGAAACCGCCGCTGCTCGGACTCGCATGCGCGAGGGTGCTCGCGTCACCGTTCTGCGCGATGAGGGCGATGTGGTCGCCGCTGGCGTTCGGGTTCGAGGCCTCGGCCAACCACCCCAAACAGGAGGCGTTGGTGCTTGGGAACTGTGCGCCCTCGGCATAGGCGGGCGTGGTTGCGCCAAGGGTGGCGAGTGTTGCGCTCGTTGCGGCCGCGGAAGCGAATGCCAGGATCTTCTTGAGCATGATGGCTACTCCTTTCGTTCTTGCGTTTGCGCCACGGATAGGATCGAATCCGACTCGCTTTCGAACGCGAGGTTGTTGCAGCGCATCACGCGGACATCCCGGTTAGCTCCGCGCGCTCGATGATGCACCGCTCTCGAGGACTTCGCATAGGTGAGCCTCCCTACTTTTTGCGGTGCGCTGGGAAAGGGATTTCGCCCCTTCTGCTCAGGACGATCCCACTCCCTCAAGCGTTTTGGCGAGCTCAGCCCGGGAGGCGATGCCAAGCTTGCGGTAGCCGCTCGCGAGGTGGCTCTCCACGGTCTTGCGGGTGATGAACAGGGCTTGTGCGATCTCGGGGTTGGCCAGCCCTTGGGCGGCCATGCGCGCCACGCGTCGCTCGCTAGCGGTCAGGGCGTCGATCCCGTGGACGAAGACTCGCCGAGGGCGGGCACCGGTCGCGAGCAACTCCTCGTGCGCGTTGGCCGCGAGTGAGCCCGCTCCGGCAAGGGTGGCCATCTCGAGACCGCGGTGAAGGTGCTCGCGAGCTTGGACGCGTTGGCCGGATCGACGCAAGGCCGCGCCGAGATTGACGAGCGCTCGGGCGAGCTCGAGGCGGGCGGGTGACGTCTCCAGCAGCGCGATCGCCTCGCGAAGGCATTCAATGCCCTCACCGCCACCGAGAGCCAATCCGAGGACGCTCAGGGCTCCGCCCGCTGCGCTCGGGCCGGCGAACCGACGGGCGAGCGCGAGCTCCTCCTCCGCCAGCCGGCGTGCGGCCGCACGTTGGCCGAGGGCGAGATGGGCAAACGCCGCGTGGGACCGCCAGGCGATGACGCCGGGACAACGGACGCCGAGGGCCTCCACTCGCTCGCCGCACAGCATCAGGTCGTCGAGCCCAGCCCGCGGGTCGGCCTGCGCTACCCGCAGGCGACCACGGGCATCCAGCAACACGTTGACCGCGAAGGAGGTGGGGAGTTCCCGCGTGAACTCCCAGTGCTCTTGGAGCGCCGCCTTGGCGGCCTTCTCCCTTCCCTGGTCTAGGAGCGCATCGACGAGGAACGCAACGAGCGCGGGTGATCCGTATCTCCACCCAGCCATCGCCGCCGCCTCGAGCGTGCCACGGGCCTCTGCTTCGGCGTCCACGGGCCGCCCACGACGGAGTAGGGCCGTGCATCGGAAGGTGGACAGCGCGACGAACCCGAGCAGGATTCCGCGGCGACTCAGATCTGCGAGGGCCTCGTCATAAAGCGCGTCGAACGCGTCGAGAGAGCCCAAACAGCAGAGCGCGAACGCCGCTGTCACGACGGGGACCGACTCCGCCGAGTGGAACGCCAGCAGCCCGGGGGCGGCCAGTGCTCGATCCATCAGATCACACGCCCTGGCGAAGGTTTCCGTGTTGGTCGCCTCGAGCGCGAGGTAAACAAGCAGCTCACGCCTCGTGGCGGAGTCGGGCCCGTCGGCGCGGAGCCTGAGGTCTCCGAGTCGGCCCGCCACGCTGGGATACGTCCTCAGGTCCTGGCGGCCTGCCCAGTAGCGGGTGACCTCGAGGGCGAGCGTGAGTTCGGGGTCATGCTCCCCCAGCACGCCGAGTGCATCGTCGAGTGTCGCCACGGCCCGAGGAAAGTGGTCGGCCAAAACCTCGAACTGAGCGAGCGCAAGAGCCCGCGTCGCCCGCAGGCGGGGGTCGATGGTAGTGGCCACGCTCCGGGCGAGGTGCCCGAGGCCTGGTTCGGCGCCGACCGAGGCCTCCGCCGACCCCAGCTCGAACAGCACGTCGGGTGCGACTTCTGCCGTTGGGGGCTCGGCGAGCGCGCGCAGCAGATACCCAGTGGCCTCGACCGGAGCTCCAGTCTGGAACGCCGCCCGAGCAGCCGCCCTGAGCGTCTCGACCGTCCAGGAGTCCGAGGCCGGCTCGGTGAGCGCGAGGTGGAGGGCGACCTGTTCGGCGGTGGCCCCGCCATCGTTCAGCAGCACAGCCGCCCTCGCGTGCAGCGCGGCTCGCTGGTGCGGCCCGAGGTCGGCCTCGACGACGGTCCGCACGATCGGGTGGGCGAAGGCGGGGCGCGGCCCCGGTGAGAGGATCGACGCCTTGACCAGCATGTCGGCTGCGATAACCGCTTCTTTCGCACCCACCTCGGCGAGCACGACGCAGTCGGCAAACCGGGCGCCGTCCCCCAGGACGGCGCAGGCTCGCACCAGTGGCAGGGCGGCCGGGGGAAGCGACCCGATCCGGACCAGCAGGGCCCTGGCGATAGCCGGCGGAACGAGCTCCCTCACGCGCGCTGCTTCCTGCGCTGTCGGCTGCAGACCACGCTGGGCAGCATCGCGAAGCAGCTCGCCGACATAGAACGGGTTCCCACCCGTCGCTTGGTGGCAAGCATCGCGGAACTGGTAGTCGGGCGGTTGTCCAAGCCACTCTGCAATGAGCTTTGCGACGGCCTCCGGCGAGAGCGGCGCCGGTCGGATGATCTCCACCCCGGACGCGGACGAGAGCTCGGCGAGGAGCGGCCCGTCGGCCTCCCCCTCGGCCGGCCGGACGGCGAGGGCGACGAACAGCGGCAGCTCGGTCAGGCGACCCGCGAGGAACGCCAGAAACCGGAGCGAGGAGGTGTCGGCCAGGTGGGCGTCGTCGACCAGAAGCGCCAGGGGGCGTTCCTCGCAGAAATTCGCCACGAGCCAGTACAGCCCGTGCAGCATCGGCCAGGGCGACGAGGCCGACGGGGTCTGGTGCTCGTCTGCCACAGCGCGTGAGCCGGCAAGCGGCGCGGCCAGCGCCGCCGCGCCCGAGAGCAAACCCGCGCGGTCGGCGCCGCGCCAGACCGCGTGGCCGAGCAGTTGGCGCACGACCCCGAAAGCGAACGGACGCTCGAGCTCGGACCCCCGAGCCTCAACCACCACCATCCCTGCTGTCTCGGCCTTCGCCCGTGCGCCCGCAAGGAGCGCCGTCTTGCCGAGCCCGGCCGCGCCTTCCACGTAAGCCAGACCCCCGTGGCCCAGGCGCGCCCGCTGAATGAGGGCATCGACCCGTTCAAGCTCACTGTCCCGCTCGAGGATGCTGGGGCGGCGGTCTCCAGCCGCGGGCGTCGCGCCGGCTTCCTCCATCAGACCACTTTGAACTAGAACGGAACCAAATGCTCAGTGGTCGGGGGGAGAGCCGCGACAGACTCCGCGATCCGGGAATCGGCCACGTCGGACAGTGGAACCGGCTCACCGTCGAATACGCCGGGTGGGTTCGTATTGTGGAACTTAGGTCCACCAAATTCTTGAGTTCAAAATCGCCCTAAGGGGTCACTACGGGCTTCAAGTCCCCGTCTTTGCTGCCTATTCTGGTGCCAATCTGCTGCCTATCTCCGGCCTATCGCGGTCGCCGGGCTACTCCGCCGCTCAGGCAGGTGACATTTCACACCGGTGCAGCAGTCTCGCGCGTTGCACCAAGCAGCGTGGGCTCAATGCATCGGCTAGTGCGCACTCAAACGGGTTAACTCACTGCGCCGGCTTAGCCAACCTGGACCCGGTGGACTTCCGTGGACTCTGGCGGACTGATCGACAATTGGCACTATTAGGTCTGAACTCGAAAACGACCCTGGTGGACTCTCGCGGACGGTCATTCTTCGGCCTGACAGTTAGAAGGTCACGGGTTCGAGTCCCCTAGGTCCACGCCCACAACGTGTAGTAGTCCACCACGCGAGGGTCGAATCCAAGCGGCAGGCCGCGAGCAGGGCGCGAATCGCGGATAAGGGGTCTTCAATCCTGCGCGCTGCTTGTAACGTGGCGCCTAGACGACGTGCAGACGACGCTAAGCCGGCCTGGAATCAGGATCGCAGGCTACAGCCTCGCGATTGTGGTGACGATTCTGCTCATAACAGTGGGACGGTCGCACTTGACGTCCAGCGCGTCAGCTGCAGCCGGCATCATCGCATTTCTCGTGCTGATGCTTCTGTTCCTGGCAGCTCTGAAGCTGATCGTGCCGCCGCGCTACATAAGCAATCCGCGATTTCAGAGATTTGATATCGCCCTCGGATTCCTATCCCTGGCGTCAATCGCCTTTGTGCTGACGAGTCTTGTGCTCGCAGTGCTCGCAACCGACGGCCAATCGCCCACGCCGACTGAGTTCGTGGTGGCCGCCTTGGTTGCAGCTTTAGTCGCGGGAGCGATTAACGAGCTGGCGCGCCGCAGGTTCCCTGATGCGTGGACTCCTGCCACGAAAACGACACAGGCTACGGCCTTGCGAGCGGCCCACGCGATGACACATGGAAACCTCACCATTAGGCCGACCTCGTTCACCCGGGGTTTCGTGGCGGCATCTATGGGCGCGCTAACGGTGGTCGCCCTCACATTGCTGGGCTCAACGCCCGCTGGCGGCATCGGCCTGGCGGCTTTCTGTGTGGGCTTCACAGCCTTGATCTTTTGGATGAGCGCCGGCTGCAGCACCGAGAAGGTGTGGTTCATGTGGCGCGCTGTCGATCGAAGCGCGTTGGGATCTATGGAGATGACCAGCCGCCCAGGCGTAGGCGTCGACTATGGGGGACTGAGGCTGTTCGACTCCGACGGTGTTTGGACACTCACCGTGCCTTCATTGTTTTTTGCTGACGACGACATCCAGAAGCTCATCGGAGCTCTCGCGCTTCCGCTCAGATCCACCGGTGAGGCACCCAATCTGTCCTAACTCCCGCCAACTTTTGCGATCGTCGAGCCTGCGCCGACTCCACGCAGGGCGATCTGAAGAGGCGCTCGATCGGGCCTGGGTCAGGTCGACCGCGGCAGAAGCTGGGCGGGCTAACGCTGGCTACCGCAGCGTAGGCACGTAGTCTCTGGTCATGCCGGTCACGCTGGGTCAACTAAGTCGATGCCGGCGCATTGGACAGCCGCCTTAAAGCTGCCGAAGCGACGTCGGATCGTCTTCTCCGAAGGCCGCATCGGCCGGGTATGACCAGGCATCGGCCTGGTCACGGCCTGCAGATCGCGGGGGAGACAACCCCTGCGCGTTGAGGGCTCCAGAGCCATTCGCGCTGCTGGCGATTTCCCGGCTCCGAAGCGGAAGGATTGGGGTTCCTGACATGACTTCGATGCCAACCTGTGGCAGCCAGCTGGGCCGGCGACCTTGAAAGACGCCCTCCCGTACCTGCAGGACGCCGGCGCGATCGCGTTCGTCCTCCTCGGCGTCGCCACCGCCGTGGGCTGGGCAAGACGCAAGGATCGCTCGCTAGGATTCCTCGCCCTGGCGATTGTGCTGTTGTCGCTGGTTTCGGCACTCGGTCGCATTCCCCACGCCTATGCGCCTCCTTTCATCCCTCAGCTGAGCCTGATTGCATTCATCGGCTCTGGCTATGCACTGCTGCGCTTTCGTGGTTCGTTGATCCCTCTGCCGCGGATCTGGCACGCGGCAGCCGTCGTCGCGATCGTGGTAGCAACCGCTGGCTTCCTGGGGGCACAGGCCTTGGTCGCCGTCAACGCGGCTCCCCTGAAACTTGAGACCGCGGCCGTCATCGTGCTCCTTGTTGTCTGGACGGCGACGATCATCGAGCCGATCATCCGTTTCTGGCTCGTCGCTCGACACCTGCCCGCGGTCCAGGCGTGGCGTCTGCGGTCGCTGAGCTTCGGCTTCGGCGGCCTGGTTGCCATCCTGCTGTTTGCCGTCGGCGCCAGCGCCTTCGCCTCCAATCCGATCGAGCAGATCCTGATCCAGCTGGTCGCCCTTCTCATCGTCCCGCTCCTCTATGTCAGCTTTTCGCCGCCGTCCTGGCTTCGCCGGCAGTGGCGCTCCTCCGAAGAGGAAGGTCTCCGGGTGTTCATGCAGGACCAGCTGCTGGGCGAGGATCCGGTCGTGCTGGCGGATCGAGCTCTCGAATGGGCCATGCGGCTGGTCGGTGGGGCCGCTGCGGTTGCCTTCGACGGCAAAGGGGAGCGGTTGGCAGCGAGGGGCCTCGATCCAAACCGCCTGAGCGACCTCGAAAAACGCCTCCCTGAGCTGAGCGAGGGCGTCACCCGGGTTGCGATTGGTGGTGTAGACCGGACGCTATTTGTACTTCCGATTGCTGCTGCCGGCCCGGAGGGACACCTCGTGGTGATCGCGGGACCATTCACGCCGAGCTTCGGCGGCGACGAGTTGAGCCGGGTGCAGCAGTTCATGACCGCAGTCGCCACGGCGGTGGACAGAGCGCGGCTGCTCGAGAGGCTGAAACAGGCCAACGCCGACCTGCTGGATGCCAACCGCCACAAGACAGTCTTCCTGGCCAACATGAGCCACGAGCTGCGAACGCCTCTGAATGCGATCCTGGGCTTCTCCGAGCTGCTCATCGATTCCACCGAAGGTCACTTTCCCGACGAGACCCGGAAGAGATTCCTGGAGCAGATCCACTCGAGCGGCAAGCACTTGCTCGGGCTCATCAACGACATCCTCGACCTCTCGAAGATCGAAGCCGGCCAGATGGAGCTGCGCCTCCAGATGGTTTCAGTCGCCGATGTCGTCGGCCAGGTGGCAAGCACCGTGGAACCTCTGGCCAAGGAGAAGCAGATCCACCTCGAGTTCGAGGCCGCGAGCGCCGGTCAGATCCTTGCGGATGAAGGCAAGCTGCGACAGATGATCCTGAACCTGGTTTCCAATGCGATCAAATTCACTTCCGAGGGTGGAAGCGTGGCGATCAAGGCCGTGCGAGTCGTCGATCGTATGGAGATCGCCGTTTCCGATAACGGTGTTGGGATCGCGCCGGAAGACCTTCAGCGCCTGTTCAAAGAGTTCCAACAGGTCGACTCGGGCGTCAACCGCAGGCAGCAGGGTACCGGGCTAGGGCTGGCGCTGACCCGGAGCTTCGCCATCCTTCATGGTGGCGACGTCCGCGTGCAGAGTGAGCCTGGCAAGGGGAGCCTATTCACAATCGACCTTCCCGTTGAAGCGCGCAGTCCCGATCGCGCGTCCAAGGCTCCCAGCGGTGAGGTCGTCAATGCGCCCGGCGATGTCTCGCGACCGTTGGTCATCGTCGTCGAGGATGACCCTGTAGCGGCTGAGTTGCTCACGCGTCAAATCGAGCGCGCCGGGTTCCGCACCGAAGTCGCTCGCACCGGTGCTGAGGTGGTGACCTTGGCCAAAGAGCACAAGCCCGCCGCCATCACCCTGGACATCCTGCTTCCGGACGTAGATGGCTGGGAGGTCCTGACGCGCCTCAAGCGGGACGAGGCGACCAGCGACATCCCGGTCCTCGTGGTCAGCGTCGTCGACAATCCCGAGCTTGGGACGGCGTTGGGCGCGCTCGACTACTTTGTCAAGCCCGTCGACGCCAAGAACCTCGTCAACCGACTGAGCAACTTCAACTTCAAACAGAAGGCCGGCGGACGGCAGGCCTGTGTTCTGGTTGTCGATGACGAAGCCGCCAACCGCGACTGGCTCAAGCACGTGCTCGAGCCGGCCGGGTTCGAGGTCACACTCGCAACCGGCGGGCAAGAGGCCATCGACCTGGCCAGGTCGCGCATTCCCGATGTCGTGATGCTCGATCTCATGATGCCGGAGGTCAACGGCTTCGAGGTGGTCGAAGCTCTGAGTGGGCATGAAGCGACACGGTCGATCCCGATTTTGGTCCTCACCGCCAAGCACCTGACCAATGCCGATATCGGCAAGCTCGATGGCCGCGTGTCGACCATCCTCAAGCGTGGATCTTCCGGCGCGGCCGACGTCCTCAACCAGCTGCAGGTGGTCCTGAAAAAGCGGCCCGTCAAACCATGAGCAAGTCGTCACTCATCCTTGTCGTTGACGACAACGACGCGGGCCTGTTGCTCACCTGCGCGGTGCTTCAGCTCGACGGATTTCAAGTCGATTCCGCGAGCTCGTCCAGCGAGGTTCTGGAGCGCTTGCGCGCTCGCCGGCCGGACCTGATCCTGATGGACGTGCAGATGCCGGGACAGGATGGCCTCTCTCTCACTCGCCAGCTCAAAGCGGATCCCGCAACAGTCACCATCCCCATCGTGGCGCTGACGGCCCATGCGATGGCCGGCGACAGGGAGCTCGCGCTCGCTGCCGGTTGCAGCGGATACATCTCCAAGCCCATCGACACCAGGACGTTCGGCGACCAGGTCCGGGCATTCGTGATTCCAGCCGATCGCCAGTAGCCTGGCAACCGGCAACCTGTCATGGGCACGGTGAGCAGGGGGCCGGTAGAATCAACTTGCGATTGCCCTCTGGTCATTCGTAAGGGATGAAGTCCTAGGCGTCATCCTCGGAGGGCGGTCGCACGCTCACCTCAGGAGACCTGGTCGGTCTCCTCACCCACGCGGTCATCTCCATCTCCGATGAGGTCGTCCTCGTCGCTTGCGGAGTAACGATCGCGAACCTCGGCTCCGTCGGTATCCGAGTCGCCCAAGCCTTCCTCCGAATCGGTCTCCACCACCTCGCCGGCTTGTCTGTCTTCAGCGACCAGCTGCGCGTATGCCGTCTCGGCCTCGTCCCATGTCGGATACTCCCAGAACTCGGTTGCGATCGGCACCTCGGCGCCTTCGGTTTCGTCGAGACCGTGCTGGAAGACGTATCCAAGTCCGTTGGCGGGATCCTGGATCAGCGAGATGAAGCGTTCGCCGGTCAGCTCGGCTCGTTGGGCCGCCTGGCCGTCGTTCTCCAGATCGAACAAGCGGCTGATGATCTGCTCTTCACTTCTGTCTTCCATACCGAGCTCATTCTGGATCAACGCGGCCGGTCGGCGCTATCGGCTTCATCGCCGTCCTCGTCGGCTGGGCGGTGCTGTTTGTGGGCACCATCAGCGGCGCCTGGCGCCTCGAGGTGACTTTCTTCGTGGCGGTCGGTCTGCTGACGTTCG
>Ga0099794_10000326_pt1 | contig 16332 bp, 17 predicted proteins | sample Rivendell_Oct201_10_FD_77320 | JGI IMG/M metagenome (GOLD analysis project Ga0099794, IMG submission 77320) | Vadose zone soil microbial communities from the Eel River Critical Zone Observatory, Northern California, USA -... | ecosystem: Host-associated > Plants > Roots > Rhizosphere > Soil ... | reverse complement strand
GTAGGTCGCACACTTAGAATCGCGGGAGCTCCGGAAGTGAGCTGGTTTCGAATTGCGGCGCCGACGGGCTTCATCAGCTGAAGCCACGATGTGTTCGAATCCTTGGTGATCGAGACGACGTTGTCCGCAACGAGGATCGTGGCGATTCCGGGAATCCGGAAGAGCACTTCCGGCAGAGGAGAGCCCTCCGCGGCTTGCTTGCTGTCGAACAGGAAGGGGCCTCCCGAATGAACGACCCGATTGACGGTGAACTTGCACAAGCTCGCGTCCAGCGGCGATGGCTCCGCTCGAATGGTAATGGCTGGATCGGTAATCGTCGCCACGCGCTCAGACATGATACGCGGTCTGCGCTCGGGCGCGTTCCCCCAGGTGGCGCAGGAGCTCGAACGAGTAGATCCCCGAGGTGTGTCCATCGTTCCAGGTGACCGCAATCGCGTAGTTGCCGATGCTGCTCACCGTTCGGGGAGTAACGTCTTTGCGGATGGAATTGGGATCGAGCATCTTGCGACCGCTCATCTCCTCGACGCACATCGCACACGCGCAGGCAAGGCGCAGATCTCGCACGTCGACGTCATCGCGGCGGCCGTCCTGCCACAGCACCGATAAGGTTCGCGGATCGCGCTTGGTGAAGCCCACCGGAGTCGTTTTCGCATCGGAAGCACCGATTGCCGATTCGTGCCAACCCGGCGTGCCCTCGTCGGTGTCCCAGTTCCAGATGAAGGGCCGCAAGACCGTGCGCTGAGCCGCGTCCAGTTGAGAGCGCAAGTGTGCGGCGATCGCTCGGTAAGCCTGAGCGACTGCAGATTCAGGCTTGCTCGCCACGATCGGCCGGCCTTCATCTCCGCTGATGACCACATCGGCATCCAGCGGGATCGCGCCCAGGAAAGGGACCCCCAGCTCCTGACTCATTCGTTGTCCGCCCCCTTGGCGAAAGATGTCGGTATTTTTTCCGCAATGAGGACAGGCGAAGCTGCTCATGTTCTCGATCACGCCAAGAATCGGCACTTGAACCTTCTCGAACATCCGCAATCCACGTCGTGCAATGTTGAGACTGACGTCCTGCGGCGTGGTGACGATGACCGCTCCCGAGAGTGGCGTTCCCTGGGCAAGCGTGAGCTGCGTATCCCCAGTGCCTGGTGGCAAATCCAAAATCAGGTAATCCAGTTTTCCCCACGCGACCCCGGACACGAACATCCGTAAGTACTTGGTTACCATTGGGCCGCGAAGAATTGCGGGCGCGTCGTCTCCGGTGAGCATGCCCATCGACATCGTCCGAATGCCGAAGCGCTCGGCGGGCACGGCCTGGCCTTCGGGATTCACGATCGGCGGCTGTCCCCGGGGCAGTCCCAGCATCACTGGAATGCTTGGGCCTAGGATGTCCGCATCCACCAGACCTGCTCGCGCGCCCACCTGTTGAAGGGCGAGTGCGAGATTCACACTTACAGTCGACTTGCCGACGCCGCCCTTACCGGAGGCGACCGCCACGATATGGCGAATTCCCGGGAGTTTCTCCTGAGGAATGACAGGCTCATTGGGCGAAGACGGCAATTGGCACCTCACCGAGGTTAGGCGAACTCCTCTTATAACCTCAGTTCGGTTTATCTGCCTCCGCCAAAGAGCTAAACCCCGACGCTGCGCCCGCGAACCAAATGAATGATGAAGGAGATGATTGCCGCCAGAAGCAGCAGGTGAATGGCAAAGGAAAGTTACTGCTGACCCGCCTTGCGCGGCGGTTGCTGATTCGGAAGCTGGCCAGGTTGTCCTGTCCGCTCTCCGCCCTGGCCTTGCCGATTCGGATCATTCGGCATCGGCCGCCGCTCTTCGCCCAAGCCGCCTTGCTTCTGAGGGTTTTGCTGGGGATTTGGTTGCTGCGGGTTTTGGCCAGGCTTCGGGTTGTTTTGCATTCGGTATCTCCTTGCTTGGAGGCAACTGCCTCCGACTCTCAAAACGTCGCCATGCGCACACCTGGGCGCAAGAGCCGTGCAGTTATCGAGATTTCGAAGGTATTTTCCGCGTTCGCGGTCCCCTGCCCGAGGAGTGACCGGGTGATGGGGCTACTCGACCTTTGACTCGCGGATCTCCGCCACCTGGACCGTTTTGATGTTCACGAACTCTCGAATTCCTTCGCGGCCGAGCTCCCGGCCGTAACCCGAGCGTTTCACCCCGCCGAACGGCAGCCGCGGATCGGAAGCGACCATCGAATTGATGAAGGTCTGTCCGGCCTCGAGCTCGTCGATAAATCGTTTCCGCTCGCCATCGTCTTGCGTCCAGACGCTGCTTCCGAGACCGAACACGCTTTCATTGGCAAGTTGGATTGCTTGATCGATGTTTTGGACCTTGAACAGCAGCGCCACCGGTCCGAACACTTCTTCCGAATAGACGCGAGCTGATTTGGGAATGTCGGCCAGGATCGCGGGAGCGTAGTAGTTGCCTGGGCCAGGGATCCGCTTGCCACCGACCAACAGTCGCGCTCCCTTCGCTACCGACTGGTTCACTTGCTCCTCCAACGTCTTGAGAATGTCAGGTGTCGCGAGAGGACCCACGTCGGTTTCTTCGCGCATTGGTTCGCCCACCTTGAGCTTTTGGAAAGCGGAAACGAAATCCCGCTGGAAGGCGTCATAAATGCGTTCATGCACGATGAATCGCTTCGCGGCGATGCAAGACTGGCCATTGTTAATCGTTCGCGCGGTGACCGCCGTCTTCACCGCGGCTTGAAAGTTGGCGCTGGGCATGACGATGAACGGATCGCTTCCACCCAATTCAAGCACCGTCTTCTTGAGTTGTTTTCCCGCCGCGGCCGCTACCTGCGAACCGGCGGCGTCACTCCCTGTCAGCGTGACCGCCTTGATCCGCAGGTCTTCGATGATTTTTTGAACCTTGCCCGAGCCGACCAGGAGCGTCTGAAACACGCCTTCCGCGAAGCCGGCGCGCTTGAGGATCTCTTCGATCGCCAGCGCGGACTGCGGCACGTTCGAGGCATGCTTGAGCACTCCGATGTTGCCCGCCATCAGCGCCGGAGCCGCAAATCGGAAGACCTGCCAGAACGGAAAGTTCCAGGGCATTACCGCGAGCACCGGGCCGATCGGCAAGTAGTAAATGTAGCCCTTCGCGTTCTCGATAGGGACCGACTCCGGCGATAAGAATTCCTGAGCGCGGTCGGCGTAAAAGCGGCACCCTAGCGCGCACTTCTTCGCTTCCGCGATCGCGGATTTGAGCGTCTTGCCCATTTCCTGCGTCATCAGCCGACCCCACTTTTCGGCCTCGGAATCCAGAATCTCTGCCGCGCGCCGCATCTTCTGCGCGCGATCGGAGAACTCCGTCTTCCGATGGCGAAGAAAGGCGGAAGAGGCCAGATCGAGCTTTCGGTCGATCTCCGAGTCGCTCAATTCCTCGAATGTTCGCATCACTTCGCCACTTGCCGGATTAATGCTGGCTATGCTCATACGAGTCTCCTTACCTCTATATGCCCAAGACTAAGGCGGCTTCATAATGCGAGCGATGGTTTTAAGCAGCTCCGGCGTGGGGCTCGAGCTGCAGGAAGTTCCCCGGCCGAGTCCCAAGCCCGAGCAGCTGCTACTGCGGATCCATGCTTGCGCGGTGTGTCGGACGGACCTGCACATCGTTGACCGAGAGCTCCCGAACCCGAAGCCCTCGCTGATTCTCGGTCACCAGTTCGTTGCCACGGTGGAGGAAGCAGGAGCTGCGGCCAGAGGTTTTCCGATTGGGACGCGGGTTGGCGTTCCATGGCTTGGCTGGGCAGATGGAGTCTGCAAGTACTGCGTCAGCGGCCGAGAGAACCTTTGCGACAACGCCCGTTTTACCGGCTACGACCTCGATGGCGGCTATGCGGAATATGCCGTTGCCGACTACCGCTTCTGCTTCCCCGTTCCCGCCGGCTTTGACGATCTTCACGCGGCGCCGCTGCTTTGCGCCGGGTTGATCGGTTTTCGATCGTACCGGCTCGCCGGGGACGCGCGGCGGATTGGCTTTTATGGTTTTGGGGCGGCCGCGCACATTCTGATTCAGGTCGCCAGGCACGAAGGCCGGGAGGTGTATGCGTTCGTCCGGCCCGGTGACGTGGAAGGACAGCGAATCGCCACCCAATTGGGAGCGGTCTGGGCCGGCGGCTCGGACCAGAAGCCACCCGAGGAGCTGGACGCTGCAATCATCTTTGCTCCGGTCGGGTCGCTGGTCCCGGCCGCGCTTGCGGCGGTGGCCAAGGGCGGATCCGTGGTTTGTGGAGGGATCCACATGAGCGACATTCCGAGCTTTCCCTACAAGCTGCTCTGGGAGGAGCGCGTGCTTCGATCGGTTGCCAATTTGACTCGAAAGGATGGGGTGGAATTTCTCGCGCTCGCCCCAAAGGTCCCGATCCAAACCCAGGTCCAGCGTTTTCCACTCGACCAAGCGAACGCGGCGCTGGAGGCTGTGCGGAAAGGGCATATCGACGGCAGCGCTGTCCTGACGCCGTGAGCTAGCAAACGAGAGGACGTCCGGACTTCTATTTGGGCAGATGCTTCTCCCGCCCTAGGTGCCTAGTTTTTGGGCAGATCAAACTCAAGGAGCGAAGGCATGGGTGAGCTAATCGACAAAGCCAAGGGAAAAGTGAAGGAAACTGTTGGTGCGGCAACTGGTAACCGGAAGCTGGAGGGCGAAGGCAAGGTCGATACCGCCAAAGGCAAGATCAAAGGCGCCTTCGAGAAGGTCAAGCAGGAGGTGAAGAAGGCGGTGAATCCGCCTGCAGATCGTCCTCCCCGAAAGCCGTAAAGAAAGATCGTTGGGCTAAACTCGCGGTCTCTGCCGGAGGGTGCTGGCTTCGTAATAGATGTTGGCCCCCTCCTTCTCGTACACAATCAACACGCGGTCGCTGCAGCGGGCGAGGGCCGAGACGATTTTCTTTTTGACTTGGCGCGCGAATGCGGCGCTCGCTTTCTGCGCGCCAAGCTTGTTTGCTCTGATGGTCAGCACGGGCATCGTCGGTCCTTCTTTAGGTGCCGGCACTCCATACTGACTGAGCGCTTTATTGACAAGCAAACCGTAAGGGTGCGTAAACGCAGGCGCGAATGCGCCGCGCACGCCTTTGCAGCCTATTTGTGGCTCTTTGTACGGCCCCACGCGCGCAGGGTCGGAGAAGTAGACTGCGGCAATACGTTTCGAATTCCGCGACTCGGGGAGCTCAGCGTTGCCTCTGGTGACTGAGGCGTTCGGCCTCACAGATATCGGAATCAAAAGGAAGCACAACGAAGACGCGCTCCTGGTCGACCCGGAGCTGGGCCTGTACGCCGTCGCCGACGGAATGGGAGGTCATGCCGCGGGGGAGATCGCCAGCGCTCGGGCAACCGACGTGCTCAAAAAGCACCTCCAGGGCAATCAGCGGATACTGCAAGCCTTTGCCAAAGAGCCAACGCCGTTTCATCGCAATGCCGCCTTGAGTCTGGTGGAACAAGCCATCCAACGTGCCTGCGGGGAGATCTACCGGTTGGCCCATAAAGATGCGGCCAAGCGGGGGATGGGAACCACGCTGGTCTGTCTGGTGGTTGCCGGCTATCGCGCCGTGATTGGCCATGTTGGGGATTCGCGGATCTACCTTCTTCGCAAAGGACACTGTCACCGGCTCACCGAGGATCACACGCTCGTGGCGGCTCAACTGAAGGCCGGAAGCATCACCAAGGCGGAGGCGGCGGCTTCGCAGTTGCGCAACGTAATTACTCGGGCGGTGGGAATTCAAGAATCGGTGCAGGTGGATACGCTGACCCTCGACCTGCTGCCGAATGACATTTTTCTGCTCTGTTCGGACGGACTCCACACCTATCTGGATGATGTGGAGATGGCGTCGGTCCTGAAGAGCGTTACCCCCAAAGAGCTTCCCAAGAAGCTGATCGCGCTGGCCAATGAAAGAGGAGGCAAGGACAACATCACCGCGGTGGTGGTGGAGTTCGAGTGGGACGGCGCGCTGTCGGCGGAGGAGCTCGAAGAGGCCGAGTCGAGGATCGAGACCCTCCGCTCGATCCCGCTGTTTCGGCACCTCACATACAAGGAGCAGGCCGCAATCCTCTCGATTGCCACCAGCCACCGGTACGAGGCCGGCGAGGAGATCATCCACGAAGGCGACCGAGGCGAGGAGCTGTTCATCGTCGTCAAAGGTCGGGTGACGGTCGAGAAGAGCGGGATGCAGATCGCCGAGCTGCGCACCGGCGGGCACTTCGGCGAGATGGGGCTGGTCGACAATGCGCCGCGCTCCGCAACCGTCCGGGCGATTGAGCCGACGCGGGCAGTGGCCATCTCACGAGCGGAGCTGATGACTCTGATGAAGCGCGAGTCCGTGCTCGCGGTCAAGCTGCTGTGGACCTTCGTTCAGGTGCTCTCCGAACGCTTGCGCACGATGAATACCGATCTATCGGAGGCTCGCCAGGAGCTGGCGATCGCCCATGCGATTCGGCCATTCGCCGAGGATTGAGCCGACCTGCTTCAGAGCGTTGCGCGAACTACCGCGCAAGGGCATAAGGTGCGCATGGATCTAACCACGCTGAAGGAGCAACGAATCGCCGTCGGCGTCGGAGGGGGGATCGCTGCCTACAAAGCTTGCGAGTTGGTGCGCGAGCTGGCGAAGGCGGGCGCCCACGTTCGCGTCGCCATGACTCAGGCGGCAGAAAAGTTCGTGACCCCGCTGAGCCTTCAGTCCTTGTCCCAAGGCCCCGTTCTGACGGACCTGTTTGACGTGCATCAGGAGGCGCTATACGGCCATCTCGAGCTGGCGCGATGGGCGGACCTGTATTTGATTGCGCCGGCAACCGCCGACCTGATTGCGCGCATTCGAATGGGCTTGGCGAATGACGCGGTGACCACCTCGTTGCTGGCTTTCAAGGGTAGGGTATTGCTCGCGCCGGCGATGAACGTGGCGATGTGGGAAAATCCAATCACCCAGGAAAACCTGTCGGGACTTTTGCGGGACTCGCGTTTTCGCACCGTCGGTCCCAACGTCGGCCCCCTGGCGGACGGCGAATGGGGCGCCGGTCGACTCGCTGAGGTGCCAGAAATCCTGGGAGCCCTCGCCGCGCTTGCGGGGACCGGCAATCTCACCGGTGCGAGGGTGCTGGTTACCGCCGGGCCGACTCGGGAGTACCTGGATCCAGTGCGATTTCTCTCGAATCCCTCGAGTGGAAAAATGGGTTTGGCGCTCGCGCAGGTGGCCCGATCGCGTGGCGCAAATGTCACCCTGGTGCTTGGACCGGTGGAGCTTGCCGAGGTCGGTGGATTGGAGATCATCCGCGTCACCTCGGCAGAGGAAATGGCGAAAGAGGTTCTCGCGCGGATCGAGGAGGTGGATTACTTCGTCGCCGCGGCTGCTGTCGGTGATTACCGGCCGAGAGCGGTGGCGGCTCAGAAATTGAAGAAATCCGACTCGGAGTCAACCCTGGTCTTGGTTCCCACCACCGACATCCTTGCCGAGGCCTCCAAGCGCCTCGGGCGTCGGCGCCACCGCGCGCTGCGGGTTGGCTTTGCCGCGGAAACTGAAAATTTGGAAGCAAACGCGAAGGCCAAGCTGATTCGGAAAGACCTGGACGCGATCGTGGCCAACGATGTCAGTCGCGCCGGAATCGGGTTTGCGGCCGATGAGAACCGCGTGACGGTGTTGACTCGCCGGGGCGAGCGGCAGGAGATATCCGGGTCCAAGCGGGAGGTGGCAAGCCGACTGTGGGATCTGTTCAAGGCCGAGCACGAAGCGCTGGCCGCGAGCCGATCGGCGGAATCCCGGCGCGGGCGTCGTTAGGGTTCGAGCGCTGAGCAGCCATGGACAACCCGCTTCCCGATGAGTTGCGAGTCATTGTTGAGGACCTGCAGCGCTACCTGGTGTGGGAGGGCGAACAGGGAAAGGTTTCGATCTTGAGCCGGGCAAGCGCGCCGCCCGCACTCGTCAAGCCCGCGACCGATCGGAGCCTAGAAGCCATTCGGCAAGAGCTCGGCGACTGTAAGCGGTGCAAGTTGTCAAACGGGCGCACCCAGATCGTCTTTGGCGTGGGCAATCCCAAGGCGGAATTGGTTTTCGTCGGAGAAGGTCCGGGAGCGGAGGAAGACGCGCAGGGAGTGCCTTTCGTCGGAGCAGCGGGACAGCTGCTCACGAAGATGATCGAAGCGATGGGGCTTCGACGCGCGGACGTCTACATCTGCAACGTCGTCAAGTGCCGCCCGCCGGGCAACCGCGATCCGGAGCCCGAAGAAATCGAGGCGTGCGAGCCCTTCTTGAAGGCCCAGCTTGCGGCGATTCAGCCTCGAGCCATCGTCGCGCTCGGACGCTTCGCGGTGCAGACGCTCCTCCGCGACAAAACCCCGATTACCCGCCTGCGCGGAACGTGGCGCGAGCTTAGCGGCATCCGGCTGATGCCGACGTTCCATCCCGCCTACTTGCTTCGCTATCCGAGCGAAAAGCGCCGCGCGTGGTCGGACCTGCAGCAGGTGATGAAGTTCCTGGGGAAGGGGACGCCGCCGTGAAAGGATCGGTCGAAATTCGGCAGATCGAGGCTGCCTCCCTGAGCGGAAATCCCCTCAACGATCCGCACCGGCGCGCGACTCCGATTTATTTGCCACCCGGCTACGCACAAAGTCAGAGTCGCTATCCAACCATCTATTTTCTGCACGGGTATTCAGGCCGCGGCCTCTCCTGGACGAACATCTCGCCCTTTACACTGACGGTCCCGGAGCGGCTCGATGCGCTGATCGATGCCGACATCATCCCGCCGGTGATTGGCGTCTTTCCCGACGGATGGACCTCGCTGGGCGGGAGCCAATGGCTGAACAGCATCGCGACGGGTCAGTATGAGGACTACGTCTTCAAAGACGTCGTCCAATTTGTGGACCGCGAATTTCGGACGGTGTCCAGCCCGGCGGCACGCGCCGTGCTGGGAAAGAGCTCGGGGGGCTATGGCGCCCTGGTGATGGGGTGCCGCCATTCGGACGTCTTTGGCCACATCGGCGTCCATTCGGCGGACGCCTATTTTGAATACTGCTACTTGCCCTCGTTTCCGAAGGCAGCATCGGGACTCCTGCGCTCGGATGGCGTCCAGGATTGGTACGACGACTTCATCGTTCGCGCTCGGGAGACCCGGGTCCGAAGCGAAGACTTTCCAGTGATTGAGATCCTCGCGATGTCAGCCGTCTACTCCCCGAATCCCGAGGAGCCGATGAAGCTGGAGCTACCCTTTGAGCCTCAAACGGCACGCCTGATTCCCGAGGTGTGGGAGCGGTGGCTGCAGAAGGACCCGGTTCGCTTCGTCGGCCAGCATGTCGAGGGGTTGCGGCGATTGCGATCGATCTTTCTCGATTGCGGCCTGCGTGATGAATACAACCTGCAATGGGGGGCGCAGATGATCGCGGAGGGTTTTCGCCGTGCTCAGGTGATCTTCGTCCAAGAGGAATTTGAGGACGGCCACATGGGCATCAACTACCGGTACGACGAATCCTTGAGGTACCTGGGCCCAAAGCTCGCCACGCGGTGAGGTCGGCGTGCGCCGCCCACTGGACTCCCTCTGGCTGTAGCGCCGGAACGTTTGCCGGGACAAATTTCCGGCGCCGGAAATTTGTCCCGACATTTGTTCCGGCAATTGTTCCGGCAACTCGGAGGGCGCACGGTCGGTGGGACGGGCGACATAAGCGAGCAATCTCCTCGTTGGCGAGTAAAGAAGGGTGTGTTATAAAGTACCGACTGGGTACTATATTGAGTCTGTCGCAGGGAGGGTGGCACACCTCCAAGGATAGCAGTGATTTCAAGAGGTTAAGCAAGGGGTAATTGGGATGATGAGGATGCGCAGGCTGACGGATTACGCCATTGTGCTTCTGTCGCACTTGGCTCGGGACCGGCAACATTCGCTGCATTCGGCGCGGGATCTGGCCGCCGCGGCGCACTTGCCGCCTCCGACGGTTAACAAGCTTCTGAAGAAGTTGTCGCGAGCTGGGGTGCTGGTTTCGCACCGTGGGACAAACGGAGGCTATAGCTTGGCGCGTGAACCGGAACAAATCTCGGTAGCTCAGGTCATTGCGGCGCTCGAGGGGCCGATCGCCGTGACCGAGTGTGGCACCGAAATCCCTGGGCAGTGCGGGTTGGAGTCCCTCTGCCCGGTCCGAAGCAGCTGGCAAAACATCAATCGGGCCATCCGCGGTGCGCTCGAGGGTCTTTCGCTTTCGGACATGATTCGGCCCCCTCCGCACGGAGGAACTTTGATCGCCCTGAATCAGGGCGGCCAGGTGGGCGTCGCGGGAGGTGCGTTGTGACCGCTAATGCAGCCGTTAAAGAGATTGCCAAGCGGGAGTACGAGCATGGCTTCGTTACTGCGGTGGAGTCCGACTCCGCGCCCAGGGGCCTAAACGAGGAGATCATCCGGTTCATCTCCAGCAAAAAGAACGAGCCAGACTTCCTGCTGGAGTGGCGACTGAAGAGTTATCGCCACTGGCTCAAGATGAAGGAGCCGACCTGGCAAAACGTCCAGCACGCGCCGATCGACTATCAGGACATCATCTATTACTCGGCCCCAAAGCCGAAGAAGTCGCTCACCAGCCTCGACGAGCTGGACCCTGAAATTCTCGCCACTTATCAGAAGCTTGGCATTCCGCTCCACGAGCAGAAGCTCCTCGCCGGCGTCGCGGTCGATGCGGTGTTCGACAGCGTGTCGGTGGCAACCACCTTCAAGGAGAAGCTCGCCGAGAAGGGAATCATCTTCTGCTCGTTCTCCGAGGCGGTGCGAAATCATCCCGATCTGGTGATGAAGTATCTCGGGTCGGTGGTTCCTTACACCGACAACTACTTCGCCACGCTCAACTCCGCGGTCTTCTCTGACGGTTCGTTCTGTTACGTGCCCAAGGGCGTGCGCTGTCCGATGGAGCTGTCGACTTACTTTCGGATCAATGCCGCCGATACCGGCCAGTTCGAGCGCACGCTGATCGTGGCCGACGAAGGCAGCTACGTCAGCTACCTCGAGGGTTGCACCGCGCCGATGCGGGACAAGAACCAGCTGCACGCCGCAGTGGTCGAGCTGGTGGCCCTTCCCGGTGCGCAGATCAAATACTCCACGGTCCAGAACTGGTATCCCGGCGACTCCGAGGGCCGCGGAGGCATCTTCAACTTCGTCACCAAGCGGGGCCGCGCCAGCGAGAATGCGAAGATTTCGTGGACCCAGGTCGAAACCGGCTCAGCGATCACCTGGAAGTACCCGAGCGTCATTCTCCAGGGCGACAACTCAATCGGAGAATTCTACTCGGTCGCGCTCACCAATCATCGGCAGCAGGCTGATACCGGAACCAAGATGATCCACATCGGGAAGAACACTCGCAGCACCATCCTCTCGAAGGGCATCTCGGCCGGCCGCGGGCAAAACACCTACCGTGGGTTGGTGAAAATTCAAAAGGGAGCGACCGGCGCCCGCAACTATACGCAGTGCGACTCGCTTCTGATCGGCAGCCACTGCGGGGCCCACACCTTCCCGTATATCGAAGTGCGAAACAACTCCTCTACCGCGGAGCACGAAGCCTGCACTTCGAAGATCGCCGAGGATCAACTCTTTTACTGTCGGCAGCGCGGCCTCTCCGAGGAAGACGCGGTGTCGATGATCGTCAACGGCTTTTGCAAGGAGGTCTTCAAGGAGCTTCCGATGGAGTTCGCGGTCGAGGCTCAAAAGCTGTTGAGCGTCAGCCTGGAAGGGGCGGTGGGCTAAATGGCGCACGCACCGATGCTCGAGATCAAGAATCTTCACGCCACCGTGGGCGACAAGGAGATCCTCAAGGGAATCAACCTTTCGATCCACGCCGGTGAAGTGCACGCGCTCATGGGCCCGAACGGGTCGGGGAAAAGCACGCTGGCTCAGGTGTTGGCGGGTCGTGAGACCTATCGTGTCACCGCGGGTGAGGTGCGGTACGAAGGCAAAAACCTGCTCGAGCTGCCCCCCGAGGAGCGCGCGGTTGCCGGTATTTTTCTTGCGTTCCAGTACCCGGTCGAGATTCCCGGCGTCGGCAATCTGTATTTTCTGCGCACGGCGCTGAACGCGGTCCGCAAGCGGCGCGGCCTGGAGGAGCTCGATCCGATGGACTTCCTTGCTCTCGCCAAGGAGCGGATGAAGCGGGTGGAGCTGGATCAAAGCTTCATGAATCGTTCCGTGAACGAAGGATTTTCGGGCGGAGAGAAAAAACGCAACGAGATTTTTCAGCTTGCGGTGCTCGAGCCGAAGCTGGCGATCCTGGACGAGACCGACTCGGGCCTGGACATCGACGCTCTGCGGATTATCGCGAAAGGCGTCAACAGCCTTCGCAGCAAGGACCGAGCGATGCTGGTGATTACCCACTACCAGCGTTTGCTCGATTACATCGTTCCCGATCGGGTGCACGTGATGGCCGCGGGACGGATCGCCAGCTCGGGAGGCAAGGAGCTCGCGCTCGAGTTGGAAAAGAAGGGCTATTCCTGGATCGAGGAGCAGCAACCCCCGAAGACGGGCCGACCGGGGGCGCGGGCGCAATGACCGATACGCGGGACAGTTACGTTTCACAATTCAAGGACGCCGAGCGTCACCTCACGCGCGGGGACGACTGGCTCACTCGGATTCGCCGGTCGGCAATCGAGCAGTTCCGCGAGCTGGGGTTTCCGACGCCTCGACTCGAGGAATGGAAGTACACCAACGTCGCGCCGATCGCTTCGGTACCGTTTCGCATCTCGATGCCGGGTCGAGCTTCGTCGTGGATCCAATCCCAACTGTCGCGAACACTGGGCCCCGAGCCGCGCAATCTGTTGGTTTTCGAGAACGGGCGATATCAGCCAGCACTCTCGCGTTTGGACGAGCTTCCCTCTGGAGCCACGGTGACCAGCTTTGCGGAAGCGCTTCGCGATCGGCCGAAGCTGCTGGAGCCTCACTTCGCCCGCTACGCGGCGTACCAGTCCCACGCTTTCGCGGCGCTCAATACCGCGTTTGCCGAAGATGGAGCGTTGATTCACTTGCCGAGCGGGACCACGGTGTCTTCCCCGATTTACCTGGCGTTCTTCTCGGATGCGGACAAGCCCTCGCTATCCAGTCCGAGAATCTTGATCCTCGCGGGCGAGAACAGCGCGGCCAAGGTGGTGGAAGCCTACTTTGGCCAAGGGGAGTACCTGACCAACACGGTGAGCGAGATCGTCGTTGGACCGGCCGCCAGCCTGGAGCACTACAAACTCCAGCAAGAAGCAGAGCAGGCGTCGCACATCGCTCTCACCCAGGTCGAGCAACACCGCGGTAGCCGATTCACTTCGCACTCTTTGGCGCTGGGCGGGCGTTTGGCCCGAAATGAGTTACGCGTTGCCCTCGATGCCGAGGGGGCCGAATGTGCGCTCAACGGTCTTTACCTCGCATCCGGGCGGCAGCATTTGGACAACACCACCTTTATCGACCATCTGAAGCCTCGCTGTACCAGCCGGGAGATCTACAAGGGGATCGTCGGTGACAGCGCCTCCGCGATCTTCAGCGGCCGAGTTCTGGTCCGACCCGACGCCCAGAAAACCGATGCGAGCCAGACCAACAAGAATCTTCTTCTCTCCCAGGACGCCACTGTGGATTCCAAGCCTCAGTTGGCGATCTACGCCGATGACGTGAAGTGCACGCACGGCGCGACGGTTGGACAACTCGACGAAGAAGCCCTGTTTTACCTGAGGTCACGCGGTGTCGGTGTGGAGCAGGCCAAAGCGCTGCTGACGTACGCCTTCGCGAGCGAAATGGTGGGCCGAGTGGAAGTGCCGTCGATCCGAGGCCAGATCCAGAAGCTGGTCAGCTCGAAGCTCCCCGCGAACCTGGTGCTGGAGGGGGACCGATGATTGGCGCCGCTCAAAATCTTCGGGTCGAGCAGAGCGGGTTCGATGTGGAGCGAGTGCGAGCCGACTTTCCGGCTCTGCACCAGATGGTCCACGGCAAACCGTTGGTCTACCTGGACAGCGCCGCGACCAGCCAGAAGCCTCGGGCGGTGATCGAGGCCGCGGTGAAGTTCTACAGCAGCGACAACGCCAATGTGCACCGCGGCGTGCACGCGCTTTCCGAGCGAGCCACCGAAGCCTACGAGGCAGCCCGGGTGAAGATTCAGCGCTTCATTCGCGCCCTAAAGTCTAGAGAAATCGTGTTCGTGAAGGGAACGACGGAAGCGATCAACCTGGTCGCGCATTCCTTCGTCCGTCCGCGCCTGCAGGCCGGTGACGAAATTCTGATCTCGGCGATGGAGCACCACTCCAACATCGTTCCCTGGCAGCTGCTCTGCGAGGAAAAGGGAGCCAAGCTGCGCGTCGCGCCGATCGACGAGCAAGGCGAGTTGCTCTTGCCCGAGCTGGAAGCGCTGCTCGGCCCGCGGACTCGCCTGCTGGCGCTTGCGCACGTATCGAACGCGTTGGGGACGATCAATCCAGTGCGCCGGATCGTCGAGATGGCGCATCGGCACTCGGTGCCGGTGCTGCTCGACGGAGCCCAGGCGGTGCCCCACCTGCCGGTCGACGTGCAGGCGCTCGACTGCGATTTCTACGCCTTCTCCGGTCACAAAGCGTTTGGGCCAACCGGGATCGGCGTGCTGTACGGCAAAGAGAAGTGGCTGGAAGAGATGCCCCCCTACCAAGGGGGTGGGGACATGATCCTTTCCGTCACTTTCGAAAAGACGATCTTCAATGCCCTTCCTTACAAGTTTGAAGCCGGAACTCCGAACGTAGAGGGCGCGATTGGCCTGGGAGTGGCGATCGATTATCTCAATGGGCTCGCAGTGGAGCAGCGGCTCGGGTTCGAGCGCGAGTTGCTCGCGCATGGAACTCGAGTGCTCAACCAGATTCCCGGATTGCGTCTGATCGGAACGGCAACGGACAAGGCAGGGGTGTTGTCGTTTGTCCTCGCGGACATCCATCCACATGACATTGGAACGATCCTCGATGGCGAGGGCATCGCGGTGCGCACCGGACACCACTGCGCTCAACCGTTGATGCGTCGATTCGGCGTCGACGCGACGGTCCGAGCCTCGCTCGCCTTTTACAACACGCCTGAAGAGCTGGATCGGCTCGGCGTTGCGCTCCAGAAGGTGAAGGAGATTTTCAAATGAATTCGGATCTCCGCGACCTCTACCAGGAAGTCGTCCTGGACCACAGCCGAAAGCCCCGCAACTTCGGGAAGCTCGAGGGCGCCAACCGGTCCGCCGAGGGCTTCAATCCGCTCTGCGGCGATCGGATCAGCGTCTATGTCAAGCTACAGCAAGGCGGGATCGAGGACATCCGCTTCGAGGGATCCGGCTGCGCGATCTCAAAGGCGTCCGCATCCTTGATGACCGGCGCCCTCAAGGGCAAACGGATGGAGGAGGCGGAAAAGCTGTTCCACGAATTCCACCTCCTGGTCACCGAGGGCCCGAACGAGAAGATCGATCCGGCCGACCTCGGAAAGCTCGTGGCTCTCTCGGGTGTGTGGGAGTTTCCTGCGCGCGTGAAGTGCGCCTCGCTCGCCTGGCACACGATGAAATCCGCATTGTCCGACGGCGGAGGCACGGTTACGACGGAGGACCCTGCAACGGTGTGACCGTGGGCACTTGACCAAATGTACATGAGACACGAAATTGCAACTTTGAGCCGCGAGGTCCTAGCGACCGAGATCCCGAGTGGGACGAAGTCCATCCTTCCCCAGGGCGCCCAGGTAACGCTGATGCAGTCGCTCGGCGGTAGCTATACCGTCTTGACCGACGAAGGCAGGATGGTGCGAATCGACGGCAAGGACGGCGATGCGATGGGGGAAAAGTTCGTCGCGAAGTCGGAGCCGCCTCTCGAACCATCCGCTCCGGACGCCCCATTCAACGAGGAGAACGTCTGGGAGGAGCTGCGCACTGTGTTTGATCCGGAAATCCCGGTGAACATCGTCGACCTCGGGCTGGTGTACGTCTGCAAGGCGGTGGAGCTTCCCGAGGGCGGGCGGCGAGTGGAAATCAAGATGACGATGACCGCCCCCGGCTGCGGGATGGGCGACGTTCTGATGCAGGATGTTCGGAAGAAAGTAATGGCCGTCCCTGGCGTCAAAGAGGCAGACGTCGAAGTGGTGTGGGAGCCGGCCTGGGACGCAAGCCGGATGTCCGACGCCGCGCGCCTGCAGCTCGGCTGGATGTAGCCGCCTTCTTCGCGCTACGGCGGCCATCAGGCTCGGTTTGCGCCCCCTATCGATCCCCGATTACGACCGAGGTTCCGCAGCGAACTGTGGAGAGTTACGTGCCTTGGCTTCAGGGGTTCATCGCAACAGCTCGTTCAGTTTTTCGGATGGTGTCCTCCATCCGAGCGTTTGTCGAGGGCGGCCGTTTAGTTCCCGTGCGACGTGGTTGAGGTAC
>Ga0099794_10000325_pt1 | contig 16359 bp, 13 predicted proteins | sample Rivendell_Oct201_10_FD_77320 | JGI IMG/M metagenome (GOLD analysis project Ga0099794, IMG submission 77320) | Vadose zone soil microbial communities from the Eel River Critical Zone Observatory, Northern California, USA -... | ecosystem: Host-associated > Plants > Roots > Rhizosphere > Soil ... | reverse complement strand
TTGCGCGCGGGCAGCGGTCCGCCTCGGCGTCGGCGTTCGCCGCTCGCCGGATCGAGCGGATGCGCGTCGCCGCGTGCGTGAACGCGCAGCGCCTGAACGGCTCGGATACGCTGTATCGCGGTTCGACGTGGGTCGCGTTCAACAACTGGACCTTTACGGATCTCGGCAACCTGAATTATCGGCTGAAGGTCGTGTCCACGTACAAGACGACACAGAACCGGGTGCGCAACGATTCCATGGAGACGACGATCACATGCAACGCGTTCCTATGAGCTCCTCCCGGACCCGTCGCGGTTTCACGATGATCGAGCTGTTGGTCGCGCTCGTGCTGCTCGGCATCGTGAGCGCGGCCCTGTACCGCGTGCTGGTGAGTAACCAACGCCTGTATCAGGAGCAGACCGCGCGCATCGATTTGTCGCAGAACATCCGCGCAGCCGGCTCGATCCTGCCGGCCGAGTTCCGCCAGCTCGACGCGTCGGAGGGGGACATCTCGGCGATGTCGGCGACCAGCATCTCCATCCGGGCGATGCGCTGGTTGGGATTTGCGTGCCAGGCGCCGGTGCTAGGGGGCGCCTTGAACGGTGTGTCGATCATCATTCGCGGTGGCGCACCCGGACAACCGCTCTTCTATGGCGCGCGAGGCATCGACAATAACACCGACTCGCTGCTGATCTACTTCGACGGCGATCCGACCACCCGCGCCGATGATTTCTGGGCCATAGCCGGGATTAATGCGGCGCCGAACGGCCAAAACTGCCCCGACGGTCAAAACGGCCAGCGACTCATCATCAACCTCAACCTCCTCGGGTTGGGATTGAATGCCGCCGGGGGAATCCCGACTGGAGCGCCCGTGTGGGGATTCGAGCGTGTCACCTATCAGCTCTATCAGCCGGCTGGTGACACATCGTGGTACGTGGGCTTTCAGCCAGCGGGCGGATCGATGCAGCCGCTCATTGGACCGGTGTTGACCAACGGACTCACATTTTCGTACTTCGATATCAATAACAATGCGACGGCTGTACGGTCACAGGTTGCCCGCATCGACATCACCGTGCGAGCCAGAACGACATCTGCGGTTCGCGCGGGCGGACAGGCAGCGCGCTTAACAGCGATCGACAGCGTCGTGACGAGTGTTGCTTTGCGCAATAACCGGCGGTTTTAGGGCCGTCCGGAACTCATGAAGGAGAGAGGCATGAAACGAATTCCGCGGAACGAGCGCGGCATGGCGCTCGCGGTTGCGATCTTCGCCCTCGTTGTCGTGGGCGCGTTGGTCGCGGGCGCATTCTTCGCCGGCACCCAGGAGCAGCGAGTCGGTGAGAACCAGCGCCGGGTGCAGACATCGTTCGGCGTGGCGGAGGCGGGAGCCCAGGAGCGGGTGTTGGCCTGGGATCCGACGACCATGAACAAACGGCCGGTCTACCCTGCCGACTCCGTCGCTATCGCGACCACGAACGCCCCGAATGGTACCGGCTCGTACGGCGGCTACAGCTACAAGACGGGTGCGAACCTGTTCCTCATCGACGTGACCGGCCGCGACAACGCGAGCGCCGCAGGCGCCATCGCTGGTGGCGGTGGAGCACGGCAACGCATCGGCATGCTGACTCGCATCGCGCCGGTCGACTTCGGTATCAAGGCTTCACTGACGACACAGGGCGGCGTCAGCCTGTCCGGTAACGCAGACGTCAACGGCACTGACCAGATCCCGACCGGGTGGACGAGCTGCGGCGCGCCGGGACTTCCCCAGGCCGGAATTCGCGACCCGGGTGCGAACGTCACCGCGAGCGGTAACGGCACCGTGATAGGTACTCCCCCGGTCATCAACGATCCGACCGTGAACAACAATACGTTCACCAACTTCGGCGGCGCGACGTATGCCCAACTCGCCGCGAAGGCGACCGTCACCCTCGCGCCCGGCAATTACCAGATACAACCGGTGCTAAACGGCGCAGGTGCCTGCGATCAGACGGTCATGACGAACTGGGGCGATGGGGAAAACCCCGCGGCCCCCTGCGGGAACTACTTCCCGATCATCCATATTACCGGTGATGCGACGCTGAACGGCGTGCAGGGCCAAGGTATCCTGTTGGTGGACGGGACCTTGTCGGTCCAGGGATCGTTCCAGTTCTTTGGCATCGCCATCATGCAGAACGACCTCAAGACTTCAGGTGGTGGTACAACCGACGCGCACTTTTGGGGTGGTGTCATGGCGAAGAACGCCGACCTCTCAACGCAGAGCCTGAGCGGTAAGGCGACGTTGAACTTCTCAGGCTGCACCATCTTAACCGTCTTGCAGGCGACGAGCCCGATTTCGATGATGCGCTCAAGGGGCTGGGCGCAGCTGTTTTAAGTGATCTAAGTATCGGCAGGGACAATAGTTGTTGCTTCGGCCTCAAGTAGGTTCGAGGCTTGACACGATAAGGGGCGGGGCCTATTGTAGTTTGCCCTCGCCCCTTCTTGTCTCTAGACCAAAAGGTGCACATGGCCCTTTTTGGCTTTCTAGGTGGCAAAAAAATCTCTGTCGGCCTCGATATCGGCTCGGGGATTATCAAGCTCGTCGTCATCGATCACGGTGGCAGCGAGCCTGAACTCAGTAAGGTCGCCACCACCGAGGTGGCCGCCGACGCCATTGTCGAGGGCGAAGTCATGGATCCCGGCCTCGTTTCGGAGGCTATTCGGGGTTTGTTCGAGGCCGCCGGAGTGAAGCGGAAGTCCGTCGTGACGGCCGTCGGTGGCCGCGACGTCATCGTCAAGAAAATCCAGATGGATCGGATGAAAGAAGCGGATGCCCGCGAGGTCATTCGCTGGGAAGCCGAGCAGCACGTGCCCTTCGACATGGCCAACGTGGAGCTCGACTTTCAGATCCTCGATCCGGACGCCGAAGGCCTTCAGATGAACGTCCTGCTCGTCGCCGCCAAACGCGAGCTGGTCGAAAGTCGGGTTGGCCTGCTCGGCGAAGCGGGTCTCGATCCCTCGATCATCGACGTCGACGCTTTCGCGATCCACAACGCCTTCGAGTTGAACCATCCGGACGCCATGCAGGGCGTCGTCGGCCTGGTCAACATCGGTCACGAAGTCACCAACGTGAACATTCTCGAGGATGGCATTCCGGTCCTGACCCGCGACCTGTCGGTCGGCACGCGACGCTTCCGTGAGGACCTCCAGCGAGAAAAGGGTCTCGCCAGCGACGAAGCCGAGAAGGTGATTCAGGGCACCTCACAGAACGCGGACCTCGCCGGCTACGTGAACGCCCGTGGCGAGGAGATCGCGGTGGGTGTCGAACGGGCGGCGGCCTTCCTGGCGACGGCATCGCGGTCGGCGGGTGGTCTGTCGCGTGTCTACACGACCGGCGGCGGCGCCCGCATTCCAGGGCTCAATGACGTCCTGGGCTCGCGGCTCAAGGTGCCGATCGAGCTTGCCAATCCCGTGCAGCGCCTGCGCGTGCGGGATGATGTGTTCGAGACCGTGCCGGTGGATGAAGTTGCCCCGCTGCTGATGCTGGCGGTCGGGCTGGCGTTGAGGCGCGCCGCATGATTGAAATCAATCTACTCCCCGGAAAAAAGAAGGCCGCCAAAGGCGCGGGGCTCAGCCTCGCGCTGCCGGACTTCAAGGGACTCCTCGCGCAGGTCAAGGACCCGTGGCTGATCGGCGCGATCGTGGCGTGGGTCATCGTGGGCGGTGGCGGTGCGGCGCTGTTCATCGCCGAACGCGCCCGCCTCGCGGCTGCCGAAGCCAGGCTCGCGAACGTGCAGAACGAGAAGCGCAAATTCGACATCGTGATTGCGCAAAAGCGCCAGATGGAAAAGGTGCGCGACTCGCTGGTCTATCAAATCGGCGTCATCCGCAATATCGATGCGGACCGCTACATCTGGCCGCACGTGCTCGATCAGGCGACGAAGGCGTTGCCACCCTACACGTGGATCACACGTGTCCAGGCGGTCACCCTGACACTCGCTCCAGGTGCCGCCCCACCGACCAACCAGCCGGCCACCGTCGCGATGGATACGTCGAGCGCGCCGGCCGTGCGCGTGGCGATCGAGGGCCGCACGGTGGACATCCAGGCGTACACGACGTTCCTGCGGCAGCTGGCCGCATCGCCCTGGTTCACCGACGTGACGCCCGCCAGCTCGCAGATCGTCAGCGAGGCGGATCGTCCCGTGACCGCCTTCAACGTGACAGTGCGCTATCGCGTGGCGGACTCGGTGTACATCCGCACGGTCCCACTCGTGCAGTCGCTGAGGTAGGAGGGAGCCATGGCGCTCGGTTTACCAACCGACCAACGCGGTCAGATCATGGCGCTCCTGATCCTCGTCGCCCTGGCGGGCGGCTATTTCTTCTGGACCAAGGTGCACCAGCCGCAGAGCGCGCAGATCACCGCAGCGACGCAGCAAGCCGACAGTCTGGAGAAGATCGTCGAGGCCGCGAAGCGCGACCTCGCGAGCGGCAGCATCGAGGATTTACGGCGCCGGGTGGAGGAGTACAACGGCTCACTCGAGCTGATGCGGCGGCTGGTCCCCGAGCGTAACGAAGTCCCGACGCTCATCGACGACATCTCGACGAAGGCGAAGACCCGCGGCGTCACGCTCGGCAAGATTCAGCCGCTGACGCCCGATCTCGGGACGCCATTCGACACCTATCGGTACCGGCTCGAGGTCTACGGGCATTACGACCAGATCGGCGAATATCTCGCCGACGTCGCGTCGCTGCCCCGCATCGTCGTGCCGGAGGACGTCATTCTCTCGACCGCGTCGCAGGCCGCCCAAAAACAGCTTGGCGACACCGCTGGCTCATTGCTCCTCGCGGAATTCTCGATTCGCACGTTCGTGAAGTCGTCGGCACCGCCGCCGGGCGCGAAGCCGGCCGCCAAACCGCCAGCAGGGGCGCCGCGTGCGCGCAGCTAGCCTGACGCTTGCGTTGTTGCTCGCGGGGCCCGCGATCGCCGGCGCGCAGCAGCGCGAAACCGCTCCGGCGCGTCCCGACACGTCACCGCAAGCCGCCTCACTGCAGCGCGAAGTGTTCGCGTATGAAGGCGGCGGGCGCGATCCGTTCATGTCGTTGCTGAAGTCCGGCGACGTGCGGCCGCTCATCTCCGATCTCAAGCTCACCACGATCGTCTATGACGGTCGGTTCGCCGCGCGTAGCGTCGCCGTGCTGCGCGACATCACCAACCGGCGCATTTATCGGGTCAAAGCCGGCGACATCGTCGGCCGCCTCAAGGTCACGCAGATCCGGCCTCGCGAGGTCGTGTTCACCGTGCAGGAATTCGGATTCGAGCGGCAGCAGACGTTGTCGCTCGCCAAGCAGGAGGAGACGCCATGAAGGTCATTTTTCGCCTGGCGGTGGTGCTCGCCATCGTCGCTCCCCGGGCCCTTGCGGGGACGACGATCGGCAGCACCGGCCGGGACGGCGAAGTCCGCGGGGTGAGCGTTCTCCCCGCCTCGGGCAAAGTCGACATCATCATCGACGTGCAAGGCGGCGCCCAGGTCACGGACTTCACGCTCGCCAATCCCGCCCGTCTCGTCATCGATCTCACGGGCGCGCGGCTCGCCGCGCCGGCCACGTTGTACGACGGCCTGAATCGCGGCGGCGTCAAGAACATCCGCTACGCGCAATTCAAGCCGGACGTCGTGCGCGTGGTGATCGATCTCGACGCACTCAAGGACTATCAGGTCGAGCACGTCACCGGTCAGATACGCGTGCACATCGGGACGGAGCGGACCAGCTTCGCCGCGTGGTCGAGCGCGACCGTAACCGCGGCAGTCGTTCCGCCTCCACGCAATACGGAGCGGGCGTCCGCAGGCGAGGCGCTGCCGGTCACCGGCGGTGCCCAGCAAGCCGCGCGCGTGACCACGCCGACGCTCGGCCGGTCGATGTCGATCGAGGAGTATCTCGCCGCGCATCGCGCCGACGCGCTGCAATCGCAGGCGCCGCGGATCACGGTGCAGTGGGACAACGCCAGCATCGAAGACGTCGTCGCGGGCTTCGCAGCGTTCAGCGGCCGCACCATCATCCTGAGCAAAGACATCAAGGGCAACGTCACGGCCGAGATCAAGAATCAGCCGTGGGATCTAGCTCTGAATGCGGTGCTCGAGTCGCAGGGACTCGCGGTGCAGACGCTGCCCGGCGGGATTCTCAACGTCGTCAGCAAGATGGAGCTGGCGCGCGCCGATTCGACCGTGCCGATCACGACGCGTCTCGTGCGGATCAACTACGCGAAGGCGACGTCGCTGGTGGCGTCGGTGCAATCGATTCTGAGCAAGCGCGGCCAGGCGGTCGCCGACTCGACGAGCAACTCGCTCGTGATCACCGAGGTGAGCTCGCGCATCGAGGACGTCGTGTCGTTCGTGAAGGGCCTCGACCTGCGCACGCCGCAGGTATCGATCCAGGCGAAGATCATCTTCGTGGATCGCACCGACGTCGAAGAGCTTGGCGTGAAGTACGATCTCGGCTCGGCCACGCAATTCTTCAACCAGCTCGTGCAGCGGCCCGACCCGCGAACCGCGAAGCCGGTCGATACGAACCTGGACGGCATTCCCGATGCGCTCGTGCCGCAATCGAACTTCCCGGCGAACCAGAACATCGTCGACCTGGGCGGCAACTCACTGTCGGCGCTCGGCAACGCGAGCCAGGAAGTGGTGAACCCGGCGCTCAACCTGATCTTTTCGACGGCGATCGGCAATTTCGATCTCACGGCTTTCGTGCAGGCGCTGCAGCGCATCGAGCTCGCGGACATTCAGGCCGAGCCGACGATCACGACCCTCGACAACCGCCAGGCACAAATCCTGGTCGGTGACCGCGTGCCGATCCGGGTCATCGACGTGAGTGCCGTGAGCACCGGTGGCGCAGGTGGCGGTACCGCAGTCCCGCGCGCGACGGTCCAGTTCGAGCAGACCGGTATCAACCTGCGCGTTACGCCGCACGTGACCAACAACCGACAGATCCTGATGGAAGTGCATGCCGAGCGTTCGAGCGTCCGGCCGGCCGCGGTGGACATCGGCTTCACGTTCCAGACGCAGCAGGCGGACAACCAAATCCTGGTCGGTGACGGCGAAACGGCCGTAATTGGCGGACTTACGGTGACAGAGGTCACGGTAACGAAGTCCGGAATCCCGTTCCTTGTAGATCTACCGATTTTGGGCAAGCTGTTCGGATTTACGTCCCAGACGGAGAACCGGCGTGATCTCCTGATTCTGATCACGCCTCACATCATTGACGATCTGGTCGCGCCCACGGGGCAATAGCCCCGAGGCGCGAAGCCGGGAGCGAGTGGATATGCGGCTGGTGACACGCGGAACCGCACTCTGGGGGATCGTTGCGCTCGTCCTGGTGGTCTGGGCGTGCGAGACGACGCGTAATCCCGGCGGCATTCAGCGCGACGTGATTTCGCCCGTCCTTAAGCTCTCCAACACCGCGGGCGACACGCAGCAAATCTCCGGTGGCCTGCGCTTTACTGTTTCCGCGGCCGACAATTTGTCATTGAAGAGCGTCAACCTCACGTTTAACGGCGGCTACATCGCCACGCTCGATACGACGTTTATTAGCACCACCCCGACCTACACCAAGTCCTACACGATCACCTTCGGCTCGAACTCCGGCGCCGGCGGCTCGATCAAGATCGTGGGCCGCGCCACGGATGGTGCCGGTAACAACGCCTCAGATTCCATTCTCATCTTCCTCTCGAACGTGCAGGCGTTGCGGGTGCGGCTCAACCTGCCGTCGCCGGGCGCCCTCGGATCAACCGGGAAAGGCATCCCCGTCGACGTAGTGGCGGTCCAAAACTCCGGCGTCGCGAAAGTCGGCTTCCTCGTCTCGCCGGCCGCGAGCGTCACCAACCCGACGACGCCGCCGAACGACTCGATCACGTACACGGCTCCCTTCGCGGATTCCGTCGAGTACGCCGATACGCTCATCGTCGTTCCGTCCACCGGGACGTTCAACATCCAGGGGTTCGCCGAAGACTCGGCGGGCCGGCGCGGGTTCAGCAACGTCGTCACGGTCACGATTCAATCGGTCGCGACGGATAACACGCCGCCGGTCGTCGGGCAGCGAATCGCGTCGCGGGTGGAAGTGGACGACACCGTGCACGTGCGCGCCCAGGACCCGAGCGCGATCTCGTGGATCGGCTTCAAGGTGGATACGAACGGCGTGACGATGAAGTTCGATACCGTGAACGTGTCGGCAGGCAACCTCACCGACGTCACGCGGCATTTCTCGCTGGGCCTGCAGGGGCTGCAGCCGTTGCCGCGCACGATCGTCGTCGTGGGCTACGCCTGCGACGGCGCCGTGGCGCGCAACTGCTCGTTCACCAACAGCACGACGCTCATCCCGAGTGCGCCGGCACCGATCGGCAGCGCTTCAGCCGGACCAGTACTGTTCAAATCGGCGCAAGGGCTGGTCGATACGGTGACGGTGGTCGCAGGCGTGACGCGCGCGCTGCCGTTCGGCGGCAGCATCGCCGACGCGATTTTCAACGGTAACGATAGCAGTCTCTATCTCACGAACCCCTCACTGGGGCGGGTGGAGATTTTCCAGGTCGCGAACACATCGTTCGTCGCCGCCGGCATCCCGACCGCGGGTCCGCAGCCCTGGGGCATCGCGCTGTGGCCGCACGACACGCTGGGCAACTACGGCGACACGATTGTCGTCGCCAACGCCGGCGGCGTCGAGCTCTCGGTGATCGATGTCAGTCCGGGCGTGCGACGGCTCGCATGGCGCCAGGACCTCCCCGACTATCTGATCGAGACGTACCGCGTCCTGACGAACCCGCTTCGCGCGGAGATCATCGTCTACGACGTCTCCGATCGGCCGCAGTACGTCAGCACCGTATGCCGCGTGAGTGCCGGCGGTACGGCGTGCAATGCGGACTCGATCTTCGCGATTTACTCGACAACGCCGACGGTCAGCAGTACGGCCCCGTTCAGCGGTCGGGCGACGCTCCGCATGGAGAAGCTGATCAACAGCAGCGATACCGCGAAGCTGTTCAGCCATCTGTTCTGGGAGCTCTCGGGCGACAGCACGCTTTCGAGCTCGAGCCGTGACACGTTGCGCGTCGAGATGCGCCGCGGGCGGCCCTACAATCAGCAGGCGCTGCAGCTCTCGGCGTGCGCGGGCGTCACCATCGAGCTGGCGAAGTTTGGACTCGGCGACTCGACCTATGCTCGCAACTCCGGGAACTTCACGCACGCAATCGTGGGCGAAGGCGGCACGATCACGACCCAGTTCGCGCGCGTCATCGGCTATACGACGAAAGCCCAACTGCTCCATGGAGCGCCTACCGCGCGTCGCTGCGATACGGCCCTGGGCGGCCTCGTGTCCGATAGCGGTGAGAACGACCGCGATCTCGGGGTTACGCCGTCGATCGACGTGAGCGACTTCATCAGCAACACCGGCGTCAAGATCCACTCGATCGCGACGAACTTTAACGGTCAAACCAATCTCGTCCGCGCCGATTCGATCTACTTCCTGGACGAGGGGATGAAGTTGAAGGGAACCGTGCCCGCTCCAGTGGGTGCGTTCGGCATGGATATGAACTACAAACATGCCTTCTCGGCGAACAGTCCGGGAACGCCCACGTTCGGCGGCACGGGCAACCCCAACGACCGCATCGCGTTCTCCGCACGGACCGACGGCAACATTGACGTGTGGGATACCTTCTTCTTCAGTCAGGTAGGGACGATCGTCGTGCGCGATCCGATCATCGGACCGCTGCGCGTCGCGCGCAACAAGGCCAACACGCGGCAGTGGCTGTTCGGCGTAACGCCCGCCGGCATCGTGATGGTCGAGCTGCCGGTGATCACCAATCCGTTGCCGTCGCCGCTGTGGGGGCCGCCAGTCCCGATCCGCTGACGCCGGCATAGCCGGCTCGGCTAGTGCGTACGCGAGCCCGACGATGTCGGGCTCGACTGTTATAAGAACTTGAAGCAGGGTCTGGGGGTCTGGCGGTCAGGGGGTGAGGATGTCATTCCGGTTCACGACGGCGGGCGAATCGCACGGGCGCGGCCTGGTCGGGATCCTCGAAGGCATTCCCGCAGGTCTCCCGCTCTCCGCCGTCGACGTGGATACCGAGCTGAAACGACGCCAGGGCGGCTATGGGCGCGGCGCCCGGATGAAGATCGAATCGGACCGGATCGAGTGGCTCGCCGGCGTGCGGGCAGGCGAAACGCTCGGCTCACCCATCGCGATGCTGATCTGGAATCGCGATTGGGAGCATTGGCAGGATGTCATGGCGCCGGAAGCGGACGACCCCAAAGGGGAGCGACGCCGGCAAGTCACCAGACCGCGGCCCGGCCACGCTGATCTCGCCGGATCCCTCAAGTACGACCGCAACGATGCGCGCGACATCCTCGAGCGCGCCAGTGCGCGGGAAACCGTGGCCCGCGTGGCCTGCGGGGCGGTGTGCAGGAAGCTGCTGGGCCAATTCGGAATCGACATCGGGAGCCACGTCGCGGAGCTCGGCGGCGTGATCGCAAAACTGCCCTCGCCGCTGCCCACGCCGCTCAACGAGGCGGCGGATCAGAGTCCGGTGCGCTGCCTCGACACAGCCGCCGAGGCGGAGATGATTCGGCGCATCGATGCGGCGAAAGCCGCCGGCGACACGCTCGGTGGCATCGTCGAGGTGATTGCCCTGGGCGTGCCGGTCGGGCTCGGATCGCACGTCTCTTGGGACACGAAATTGGACGGGCGTCTCGCGCAGGCCCTGATGTCGATTCCCGCCGTGAAAGGAGTGGAGCTGGGCCTGGGTTTCGAGGCCGCGCGTCGCAAGGGCTCGGAAGTCCACGACGAGATCCTCCCGGGCTTTTCACGCGCGACGAATCGGGCGGGCGGCACGGAAGGCGGCATGACGACGGGCGAGCCGCTGGTCGTACGGGTGGCGATGAAACCGATTTCCACCCTGATGTCGCCGCTGAAGACGGTGGACTTAAAGACCGGCGGGCCGGCGCAGGCGCAATCGGAACGCTCCGACGTGACCGCTGTGCCCGCCATGGGGGTGATCGCCGAGGCGATGACGGCGATCGTGTTGACCGAAGCGCTGCTCGAGAAATTCGGAGGCGACGCCTTGAGCGAGCTCAAGCGGAACGTCGACGGCTACCTCGCGCAAGTGCGCGCGCGCACGCCCAAGGGAGCGGCGTCGTGAAAAAACACCTCGTGCTCGTCGGACTGCCGGGCGCGGGGAAGACCACGGTAGGTCGCATCGTCGCCGAGCGATTGCACGCAGGGCTAGTGGACATCGACACGATCCTGATTCGCAAAGAGGGCAAGCCGATCGCCATGATCTTCGCCGAGAAAGGCGAGTCGGCATTTCGCGAGATGGAACGGAAGGAAGTGGAGGCGGCGCTCGCGCATCAACCCGCGGTCATCGTACCGGGCGGCGGATGGGCGGCTCAGCCGGGCGCGCTACAGACTGCAAAGGCCGCAGCATACGTCATTTACCTCATAGCACGTCCGGAGACGGCCACCGCGCGGGCCGTACCCTCGGGAACCCGCCCGGTGTTAATGGGTGGCGATTCCGAGACGCAGATGCAGGAGCTACTCAAGGCGCGCGAACCGTTCTACAAGCTCGCGCATACGACGGTGCATACTGAGGGGAGAGACGCGGAGCAGGTGGCCGTGGACGTCGTCCGGCTTGCGCAGACCAGCGCCGGATGGTAAAGATGCAAACTCGAGTTGACGAAAGGTTGAGCAGTGCCTGATAAAGAAGATGATGTGAAGCGAAAGAAACGGAGGGCGCCGCGCAAGAAGCCCGCGGAGCCTCCCACGGCGGATTCCGAGGTTACCGACGCCGCTCCTGCAAAGGGCGGCGTACTCGTCATTGTGGAGTCCCCGACCAAGGCGAAGACGATCGGCAAGTATCTGGGGCGTGGCTACACGGTCAAGGCGACCGTGGGGCACCTCCGCGACCTGCCGAAGCGCGAGCTGGGCGTCGATGTCGACCACGGCTTCACGCCGAAGTACGTGACTATAAAGGAAAAGGCCAAGACCCTGGCCGAGATCAAGAAGGCGGCCAAGGCAGCGGACCGCGTGTTGCTGGCTACGGACCCCGACCGCGAAGGGGAAGCGATTGCCTGGCATGTGGCGTCGCAGCTCAACGGCGACGGCAATGGCAGAATCCGTCGCGTCCTGTTCCACGAGATCACGAAGGACGCGATCGCTGAGGCTCTGGCGAACCCGCTGGACATCGATCAGCGCAAGGTCGACGCCCAACAGGCCCGCCGAGTCCTCGACCGCCTGGTCGGCTACAAAGCGTCGCCGGTCCTGTGGAAGAGCATCAAAACCGGTCTGTCGGCAGGACGCGTGCAAACCGTAGCGCTGCGGCTGATCATCGAGCGCGAAGAGGAGATCCGGAAGTTCGTGCCGCAGGAGTACTGGACGATTGCGGCCGATCTCGAGAAGGATGGCCAGCCATTCCAGGCGCGGCTGCAGAAGCTCGACGGCCACAAGCCGGACATCAAAACCGAAAAGACGGCCCGCGACATCGTCGCCGAAGTCGAAAAGCTGCCGTTCGTCGTCACGTCCGTCAGCACCGGCGAGCGCCGCCGCAAGGCCCCGGCGCCCTTCACGACCAGCACCCTGCAGCAGGAAGCCGCCAAACAACTGGGCTTTTCGGCTGGGCGCACCATGCGGGCCGCGCAGCGGCTCTATGAAGGCGTGGAGCTCGGCGAGCAAGGGTCCGTCGGCCTGATCACCTACATGCGCACCGACTCGGTGCGTGTCTCGGATGCCGCGATCAAGCAGGCGCGCGAGTACATCAACGCGCAGTTCGACAAGCGCTACCTGCCCGATGAGCCGAACGTCTATAAAGGGGGCCGCGGCTCGAAGGTGCAGGATGCGCACGAAGCGATCCGCCCGACCGAAGTCGGCCTCCGCCCTGAAGACCTGAAAAAGTATCTCGAACGCGATCTCTTTAAGCTCTATCAGCTCATCTGGCGCCGGTTCCTCGCGTCCCAGATGACGCCGGCGGTCTACGAGGCGACGAAGGTCGACTTCGACCTCGCGAACGGACGCTTCCTGTTCCGCGCGACCGGCTCGCGCGTTCTGTTCGACGGCTACCACGCGCTCTACAGCGAGGCCCACGAGGCGGAAGACGCCAAGACGCTCGACAGCCTCGAGCCCATCCCCGCGCTCAAGGAGGGCGACCGCGCGACGCTCAAGCAGGTCGTGCCCAGCCAGCACTTCACCGAGCCGCCGCCGCGTTACAGCGAAGCGAGCCTGGTGAAAGAGCTCGAGCGGCTGGGGATCGGGCGCCCGTCCACGTATGCGGCGATCATCTCGACGCTGCGCGCGCGCTGGTACGCCACGGCAAAGGACCGGCGTTTCCACCCCACGCCGCAGGGCGAGACCGTTTGGAAAGTGCTGAAGCGCTCGTTCCCGGAGGTGTTTGAGGTCGGGTTCACGGCGCAGATGGAGAACGAGCTCGACAAGGTCGAAGAGGGCGATCTCGACTGGCAGGCCGTGCTGGGCGACTTCTGGGGGCCGTTCAATCGCGCGCTGGAAGCGGTGGACATCAACAAGATCATCCACGAAGTGCATGACCTCTCGGGTCTCGAGCAAGAGAAATGCCCGAAGTGCGGCAGCTCGCTCGTGGTCAGGAGCGGAAGGTTTGGGCCGTACATCGCCTGCGCGCGCTACGAGTCCAAGGAGTGCGACTACTCGCGGTCGATCAAGAAGGACAAGGTGCCCGATCGCCCGTCGGACGAGATTTGCAAAGAGTGTGGCGCGCCGATGGTGATCAAGACAGGACGCTACGGCGAGTTCCTCGCCTGTACGCGCTATCCGAAGTGCAAGTACACGCAGCCCGTTCCGCTCGGCATCAAGTGTCCCAAGTGCGGCATCGGTGATCTCGCCGAACGGCGCACGAAGAAGGGACGGACGTTCTACGGTTGCCTGCGCTATCCAGACTGCGATTATTCCACCTGGAACAAGCCGGTGGCGGTGGCGTGCCCGAGTTGCGGCTTCGTGGGCATGGAAGAGCTGAAGTCCAAGACGACGGGAGAAACGACACGCAGGTGTCTCAAGTGCGGTCACGAAGAGCGAGTGGAGGACGCGGCGCCGGAGGCGGAGGAGGTGGCGTCGTAGTACATGTCGTCGGCGGTGGCCTCGCCGGTTGCGAGGCCGCCTGGGCGCTCGCCGAACGCGGCGTGAGCGTCACGTTGCACGAGATGCGGCCCGTCCGGATGACGCCGGCGCATCAAACCGATGGACTCGCCGAGCTGGTCTGCAGCAACACGTTCAAATCGACGGATCCCCTCCACGCGCACGGACTCCTCAAAGGCGAGATGCGGCTGCTCGGCAGCATCGTGCTCCAGGCCGCGGATGAGGCGCGCATTCCGGGTGGCAGCGCGCTCGCCGTCGACCGCGTGGTGTTCTCGAGAGGCGTGGAAGCTCGCGTCGGTGCGCACCCGAACGTGACCGTGGTCCGCGCGGAGGTCACCGCACTTGTCAGTCCCGCCGTCGTCGCGACGGGCCCCCTGACGTCGGACGCGCTGGCAGATGCCATCGCGGCCCGCCTGGGCGTCCAGTCACTCGCATTCTATGACGCCATCGCGCCGATAGTCTCCGCCGACTCGCTCGACTACGGGCACCTGTTCAAGGCGTCGCGCTACGGGAAGGGCGGCGGCGACGACTACTGGAACGCGGCGTTTACCAAAGCAGAGTACGAAGCGTTCGTAGCCGCGCTGATCGGAGGCGAGCAGTACCTGCCGGGGCATGAGTTCGACCAAGTGCCCTACTTCGAGGGATGTCTGCCGGTCGAGGAGATGGCGCAGCGGGGAATCGAGACCCTGCGGTTCGGCCCGATGAAGCCGGTCGGGCTCATCGATCCGAAGACCAGCCGCGAGCCATATGCGGTCGTGCAGCTGCGGCAGGAGGACCGCGCCGCGCAGATGTGGAACCTCGTCGGCTTCCAGACGCGGCTCAAGACCGGCGCGCAGCAGAAAATCTTTCGGCTCATTCCCGGACTCGCGGCAGCGGAGTTCCTGCGGTTCGGGAGCATTCACCGCAACAGCTACCTGAACGCGCCGCAGGCGCTCAGCCCGCATCTCTCCGCACGAGACGATCCGCAGCTCCTGTTCGCCGGACAGCTCACGGGCATCGAGGGCTACACCGAGTCGGCGGCGACCGGCATGCTGGCGGGAATCAACCTCGCGCGCCTGCTCGCCGGCGCGGAGCCGGTGCTGCCGCCGGCGACGACGATGTTGGGTGCGCTGTACCGCTACCTGCGCGAAACGGACCCAGCACGCTTTCAACCCATGAACGCGAACTTCGGGCTGATGGAGCCACTGGCAGACGCGCCGCGCGACAAGTTCAAGAAGAAAGAGGCTCTCGCTGCGCGCGCGCTCACCCAGATGAGCAGCTTCGCGAAGGAAATCGGCGTCGAGGTCGCCGTATGAAGGAAATCGAGGAGTTCGTGACGTTCCTATCCAAAGAACGCAACGATTCCCCCCATACGGTCACAGCCTATGAACGCGACCTCGGAGCATTCGCGGCGTTCTGCCAGGATTATTACGGTGGCCCCTGGAGCTGGGCCGGGGTGGATCGGCTCGCGGTGCGTGGCTTTCTCGCCGCGGAGCAGCGGCGCGGCCTCGCCAAGCGCTCGGTGGCACGGTCGCTCTCGGCCCTCCGGACGTTTTACCGGTTCCTGAACGCCACGCGCGGGCTTGAGGTCAATCCCGCTCGCGCCGCGCGAACTCCCAAGCTCGATCGAACGTTACCGACCTACCTCGAGCGGGCCGAGATGGAGATGCTGTTTGCGGACGCGGAGCAACGCGCGGCCGCTGGCGGACTCCGGGAGGCACGTGACCTCGCGATTCTGGAGATGTTCTACTCGAGCGGCATGCGGCTGTCGGAGCTGGCGGGCCTGAACGATCCCGACGTCGATCTCGTCTCCGATCAGGTGAAGGTGCGTGGTAAGGGAAAGAAGGAGCGTATCGTGCCGATCGGTACGCATGCGACGACCGCGCTGCGCCGGTATGTCCGGCACCGCGATCGTTTGCTCGCGGCGAACGGCGCGACCACGCGAGCGGTATTTGTGAATGGCCGGGGGAAGCGCATCACGCCGCGCGGCAGCCAGCTCGGGATGAAGCGGCTGTTCTGCACGCTGGCACGCGGTAAGGAGCTGCGCGTGCACGCGCTGCGCCATTCGTTCGCCACCCCCCTGCTTGATGCGGGCGCTGATCTCAGATCGGTGCAGGAGATGCTGGGTCACGCCTCGCTGGGGACCACGCAGGTGTATACTCATACGTCGGTTGAGCGCTTGAAGAAGGTCTATCACCGGGCCCATCCGCGGGCCTAAGGAACCAGATGCAGTTGATGCATAGCACGACGATTCTCTGCGTCCGCAAGGACGGCAAAGTTGCCATCGGCGGC
>Ga0099794_10000324_pt1 | contig 16422 bp, 11 predicted proteins | sample Rivendell_Oct201_10_FD_77320 | JGI IMG/M metagenome (GOLD analysis project Ga0099794, IMG submission 77320) | Vadose zone soil microbial communities from the Eel River Critical Zone Observatory, Northern California, USA -... | ecosystem: Host-associated > Plants > Roots > Rhizosphere > Soil ... | reverse complement strand
GTATACATGTTAGGCACACTATCGGGAATGTCAAGGAAAAAGTGACGTTTGGGCTTGAAATCACCTGGTAGTCTTCGACAAACTGACCACTTCGGGCCTCATTTTTGCGCCGGAAAGTAGCTAGGCCACCCCTATCCCTTGAGCCGAGCCGCTTCCCGTGTCTTGATTCTCTGGCTAGTGGGAGACGCAAGAAACGAGTCGTTGTATTACATGGGCCTGATTGGACGCTTGACTCCACCGTGGATCTGAAGTGTTTCCCCGAGAGAGAGAAGTTGTATTGTCCGTCGAAGTAGGTCGCCGCTTTCTGCGCCATCCCGTTACTAACCGTATCAGGATCTGGATAGCAAAGAGAGGTGATGCATTCCACGCGAAAATTATGGAAAGTAATGGCAGCCAAAAACTAGACATGGACGCTCTTGATCTCGTGACCAACCACAAGTGCGGATTAAAGAGCCGCAAGAATTGCCATGTTCAGTCAGCACACGTAGTTCCTCGTATAGACTGAAGTGACGTTTTAGCAATCCTCGTCTTCTCGATGTCAATCCAACTTTTAGTTCGTTAGCTCTGGCTTGGAAAGGCCTACAGACTGAAGGCCGTGCCACCAAGGCAAAGGCAATCAGGAATGTCTGTCCTACTGGAAAGTGAGTTCACGAGTGGCGGCGGCGAAAAGTTTGGTGTGGGCGTCGATGTCGGCTTCGACGGTGGCGGGGGACATGAGGGCCATGTTGTGGAAGGGGGTGAGGAGGACGCCGCGATTGAGGGCGTAGAGGTGGAGGAAGCGTTCGAGTTCGAAATCGGCGGCAGCGGCGGATTCGCCGCCGTTGCGCGGAGGCTTTGCGACAAAGGTGTATTCGGCGCGGGCGCCGAGATGGATCACGTTCCAGGGAAGATGGTGCGTGCGGATTTCGGCGGCGACGCCATCGTTGAAGCGCTGGGCGAGCGGGATCATGCGTTCGAACGCTTGCGGAGTGAGGATGTGTTCGAGCGTGGCGCGCATGGCGGCTAGCGAGAGCGCATTGCCGGCGAGCGTGCCGCCGATGCCGCCGACGTCGCAGTCTTCGAGATGGATGCGGGCGGAGACCCGCTGGGCGACTTCTTCGCTGCAGCCGTAAGTGGCGCCGGGAATGCCGCTGCCGATGGCTTTGCCGAAGACGAGCATGTCGGGATCGAGTTTCCATGCGGCGGTGCAGCCGCCGGGGCCGGCGCAGATGGTGTGAGTTTCGTCGGCGATGAGGAGCGAGCCGTGGCGGCGCGCGAGTTCGCGCGCGGATTTCCAGTAGCCGTCGTCGGGAAGAATGATGCCGACGTTGGTCATGGCGGGCTCGGCGAGGATGCACGCGACGTCGCGATGCTTCAGGGCGTCTTCGAGGGCGTTGAGATCGTTGAACTCGACGACGCGCGTGGTTTCGGCGGGATTGACGGGGGGGCCGATGTTGCCACGGCGTGGGCCAACTACGGCGTTTTCGACCGTGGCGAAGGATTCATCCACGGTACCGTGGTAGCAGTAGTGAAAAACAAGAATTTTCGAACGCTGCGTGATTTCGCGAGCGATTCGAATGGAGAAGCGATTGGCGTCAGTGGCGGTGAGCGTGAACTGCCAGTAGGGGAGGCCGAAGCGGCGCTGAAGGTCTTCGCCGACCCACAGGGCGTCTTCGGTGGGGAGCATGAAGGTGATGCCTTCCTTGGCGCGGCGGGCGACGGCTTCGGCGACGATGGCAGGCGAGTGGCCGGTCATGGCGCCGGTGTCACCGAGGCAGAGGTCAATGTAGTCGCGGCCATCCACGTCGGTGAAGTGCGCGCCGTTGGCGGATTTCACGAAAATCGGAAAGGCGCCGGCCCATTTTTTCATCCAGTTCATGGGGACGCCGCCGAGGAGGGAGGATTGCGCGCGTTGGTAGAGAGAGGCGGATTTGGGATGGTCGGCGACGAAGCGGGATTCTTCTCGTTTTTGGAGAGTTTTCAGTTTGGTGCGGTCAATGGTGGTCACTTGCTGAAAGCTCCCGGGACTCTACAATGAAAATGCGGCCGCCTCAGAAGGCCGCCGCTAAAAAGTACTGAACGAGAACGACCTCACACCCGCGACAACATTCGCGTACGAAGTGGTAGGGGTGCAGCAGGCCGCGCCCCTACTGAATGGATCACGCTTCAGCTTCTGCCCTTCGAGAAGCTGCTTGAGGTGGGGTGGGTACACTGATCGCTCGAACTGCTGAAACGAATCCCGCGCCCATCATAGCGACCCGGCACCAATCGTAAGCCACCCACTGGCGTGTGAGCTGTATCAACTCCGCTTCGCCCACGACGCCACCCGCTGAACCCGAAGCCGCTGCAAACAACGCAGCGTTCCTCGGCCAAAAGGCAACGAAGGTGAACACCCAGACGGCTAGTATGAGCACTGCGGACGACCACAGCCAAAACCGATACTTAGGCGGGGTCTTCCGTCGCAAGCGACGTCGGCATGAAGAATTTACCGGGATCGACCGGAAAATGGGGGCCATAGGGCAGTAACGCAAGCGACTGTGGGGAAGCCGCGCTCCACGTTCCTGCAACTACCCTGAGGTCGTAAAGTTTCGCACCTGCGCCGATACCCCATGCGAGCACAGAAATCCAGAGAAATACCCGCATCAACTGTATGCGCCATGACATCCTGAGGCTCCTTTGAAGAAACCTTCCCTGATGGTCGCTGCGGAATTCTAACACCACACTCCTCAACATAACCTGTCACCCCTGCACGCCCCTGCAAAAATGAGGAAGGAGCTTCATCGGAGGGCGTGGATGATTTCGCGTGCAGCGTTGGCGCCGGAAGCGCCGGTGAGGCCGTTGCCGGGATGGGTGCCGGAGCCGCAGAGAAAGAGGCCGCGGATCGGAGTTTTGTAGCGTGCCCAGTCGAGAATGGGGCGCATGGTGAAGAGCTGATCGAGAGCGAGCTCGCCGTGGAAAATGTGGCCGCCGGTGAAGCCGTAGCAGGTTTCGAGATCCTTGGGCGTGATGACTTGAATGCCTTCGATCAGGCCGGGAAGATTCGGGGCGTATGCGGCGAGAGTTTCGACGACGGTGTGGCCCAGGTCGTGGCGGCGCGCGTCCCAGTTCCCTTCCCTTAATTTGTAGGGAGCGAACTGGACGTAGGCGGAGAGGACGTGCTTGCCGTCCGGAGCGAAGGAAGGATCGAGGATGGTGGGAATCGTCACGTCGAGCCAGGGGGCTTTCGAGAAGTCGCCATACTTGGAAGCGTCGAAGGCGCGTTCGAGATAATCAATTTCCGGGCCGATATGGATGCGCCCGGAGAGCGCCTTGAGCGGAGTCTCGTTCGAATCGAGCGCAGTAAACGAGGGAAGCCCGCCGAGGGCGAGATTGACTTTGGCAACGGTGCCATTGGCGCGGAAATTTTTCATGCGATTGGCGAAGGTGGGATCGAGCTGCGAAGCGTCAACGAGATTGAAAAACGTGCGCTTGGGATCGGCGCCGGAGACGACGGCTTCGACGGCGATTTCTTCTCCGCCGACCAGAACGAGGCCGGTGACGGCGCCGTCTTTGATTCGAATCTGCTGCACCTCGGCGTCGGTGCGGATTTCCGCGCCGGCCTGTTTCGCGGATTCGGCAAGAGCGCGCGTGAAGGAACCGAGTCCGCCGCGGGGAAACGCGGCGGAGCCGACGGGATGCGAGTCGGCCGCAGCACGCAGAAGAAGGACGGCGGTCGATCCCGCGGACCAGGGGCCGAGAGCGGTGCCGAAAATCCCGCGTGCGGCGATGGCGGCGCGAAGGAGTTCGGTTTCGAAAAATTCGGCGACGAAGTCCGCGACGGCCATGGGGCCCCAGCGGAGCAGATCGAAGATGCCGGTTTTTCCAAGGCTGCGGACGCCGCGGCCGGTTTTTAAGAGATTCCAGAGATCTTCGGGCGTGGGATGATCGATCGCCGGCGGCGTTATGGAACTGAGCTGCGTGAAGAAGGCGGCGGTATCCGCGAGCGACACGGCGAATTGCGCATATTTCGCGGCGTCTTTCGCGGAGAGGCTGGCGATAGCCGCGGCGGTCTTGGCTGCGTCGTTGTAGAAGAAGAGCGCTTTGCCATCCGGCGCCGGCGCGAAGACGCGGGGATCGGGTCGAATCACTTCATAGTCAAACTTTTCGAGCTGCAAGTCTTTTGTGATGTCCGCGCGCAGCGGGCCGAGAGTGTGCGCGAGCGTGGAGGCGCGGAAGCCGGGATAAAATTCCTCGGTGATGGCGCCGCCGCCGACCATTTCACGACGTTCGAGAACGAGAGGCTTGAAGCCGCCCTTGGCGAGATAAAAAGCGGTGATGAGAGCATTATGACCGCCGCCGATGAGAACTACGCGCTGTCCGAGCGGCATGGTCAGTTGGCCGCTTTCGACGCGGCAGCAGCGGAGTCCGAAGAACCGGACTTTGTTCGGTGCGCCCGCAAAGCGTGCGACCACTCTTTCAGAATGACCTGGCTGGCGATGCGGCCGTTGGCGCCCATGATGCCGCCGCCGGGATGCGTGGCGGAGCCGCACATATAAAGGTTGTGAATGGGCGTGCGGTAGTAGGCCCAGCCGGCGACGGGGCGAAGGAAGAAAAGCTGCTCGAGAGAAAGCTCGCCCTGGAAAATGTTGCCTTGCGTTAGGCCGAATTCGCGCTCGAGATCGAGCGGCGTGAGGACCTGGCGGCCGATGATGATGTCTTTGATGTTGGGCGCGTATTCGGCGATGGTGTTGATGACGTTGTCGCCGAAGGCTTCTTTCTGATCGTCCCAGGTGCCTTCGGCGAGTTTGTAGGGGGCGTACTGCACGAAGCAGGAGAGAACGTGTTTGCCTGGAGGCGCGACGCTGGGATCCGTGAGGCTGGGAATGACCATATCAATGTAAGGACGGCGGGAATAGTGGCCGTACTTGGCGTCGTCGTAGGCGCGCTCCATGTATTCCATGCTGGGAGAAATGGAGATGGCGCCGCGAAGGTGCGCGCCCGGGCCGGGGAAGCATTTGAAATTGGGAAGCGCGTCGAGGGCGAGATTGACTTTGCCGGAAGAGCCGCGGAATTTGTAGCGGCGGACGCCTTCGAGGAAATCGGCGGGAAGCTCGCTGGGTTCCAGAAATTTTTCGAAGGTGAGATGCGGGTCGACACTGGATGATACCACGTTGGCAAAGAGTTCTTCGCCGGATTGCAGGATGACGCCTGCGGCGCGGCCATGCTTTACGAAAATTTTTCCGACTGGCGCTTTAGTGCGAATCTCCACACCGGCTTCGCGTGCGGCGTCCGCGATCGCGTTCGAAATGGCTCCGGTGCCGCCGCGGCTGAAGCCCCAGGAGCGGAATGCGCCGTCGATTTCGCCCATGTAGTGATGAAGGAGAACGTAGGCAGTGCCGGGCGAACGAATGCCGAGGAAGGTGCCGATGATGCCGGAGGCGGACATGGTGGCTTTGAGGACGTCCGTTTCGAACCATTGGTCGAGAAAATCCGCGGAGCTCATGGTCATGAGCTGGACAAGGGTGTAGCGCTCGTCCGAAGAGAGTTCGCGGAAGCGCTGTAACAGGAAATGAAGCTGCTTGAGGTCTTTGGGATTGAGCGTGGTGGGGTCCGGCGGAACCATGGAGAGCATGGGCTTCACGAAGCGGCACATGGGCGTCATCATCTTGGAGAATTCGTCGTAGGCCTCGGCGTCGAGACGGGAGTGGCGGCGAATGTCGCGGATGGATTTGGCGTGGTCGTTGACGCGCCAAAGGTAGTCGCCGCTGGGCATCGGAGAGAATGTGCCGTCGAGGGGCAGGATTTCCAGGCCGTGCCGCGGAAGATCGAGTTCGCGGATGATTTCCGGACGAAGGAGCGAGACGACATACGAACATTCTGAAAAAAGAAAGCCCGGGATAATTTCTTCCGTGACGGCTGCGCCGCCGAGAACGTGACGGCGTTCGAGCACCACGACCTTCTTCCCTGCTTTGGCGAGATAGGCGGCGTTGACCAGGCCATTGTGACCGCCGCCGATGACGATAACGTCGTAATGCTGACCCATTCGATAGGACTCCGGTATGACTCAGTTCAAATGAAAAGAATTGCGGAAAGCGAAGATTGAACATTCTACTGAGAGAGTTATCGTCGCACAAGTCCACCGGAAGGACTTATGCGAGCTCATGCCTTGCGAGGGCGGCGAATTCGCACCTATAATCCAATGTCTTTGCGGCGTTGCGCCGCATGTGGATTGGGGAGGGATCGTGCCGGTTGGAACAGCATTTCATGAGAGAACGCTGGCGCTGTGCGAGAGCCTGAACTACCGCGAATGGTCGGGCTACTACACGGTCAGCGTGTACGAGATGCACCACGAGCACGAGTACAATGCCATCCGGAATTCAGCGGCGCTGATCGATATTTCTCCACTGTTCAAGTACCGGGTGACGGGGCGGGATGCGACGAAGTTCGTGAACCGGGTGATTTCCCGGGACATCAATAAGGTTGCGGTGGATCAGATGATCTACTGCTGCTGGTGCGATCCCGAAGGCAAAGTGATCGACGACGGGACGATCACCCGGCTCGCCGAAAATGATTACCGCTGGACGGCGGCGGATCCGAGCTTGCGGTGGTTCCGCCAGAATACGCTGGGCCTGGACGTAAACATTGAAGACATTTCGGAGCAAGTCGCGGCGTTAGCTTTGCAGGGGCCGACATCTGGACGCCTGCTGCACGCGGTGACGGACGCGAAAATCGAGAACCTGAAATATTTTCGCGTGACACGCGGAAAAATCGCGGGCGTGCCGGTGGACATTTCGCGCACGGGTTATACCGGCGACTTGGGCTTTGAGGTTTGGATGCCGTGGCGCGACGCGATCAAAGTGTGGGATGCGCTCATCACGAAAGGCAAGGCCTTTGATATTCATCCGGCGGGGATGATCGCGCTGGACATCGCGCGGATCGAGGCGGGGCTGATTCTGATCGAAGTCGACTACATTTCGAGCAAGAAAGCGCTGATCGAGTCGCAGAAGTATTCGCCGGCGGAAATTGGGCTGGGGAAGCTTGTGGACTTGAAGAAAGAAACTTTTGTGGGGCGCGAGGCGCTGGCGCTGGAAGCGAAAAAAGGCGCCACGCGGGCGCTGGTGGGGCTGGAAATTAATTGGAACGAAGTGGAGGCGCTCTACGACAAATTGAAGATGGCGCCGCAGGTGCCGAGCATGGCGTCTCGCGTGGCCGTTCCCGTGTATCGCAACGGCCGGCAAGTGGGCAAGGCGACATCAACAACGTGGTCGCCAACCCTGAAAAAAATGATCGCGCTGGCATGCGTAGGCCGCGAGAGTTCAGCGGTCGGGACAAAGCTCAGCATGGAAATGACCGTCGAAGCGGTGCGCCAAACGGTTTCCGCGAAAGTCGTGCCGCTGCCTTTTTTCAACCCCCCGCGCAAAACGGCGGTGCCAGTGATTCAGTAATGCGAGGGAGATAAAACGAATGCGATTTATCAACAAACTTGCCCGAGTCATTTTAGCGTCTTTTTATAGTTCTCTTACCTGCTTCGCGGAACAGGGTACTCAAACCACGGCACCTATACCTGAGATCTTGCCTTCATTAGCTCTATCAGCACTCGAAAGCAGTAGGAAGGCGCAAAAGAGTAAGCTTGACACGAAACTTCCGAGCGACGCGATTTTGATCTATCGCGTAATCGTCAACTCTGACGGCAGTATCCTCCGAACGGAGAAAATCAGCGGCGATTCAGACTTACATGCAGTAGCAGATCCGTTCGTCAGCGGATGGCATTTCAAAGAAGTCGATATCAGTGGCTCCGCGTCCTCCTGGCGGAGCTTTATCGGCGTGTGCTTTTTCCGCGATGGGGACTACATGCTGCCCTGCTATCTGCCGCAGGCTGAGACGAACGACAAGACATCGGATACTTTGCCGACGCGGCTCTTTTTGTTGGGGAATGCTGGGGGCAATTATTATAACTTTCCGCCCCTGCATAAGAAAAAGGGTGCTGGGCTGGAGCGTCCGCCGCTGGTGCGTCAACTCGGGACTACCGGAGAAGTCGTCCTTGACGTGGTGGTTGCCCTGGACGGTCGTGTTTCTAAAGTGACCGGCATAAAGGGGCCTTCACTTTTGCTTGGTGCCACGGCTCAGGCCGTGCGTAGCTGGCGATTCGCGCCAGTCACTTTCTTAGGCAAGCCTGTGGAGGTCCAGTTGCGGTTCAGCGTTCTCTACGGCCGCGGCGACTAGGCGCGTTGCTTGCGCATGAATGCCCTCCTGCAATTTCCTCATTGCAGCAGTCGATTGTATTTTTTCAGGACCGCGCGGAGGCGGTCGTGCGGGAGGGCTATGGCCTTGTGGTTTTCGATGCCGGTCATGGTTTCGGCGGCGACCATGGCGTTGATGATGGCTTCTTCGGTGGCCTGGACCGTGGCGGCGAACACAGGATCGATTTTGTCGTTGGGCAACATTTTCAGATCGACGACGTGATCGGCAGCAGCAGCGCCGGGATTTGCTGTGGAAAATGCGATGAAGATGTCGCCGGAGCCGTTGCCGGAAATGCTGCCGTCGCGGCCAAGGCCGAGAGAAACGCGCCGCGCGAGGCGTTTGAGCTGATGCGCGACGAGCGGAGCGTCCGTGGCAACCACGACGATGATCGAGCCGTGGTCGTCGTTGACGAAAGCGGTGCCGGCGTAGGGATCGTCCGCCGGAATTTCCCGGCCGACGGGAATTCCGGCAATGCGCAGATTATTTCTTGTGCCGTAATTGCATTGCACCAAAACTCCAACCGTGTAGCCGCCCTCCTTTTCGCCTAGTTTGCGGGAGGACGTGCCGATGCCTCCTTTGAAGCCATTGCAAACCATTCCCGTGCCGCCGCCGACCGCGCCTTCTTCCACAGCGCCGCCATGCGCGGAGTCGATGGCGTGGAAGGCGTGCTCCGGTTTGACGTGGAAGCCGTTGATGTCGTTGAGCCAGCCATCCCAGGTTTCCGCGACGACCGGAAGCGACCACCAATACCCGGTGGGATCGGGCTGCCCATGCGCCACGCGCCACTGAATCACGGCGTCGCGAACCACGCCGACACTGTGCGTGTTGGTGATCATCACCGGGCCTTCGAGAAATCCGGATTCTTCAACCCAGGTTGTGCCGGTCATTTCGCCATTGCCGTTCAACGACCACCACCCGGCAAAAACGGGATTGTTCATGGAATCTTTTCCGCGAGGAAGAACCGCAGTGACGCCGGTGCGCACGGGGCCCTTGCCGACCTGCAGTTTTCCTTCTCCGGAAATCAGCGTAGTGTGGCCCACCGTGACGCCGGAAACGTCGGTGATCGCATTGAGCGGGCCGGGCGTGCCGTCAAAGGGGACGCCAAGATCACGCGCACGCGGTTTTGCAGGAGGTTTTTCCTGAGCGTGAACGGCAAACGTTAGCGAAAGGCAGACGGCCAAAGCGAGCAATCTCTTGCGGGGACGAGGGCGCATTTTCTCTCCAGAAAAATAAGAACGAGCCGGCTGCAATAAAAAGGAACACTTCAATCCTATATCAAGCCGGAAAAACTCTTGCCAAAGCTGAATGCAGCGCGCGAGGAATCAGCGCGGATTCTTCCGGCGAAATCGTGAAAGGCGGCGCGAGAAGGATGTGGTCGCCGCGCAGGCCGTCCACGCAGCCTTGCGTCGGATAAGTCAGAACGTGTTCGTCGAGGCAGGCCTGGCGAATTTGCTCCGTGATATTTTCGGACTTGGGGAATGGCTCGCGCGTGGATTTCTCTTTGACGAACTCCACGCCGAGAAGCAGGCCGAGGCCTCTTACATCGCCGACATGGCGATGCGACAAGAGCGAAGTAAGAGCGTCCCGCAAGTTCTTCCCTGCTGGAACGACGCGATCAAAAAGTTTTTGCGATTCGAGATAATCCAGGACGGCGTTTCCGGCAGCAGTGCAAACCGGATGCGCCTGGTATGTAAAGCCGTGCATGAAAGCGCCCGAGCCGCGTTCGAACGCCTGAGCAACGCGCGCGGAAACGAGCACCGCACCGAGCGGCGCGTAACCGCTCGCAACTCCCTTCCCCACTAGAATCAGGTCCGGCTCGATCCCCCAGTGCTGAACGGCAAAGGGCTTTCCGGTGCGGCCCATGCCAGTCATGATTTCGTCGGCGATCAGCAGAATGCCGTTCTTGCGGCAGATTTCGGCGATCCGTGACACGTATCCATCCGGCGGAACGGCAGCACCGAGCGTCGCGCCTACGACTGGTTCGAAAATGAAAGCAGCGGCATCCTCTTTCTTGCTTCCATCCAAATGAGTTTGCAAGTCGTCGGCGCAAGCGAGTTCGCACTGCGGAAACGTTTTTTCGAACGGACAGTGATAGCAGAAGCACGGCGCGATGTGGCCCCAATCGGCGATCAGCGGTTCGTACGGCGCGCGACGCGCGACATTGCCGCTGACAGCCATCGCGCCAAGCGTGCTGCCGTGATAGCTCTGGCGTCGCGAGAGCACGCGGTAACGATTCTTCTGGCCGGTCTCGAGGTGATATTGGCGAACCAGCTTAATCGCCGTCTCTGTCGCTTCGGAGCCGCCGGAAGTGAAGTAGACGCGGCCACCCCTGCGAAAATTCGCGGGAGCAAGCGCGAGGAGCCGTGCGGCAAGTCTTTCAGCTTGAGCCGTATGAAATTGTGAGGTGTGCGCAAAAGCAATCTGCGAGGATTGCTCGGCCATGGCGCGGCCGATTTCCTGCACGCCATGGCCGATGCTAACCACGGCAGCCTGCCCGGAAGCGTCCAGGAATCGACGGCCCTTTTCGTCGATGATCCAGCAGCCTTCACCGCGAACAGCAATGGGAAAAGTCTTTTTGAAATTGCGAGAAAAAAGCCCGCTGTTCATCGTCATGAATTGCCCGGGGAAAGATTGTAGCAGAGTCGCAAGTCGAGCCAGCGTGGCGGGATGAAGACTTTGAGCGCCGACGGATGGGCCGGACGCCGGGACTTGTGCTACGCTGGCCCGACCGCCTTTGACAATGAACCGAAAACTCCCCGGCAAATCCCTGTGCCCGCGGAAGCGCAATTGACCGAATCCGCAAAAGGACTCCTTCGAACCATCGGCCGCTGGAGCCTCGCCGCGCTGATGGTCAATACCATGATCGGCGCGAGCATTTTTGGCTTGCCTGCGCTGATTGCGGCGCGTTTGGGAAAGTGGAGCCCCCTGGGATTTCTGGTGGCGTTCGCAGGAATCTCGATCATCGCGGCGTGCATGGCCGAAGTCGCGTCGCAATTCCGGGAGGCCGGCGGGCCGTACCTCTATGCGAAAGTGGCGTTCGGCCGATTTCTTGCTATTCAGAACGGCTGGCTGACGTGGCTGAGCCGCATCGCCGCTGTCTCCGCGGTCGCAAATCTCTTCATCATCTATTTGAGCGAATTTTTCCCCCGCGTCAGGGCTCCGCTTGCCAGGGCAGGCGTGCTAACGATTCTCATTGGATTTCTTGCGGTTGTGAATTATCGCGGGGTGACCGGCGGAAACCGTCTCAGCAATTTCTTCACTGTCACGAAGGTGGCTTTGCTCGGCTTTTTTGTCATCGCTGGACTTGCGGCTCTTGCGCTCCATCCGGAGATTCGAGTCACCCCGGCGACTACGACACCGACGTCGGCGGACTGGTTCGAAGCCGTGCTGCTGATGATCTATTCCTACGGGGGATTCGAAGCGGCGCTCATCGCAACCGGAGAAACACGCGATGCGCGCAGGGATATTCCTTTTGCGCTCTTCGCCGCCATTGCCGCGACGACGGTTTTGTTTATCGCCGTGCAGTATCTCGTGATTCACACCATTGCCAATGTCGCCACTTCGAGCGCCGCCGCCGTGGATTCCGCGCGGAGATTCTTGCCCGCGCTAGGCGTCCAAATCGTCGCGGCTGGAACACTCGTTTCCGCCTACGGATATCTCGGCGCCAACATGTTGCATACGCCGCGAATCACCTATGCCATGGGCGCGGGAGGAGACTTTCCCGCCTTTTTTGGGAAGATTCACCCGCGCTTTCGAACGCCGCATCTCTCTATCGTGATTTTTGCAGTGGTGCTTCTATTCTTTTCGATCGCCGGGAATTTCAAATGGAACGCTCTCTTGTCCAGCGTAGCGCGTCTTTTCGTTTACGGTTCGGTGGCCGCAGCGCTGCCCGCGCTGCGCAGAAAGCAGCCGCACGCAGATGCGTTCCGCCTGCCCGGCGGCCTCTTCATCGCCGCGCTTGCGCTGCTCTTCACCGGCGTCCTGGTGACGCGGATGCACTGGGGAGAGTTCATCGTGATCTCCATCACGGCGATTCTCGCCTTTGTGAATTGGTTATGGGCACGGAAGCAGCCCGGCCGATCCGAATCGAATAACTGACCCTGGCGCGCCACGACAGGAAACGGAGATCGCCCGGCTGCTCTGTCCTATTGGATTCGATTCAGAAACGATACAATATGCGCGGTTCTGCTGAGCTAATTTGACCTGCATGTGTGTGCAAGGAGACAGCTAGATGAATCGCGTCATTCTACGTCGTAGTTTCGTATTCGCGTTGCTGTTAGCCGCCGCCATCTCCGCTTTCGCGCAGGGCAGCTCGAAACATCCCATCACGTTCACGGACATGATCGGCATGCACCGCATGGCCGAACCAGAGATTTCGCGCGATGGAAAATGGGTCGCCTATACAGTGACAACGCCGGACATGGACGCGAACCGCGGCGCGAGCAATATTTGGATCGTGTCAACGGCGGGCGGCGCGGAGTTGCAATTGACGCGGAGCGGGCATGATTCCTCGCCGGTGTGGTCACTAGATGGCAAGACGCTGGCGTTTCTCTCTTCGCGCAGCGGTAATTCACAAGTGTATTTGCTCTCGATGGAAGGCGGCGAAGCGCCTCCGCTGACGAAGCTTTCAACGGGCGCCGACATCGTGAAATGGTCGCCGGACGGAAAAACCATCGCGTTTACTTCTTCCGTGTACCCCGATTGCGTCAGCCGCTCTGCGGCTGCCTTAAACAACGATGACGAGTGCAACAGCAAACGCGACGCGGAAAAAGAAAAGAACAAAGTGAAGGCACACGTAGCCGAGCGTCTTCTCTATCGGCACTGGACGCACTGGAATGAGGGCAAACGCAGCCATCTCTTTGTGGTTCCAGCCGACGGAAGCGCCGCGCCGCGCGACCTCACTCTCGGAGCGGACTACGACATTCCACCCGACGAGCGGGGCGGGCCCGGAGATATTAATTTCTCCCCGGACTCGAAGGAGCTCTGCTTCACCGCCGTCACCGACAGGATGGAAGCGATCAGCACAAACGCTGATCTATTTATCGTTCCCGTAGCGGGAGGCGAAGCGAAGCGCATCACCACGCAGCAGGGCTTCGACGGAAATCCCGTGTACTCGCCGGATGGAAAATTCATCGCGTATCACGCGCAGCTTACGCCCGGATACGAAGCCGATCGCTGGCGCGTGATGCTCTACGACCGGCAAGGCGGAAAAAAGGAAAATCTCACTGAAGGCTTTGACCGCAGCGCCGAGGAACTCGAGTGGTCGGCGGACAGCAAAATGATTTTTTTCACTGCCGAAAACGAAACGCAAAAACCCGTGTACGCAATGGCCGCGCGCGCCGGTGCGGAGCCGAAGAAAATCATCGCGGACACTTATAATACGGCGATTTCCTTCAGCGCGGACGGAAAGACGCTGGTGTTTGAACGCATGAACCTGGCGATGCCCGCGGAAGTTTTCGCGTCCGCGAGCGATGGATCGAACGTGCGCCAGCTCTCGCATCAAAACGACGCGATCCTCGCCGCGCTGGAAATGAATCCTCCCGAAACGTTCTGGTTCGAAGGCGCCGAAGGAACGAAAGTCCAGGCGATGCTGATTCGTCCGCCAAAATTCGACGGGACGAAGAAGTACCCCCTCCTGGTGCTGTTGCACGGGGGCCCGCAGACGATGTGGTCGAACGCGTGGGGTTACCGGTGGAACGCGCAAGTTTTTTCCGCGGCAGGTTACGTGACGCTGATGATCAACCGGCGCGGCTCGACCGGCTACGGGCAGAAGTTCACGGACGAGATCACGAATGACTGGGGCGGCAAGGCGTACGTTGACGTGATGAACGGCGTGGACTACACGCTCAAAAAATATTCCTTCGTTGATGGGGCGCGGATGGCCGCGGCGGGCGGGTCCTACGGCGGTTACATGGCCGACTGGATCGCGACGCACAACGGACGGTTCAAAGCAATCGTGAGCCACGCGAGCGTGTACGACAAGGTTTCGATGTACGCGACAGAAGAGCTGTGGTTTGAAGAGCACGACATGCAGGGCACGCCGTGGTCAAATCCGGAAAGTTACCGAAAGTGGGCGCCGGTGACGTACGCGGGAGAGCTCGGAAAATACAAGACGCCGACGCTGGTGATCGCGGGAGAAAGAGATTACCGCGTGCCGTACACGCAATCCCTGGAATTTTTCAACGCGCTGCAGCGGCAGGGCGTGCCTTCCAAACTCGTGGTCTTTCCAGATGAGGGACACTGGGTGCTGAAACCGCAGAACAGCCAGTTCTGGTACAAAACATTTTTGGATTGGCTGGCGTTGTACGTGAAGTAAGCTGGCGGCCCGGGGAGAGCGGTGGCCGAGCCACCTCTCCACCGGCAATTTCATATTCTCACTTCACTGTCGTAGTGAATACTTCTTCCATCAAAAGATTCGTCTTGCACCCGGACGATGATTCAAGCTGGCGGCGGCTGTCCGTCCAAATCGGATGAGAGACGCCTCCGCGAGACGCCAGACCTTCGTAATCCCCCTGCTGATTGAAATAGTCGATTGCCGAACACGGGAAAACGCCATTGCAATCGTGCTCGTTGGAGCTCACCGAGCTTACGCGCACATTGGGGGAGCGGAACGTCACGCCGCCATCAACCGACTGAGTAAAAAAAGTGTCGGTCATGAAGCGGGAGCCCGTCGTGTCGTTGCGGGTGTCGTAAAAGGACAAATTGACGTCGCCCGTGATGGGATCAACGGCAAGCCATTGATTGAAGCGGTCCACGAGTTGCGTGAGTTGATCGGTCACAGGTTGGGGAGCTGTCCATGTGGATCCGCGATCATCGGAAAAGGAAACAAGGATGTCAGTCACACCGGCGGGAGTGAGGTCCATCCAGGAGCAGTAGAGACGCCCGCGGTGAGCGCCGCTCGACCGGTCGGCGTCGCATGCCGGGTAAACGAGCGCGCGGCGAAACACCTCCGCCGGAATGCCGATATCAAACGCGGCCATTTTCTGCGAGATCGTACGCTGCGCATCCCACGTCACGCCGCCGTCAAGAGAGCGATTGAAGGCGATCAGATTATTTTTGTAATCGTTCCAGGCCACATAGACTTCGCCGTTGGGGCCGACAAAAGGCACGGCGCCGATGCCCTGGCCCGGGCCGGAGGGATTGTCAACGCGCGCGACCGAAAAAGTCGCTCCGGCGTCGGAGGAGCGCGCGAGGCGGATGCCCCCGTCGGTGGCATTTCCTCCAGTGGCGGCATCCCAAGCCACGTAGACACGGTCGCGGAAGGGGCTCGCTGGATTGGCGTCGGCCGTAATCATGGGCTTGTCATTGAAGTGGTTCGAGCCACTCTGAAATCCAAACAGAGTGAGTTGCGGGTAGCTCTTGCCACCGTCGGTCGAGCGCGCCACCGCCATTTGGGTGCCATCGACGCCATTGCCTGCGCCGAAATACACGACGATGTAGCTATAAAACAGATTTCCGCGCGAATCGAAGACCAGAGAGGGGTCTGAGCCGAAGCGGGTGTCATTGGTGCCCTGGAGCGGCGGAGGCAGCGGCGCGTCCACAGCTCCCCAGGTGGAGCCACCGTCGGTGGAGAAATAACCGCGCATGGGATCACGAAAGATTTCGTTGGACCCAGCCGCGAGCGATTTGGAAGATGCAGGATTCAGCGTGATGTAGGTTTCGCTCTGAGGGCCGCACTCATTGGAGATGTCGACATTGCTGCCAACCGTGAGAGACGAACCCGGGCCGCCGCCGGGTGAAGCAGCGTTTTGCGACAGATACTGGTATTTTGCCCACCAGGTCGGGTTGTGGGTTGATTTGCTCTGGGCGAAAACTTGGCGGGATGAAACCAGGCAAAGGATTGCCAAGAACACAATCTTTGGTAGGCGATTCATGAACGGTCTCCTTGACTCTGACGGCCAGAGCACAGCGGGGAGTTCATTTTTTACTTCCGTTGAGGAAAGAAGTCAAGCGGCCCTGGCGTTGAACTGGTGGGCCCGCACCTGCTCCTACCCCGTTCGCGGCGTTGAAATGTTGCCGCTGCTCTAGCCTGCGGAAAAAAGCCGCCGGAGGGCGCGGCGGGCGAAGCGAAAAAGATAGTAGAGCAGGACGGCGGACGCTGCGACGAGGGCAACGACGATCATTGTTGTTGCGAGCGGATGGGCTGTCGCCATCCACGCAAGCCACACGGCCAGGACGTCTTCTCCAAAACTCAAAATCCAATTACTGAATGGCTCCGGGCTG
>Ga0099794_10000322_pt1 | contig 16424 bp, 26 predicted proteins | sample Rivendell_Oct201_10_FD_77320 | JGI IMG/M metagenome (GOLD analysis project Ga0099794, IMG submission 77320) | Vadose zone soil microbial communities from the Eel River Critical Zone Observatory, Northern California, USA -... | ecosystem: Host-associated > Plants > Roots > Rhizosphere > Soil ... | reverse complement strand
TATCCTCAGCCATCCGCGGTGACCGACGCCAGGCGTAATAAGCATCCCGGTCGGCGATCAGGTTCTCCCCCGACTCGCGGGATGTCTGGTCGGCCTTCCAGGCATGCTCTACCTTGACGGCACGGAGGTGACGGAGCGACCCGATGCCCCTGCCCAGGTCCGCCCACACGTTGTCGATATACCAGTGCTTCAGGTCGGGGAGGCACATCCAGCCGAGGGTTCTCACGATGGCGCTCGACATGACGCATGCTTCCGGGATATCCTCGCGGGTGTTATCCCAGGGGTAGGCGAAGCCTATCCCGCCGTCCCGCTCGATGGCGCGGATCAGCAGCCTGTCCCAGCCGGGAGTGACCGGGACGTGATCATCCCCGATGGACGCCAGGTACGGGTACTCTGCGGCATACGTCAGGGCGATATCGTTCGTCCACCCGGCGAGGCCCCTGCGGGGGCCGCTGATCATCGTCAGCGTATCATTTTCTTTCGCCAGGTCCTCGTAGCGGGAGAATTCAGGATCATCATCGTCGACCCCGATAACCAGGTGCGTCCGCGCCTGGCAGGTCTTCGCCATGGCGGTCAGCAGCCTGGCGATATTCTCCGGGCGTCCCCGGGAAGGGACGATCAGCAGCAGGTCGCCGGTCATGTCAGGAATTTTTGTCTCCCTGTTCCCTCGGGGCATTCACCCAGGCTTTCAGGAATGCCGCCCTGTGGTGCTCGTTGTCCCAGTCGAGTTCCCCGGTTTCCAGCAGCTTCCGCAGCTTCGGGTGAACGTCAGACATGGTATTTACCAGATTTTTCCGGGACTCCGGTTGTGTCACGGCTGATCACCTTAATTACCGTCACTGGCTTATTCTTCGGGATAAGGTTCCCGTTCCTGTCGTAACAGGACCCGTCGTGGCCGTTTCTCGCCCTGCATGAGCGGTACTTGCGGCACAATCCCTGGATCATGGCCGCATCACCCCGAGGCCGTAATTCCCCGGGATCTCCTCCCAGCTGAGCCCTGTTTGCGCGCAGTAGTCGTTGAGCGCCTGCCGGACGGGGGGCAGCTCAGTAGGAGCGATGTACCCGGGCCAGCCTTTCAGCCGGGTGTCATGGAACAGCGCCACGCCACCTTCGGCCACCCTGGGCATATAGGTGTGCAGCTCGTCCATCGTGTGCCCGTACTCGTGGCTGCTGTCGATGAACAGCACGTCTATCTTCTCAGGAAGCTGCGCCTGGATTTTCTCGTCCATGTCGCTGCCGTGGACGAACGTCCACCAGGGTATTTTCCGCCAGGGATACATCCCGTCAGCGACAAGCGCCACGTTGTCGATGTCCACCGACCAGACATGCCCTTTCACCTGCTGGGCGGCGGCCAGGAAGGCCAGGGTGGAGTTTCCCCGCCGGGCTCCCAGCTCGACGATCTTCGCCTCCGGGTAGGCGAGGACGGCATCGTGAAGGTAAGGAAGATACTCCTGGATGTCACTCCACCTGGACAGCCTGTCCAGGTACCCGTCGCGGACACTGGAGGTAATCTTGCCCAGGTTCTTATCCCAGGTACGGGCAAGCGGCATTACTTGCGCGGCCTTCTGTGGCGGTTCCTGTATTCCCGCCGGGCAAGTTCCTCGCATTCGGCATCGGTAGCCTTGACTGCGTGGAAAATACCCCGGTTTCCCCCGTACAGCTGAATACGATTATTCACGTTCACGTACCCAACGCTGCCGAGCATCATCGCCATGGCGCTGGAATTCGGCCCCCACCAGTTGGTGGGATCGGCATTCACATCGCTACCCGGGTAAAAAGCCATCAGGGGACGGTCAAATAGCGACTTATAGTCTACAACCGTATCGACGATAGTAAGACCACCGGGATTAGTGCAGGCGGCTATTTTTTCGAGAGCCAGCAACGGATGTTTAAGATGGTACAGTACGCCCAGGAATAGTACCAGGTCAAACCTGCCCAATTTATCAGGATCGAGATCATAGACGCTGACTTCGGCTGGTTCTATCTTAGAATCCAGTTCTTCCCTGGCGAAATCAAACGCCCCTCGGCCCGCATTTTCCCACAAATCCGAAGCCACGACCCGCGACGCACCGCGACGCTCGCATTCAAAGGAGAAAAACCCGTCCCAGCAGCCGATGTCCAGCACCGTCATCCCGGACAGGTCGTCGGGTATTCCCAGGCAGGGAAGCACGGCGTGTTCATTGGCTACGCCAGGAGTGGTGACATCTGGCCGCAAATCTATCGAATGATACCAGAAATGCTCTTTGAGAGCTGCGCGCAGCTCATCATCGGTCCTCACCCGAAACGCTCTTCGAGGGCTTTCATCGCCGGGACCCAGTACTGCCCGAAGATCCTGTCCGCGTTATAAGTAAGCCCGAAGTCACGGGCCTCCTTCTTCGGCAGCTGCCCTTCGCTCCAGGCGATCCACGCCGCCTCGTAGGCATGATCAATATCGTCAGTATCAGGACGTTTCCACCAGGCCCCGTGGCCGGACGACCAGAACGGCGTCCCCGACACCAGCCATCCCGCGCCGCACAGCTCGGACATGGCGGAGGCGTCCGTGGTGATCACCGGGATACCGCACGCCTGCGCCTCGACGAGGGGAAGGCCGAAACCCTCCCCGTAAGAACACAGAGAAAGGACGTCCAGCCCGTTGTACCAGGTGGCCATCTGCTTCTCCGTCACCATTCCCATGTCATAGGAATAGCTGTCCGGGAACCCGACTGCCCCGCTGATCCCCAGCCTGGCCGCCATCCCGGGAAGGTTGAGCCCGGGGTTGTTCAGCGGCGAGGTGTGCAGTGCCAGGAAGCTGTCCGGATGGCGGCGGTGAAACCTGGCGAACGCGAGCATCTGCTCGCCGAAGCTCTTCCGGCAGATGTCCCGGTTCATCGCCACCAGCCCGATGACGAACGTGTCGTCGCCGATCTGCGGGATGGTGTCGCGGTATGACTGCGGGTCGCCCGGGCAGTAGACCGAGGTGTCCACGCCGTGCGGGATGAACATCGGCTCGGTGCCCTCGTTGGACAGCACCTGCTCGCCGAAGCGGGACATGGCGATCGGGATGCCCATCCCCTCTCGCAGCACCATCACGTCGCCTTCGCCCAGCGGGTCCACGTCCACCGGGAACCAGTGGGCGATGTTCAGCTGGGCCAGGTCAGGAGCGCATTTCATCAGTCCGAACGGGTCGGCCAGGGTGACCGCCAGATCGCTTTTAGTGTGCTCGTAATTGGCCACGAAGATGTCGCTGCCCGTCGTGTCACGGGAGCAGGGCAGGACCGGGAATCCTTCCCATTCAAGCGGGGTACCGCCGAACGTGTACGGCGAGGCGATCGTGATCTCGTGCCCAAGGGAGGAAATGCGGGGAACGAAAAGGGCGGTCTGCTTACCGTAGCCGCTCGTGTTCCACGGGGCATTCGAATGCCACAGTATCCGCACTACCACCTCCAGGGCGCGAACGCCCTTGTCGCCGCTTAGGTACCAGGAACACGGGACGTCGCACCGTCGTCAGGCGGAGCCAAGACGTCGTGCTCATCTGCGCCACGCAGGGCAGCCTGTCCGTCTCCTGCATGATCAAAGACATATCCGTATGAGAACCTTCGATTTTAAATTACGCGCACGCTTCCTCAAGCCAGAGCTTGGGCCGCCGGAGCGCGGGACGCCGGACATTAAACCTTGGCTTCAATAGCAGTATCTGGTAACGCTCGAAATCATCCAGCAGAGCACGACGACAGGGAATGAAATCCGCCTTCTCTACTTCTCCCCACCACTTCTTCTGGCGATGCTGGTCAATCCTGATTATCGGATGACACAATGTGCTTTGCCCAACATACAGGCAGCTATCGTCTTCGTTCCACAGTCGGTAAACACCGGGGTTACTCTTCAGTGAGACGCTCTCTCCCCGCGTCCTCTTGAGCTGTTTCACTTCGCTACACAACTCGTTACGCAACTTGTCACGCTGGGCTGCTAGTTCAGGAAACATCACCAGAAGGGCATCCTCAAAAGAGAGGGATTCAAGCTTCTCTTCATCCTCAAGGTCCCAGATCATTTCCCATTCTGCAGAAGGAGCAGCCCGATCAGACCATGAAGACATTAAAACCCCTGGTGAGATTATACTACTGCCTTGATTGGCTTGTCAAGTCCTAGGTATGAAATTAACCGATAGTTTTATTATCGGCACCAAGCGCCGTGTGCCCAGTTCGAAAGGATCCTTCCCTGGGTCGTGCCTGATGCCGACAATCCTATTCTATCGCATAATCCCTGATTCGGCGGGGCAGTGTTCATCAGCAAGTTGGTGATCACCCCGGTGACGATCTGGATGGCCTGGGATTCAGTGAAACCCGCGGCCATGAACGCGACGAAAAGCTCGTGCGCGGATTTTGCCATCGGCAGCATGTCCTGGTTAACCCAGGGGTCCTCGGGTAGTTCATCGGCATGATCGCTCATGATTCTTCCTCTTCCCAGACATCCTCGGGCCAGACAGTAAAACTCTCATCCCACTGCGGCCAGTACTCGACCTCGGTGCGGTTCCCGTTGCCCAGCTTCACTTCACGCTTGATTCTCGGGCAGGCTCTCAAGTGGAAGCCGCCACAATCGCCACAAGCGCTCTCCGGGCGATCCGGGAAGACCTTGCGGAGGATCACCCGCTCGGATTCAGTCAGTTTCACCGCGTCTCCAGGAGATGCTGAAAACCGCATCGTAGTGATATCCCGGGTGACCTGCGGGTTCCGTGCACTCAGCCATCACGTTCCCCGGTTCCAGGTAGAGCGCTATCTTCCTGCCGCAGCCTGGGCTTACTGCAGTGGGCGCAGTAAGAGCAGTTGGGGCAGACCTCGAACCGGTAACCGGGAACAGAACGCTCTCCGCTGACATCAGATCTCCCGCAGGTACTGCAGTAACCGCATTCCGGGCATTTGTCGAGTGCGACAGAGACAGGCGAGTAGTAAGTGGGCAGGTAAGTAGCAACGGTCGAGGAAACGTTCCAGATCTGCGGGTAATTCATATCTTCCTCCCTTGAAGCCAGTTTTTACCAGAATACTGCAACCAGCTGCCCCCCGTCCCGCTGAATGCAGCCGCCCGTTTCAGGTATTCCTCCGGACCCTCCTTGCATCTCGGGCAGGAGGTGAACCGGAGAGAATACTCGTGGCCTTCCGTGCACGTTCGCATATAGGCGTTGCTCCAGCGCATCGCGGACCTGACCCGCTCGGTCTGCGGGATCTCCCGCTTGGCCACGTCCGCCCCGCAGTGCCTGCATTTCTTGTCCTGCAGGAAATTGATGTCGTTCTTGCATCTCGGGCAGGGGATGAACCCGTACACCTCGGCGTAGTTGACCGAGGAGACGCCCATCAGCTCTCTCAGCGCGAATACGAAAGCGTCCGCCCGGTCATCATTGACTTTCTTGCGGTCGTCGAAGCTGGTCATCGCGCACAGCTGCTGCTCCATCTTGGAGAAGTCGTCTCTCCCCCCGACCATGTGGATCAGGCCGCGCTCGCAGATGACACTCACCGGCTGCGCCCGGATCTGCTTGCCTTTCATCACGAAGACAGAGCGGAACGGGATGTGCGGGTCTTTCTGGTACAGGACGGCGGGGAAGTAGTCGCCGATCGCGTTCTTCTCGCCGATCACCAGGTCCGCCTGCCACCTGTGATACGCATTGACGATCTCCCCGGTCACCTTATCCGGGGAGCCCTGCAAAGTCAGGTCCTCCAGCACGTAGAAATGACGGTCCTCGCCTTCGGCGGCCACGATGATGCCCGTCTCGTCGGACTTCTTCGTGCTCGTCTGGGCGGGGTCGACGGCGATCACCACGCGGCGGAAGTCGGGCAGGTCCTTCTCCTGCACCCGGTACTGGTCAAAATCCTCCTGCATGAACAGCGCCCCGGGGACCGCCTCGACGAACAGCCCTTCCAGCTCCTGGTCGATCAGCAGCTGGTTGCCGTGCAGGCGCAGCTTCACCTGCTCGATCATCCCCTGGACGCCCTCGGCCTTCCAGTTCTCCCAGGACCCCGCCTGGGTCAGGTGGACCTGCCCGGGGTCCATCTCGGCCGCGTCCAGCAGCTCCCGCATCGTCTTCGTCTTCCGCGGCGTGGTGGTGACCAGCAGCTGCCGCTCCCCCACCCGCAGCGCGGGGAGAAGTCCCGCGTCGTAGAACTCGGGGTAGCGGATGATGCCGATCTCGTCAAACCAGCAGTAGGACAGGTTGGCGCCGCGGATGGATTCGGCCCGGTCCGCGGAATACCCCTGGATGACCGCGCCGTTCCGCAGGGTGATCCGCATGTCATTCTTGTTATAGGAGATGACCTCGCCATCCTGGGCCTGCTCCAGGATGCCCGACGGGCCTTCGAAACAGGTGTTTTTCACGTCGGAGAAGGTGGGGGCGCAGCAGGCAATCCACGCCTCCGGGTGGCCCAGGCCTTTCTCCAGCACCCAGTTGGCCCCGGCCCGGGTGTTGTGGGTCGGGATCATGGATTTCCCGATAAGGAAAAGCCCGTTCCCGGACGCAACAGTCAGGCAGCGCATCGGCTTGGGGTCGATACGCTCTGCTTTAACGATCATCCGGTGATGGTTGCGCAGCGACTGGGCACCGCTTTCTTCGTGAAAGCGGCAAGCCTTGCGGGGAAGGCGGAAGACGTTGATAGTCGGCGTCCACCAGATACGCCACCTGGGTCCGCAGTCCTTCCCGTTCAGCATGGCCCGGGATTCGGCCATCCTCGGCTTCTGTCCCAGGCTGACGGCAAGCTCGAAAACCGCATCAGCAAGACATTCACGGGTATTGCAGAATTCGACGGTATTCCCGGCAGTCCACCCCCCGTCGGTATCCATGAGTCCCTGGAGAAGGGCAAGGCGCTGCCGCCCGGAAGAGCGAAGGTATTCCGGCGGAACATGCTTGCTGCCGAGAACTCCCGCATTCCTGAGCTGCGCGCGGAACCGGTATTCACCGCCGCCGATACGGTAAACAATCGAATTCCCGTATCGCACCGTGCAGGGAGCGCCCGCCTCGGCCAGCAGCCTCAGTGCATCCTGCGCATCCTCGTTGCCGATGGCAACCGTATTATCCCTGCTAGCGCCGTCGCCAAGCCAGTAGCCGAGGGCGTACGGATCCACCGGCAGGCATGCTTCAGGAAGCTGCAATGCCCCGCAAACGGGGATGCAGTGGTTCGTGTCGCCACGCTGGCCGAATGTCAGGGTGTCGACGATCTCCTGAGTGGTGCGGACCTGAGGACCGGGCGAATCGGGGTAAATCACCGCTTCGCGCTCGACGTAGCGGCCAGCCTGGAGGTGGGGACGCAGGGCGTTGCGGGACACGCCCAGCTTCTCGGAGATCTTCCGGGCGGAAACCCCTGACTCCCGGAGCCGCAGCGCCTCTTCGACGACCTTCCGGGGGAAGGAGTTCGGCCCCTTGATCCGCTTCAGCCGCCAGCCCGGCCAGTTTTCCGGGAACCGGGAGACGTCTTCGTACGGGGAGCGAAGGAACGCCTTGCGCTCGGCATGCGTCCAGGTGGTCCAGAGGTGCTCGTCGCTGACATCCAGCACTGCCCCGTCAGAGAAGGTGAGACGATAACAGGCTTCGGGAATGCGGTCATAGACCGCTTCCACCTCGACAGGCTTTCCTGCCTCGTCAAACACCAGGTCACCGACCTGGATGTCACCTAGCTTGACCCATCCGCCAGGGGTTGGTATGCTAGAATTGCGGCAGGAGTCTTTCCCGAACCCGCGTCCGGTCATCAAAATCCAGGTTTTGTAAGTGGTGTATTTTCCCTCGCACTTGCACTGCCGCCCCGTCACCTCATCTCTCTGGCCGTGCCGGGGGTGGTCCGGGGCAGTCTGCTTGTTGTACGAGCTAAGCGTCCAGTCCCGGGGCTGGTTCTCGGCCATGGCCGCCTTCAGTCCGCGGATGAACTCCTCGACTTCTTCCCGTTTCGTGAACTTCCCGATTTCGGGTATTTCCACACACAGCTCCTCTCTGGTCGAATAAATGTTCGACTTGACGGGTAAAAGAAGATCCGGGCGCATCGGAACGCCCGGATCTTCTAAGGTCCGGTCCACACCGGATAAAGGTGACTATACCACCCGCCAGAACGAGGAGGGTGCCCACCACCCATTCCAGCGGTGCCACCACACCAGTGTCCCTGAATGCGCCGCGCCGAACGTGGTGTGATACCACCTGGTGACGAACTCGACGTGGGACGGGGCATACGGGCTGCCGAAGAACGCGAGATCGCCGCGTCTCGGGTAATATACCCGGACCAGCTTCCCGGACCGGATCATCGCCACGGTGTTGTGCGGCAGGGCGACCCCCAGGTGGCCGAACGCGGCCACGATTGCACCAGAACAGTCGTAACCGTACGGCCCCGTCCCGCCCCAGACGTACGGGCGGCCGATCTCGTGAGACTCAGCCCAGCCGAGGGCGGCGTTGCTGATCGCGGCGGGACTCGCGGGAGCGGCCTGTGCGGGAACTGCCGTGAAGATGACAGCTGCCGCAATCAGTACCGCAGCTGCCCACCTCACGGCTTACACACCCACTGTGCCCAGCTGCTACCGGAAGCCTCGAACTTGGCTACGGCGTTCCGGGCATTGACCATAGGGTCGTAAATATCACCCGCCACGACCTGACCCAGGATCTGAAAATACCCGGACGCTCCCGACGGATTGTGGGCATACTGCTGGCCGCCCGACTCGCACTCGGCCACCGACGCCGCGGCCGATTCTGCCCAGGCGGGGCCTCCTGCCGCCACCCACAGGGCCTCCAGGCCCCCGAACGAAAGGTTGCCGCCCTGGACATGGGCGCTGATCACCGCGGGACGGACGGACTGGTGATGATGACGGTAATGCACCGGCTGGGCGTAGCTCGCGGTGGTCACCGCGGGGATGCTCACCACCCTGCAGTCCAGCTCCAGCTGCTGACCGGGCTGGATCAGGTTGTAATCCGCGCCGATCGTCTTCTCGTTCTTCTTGTAGATCCCGGTCCAGTCTTGTTCTGCATTGCAGTTGCCGCTCGCGATCCCGGAAAGGGTCTGGCCGCTCTTCACGGTCGCCCAGGCGGACTGGCGGACGGAGATCGCATGCAGCGAGGGTGCCTCGACGGTTACCTCCGCAGCAGGAGCCGCAGCGGGAAGCTGGACGACGGCTGGTGCGTGATGGGCGGAGACGATGATCGCACCAGCGGCGGCGGTCCCCAGGGCCGCGGTAGCCGTACTGGCTGCGGCGCGGCGGGTGGCGCTCGGTTTGCGATGCGAGCGCAGAGAATGATTACGGGTATGCTTACCCACATTTGCTCCCGTGGACGGGGTTTTGCCCTGTGCGTCCAGGAAGCAGACGGCGACGGGCCTGACACTGAAGTGAGGCCCATCTCTGCCGTATATAACTTGACTTTCGTCACCCTTATGGCAGAAAAGATAGTTTTCCTTGCCTCAGTTATACCCTAGCCTTACACACCAAAGCAAATCCTGTCAGGCGGAACCCGGATCTTTTTTTTCTTCCCCGACTACCTGCGGAGCAACGATAGTCTCTGCTATCCTGATCAGTTCCGCAGCGGGATAAGCCCTCGGCTGACGCCCTGACCTGCGGAAACCTGACATGCGGATAACCCCTGCTGGTTCTATGCCCTCATTCTTGATACGTCTGCTCAGCTCCCGCTCGGGGATGTCAAGCAGTTTCGCTGCGAACGAAACCGGCCAGTTCTGCCCGTCCAGCGGGACGAACGGGAGGCTCCCCCAGCCGGGGAGCGGATGGGCACCTTCGGGCATTCGTGCTCCTAGCCGAACAGGTGGAAAACGAGATGAAGGGTCAGCCAGACGCAGAACGCGGCGACGAAGTAGCGCAGGAACGTCCAGGCCCTGTTCACTTCTTCCAGCCGCCACACGAAGTCACTGAGCGTGTACTGGCTGTGCCCGGTGAAAATGGCGGTCAGCTCGATGGCCAGGAAGGCGAGGATCCAGCCGGTCCACAGCAGGGCATAGGCGGTTTTCACGGTGTCCCGATCACCCCGTCCATCCACCGCAGCACCCATTCGCCGTGGAAGTATTCCAGCCTGGCGGACGGGCGGTTCCCGTGCTCATCCTTGCAGCCCTTGTCGATGCAGCTGATCTCGTCCGCGGACTTGCCCTGCCAGTCCAGGCCCATCGGGTACATCCGCAGGGTATGCTTCTTGCACCAGGGACACGGCTTCTCCGCCTCACCCGGCTGCCTGGGGAGGCGTTTCGGCATCTCCACCTCGCCGAGGACGATACTGGCCCGCCTTCCCCATCCGTCCAGCTCGCGCCTGTGACCCCGGACAGTGGCATCCAGCGCCGCCTCGGCCAGCCGTATCACCCCTTCCAGCGCCCGTCTGGTGTTCTCGCTGCTGCCGCCCCGGGGCCTTGAGGGAAGACCCTGGGAGAGCCGCAGCCAGGCTTCCATCTCCCTCGCCAGGGCGTGCAGGTCGGTGATCGCGTTGGCGGCGGGAGCGTGCCACGGCGGCTGGGAGAAATCCACTTTCCCGTGGAACGTCCCGGGCTGCTTCGCCTTCACCGCGATGATCAGCTCTAGCTGCCCGTTCAGGCCGAGAGCGTCGCTGACCGACTTGCGGAGTTCACCCCGGATCGCCTGGTGAACAGGAATGGGTTTGGGCATGATATCTAATCATACCCATATTACTTTCCTTTTGTCACTATCCTAGCAGTTTCCCGCATTTCGGGCATATCCAGGTCCGCGTCTTCTCGCCGCAGCGGGGGCATCTCCGCACCGGGCCGCCTTCACCCACGGAACGACGGCATTTCCGGGATGACGCCAGCAAGGAAAGAACCGGATTCGACAACGAAATGCGGGGCGGGACCCGCCTCCCACTTCGTCCGTACCGGGGTGATCGTCTCCTCTTCCATCGTCTTCTTGTTCAGGAACGTGATCGGCTCCTCGGTGGTCACCCTGATACAGGTGCCGCCCCGCTTCGCCCTGTCCGGGTAGTCATTCCAGTTGACCCCTTTCTCTTTCCACAGCTTCTCCTGCATCTGATTCCCCGAGTGGCAGTGCAGCTCGGAGTGGGAGAAATACGCCTGGGCAGCCATCGAGACGGAGTTGCGGACCGCATCGCGCTGCCGCCAGAGGAAATAGTTGGCCACCTCGACCGGATCGGGGATCGTGAACACCCGGGCGTCGAACATGGCGGCAACCGGATTCTCCTCCCAGAAGAAGTTCGCCGTGGCACAAGATGCCGCCACCGAGACCATCTTCTGGACGTTCCCGCCGAACCAGGGCTCGGTATGCACGGAACCGAAATCCTGGAGCAGCAGGGAAATCTCATCCGACTGGGTATAGGCGAAGACAGTCCCGCTGATCTCGCGGCACAGCCTTTCCGTTACCGTGTCCATGGATTCCATGAATTCCTGGTCAAAAGGCTTCTTCGCATGTCGCAGGTACGTATGAAACGCCTTGCCGTCCACCCGGATGACCGTGTACGTGCGGCAGGGAAGAAACGCCTTCGTCACCGCCTCGTATCCTTTCATCCGGTCGCCGAGGGCGGTGTTATCACTCATCTGGCAACTCCTCTTCTGTGAGAACTCGACATATTCAGAAGTAATCGGGAAGGTTCTCGGCGGCTCGGCAATCACGCAACTGATCAGCCAATGCGGCCTGCTCGGCGGCTGGCAACTCTGTTTTCGTCGCATCCAGTATGCGCTCGGCTACCTCGGCGGCGTCACCGGGCAGCTCCTCCTTGACGAAAACGCCAGGCTCGACGGGCCGGGACCGGATATCGGAATAGGCGATCTCCTCCAGCGGGTCCGGGAGGACGTGAGTGAACACGATCCGGACCGCCTGGCGGACTTTCGCCTTCTCCTCCGGGGGAAGATCCTCGTACGGGACCAGGTTCGGGTGCATCTTCAGCTCCGTGTTCCTGTACGTGTCCCATTTCCATTCTCGCTCTGTCATCCAGTCCACCCAGGCCTGGTGGATCTCCTCGACCCTCTTCCCCTCCCTGATCAGCCGCACCTCGTTGATCACCAGGTTCTTGCGGTCCTGCGGCAGGGCATCCCAGTGCACATCGGTCGCCGAGTCGTTCAGCCCGATCCGCAGGGCGACATGCGCCTCGTGGCAGATCCGGGCCAGGTCTTCGTCGTCCAGCTCGTCATATCGCTTTCTCACAGGTATTCCTCTTTCACGTCGACATCTTCTCTCGGCAGGTACGGTACCAGGTGGCGGCACCTGCCCGTCCGGTCAAACTGCACGCACATGCACACCCATCTCTCCCCCCAGCGGTGCACCCGGAGCGGATATTCCCGGAGCAGCTGGTCTTCCTCCTCATCCCAGTTGTCAGGCATCCCGCTCGTCCAGGGGGCTCACCCGGCCCCTTCCCCTCCCAGGATCTTCGGGGGCTCGGCCAGCAGCTTGCTCAGCCTGGTGAACACCGCTCCTGCGCCCAGGATCTCGATGCCCAGGATCTCCCCGGTGATCCCGTCCACGTCCAGGTGCACCTCGGCGTCCGCCAGGCTGACCGTCACGTTCTTCAGCCGCGCGTACTGGAGGGTAACGTAGATCGCGTCCGCCTGGGGATCGTAGGTCCACTTCATGCTCACCTGCAAGGTAGGGTCTGGTGTCGCAGAGCGTACCAGGGGCACGACGGGCAGTCCGGAGAATTGCCTTTCCTGTCCATTCAGGGTATCATGCGGGGCGAAAGGAGCCCGATGCCTGATACTGAGTGTTACCTGGATGACGACCAGATGCCGTCAGGGGATTTCACCGCCGTCGAGGCGGAAGACTCTTCCGGTCACCGTCAGTCACTGTGGGTGGGCGTGAGGTCAGTCTTCCACGGGAACCAGCCGTCACAGGAACCCATGGTGCAGATCTGCTACCAGGAAGAGCACATGAGCGGTCCGCTCGCTGGCCCGGTATGGCTCACCCCCGCCGTCTGGCGGCAACTGAACCGGGCGGTAGAGTGGCGGCTGCGCCGCAGGCTGCCGCTGCGGAAACAGGTCATGGCCAGACTGACAGGAGCCTGATGATAGAAGACTGGAAGAAGGCCTGGGCGGCGGGAGTCTTCGACTTCCAGGCGCACGTCCAGGGCAAGAACAACAACCAGCGAGCCGCAGGCAGCAGGCAGCTCGTCCTGTACGTGGACACCTCCATCGACGAGATCATCAGCCGCCTCGGCGAGATGACCGGTGCCAACGTCGAGCCGAAGACCCGCCACAGGATCCGCGACGAGTGGAGGCGGCGGGGCTGCAGCGAGCACTGCCCCGAGGCGCACGTGCAGATGCGCGACGTCAACATGCCGCTGACCGCCCGGTGGTCGGTGACCGGGGCGGCCCTGGCCATCGTACTGTGGAACGTGCGCCCTTACCTGACCACCGACCGCGAGCCGTGGGACTGGGCACTGTCCCAGTGCCTGTCCCAGCTGAAGCTAACCGGACAGGGATCCGCGGCGATCATCGCCGCGGCGAAGCGGCTGCACTCGCTCGGCTGGGAGCTGCCCCCGGTAATGGCGCACCTGGTACCCAAAGCGCTGGAAGCAGCGGGATAAAGAGAGGGAATGATGAAGATCACCGTCAGCAAGACCGAGCTTCTCGGCAAGCTCCGGGAGAACCGGGGCAAGCACCGGGAAGTATTCGAAGACGCCCTCGGCGGATACTACACTGAGGTGAAGAAAGCACTGGAGCAGCAGATGAGGCGGATCCGGGACAGGAAGCGGCCCAATCTGGTATTCCCTTACTCCATTCCGAGGGATCATACCTCAGACTACGACAGGGTGATCGGGATGCTGGAAATGCACCAGGGCGACTCATTCGAGCTGACCGAGGCTGAATATGCCCAGTATGTCAACGACAACTGGTCATGGGCAGGAGAATGGCGAAGGTCCGCTAGTACCTACTCAGCTAGTAATTCTGGCAAGTTCAGCGAAGTTTACGGCGTCGTCGAGGACGACTAGGGGCTATGGAAAACCCGACGACATGGGGTCCCGCGGAGAAGGTCGTTCACGGGATCCTGCAGGAACGGATTAACATCCTGCCCGAGTTCCGCTGCGGCCTGTCACTGGAACGGCGGATCACCAACGCCCTGCGCGAGGCGGGGCTGCTGAAAGAGGAGGACTGATGGCCGCGCTTCTCATCGTCATCGTCCTGGCCACGGGATTCATCATGTACATCATGGGGTCCCGGACGCGGAACACGAAGAGGATCCAGCGGGGGCGGGACCGGGCCAAGCGGATGAACAACCCGCGTGACATCATGACCGGTGCCCAGTACCTGGCTCACCTGAGAATACAGGCGAAGCAGCTGCGCTGCGGCGAGATGTCCCGACCGGGAACCCGGTCCTGCAGGAGGGCGGCAGGACGCCCCTGCGTCAGCGGCTGCAGGGGCAGGACCGACATCGACACGGACTGGAAAGGGTGACCGGAATAAAACTTTTCCCTCGTTCGTTATCACTGCGGAAGGAGGAAGAAATGAACAGCAGGTACAACCTGAACACCGAGTTCCGCAAGGAGGGCCGCAAGCAAGCGGGGATCTTCTGGGCGGTGATCGCCGCGCTGATCGCCCTGACCGGGATGATCGAGGCAGGACACTGGGTGATGCGGGGAAACCACTGGATGATCATCATCCCGTTCGCCGTCCTCGGCCTGGTCGTCGCCCTGGTCGTCATCGCCAACAGGATGACCGGGGGAAGAGATGCGTGAATATAACCCGAGCCTGCGCCAGGACGTGCGGCAGGTTGCCCGGAAGACGGGAGCTTCGGCGGGAGCCTGGTTCTGGGGGATCCTGACCGGGATCATGATCGTGTTCTGGCCGTCTATTTTCGTGCACGGACCCCACCGGGTACTAGCCGAGTGGCTGTGGTACGGGTTCCTGGTGCTGCTGATCGCATCCTTTTACGTCGCCGCCCGGATGCCGGATCACCCCAAGCCGCCCGTTCCCCGCTGGAAGCCGCCGGACCTGCGGGAGTCGGACGTGTTCGACGGGATACGGTGACAGCCAACCCGTGCTGGTGCTGCGGCCATGAGTGCATGTTCTGCCCGGCTGACGAGAAGCACAAGGAATGCGCGTACATCTTCTCGGTGAACGGGATGCACTGGTGCCCCCTGTGCAAGTACACCGGGTGCGACTGGTGCTGCGGCTGCCCCGGCTGCCAAGCGAGCAAGCGCGGCGGCTGGTCCCCGAAAGGCACCCAGGTGAATCACGACGGAACTGAAATCAGGGAGAAGGCCTGATGAGCAGACGGCCTTGGAATTGACGGCTAACGAGCAGGACGCCCTGGCCGCCAACTGCCCGGACTGCTGGGCCAGGCCCGGGAAACTGTGCTGGATCATCGTCCGCGGTATCGTCACGGAGCGGACCAGGGGCCACCCGCACCCGAACCGGATCGGCCGGGCAGAAAGACGGGGCGTCCTCGGCGGGACGGGACGGCTGCTGCTCGAACAGAACAGGAGGATCGATGGGTAAACGATACGCTTACCTGAAAGGGCGGGAGCTGCTCGTCGCCGACGACAGCTTCCGCAACGCTGAGCTGAAAGACTTCCTGTTCGGCCAGGATGACACCGACGAGGCGGACACTGCCCTCGCCAACGGCGGGTGGATCAGGGTTGATCCGTGGGAGACCATCCACCGCGGTGTTCTTGCCGCCGAGGTCAGGAAGGGGAACGGGTGAGAAAACTCAGGAACCGGGTCAAGTGCTTCTATTGCCATCGCAGCTTCCCGCTGAGGAAGATGAAGCGGTCGCTGATCTGGCCCGGTCAGCTGATCTGCAAGGATGAGCTGCGCTGCGACCTGCGAGCCCGGACTAACCCTTCATAACGCCTGGCCTTATTAAGGACTGCAGCCCTCCCTCCGGGGAGGGCTTTCTTATTTCCCCTGGTCAGAGGTTATTTTCCGATAGGGTGTTGACAAGATTTGGCGGAGCATGCTACCCTAGGCCCGGTGTACCTTCAGGAGTTTTCCAGAAGGGGTGAACTGGTTTTCGAGGCGGTAGCCGAGAAGGCCGGTTCATCCGCTCAAAGTTCTTGATTTTGACCTTCCTTATCGTCCGGCGTATAGCCTGGAAGAGCGTTGATTAAAACTTTTCCGGCGCGCGTATAGAAAGTTTTTTTCAACAGGGCCGCGTGTTACTCATTTTTTGTAATAAAAATATGAGGGTGCTTGACGGCATCCTCCCCCTTTTCCGAACAGATGTTCGAATCATCGAACAAGGTTGTTCGATGAACAGGTGTTCGGGTTTCTCGGCCTTGAGAAATCCGAACGGGTGTGCTAGTGCAGGTGGTTAGCCTGGCTAACGGGTAGCATATATGATCCTGGCCAGATCGTATATGGCTAATGTTAGCTAGGGTAATGGACTGTTGTTCGAGTTTCTAGATGGTAAGAAAATTCGAATGTATGAGCTAAGCGCACACTAGGCATCGAACATGCCGCTCACAGCCCATCTGGCCAGGATGAGAGGCACAGAGCACAGCTCTTACGCTGCGCAGACGCACCGTAAGAGCCATACAGCGG
>Ga0099794_10000321_pt1 | contig 16444 bp, 15 predicted proteins | sample Rivendell_Oct201_10_FD_77320 | JGI IMG/M metagenome (GOLD analysis project Ga0099794, IMG submission 77320) | Vadose zone soil microbial communities from the Eel River Critical Zone Observatory, Northern California, USA -... | ecosystem: Host-associated > Plants > Roots > Rhizosphere > Soil ... | reverse complement strand
GGCCGCGATCCTCAAGATTCACACCGCGAAAGTGCCGCTGGCGCCGGACGTCGACCTCGACGAGATCGCCGCCGCAACTCCAGGCCTTGTCGGTGCCGACCTCCGCAACCTCGCCAACGAGGCGGCGTTGGGCGCGGCCCGGCAAGGTAAAACCACTGTCTCGTCGCAGGATTTCTTCGAGGCCATCGATCGTGTGCTGCTGGGCACCGAGCGACACCTTGTGATGACGCCGGGCGATCGCGAACGCGTCGCCTATCACGAGTCGGGGCACGCTTTGCTCGGGCTGCTGGTGCCCGGCGCGGACCCAGTCCGTAAGGTGACGATCATCCCGCACGGCGGTGCCCTGGGAGTGACGATCCAGCGCCCCATCGACGATCGGTTCAACTACGGAGAGGATTACTTGCGGGCAAGGATTGTTGGCGCCCTCGGCGGGCGGGCGGCCGAGCAGCTGGTCTACGGAGTTGTGTCGACCGGAGCCGCCAGCGACTTGCAGCAGGTCACCGCGATCGCTCACGAGATGGTGGTGACGTGGGGCATGAGCCCGAAAATCGGCCCGCTGGCGTTCCGAGAGGATGGCTCAGGCAGCGGGCTCGGCTTGACGCGGCCGTACAGCGAGGCAACCGCGCGGGAGGTCGACATGGAGGTGAAGCGCATCGCCGACGAATGTTTCGCCGACGCGATTCGACTCTTGACTGAGCACCGATCCCAGCTGGAAGACCTGACCCAGGCTCTATTGAAAGACGACTCACTGGGAGAGGAGCAGATCCTCTCCGTCACGGGGCTGCAGCCGGCCGCCTCAGGGAGCGCCCGAGAGGGCTGACCTCCTCGGGCGCCGGCCCCTCTCTATGCAGGGGCCTTGGGCCGTGTCTGTGAATGGCGACTTTGCCGGGGGCCGGGCGTAGACAGTTCCAATGGGGAAAAAGGTGGACTCGCGCCCTCTGGCCGCCAGGCGAGGGTGGCCCCTACAGGCAGACTTTGCGGTGATTGCGTTGCTGGTTCTCTTGGTGGGAGTGGCGGCCGGCGCATTCGTGCACCTGCGGTCGCAGGCAGACGCCAAGATGTCCGCCGTGACGGACGCCAACTTCGCCGCAGCGAGGGCGGCCAAGCAGATCAAATTCGGCTTCGATACGTACGAGGCGGTGACCGCTCCGGTGGCAAGCAGCCCCAGCACCGCGCAAGTCTTCGCCGAACCGACCGGATGCGGCCTTGGCTATGCCCCCATTGCCTCCTTTGACAGCGGGCACATCGATATCGTTCGGCTGGACGGCTCGGTTGTGTGCTCGTCGCTCAAGACGGGCTACGCCAAGACCTACGCAGGCCAGGCCTGGCTGCAGGCGACAAAGTCCGTTGTCGCCGCGCCACTTGTCGACCCGACCAATGGCAACCAGGTTGCGGTTTTCGCCTACCCGATTCCTGGACTGGGATTCGTGGCCTGGTTTGTCGACCTGAAGCCGCTTGGACCCAAGCTCGCGTATGAGTACGGGAGCGGAACCCATCAGCTCGAATTCCTCATCACCAGCGCCGATGGCTCGGCAGTCATCTCACGCTCGCTGGACCCGGCCAGGTGGACCGGAGCAAAGCTTGTCGGTACCCCCTTCGCGAGTGCCAGCGACCCCGTCGACCGGAGCGACGTGGAAGGAAAGGCTCGTTGGTATGCCCTGGCGAACGTCGATGGTGCGGGCTGGAAGGTGTACGTCGGCGCCGACCAGGCAGCCGCCCTAGCCAATGCGGTGGGCCTTCAGAACGAACAGCTCACGATCACCGGTGCCGGTGTCATCGCGGTCCTGATCGCGGTCTTCATCGTCTATCGCCGGGTCGCCAAACCGATCGAGCGGCTGAGCGAGTCGGTGCGGTCTTCTCGCATCCTGGATTCTCCAAGGCCTGTGCCGGTTGGTGGACCTGCTCAGGTGGCGGATCTGGCGCAGGACTTCAACGAGATGATCACGTCGCTGCAGGGCGAATGGGTGGAGCGCGAGAGTGCGCAGCAGAACTACCTGCGCCTCTTCGAGGGCAATCCGCTGCCAACCATGTTTGTCGACCAGCTTACCCACCGGTTCCTCGAGGTCAACGATTCCGCCGCGGGCACCTTTGGCTATTCGAAGGGGGAGTTGGTTGAGCTGAGGAGTGACGATCTCCTCACCTTGACGGAGGAAGAGGCTGCCGCCCTTCAGGCTGCGCGCGCCACCGGCGCGACCAAGAGCATGGTCAGGTTCGGTCCCCTGACCGTGCGCAAGAAAGACGGCACAGTCATGCGAGCGCTCATCACCAGCTACGAGGTCGACTATGGAGGCCGGCCGGCGCAAGTCACGATGGCCGAGGACGTGACCGTGACGGAGAAGCTGGAGCGTCAGCTGAATCAATCCCAGCGTCTTGAAAGCCTTGGCCAGCTCGCAGGCGGAGTCGCTCACGACTTCAACAACCTGCTTGGCGTCATCCTGAATTTCGCCCTGTTCGCGAAGGAGAAGGTCCTGGCGGCAGAGAACGGGACGCCTCGTGCTGACCTGCAGCAGGCGGTCAATGACATGGAACGCGTTGTGCGCGCCGGAGAGAGCGCGGCTCGGCTGACGCATCAGCTCCTCGCTTTTGCCCGACGGGAAGTGATGCGGCCGCAATCGCTCAACGTGAACAACGTGGTGGCGGACCTCGAGGCTCTGGTTGGTCGCACTCTTGGGGAACACATCGACTTCATCACCTCGCCGGGCAAAGACCTGTGGCCGGCTCTGATGGACCCCGGTCAGCTGGAACAGGTGCTGACGAACCTTGCCGTCAACGCCCGAGACGCGATGCCCAAAGGTGGCAAGTTGATCATCGACTGCGAGAACGTCTACGTCGACCAGGCATATGCGGCGGGCCGGTTGAATTTGAAGCCCGGTCGGTACGTCAGGATCCGGGTCACCGACACCGGAACCGGGATGGACACGAAAACGCTGCAGCGCGTTTTCGAGCCCTTTTTCACGACGAAGCCAAAAGGACACGGCACCGGACTTGGACTCGCCACGGTATATGGAATCGTCAACCAGGCGGGCGGCGACATATCGATCTACTCAGAGCTGCGCAAGGGGACCCGAGTGCATGTGCTTCTGCCTGCCGCCGACGAAGCACCCGCGCCGCCCGAACTGCAGACGCTTCAGCCTCGCAAGGTGACCTCAGCAACCATCCTGGTCGTCGAAGACGCTGACGACCTGAGAGAGATCACCGCGCTGATCCTCACGAAGAACGGCTATCAAGTGATCACGGCCGCCAACGGACCGGAGGCGCTTGAAGTGGTCAAGAACCATGGCGGCAAGATCGACCTGCTGCTGACAGATGTCGTGATGCCAATCATGCAGGGTCCAGAGCTCGTGGATCGAATCGCCGCGTCCCATCCAGAGATGCGCGTCCTGTACATGTCTGGCTATGCGCAGCCCATGCTGGGCGACAGCGGCACCCTCGAGGAGGGTGTTCTTCTGATCGAGAAGCCCTTCACCGAGCCTGTCTTGCTCGACAGGGTCGAGCATGCGCTCCACGTCGGACGCGTGGTTGTTGCGCCCGTTTGAACCGAGAGCTCGGAAATCGATCGCCGCCCGCTATCATGCCTCGATCGCAACCACCGCCCGAACCGATCTGTCCGGACGCCCGATCGCGCTCGCCGGATTCATGGGGGTCGGCAAGACGACCATCGGCCGTCTGCTCGCCGAGCGCCTCGCCAGGCCGTTCTATGACACGGACGGCTACGTTGAAGCCGCAACAGGCCGCAGCGTCGAGGATTTTTTCCTGAAGCAGCAAGAGCCCGAGTTCCGGCAGCGAGAAGCCGACGCCGTCAATGACCTTGTGGCGAAAGGCGCTGTAGTGATCGCCCTGGGCGGCGGCGCCCTGTTGAATGAGAGATCGCGATCGCTGCTGCACGAGCGATCGATGCTCGTGCATCTTCACGTGCCGTGGAATGAGCTGCGCCAGCGCGTCCCATCGCTAATGGCGACGCGCCCGCTCATGCGCAACAGAACGATCGATGAAATCCATCAGCTCTATCTCGACCGGCAGGCGACGTATCGGTCGGCGGCGCTGCGCATCGACATCGGGCACCGCAGCCCTGCGGAGGCTGCAGCCGAAATTCTGCTTGTGGTTCGCTAAGCGAACTCAGCCGGCACTGGCTTGCCTGCGAAGTGGCAGGCTGCCAGGTGGTCGTGGGGTTCCCCCGCCTGCGCCTTCAGCGCCGGCTCCTGCTCGGCGCAAATGTCTTGCGCCAGCGGACACCGCGTCCGGAATCGGCATCCCGACGGCGGGTTGATCGGGCTCGGCACGTCTCCCCGCAGCACGATCCTCTGCCGCCGCTGGCCCGGAAGGAGCTGGGGAATTGCGGACAGGAGAGCCTGGGTGTAAGGGTGAAGCGGCCTTCGGTATAGCTCACCGGCGTCAGCGATCTCGATGATCTTGCCGAGGTACATCACGGCGATCCGATCGCTTATGTAGCCGACGACCGCGAGATTGTGGGCGATGAAGATGTAGGTGAGCTGGAGGTCTCTTTTGAGCTCCACAAGAAGGTTGAGCACCTGTGACTGAATCGACACGTCCAGCGCGGAGACAGGCTCGTCCGCGACGACCAGCCTGGGCTTGATGACCAGGGCGCGGGCGATGCCGATGCGCTGGCGCTGCCCGCCGGAGAACTCGTGCGGATAACGTGACGCCGCTTCGGGGCGGAGACCAACGAGCTCGAGCATCTCGCTGACGCGCCGGTCGCCTTCCCGACCCCCGGCCAGGCCGTGTGTCTTCAACCCTTCGCCGATGATGTCGCGTACTCGCATCCGCGGATCGAGCGAACCCACCGGGTCTTGAAAGACGATCTGCATTTCGCGGCGGGTGCTTTTCAAGTCGCCGCCGCGCAGACGGGTGATATCACGGCCATCGAACGTGATCTCGCCGGCCGTCGGCTCCAGCAGGCGGAGCAACGTGCGCCCGAGCGTCGACTTTCCGCACCCGGACTCACCGACGAGCCCGACGGTCTGACCGGGGAGTACCTCGATGTCGACGCCGTCTACCGCCCGGACGTGGCCGGAGATGCGCTGGAGCACCCCGCGCCGGATGGGGAAGTGCTTCACCACGCCGCGCGCCCGCATGAGCGGTTCGAGTTGACTGATTCTCTTGCTCACCGCGGCGCCACGCCCGCCGAAGCTCGAGCGCCGTTTTCACACAGCCAGCAGGCCGCCCGCTGCACGCCGGCCTCCATCAGCGGCGGATCGTCGTGGAGGCAGCGGTCGAAGGTGTAGTCGCAGCGTGCCGCGAAGCGGCATCCACGGGGCCAGGCGAGCGGGCTCGGCACCATCCCTCGGATCACCTTAAGCGGCTGCGCCTGCGTGGCGCCAAGCGCTGGGATGGAGTGCAGGAGCGCTTCGGTGTATGGGTGCTGCGGGCTTCGAAACACCGCGCCGGCGCTTCCACGCTCGACGACCCGCCCTGCGTACATCACCGCCACGTCGTCGCACATCTCCGCCACCACGCCCAGGTCGTGCGTGATGAGCATGATCGCCATCCCGAGCCGCTCGCGCAGCTCCCGCATCAGCTCGAGGATCTGGGCCTGAATGGTCACGTCAAGCGCGGTGGTCGGCTCGTCCGCGATGAGAAGCTTGGGCTCGTTCGCGAGCGCCATCGCGATCATGACCCGCTGCCGCATCCCGCCGGACAGTTGGTGCGGGTAGTCGCCGAAGCGCCGCTGCGGCGAAGGTATGCCGACCAGGCTCAGCATCTCGAGGGCACGCTCTTTGGCCGCCGCTGTGCCCAGGGGGCGGTGCAGCCTCACCGCCTCCGCGATCTGGTCCCCGATCGTGAACACGGGGTTGAGCGAAGTCATGGGCTCCTGGAAGATCATCGAGATCTCATTGCCTCTGAGCTCTCGCAGCTCTTCCTCGTCGAGCTGGACGAGGTCGCGCCCTCCGAACCGGATCCGGCTGCCGGGCTCGATCCTGCCTGGAGGATCGATGAGCCCCATGATCGAGAGAGCGGTCACGCTCTTTCCGGAGCCCGACTCCCCGACCACACCCAGCGTGCGGCCCGCGCTCACGTCGAGGTCAACTCCGTCCACTGCGCGCACCAGGCCCGCCCCAGTGTGAAAGTGGGTGCGCAGATTCTCGACGACGAGATCGGCCATTGCCCCAGAGCCTATACTCGATTCAAATTCTGGGGAGGCGGATCCATATGAGCAAAAGGTTCCTGGCCCTGCTCTCTGTATTGCTGGTCCTTTCCGCGTGCGGCGGAGGTACGACCGGCGGCACCAAACAGGGTGACAAGCTCACCATCGCCATCGGACCCGACCCTGACACGCTGGACCCGATGCGGCAGACGACGACGACGGTTCAGAACATCGTCTCGATGGTCGTCGAGACATTCGTCTTCGTCGACCCGGAAGGCAAGTACAAGCCACTCCTCGCCACTTCGTGGCAGACGGCTGCCGATGGGATGAGCTGGACGTTCACCCTCCGCTCAGGCGTCAAGTTCAGTGACGGCACTCCCTTCACCGCAGCTGCCGCGAAGGCGAACTTCGACCGTATCCTCAACCCGGCCAGCACGTGTCCTCTGTGTGGTGCGTTCCGCGGCGTGAACTCGATTGACGCGGTCGACGATACCCACCTCAAGCTGAACCTGAAGCAGCCAATCGCTTCGCTGCTGGGCCTGATGACCGAGGTCACTTTCGGCTTCCTGTCGCCGAACTCGATCGCCAAGGGCACCGATAACTTCAAGGACCAGGAAAAGCCGGTCGGCACCGGCTCCTACCTGCTCACCGATCGGGTCAAGGGCGACCACGTCACGCTTACCCGCAACGATCAGTACTGGGGCGCGAAGCCCAGCTACAAGACGCAGATGTTCAAGATCGTGCCCGAGGCCGCCAGCCGCGAGGCGCTCGTCCGCTCCGGACAGGCCGATGTGATTCTCCTGCCGCCTGCTTCTGACATTCCTGCCCTTCAACAGGACAAGACGCTGAAGGTGATCCTGGCGCCGGGCGACAGGACGATCTTCCTGGCGTTCAACCAATCCCCGAAGGGGAATCCCCTGCTCCAGAAAGCGGAGGTGCGCCGGGCTCTCAACTACGCGGTGAACAAGGAGCTGATCGTCAAGAGCGTCCTCTTCGGGGCGGCAAGCCCGATGGACGCGCCGATGGCTTCTAGCCTCTTCGGCTACTGCAAGACCGGCTCGTACGCGTACGACGTCAACAAGGCCAAGCAGATGCTCGCCGCTGCCGGCGCAAGCAACCTCTCCATCAAGTTCGTCGCCCCGACAGGCCGCTACATCCAGGACTTCCAGGCCGCGCAGGCGGTCGCCAACGATCTCTCGGCGGCCGGCGTCAAGGTCGACGGCCCCAAAACCATGGACTGGCCGAGCTACCTCGGCGTCATCAACGTAGCGCCGGCCGACTCTACGGTCGACCTGCATCTGCTTGGTTGGGCGCCGGGCTTCCTCGATGCGTCCCAAGCGATGACCCAGTTCCAGTCGAGCCAGTGGCCGAAAGCCGGGCTGGCCACGTCTTACTACAAGAATCCGGAGGTCGACTCGCTGCTGGCCAAGGCGAACTCCGAGTCCGACCCTGCAGCTCGCCAGAAGGACTACTGCTCCGCGTCCAATCTGATCTGGCAGGACGCGCCGTGGCTCTTCCTGTGGGTGCAGCGCTTCCCGATGGTCACCACCGCCAAGGTCACCGGCGTCCAGGCGATTCCAAACGAGTCCTTCTATACCGTGTACGCCTCCCCGGCATAACGAGATGAGCGGCCGGCTCCAACGCCGGTGATCACGTACATCGCGCGCCGCGTCCTCTCGGGCGTTCCCACCTTGTGGGGGGTGGCCACTGTCGTCTTTGTCATGGCGCGGTTGCTCCCGGGCGACCCTGCACGTGTCATCGCTGGAGTGCTGGCGTCGCCGGAAGATGTGGAGCGCATCCGGCAGCAGATGGGCCTCGACAAGCCACTCTGGGTTCAATACGGAAATTTCCTGGGCTCGCTGCTCCGGCTCAATCTCGGCACCTCCGCCCACACCAACGCGCCGGTGATCGAAGAGATCGGGAGCCGGCTCCCCTACACGATCGAGCTGGCTGTGGTCGCTCTCGTGCTTGCAGTCACGATTGGCGTGCTCGCCGGGGTTGCGGCTGCCCTCCGCCGCAACACGATGCTCGACCTCCTCATCTCCAGCTTTTCCGTGTTCGGGGTGTCGATGCCCGTGTACTGGCTCGGCCTGATGATGATCATCGTCTTCGCCATCTATCTCCATCTCCTCCCGGCCGCGGGCGCCGATGAACCGACCTCGATAGTGATGCCGGCGGTGACGCTGGCGCTCTTCTCGCTTGGCTTGATCGCGCGCATGACGCGGTCATCGATGCTGGAGGTGCTCGGCCAGGACTACGTCCGCACCGCCCGAGCCAAGGGAGCGCCGCTCCGCTCGGTGGTCTTCCGGCACGCGCTCCGCAATGCCCTGCTTCCGATCATGACTGTGATCGGCCTGCAGTTCGGCGCGCTGCTGGGCGGCGCGGTGGTGACGGAGACGGTCTTCGCCTGGCCGGGGGTTGGCCGGCTCCTGATCGACTCGATCTTCTTTCGCGACTACCCCGTCGTGCAGGGCCTCGTGCTGATGTTCGGTACGACCTTCGTCGTCGTCAACCTTCTCGTCGACCTTCTGTACGCCTATGTCGATCCCCGCATTCACTACACCTGAGGCGCTGGGGGCCCCGGCCCTCGCGCCAGAGATTGCGTCGAGCGTCCGGCCCACCGCGGCCTGGCGCCGGCTGGTCACGCATCGCAGCGCCGTGGTGGGGTTGGCGGTGATGGCGGTCTACGCGGTGGCCGCAATTTTCGGGCCGATGGTCTTTCCGTTCAATCCCGGGCAGAGCCACCTCATCGACGTCTTCCTGCCCCCCGGCCAGCAGGGCCATCTGCTGGGGACGGACAACCTTGGCCGGGACGAGATCCTGATGCTGGTCTACGGTTCGCGCTACACGTTGGGTCTGGGCCTCATGGCCGTCGCCCTCGGTCTTGTCGTGGGCGTCCCACTCGGGGCCATCTCCGGCTATTTCGGCGGTTGGGTCGACATCGTGATCCAGCGCCTGACCGACATCCTTCTCGCCTTTCCTCCGATCGTCCTCGCCCTGGGCCTGATCGCAGGCCTGGGAGTTGGGCTGGGCAACGTGGTGATCGCGGTCGGGCTCAGCTCGGTGCCTTCTTTCATCCGGCTCGTCCGCGCCGACTCGCTGCGCCTGAGGGAGATGCCGTTCGTCGAGGCGGCGGTGGCCCTGGGCGTATCGCCGTGGCTGGTCCTGGTCCGGCACGTGATCCCCAACGCGCTGGCGCCTGTCATCGTGCAAGCGACGTTGTCGATGGGCTTCGCGATCCTGCTCGCCGCCAGCCTCGGCTTTTTCGGCCTGGGCGTCCAGTTCCCTACACCCGAGTGGGGCCAGATGCTCGGCGAGGCGCGCAACTACATCTTCTCGGACGCCAACCTGGCCACCATCCCGGGGCTCGCCATCTTCGCCGCCGTGCTTGCCTTCAACCTCGTCGGCGACGGCTTGCGCGACGCCCTTGACCCTCGCCTGAGCTAGGGAAATGGGAAGGGTTCGGAATATCGCACCGTTGGCGCCAACGAGGAGGAATCGGCGCGATGGAAACGCACCGTTGGCGCCAACGAGGCGGAATCGAACTCTTTCAAAAAGGATGGGCTGAGGTGGGAAGGGTCGCTTACATCAAGCCAGGAACGTCGCAGGCAGTCGACGGCCTGTACAAAGAGATCGCGGGCATGGGCCGGCCCGTGCTCAACCTCTACCGGGCGCTGGCGAACCAGCCACCGGCGCTGGCGGCGTTCCTGGAGATGTCGCGTTATGTGCGAGCAGGGTCGAGCCTCGACACGGGGCTGCGCGAGCTCGCGATCCTGGCCACCGCGCACGAGCTGGGCCAGGCCTACGAGGTGAGTCACCACACGGAGGCGGCGGCGCGGGTGGGAGTTCCCCTGGAGAAGGTGGCGGCGGTCGCGCCAGGCGGCTCGCTCGACGCGCTGACGCCGGCCGAGCGATGCGCGGTGGAGTTCGCCCGGCAGGTGGCGTTCACGCGTTCATGCGATGACGCGATGTTCAAACGCCTGCAGAGCCTTTTCTCGACGGAGCAGATCGTGGACCTGGTGCTGACGACTGGTTGGTATCACCTGTGCGCCGTCATCCTCGGCTCACTGCAGGTGGAGCTGGAGTAGGTCAGACAGTGGGTTCGAAGCGCACGCCTGACGCCAGACGTGCCGAATCGAGCGCCCGGAAGCGCACGCCTGACGCCACACGTGCGGAATCCCTTCTTTGATACTTGCGCTAATACGCAATCCGTAGTACTGTTCAAACCGCACATGGAGAAGGGAAACGGAAGTCCGATCGACACGAGCCAGCTCCTCAAGGGCGTGCTGGACCTTGCGGTCCTGGCTGTGCTCGCGGAACAGGACAGTTACGGCTATGACGTTCTGCGCCGGCTGCGTGACAGCGGGCTCGACGGAGTGGGGGACGCTTCGGTGTATGGAACGCTTCGCCGGCTGTACCAGGCCGGCGCCCTCAAGTCGTACGTCGTCCCCTCTGACGAGGGACCTCACCGCAAGTACTACGGACTCAATGATCGCGGCCGCAGCGCGCTCGACCAATCCGCGAAGACGTGGGGCTCTTTCACCAGGGCCCTCGATCAACTGCTCAACGGGAGGAGCACCGGGAATGCCAGATAGCAAACAAGCAATCGATGTCGCCGGCTATGCCGCCGCTGTGCGGGCCGCGCTCACCCCTCTTCCTGAAGCGGAACGCGAGAGCCTGCTCGAGGACCTCGAGGACCATCTGGCCGAGGTCGCGAGCGAGTCGGACGTTCCTTTGCAAGAACGCCTCGGTAAGCCCGAGGACTACGCCGCCGAGCTCAGGTTGGCGTACGCCGGCCCCGGGGCGACTACGACGCGCCGGAGGCTATTGCGTGACACGGTGAGGTCGCTGATCTCATCAATGAGCGGCACCAAGACATATCGCGAAGTGCGCGCGATACTTCCCGACCTGCGCCCGGGCTGGTGGGTCTTGCGCGCGTACCTGGCCGTCCTGGTTCTCGCATTTCTAGTCAGAGATGGGCACAACCTCAGACCGGTCCCCAATCCGTTCTCCAGCTTTGGATTGCTGCAGATCCTGGCCACTGCGGCAGCCATCGTCGTCTCAGTGCGTCTCGGCCGGCGCGGCGCACCGGCGCGCATTGGCGTGCGTTGGGCCGCGTTGGCGGTGAATGTCGCGATCGCGCTCCTGACGGTGCCGGTCTTGGCCAGCATGAGCACAAGCCATCCTTACGCGGACTCGATCATCTATTCATCCGACCCGTACTCTTCGGCGGTTGCGGCCGGCTACTACTATCCAGGCTTCACCAACATCTATCCCTACACGAAGGACGGAAAGCCGCTGAAAGACGTGCTCCTCTACGACCAGAACGGGAAGCCGCTGATGCCGGCCAAGTCTGGTGTCATGACGGACTATCCCATCGGCGCCGACGGCCAGCCAATTCCCAACTCGTACCCGCTAAACCAACGACATCCGAATGGAGATCCCATCCTTCCGCCGCGGGTCGCGCTGCCTCCAACGAGCGCCCCCGCTGCCAGCCCAGCGCCGACACCGACGCCCTGAGCCTCTAAAGCCCCGGTTTTACAGGGGCATCGCGCCCCAAGACTCGAAGGCGCGAAACCGTATCAAAACGCGTACAAATCACGTGGCATGGGAGAGACCCTATCTATCCTCGTGGTCGAGGACAACGAGGACAACCAGCAGATCGCCCAGATCATCCTTGAAAGGGAGGGGTATCGGGTCGACCTTGCCGCCACGTCGGCCGAGGTGCGACAACGGATAAGTGCGCACCGTCCAGATCTCATCCTGATGGACGTCCATCTCGGTTTGGAAGACGGTCTCGACGTCGCTCGCGGGCTCAAGGCCGACCCGGCTACCGCGGCCATTCCGATTGTCGCCCTGACGGCCCTGGCAGCGAGCGATGATCTGACCGCGGCGGGTTGTGCCGGCTCCATCTCAAAACCGATCGACACCAGGATCTTTCCCGCGCAAGTTCGAGGCTATCTTTGCCTCGATCGCCACGTGAATCGATCTTGAACGCCGTTCTCACCTTCATGCGGAACGCCGACGCGATTGCATTTGCCCTCCTCGGGGTCGTGACCGCCGTGAGCTGGGTGAGACGCCGGGATCGCTCGCTGGGATTCCTCGCCCTGGCCATCGTGCTGCTGTCGCTGGTCACTCTGCTCGGCCGCATCCCGGCCCAATACACACCACCCTTCCTCCCTCAGATCAGCCTCATCCTCTTCATGGGCTCCGGCTACGCGCTGCTCCGTTTCCGGGGCTCGTTGATCCCTCTGCAGCCAAAATGGCATGCTGTCGCGCTCGTCGCGATCGTGGCTGGCACAGGTGCCTACTTCGCGGCGCAGGGCCTGGTCGAGGCCAGGGTCGTGCCCGCCAGCCTGCTGTCCGGAGCCGCGATCGTCCTGATCCTCGCCTGGGCGGCAACGATTCTCGAGCCGATCGTTCGCTTCTGGCTTGTCGCCCGCCACCTGCCCGCGGTCCAGGCGTGGCGCCTGCGATCGCTGAGCTTCGGCTTCGGCGGGCTCGTGGCCATCCTCCTCATTGCACTTGGATCCCTCGCATTCAAGTCGAGCCCGTTTCTCCAGCTGCTGATCCAGGTGTCTGTTCTGCTCATCGTGCCGCTGCTCTATGTGAGCTTTTCGCCGCCTGCATGGCTCCGGCGGCAGTGGCGCTCCTCAGAGGAGGAAGGCTTGAGGATTTTCATGCAGGACACGCTGCTGCTCGGCGAGGACCCGGTCAAGATGGCCGACCAGGCCCTCGAATGGGCGATGCGGCTGGTCGGCGGCGCTGCCGCGATCGTGTTCGACGGCGCGGGTGCGCGAGTCGCGTCGCGGGGCCTTGACACCAGTCAGCTCATCAACCTTGGTCGGCGCCTTCCCCAGTTGAACGTAGGTCTGAACCGGCTCGCCATCGGTGGGGTCGAAAGGACGCTGTTCGTGCTTCCGATCGCTGGGGCCGGGCGGGACGGACACCTCGTCGTGCTCGCGGGCCCGTTCACGCCTAACTTTGGGGGGGACGAGCTGAGCCGGGTGCAGCAATTCATGACTGCTTTTTCCGCCGCCGTGGACAGGGCGAGGCTGCTCGAGGAGGTCAAAGCGGCCAACGCCGAGCTTGTCGAGGCAAACCGTCACAAGACCGTCTTCCTGGCCAACATGAGCCACGAGCTGCGCACCCCGTTGAATTCGATTCTTGGCTTTTCCGAGATGCTGATCGATGCCGCTAACGGCCAGTTCCCGGAGGCAACCAGGCAGCGATTCCTCGAGCAAATCCATTCGAGCGGCCAGCACCTCCTCGGCCTCATCAATGACATCCTCGACCTCTCCAAGGTCGAAGCGGGGCAGATGGAGCTGCGGCTGAGCAAGGTCTCTGTAGCCGACATCGCCAGCCAGGTCGTGGGCACCGCCGAGCCGCTTGCCGCCCACAAGCACATCAAGATGGAGCTCGAGACTGGGAGCGCCGGTCAAATCGTTGCCGACGAAGGCAAGTTGAAACAGATGATCCTGAACCTGGTCTCCAACGCCATCAAGTTCACACCCGACGGCGGGACCGTGACCATCGCAGCGGCGCAGGTGGTCGATCGTGTGCTGATCAGCGTTGCCGATAGCGGGATCGGGATCGCTGAAAAGGACATCAAACGCATTTTCACGGAGTTTCAGCAGGTCGATTCGGGAGCCAATCGCACGCAGCAGGGCACCGGGTTAGGACTCGCGCTGACCCGCAGCTTCGCGGCCCTGCATGGGGGCGTGATTCGCGTGGAAAGCGAGCTCGGCAAAGGAAGCCGGTTCACGATCGACCTTCCAGTCGATCCGCACTCCCGTCTCGTGCCCCGCGCCCCGGATGGAGGCATTACGGAGGTTGCCGGCGACGCTTCTCTCCCACTGGTGCTCATCGTCGAGGACGACCCGGCCTCAGGCGAGCTGCTGGCGCGCCAGATCGCGCGAGCGGGTTTCCGCACGAAGATCGCTCGCACCGGCCTGGAGGCGCTTGCCAAGGTTCAAGAGCTCAAGCCAGACGCCATCACCATCGACGTCCTGTTGCCTGACATCGATGGCTGGGAGATCCTCAAGCGTCTCAAAGGCAATCACGCGACCAGCGGCATACCGACCATCCTGATCACCGTCGTGGACAACCGCGAGCTTGGGGAGGCTTTGGGGGCCAACGACTACTTCGTCAAACCTGTCGATGCAAGAGAGCTTGTCAAACGGCTCGGCACCTTTAACTTCAAGAACAAGGTCGGAAGCCGGCAGACGCGCATCCTGGTGGTCGATGACGAAGCCGCCAATCGCGACTGGCTGAAGCATGTGTTGGAGCCGGCCGGGTTCAAGGTAATCCTCGCCAACGGCGGTCGAGTGGGCATCGAGCTCGCCCGATCGCGGAAGCCGGATCTCGTGATGCTGGATCTAGTCATGCCGGACCTCGACGGCTTCGACGTTGTCGAGGCTCTCGGCAAGGACGAGGCGACAAAAGCAATCCCCATCATGGTTCTCACCGCCAAAGATCTGACCGAAGCCGATGTCGGGCAGCTCAGCGGCCATGTGGCGACCATCGTCGAGCGCGGATCGATCGGAGACGTCGATCTGCTCGCCAAGCTGGTGGCGGCCTTGAACAAACCGCCTGTTGTCGCGTGAAGTCGTCCGCGCTGATCCTGGTCGTTGACGACAACGAGGCCGGCATGTTCCTCGCGTGCTCGGTCCTCCAACGCGAGGGGTTCCAGGTCGATTCGGCCGGCCGATCCGACGAGGTTCTTCAGTGCTTGAGCGTACATACTCCCGACCTGATCCTCATGGACGTGCAGCTGCCCGGACAGGACGGACTAGCACTTACACGCCAGCTCAAAGCAGACCCTTCAACCGCCGGAATCCCCATCGTGGCGCTCACCGCTCACGCGATGGCGGGCGACCACGAAGCAGCCTTAGCCGCCGGCTGCAGCGGATACATCTCCAAGCCGATCAATACTCGGACCCTTGGTGACCAGGTCCGCGAATTCCTGATGGACGCCGCGCGCCCTGTTTCAGCCGACTAGGCGAAACGCTTCACGAAAGCGAGGGCCTTGTCGGCGACCTCGCGCCAGCCGCTATCGATGACCAGCGAGTGTCCGCGGTTGGGCATCTTCACGATTTCGGTCACGCCCTGGTTGCGCTTCTGCTTCGCAAATGACGCGTTGGCGATTGCCCACGGCACGGTGTTGTCCTTGTCACCGTCGATGATCAGAAGCGGCCCGCGGTTGGGGTTCGTCGTGTCGACCTTGTCCTCTGTCCCGGGGTTGACGTTGGCGAACGCCGCCTGAAACAGCGGCATTCCGGGGCCCGCCACATGGAAGGTCTTGTACAGCTCCCTGGCCTCGTCCTCGCTGACGGCGTTGGCGAAAGCGAAGCGAAACTGCTCGAAGGTCAGCGCGACCGCGCGGCCGCGATTGGCCGGGTTGCTGAGCACGGGAAATCCAGCCTTCAGCACTGAGTACGGCAGCGGCAGCACGCCGCGAAATGGCGCCGGGTCGATGGCCACCGAGGCTGCCGACAGGCCGCGCCCGGCCAATATCTGTGTAAACAGCCCCCCGAACGAGTGGCCGATCACCGCCGGCTTCTTTTTCAGCTTGCCGATCACGCCGGCAAGATGGTCGGCCACCTGGCCGATGGACTTGCGAGCGAACTCCTCGGGGTGTGCTTGGGCCTCCGCGACTGTCGCCGGATCATCCGGCCATCCCGGCTGGACCGGCGCAAAGCCCGCCTGCTCGAAAACCGTGGCCCAGCGATCCCAGCTGCTCGGCAGCAACCAGAGGCCGTGGATGAAAACGACCGGAGTCCGGCCAGAGCCGTTAGCTTTTTCGACCTGGTCGGCGGTGGCGGTAGCTGCCGAAGTAGCCATCTCGTTCCTCCCTCCCCGTGGACACGACCGGTGCCTTTCGGCAAAGTATTACAGAGGCGCGATTGACAAACTGGACGACGGTCTATTGGGGCCCTGTCGTGGAAGCTGATGTGGTTCTGGCCGCGCTCAGGTCGGCGGGCTTACCGGCTGAGCTCGTCTACCAATCAACTGTTGCCGGCGCCCCGCTTGGTCCCGGACCGATGGACAGCCGGGTCGTCGTTCCTGACCACTACACCCGGGCGGCGGCCGCAATCATCGCCCAAGCCGACCACAAGCAAAAGCAGCTCGGCGCGAGAAGACCTTCCCGACCCACCATGAAGGTGCTCCTGGCGCGCGTGATTGCGGTCCTGTTTCTGGCCGGCATCCTCTGGACGGTGGCGAACATCATGTTTCCGGGCCTGTCCCCATTCATGGCTAGGCCCTTTTAGTCCTCAGGGCCAGAGCTGGATCACCTTGCCCGGGGAGGAATGCAACGGCCAGGGCCCAGGCTGACTCAGC